>ERZ1026892.926-NODE-926-length-13008-cov-12.833784_pt1 | contig 13008 bp, 9 predicted proteins | sample MGYA00380176_ERZ1026892 | MGnify/ENA primary metagenome ERZ1026892 (study PRJEB33269, sample SAMEA4719812) | human gut metagenome | biome: human-associated habitat; feature: organic feature; material: feces | place: Cameroon | collected 2013-10 ... | reverse complement strand
GCGAACCAAACAGCAGTTCGTTAGCCAGCGGTTTTTTCAGGTTGTCCTGAATCACGCGCGCCATCGGACGTGCGCCCATCGCCCGGTCGTAACCCTTCTCGGCCAGCCAGTTGCGGGCCTCCTGGCTCACTTCCAGCGACACGCCTTTCTGATCCAGCTGAACCTGCAGCTCGACGATGAACTTATCCACCACCTGATGGATCACCTCGGTAGACAGATGATCGAACCAGATAATGTTGTCCAGACGGTTACGGAACTCTGGCGTAAAGATCTTTTTGATCTCTTCCATCGCGTCGGTGCTGTTGTCCTGCTGGATAAGACCAATCGATTTACGCTCGGTTTCACGTACGCCGGCGTTGGTGGTCATCACCAGCACCACGTTACGGAAATCGGCTTTACGCCCGTTGTTATCCGTCAGCGTGCCGTTGTCCATCACCTGCAGCAGCAGGTTAAAGACGTCCGGGTGCGCTTTTTCGATTTCATCCAGCAGCAGAACCGCGTGAGGATGCTTAATCACCGCATCGGTCAGCAGGCCGCCCTGGTCAAAACCAACGTATCCCGGAGGCGCGCCGATCAGGCGGCTCACCGTGTGGCGTTCCATATATTCGGACATATCGAAACGCAGCAGCTCAATGCCCATCGCCTTCGCCAGCTGGACGGTCACTTCCGTTTTACCCACCCCGGTTGGGCCAGCAAACAGGAAGGATCCCACCGGACGATGATCGTGGCCGAGGCCCGCACGGCTCATCTTGATGGCTTCGGTCAGCGCATCGATGGCGTTATCCTGGCCGAATACCAGCATTTTCAGGCGATTACCCAGCGTTTTCAGCGTATCGCGATCGCTCTGGGAGACGCTTTTCTCCGGGATTCGCGCAATGCGCGCGACCACGGATTCAATGTCCGCCACGTTGATCGTTTTCTTACGCTTGCTCACCGGCATCAGGCGAGCGCGGGCGCCAGCCTCATCAATCACGTCAATTGCTTTATCCGGCAGATGACGATCGTTGATGTATTTCACCGCCAGCTCCACCGCCGCGCGCACCGCTTTGGCGGTATAGCGAACGTCGTGGTGCGCTTCGTATTTCGGCTTCAGGCCGTTCAGGATCTGCACGGTCTCTTCTACGGACGGTTCGGTAATATCGATTTTCTGGAAACGACGCGCCAGCGCCCTGTCCTTCTCAAAGATATTGCTGAACTCCTGGTACGTGGTCGAACCCATCACCCGAATCTTGCCGCTGGAGAGCAGCGGTTTAATCAGGTTTGCGGCATCCACCTGCCCACCCGACGCGGCACCCGCACCGATAATGGTGTGGATTTCGTCAATGAACAGAATGCTGTTGGTGTCCTGCTCTAACTGCTTGAGCAGCGCTTTAAAACGTTTTTCGAAATCGCCGCGGTATTTGGTACCCGCCAGCAACGAGCCGATATCCAGCGAATAGATAGTGCAATCGGCCATGATTTCCGGCACGTCACCGCGCACGATGCGCCATGCCAGGCCTTCGGCAATCGCCGTTTTCCCGACGCCGGATTCCCCCACCAGCAGCGGGTTGTTTTTACGACGGCGGCACAGCACCTGAATGGCGCGCTCCAGCTCTTTGTCACGGCCGATCAGCGGGTCAATTCCCCCAACGCGAGCAAGCTGATTAAGATTGGTGGTGAAGTTTTCCATACGTTCCTCCCCGCCTGCTTGCTCTTCATTAGGTTGCTGATTTCCGGAATCGGAAGGCTGGCTTGGCTCGTCTTTACGCGTGCCGTGAGAGATGAAGTTCACCACGTCGAGACGGCTGACTTCATGTTTGCGCAGCAGATAGGCGGCCTGCGACTCCTGCTCGCTGAAAATCGCCACCAGTACGTTGGCACCGGTAACCTCGCTACGCCCGGAAGACTGGACGTGGAAGACCGCGCGTTGCAGAACACGCTGGAAGCTGAGCGTCGGTTGTGTTTCGCGCTCTTCTTCACTGACCGGCAGAACCGGCGTGGTTTGTTCGATGAAGGCTTCGAGTTCCTGACGCAGCGCCACCAAATCGACCGAGCACGCTTCCAGCGCTTCACGGGCTGATGGGTTGCTGAGCAGCGCCAGCAACAGATGCTCCACGGTCATAAACTCGTGACGGTGCTCGCGCGCTCTGGCGAAAGCCATGTTTAAACTGAGTTCCAGTTCTTGATTGAGCATTGGCACCTCCCCCAATTTTCATGCCTGTATCAGGCTTGTTCCAGCGTACACAGCAGCGGATGCTCGTTCTCCCTCGCGTACTGATTCACCATCGCAACTTTGGTTTCGGCGACTTCTGCCGTGAAAACACCACAAATTGCTTTACCCTGATAGTGAACCGTTAGCATCAACTGTGTTGCGCGTTCTACATCATAAGAAAAGAATTTTTGTAACACGTCAATAACAAACTCCATCGGAGTGTAATCATCATTGACCAATATCACTTTATACATTGACGGGGGTTTAAGCCCATCCTGAAGTTTATCTGTCGCAAGCTGGTCGAAATCCAGCCAGTCTCTGGTCTTGCTCATTGTCAGTCATCATCGTCGGTGTCATCAATTGCTGCTGACGAGGCTGCGTCCACGTAAGGCTCCGTATTATTGACAGGATTAATGACACATCTCCCGGCCAGCACGTCACCTTTTGTTCCTGTGCATACAGGCTCTTAATTTACTGTAGATCATAGATAACTATCACCTATAGCTGTCATCCGCGAACTCTGTCACATTCCCGTCAATAGCGTTAACTGCTTCAAATTTTGATGCATTTTCCCCCTTTAGCCCTCCGCAAACGCTTGACGCACTGTGCGAAATATCTAAATTGTACTGGCGAGAGTTGGTGAGGTTTTGAACAACTCCTGACTCCACCACCGGTTCATTCCATCTACTTATAAACGTATAATAGAGTTACGAAGGATGTCGAAGTATGGAAATGGGTACTGTTAAGTGGTTCAACAATGCCAAAGGGTTCGGTTTTATCTGCCCGGAAGGCGGTGGCGAGGACATCTTCGCCCATTACTCCACCATCCAGATGGATGGGTACAGAACGTTAAAAGCCGGACAAGCCGTCCAGTTTGATGTCCACGAGGGGCCGAAAGGTAATCATGCTAGCGTGATTATCCCCGTGGAAGCAGAAACAGCCGCCTAGTTTACTGCCCCATTGTGTACATCCCGCTGTCAAAATGCCAGTCCTTCTGACTGGCATTTTTTCATTTATTTTTCGCCGTTATTCCCGCGCCAGCGCATCCACCGGATCCAGCCGCGCCGCGTTTCTCGCCGGTAGCCAGCCAAACAGCACGCCGGTGAGGGTCGAGCAGATAAACGCCGTCAACAGCGCCAGCGGTGAAAAACCAATCTCCCAGCCCGGCAACACCACCTGGAGCAGCAGCGCAATCATCAACGACAGCGTGACGCCCAATGCGCCACCCACCAGGCACACCAGAATCGCCTCGATCAAAAACTGCTGCAGGACGTTGCTGGCCTGCGCGCCGACCGCCATACGAATGCCGATTTCTCGCGTCCGTTCCGTTACCGACACCAGCATGATATTCATCACACCAATACCGCCAACCACCAGCGAGATCACCGCCACCAGCGTTAAGAACAGCTGTAATGTATGTGTGGTGCGTTCTGCCGTTTTCAAGATGCTGTCCATGTTCCAGACAAAGAAATCTTTCTTACCGTGACGCAAACTGAGCAGCCGGGTCAACTGCTGTTCGGCGAGACTGCTGTCGTAGCCCTCTTTCACCCTTACGGTAATTGAGTTCAGCCACGCCTGCCCCATCACCCGTCCGGACATCGTTGAATACGGTAGCCAAACGCGCAGAATCTTGCTGCTGCCAAACATCGACTGTTTCTCATCCGCTACGCCAATCACCGTCGCGGGCGTATTACCCACCAGTATCACTTCCCCCACCACGCTGGCCTTATTGGGAAACAGCTGACGGCGCGTATTGCTGTCCAGTACTACCACCTGCGAGCGTTCTGCGGCCTGGACATCATTAAAGGTATTGCCCTCGCTGAAGGTCATACCATAGACGTTGAAGTAATGCTGACCAATACCCTGCACGCTGGCCGCGACGTCGATATTCCCTGCACGGATGCGCAGATTTTTTGACACCGACGGCGTCACCGAGCTGACCCAGGACTGCTTTTCGATCGCCAGCAGATCGTCATACTTCAGCGATTGCTGATACTGCGGATCGTCATCGCCGAAATCTTTCCCTGGATACACATCAATGGTATTGGTGCCAATGGAGCGAATATCGGCCAGCACCATCTGTTTGGCCGCATCGCCCACCACCACGATAGACACCACCGAGGCGATGCCGATAATAATCCCCAGCATGGTCAGTAGCGTGCGCATTTTATTCGCCACCATGGCCAGCCAGGCCATCGACAACGCTTCGCGGAAGCTGTTGCTGAACTGCCCCCAGCCGGAGGTGTTCTGCATCACCGGCTGACGCGGCGCGACCGCGGTTTGTCGCGCCGGAGGGTTATGGATAATTTCACCGTCGCGAATCTCAATCACGCGCTCTGCCTGCGCGGCCACCTGCGGGGCGTGGGTAACGATAATAATCGTGTGCCCTTGCTCTTTAAGCTGATGGAGAATCGCCATCACCTCTTCACCGGAGCGGCTATCAAGCGCACCGGTAGGTTCATCGGCGAGGATCACCTGGCCGCCGTTCATCAGCGCACGGGCAATACTCACCCGCTGCTGCTGGCCGCCGGAGAGCTGAGAAGGCGCATAATCGACGCGATCCGCCAGCCCCAGACGCTGCAACAGCTGCTTCGCCCGCGCCAGCCGCGCCTTACGTTCCACGCCCGCGTACACCGCCGGCACTTCCACATTCTGCGCCGCCGTCAGGTGCGACAGCAGGTGATAGCGTTGAAAAATAAAGCCAAAGTGCTCGCGGCGCAGCGCGGCCAGCGCATCGCCGTCCAGCGTCGCCACATCGGTTCCCGCCACGCGGTAGGTGCCGCTGGTCGGCTTATCGAGGCAGCCGAGAATGTTCATCAGCGTCGATTTCCCCGAACCCGAGGCACCGACTATCGCCACCATCTCACCGGCGTTAATTTGCAGCGAGACACCCTTGAGAACCTCAACGCTACCGTCACCCGACGGGTAGCTGCGCCGAATATCGGTCAGTTCAAGCAGAGCGGTCATTTTGTCGCTCCGGCTTTACCTTCTCCGATTATCACTTCATCGCCGGCTTCCAACCCTTTAGCGATCTCTACGTCAGTATCATTGCGCGCACCGATGACCACTTCGCGCGTTTTCACTTCACCGTTGCGCAGTAAACGTACGTTATAGCGATTATCTCCTACGCTATCGCCCAGCGCCGACAGCGGAATGGTCAACACATCATTGACGCCGCCGAGCTGGATATGCACCTGCGCGGTCATCTCCAGACGCAGGACACCGTTAGGGTTCGGCACTTCAAAACGGGCATAGTAGAAGATGGCATCGTTGACTTTTTCCGGCGTCGGCAAAATATCTTTCAGGGTGCCTTCGTAGCGGGTCAGCGGGTCGCCAAGCACCGTAAACCAGGCTTTTTGTCCCGGTTTAAGATGAATGACGTCCGCTTCGGAAACCTGCGCTTTCACCAGCATAGTGCTGAGATCCGCCAGCGTCAGAATGTTGGGCGCCTGCTGGGCAGCAATCACCGTCTGCCCTTGCAGGGTCGTAATTTGTGTCACTTCGCCACGCATCGGAGCCACGATACGCGTGTAGTCGAGATTGGTTTTGGCCGTATCGAGCGAGGCCTGATTGCGTTTAATCTGCGCATCGATGGTCCCTATTTGCGCCTGTTTTACCGCCATATCGGTGGCCGCGGTGTCCAGATCCTGGCGTGACACCACCTGGGTTTTCGCCAGCTGTTGCTGACGGGAAAAGGTGACGCTCGCCAGCTTCCATTCCGCTTCTGCCTGCTTGCGCTGTGCGCGCAATTCCATTAGCGTGGCTTCCACTTCTTTAATCTGGTTCTCCGCCTGTTCCGGGTCAATCACCCCTAGAAGCTGATCTTTTACTACCTTATCGCCGATGTTCACCGACAGGGTTTTCAACTGCCCGCTAACCTGCGCGCCGACGTCAACTTTGCGCAACGCATCGAGCTTACCTGTCGCCAGCACGCTCTGTTCAAGCGAGCCTTTACGCACAATCAGCGTCTGGTAATTGGGCAACGGCGCGTTGAGCATTTTCCAGACGGCGATGAGCGCCACGATAAGCACGGCAAGTATCAGCCAGTAGCGTTTTTTAAACTTTCCCTTGATGATCATAAAATCCTGAAATCCCCAAAAATTTCGACAAATTGTGAAGTCAAACTTCAACGCAAGCTAAACAAGTTGAGAAAAGTCTTAGCAAACACCGCTACCCCGCTAATTGATTCGCTCTGGTGATGCTAAAATCGCCATCCATATGTAATTCTGGATAGTAAACCATGTCACAGCTCAGCGAAAATTCATTCGAATCTTCCCGCCAACCTTCCGCACTCGGCCTCTTTTTTAGCCTGTTTAGCGGGCAATGGCGTCCCGGTGAATTCTGGAACCAGCGCAGCTTCCGCCGGAAGTTTATGCTGCGTTCTTTACTGATGCCACGTCTGAGCCGCGAATGGATGAATGAACTGTCGCAATGGTCCCATCTCGATACCCTGCTCACCCGTCAACCGCGCTTGCCGGTGCGCCTGCATCGCCCTTATCTGGCGGTCAACTTTAGCCGCCATCAGGTACTGGATGCGCTGCGTTATCACTATACGCTGCTGTCAGAGGCGATGTCCTCAGAAGAGTTCGCAACCTACCTGAATACACAGGCCCTGCCGCTGGCGCAGATTGAGGGTAAAAATGGCGATACGTATACCCTTGAGCTGACCATGCAGATTAATCTGGATAAAGAAGGCGATAGCACCATTTTGATGCGCAACGCCGACGGCGATGTACTGGCGGAAATGACCTTTACCCTGCTGAATTATCATGATCAACGCACGCTGTTTATCGGTGGCCTGCAGGGCGGTAAACGCACTTTGCCGCATGAGGCTATCCAGAATGCGACGAAATCCTGCCACGGTCTGTTCCCGAAACGCCTGGTGATGGAGGCCATCTGTCGCTTAGCCGAACGCCTGCACGTAGAGCAGATCCTCGCCGTCAGTAACGATGTGCACATTTTTCGCGGCGAACGCTACCAGGACAAGAATAAAAAGATTCTTTCTGATTATGACACCTTCTGGGAAGCCGTAAGCGGTGAGCGTGATAATGAAGGGTATTACCATATCCCTGTCGCCATTCCCCGCAAGGATATTGCTGAAATTGCAAGTAAAAAACGCGCGGAATACCGCCGTCGCTACGAGCTAATGGATGCTATTCAGACCCAGATGTCAGGCTTATTCAACCGACCTTAATCTTTTTTTCTACACGCTGCTGATGTAGCGTGTAGATATCAACCAAAAATAAACACTAGCAATGTTAAACGCTTCATCAACAAAGCATAATCTTCACATTCTTTGCATTTGTTGAAATTACGTTGAAGGTTCCGTTGATTAAATAGGCAAAACCTCCAGAAATGAGATTTTTCCTATGTCGAGCATTGCCGATTTTTCTGCTTCTACGCCTCCACAACCTGAATCCAGCTGGCACCTTTTTCGGCTACTGTCGACCGGCACGCTTGCACCCGGTCGCGCGTGGAAAAACCCGGCGTACCGACGTAAGTTCCTGCTGCGTTCGCTCAGTACGCCCAGAATGACCGGCAAGCTACTCGGGGCGCTGACCAAGCAGCCGCATCTGATGCAGATCCTTAACGTACAGCCCGGTCTGCCGTGCCGACTGCATCGCCCATGGCTATGCACGCACCTGAACCACCAGCAAACCATTGATGCGCTGTGCTGGCACTATCAGCAACTGCTGACCCTGCTGCCGGAAAGCGTCGCCAGCGGCTATCTTTCCACGCGCGGCGCTCTGCTCGCGACGCTTAACGGTAAAGAAGGACAGCAGTACAGCATTCGTCTGTGTGCTGACGCGATGCTGGATAAAGAAGGCGAGGCGACGCTGACCTTCCACGACGACAGCAACACCGTGCTGGCAGAGCTGACGTTTACCTTGTGTCAGTACAACGGGATGAATACCTTCTTTGTGGGCGGCCTACAGGGAGCGAAAGCCGATGTTCCGCACCAGCTCATTCAAACCGCGACCAAAGCGTGTCACGGTTTGTTCCCAAAACGCTTAGTGGTAGACGCGCTGCTCACGCTGGGCTCGCTGCTCTCCGTTTCACACGTACGCGCCGTCAGCAATGAAACGCACATTTACCGCAGCCTACGCTACCGCCGTAAAAAACGCGGCAAGCTGCATGCCGACTACAACAGTTTCTGGGAGTCGTTGGGGGCACAGGTCGACGAGGAAGGTGATTACGTTTTACCGCTGGCGTTGGCGCGTAAATCAATGGAAGAGATTGCCAGCAAGAAGCGCGCAGAGTACCGCCGTCGCTATACGCTGCTGGACGAGCTCCAGCAGCAAATTAGCGAAATAGTCCAGCGTTAATCCGCTTTCCCGCGCGCCAGCCAGACGACGCGGGAAAACATTTTCTTCAGTAAGGGCGGAACGGCTTCAGTACCGCGCCGCCCAGCTTCCATCGCCACTTCAATCGCCAGATCGGGTTTCGATGAACGGTGTATCGCCTTGGTGATCACCCGGCGCATATTCATCGGGATGTTTTCCGGCAATTGCGCCACGCGGTGATAAACGCTGGAAAACCCCTGCCGGTACATAAAGTGTTCCATATCCGGCGCGGGCAGCGTCGTCAGATGATGATGTTCGGCTTCACGATCGTTGTTCAGCAGGCTGCGCACCGTTGCCGCATATTTTTTGCCCGCCTCATCACCGTCGACCAGCACGTGCCACTCTATCCCCATCCGCTGGGCGAATTTGATCAGCGGCTTAAGCCCGGATTGGGCAAACTCAATGACCTTGACCCCTTCGGCATCGAAATGGTGCCCGCACTGCCGCGCCAGCTCGTTGATCACCCAGGTTTCGGTTTCACCTTCCACCAGCAGCCAGCAGCGCGCAAACAGCGACGAAGCGCGATTAAAACGAATGTGGAACGAAATGCGGCGACTGTCTTCGGCGTTCATTCCCTCCGGCCCCAGCCGCCAGGCCGACACGCGGGAAGACTCACGGACCAGGCGGCAGACGTTTTGCATCGGCGTGAGCGACAGTAGCTCACCGGAATTGGTGGTGGCCACACGCTGTAACGGCAGCAAATTCAGCAGATTCCAGGCCACCGACAGCATAATAGGATGCAGCCGCGTTTCCGGGTCCTCCACTAACAGCAGCGGACGCGCGTCTCTATCGAGCTTGACCGACCCCTTCGCCTGCAGCAGCGTCGCGAACATACCCAACAGAATCACCCGATGATTACGCGCACCGGGCTTATCGATCATACGGTTAATCAAATCCAGATAGCGCCAGCTACGCTGCTCGTCGTGCGAGCGACGGCGCATCAGACGTTGGATAGCCGGACCTGAACCCTGTTCAGAGAAATAGTGTTCCAGCAGCTGTCCCATCGCCGCCAGCCCCTGGCGGATCTGGCCATCGCTGAGATTCTGCGGGCTCGTCACCAGCTCGCGGGAGAGATAATCGAGCTGGCGCGCGGTGATCTCCACGTCAGGCACATCCGGCACGGTACCGCTGCGGATCCGGCGCATAAAACGGGCATCACGCAGGCGCAGTACCGGCATCAGGCGAATCAACTCACGCGCCTGACCGTCAATATCGTCAATGTCCAACGCCTGGCCGTCGCTGTCGATAAAACTGCGTAGCGTCAGTACGCTACCGTCGGCGGCCAGCTCACCTTCCAGGCGGTAGAAAATACGTCGAAAACCGTCGTCGCACAGCGTCCAGCAGTCGGAGAGCCCGCGGTAGCGTCGGCCCCGGTAGCGGCCAGGTTCATTTTCGCGAAAGGTCAGTATGATGTGCAGATGGTGCTCGCGTCCCTGCAGGTCGCCGGGCGGAAACCAAAAATCGTTATACACAAAGTGATACAGCTCATCATGCGGCGAGAGCAGTAACGTGAGCGCGTCCAGCAGGCTCGATTTACCCCACGCGTTTTCGCCGATTAAGACGTTATTCTCCTCCAGCATTAACGATAATCGATTAATGCCGCGAAACCCTGCAATCTCTGTGCGTTCAAGAAGCATAACCCCTCCATAACACGATAGCTGCTATCCCTTCGTTATCGGCAGTATAGCGGCATGCACCGCACTTGACACCCGGCTGGCACGCCGCCTGCGTACGGAGTGATGCTTTATTAACCGTTGAAAGTAATAAAGTGCGTTATCTATCACCTTCCACGATTATTCCGAAAATAATGCACTACACTCTAATTCAAAGAATGAATTGCTCAAGGAATAACACCACATTGTTTTGTATCAAAGTTCGGCGATTTATTTAACTGGTGAGGGATGACGTTCGTTTTTAAAATAATGAGGACTATGCCTGCCACCCATTTTGGTAGGGATATATTCAGTCGTCACCCTTTATGACGATAATAATTTTTAATTCGAGGTGGTTATGTTTAGAAAATTGGCTGCAGAGTGCTTTGGCACCTTCTGGCTGGTATTTGGTGGTTGCGGTAGCGCCGTTCTGGCTGCAGCATTCCCGGAATTAGGGATTGGCTTTGCGGGCGTTGCGCTGGCGTTCGGTTTGACCGTTCTCACCATGGCATTTGCCGTTGGCCATATCTCTGGCGGCCATTTTAACCCGGCAGTGACCCTGGGCCTGTGGGCTGGCGGTCGTTTCCCGGCCAAAGAAGTGATTGGCTATATTGTCGCACAGGTTGTCGGCGGGATTATCGCCGCTGCCGTACTGTATTTAATCGCCAGCGGTAAAGCAGGCTTTGACGCGGCGGCCAGCGGTTTCGCCTCCAACGGTTACGGCGAACATTCACCGGGCGGCTACTCAATGCTTTCCGCGATTGTGATTGAAATCGTTCTGACCTGCGGCTTCCTGCTGGTGATCCACGGTGCAACAGACAAAAATGCCCCGGCAGGCTTCGCGCCGATCGCCATCGGCCTGGCGCTGACCCTGATTCACCTTATCAGCATCCCGGTGACTAACACCTCCGTTAACCCGGCACGTAGCACCGCGGTCGCTATTTTCCAGGGCGGCTGGGCGCTTGACCAGCTGTGGCTGTTCTGGGTGATGCCAATCATCGGCGGTATCCTCGGCGGCGTGATTTATCGCCCCTGCTGGAAAAGAAATAAGCCTTCTGTAACCCGGGCATGGCGTGAATGCGCCAACTCGGCAAAGAAAGACCCGGTACAGCCGGGTCTTTCTTTTTTCGCAGCTTTACTCAGTATGCGGTTTTCGGTAGTGTCTGTGCGCGATTTAAATACTACAAGGAAGCGTGTTCGTTATGTTATCGGGACTGCTCATCATTCTGGTGCCGCTGGTTATCGGCTATCTGATTCCCCTGACCCACCGCGGTGCGCTGCAGCTAATCAATCGCCTGCTCAGTTGGATTGTTTATCTGATTCTCTTCTTTATGGGGATCAGCCTGGCATTTCTGGATAATCTGGCAGCGAATCTATTATCTATCTTCCACTATTCTGCTATTAGCATTGTGGTTATTTTACTTTGCAATATTGCGGCACTGATGTGGCTGGAAAAAGTGTTGCCGTGGGGACATCCTCATCATCAGGAAAAATTACCCTCACGCCTCGCGATGGCGCTGGAATCATTAAAGCTGTGCTTTGTGGTTATTGCCGGTTTTGTTCTCGGACTCAGCGGGCTTTCCTTTTTACAGCACGCCACCGATGCCAGCGAATATACGCTCATTTTCTTGCTGTTCCTGGTCGGTATTCAGCTGAGAAACAGCGGCATGACCTTGCGACAAATTATTCTCAACCGCCGCGGCATGGTGATTGCGTTAGTCGTGGTAGCCAGTTCGATGGTTGCCGGCGTCATCAATGCGTTTCTGCTTGGTTTGCCCATTAAAACCGGGCTGGCGATGGCCTCCGGATTTGGCTGGTACTCGCTGTCCGGTATTCTGCTGACCGACGCCTACGGCCCGGTAATCGGTAGCGCCACCTTCTTTAATGACCTGGCGCGCGAACTACTGGCCATTATGCTCATTCCCGGCCTGGTACGCCGCAGCCGCTCCACCGCGCTTGGCCTGTGCGGCGCAACGTCAATGGACTTCACCCTACCGGTCCTCCAGCGCTCCGGCGGCGTGGAAATGGTCCCTCCCGCTATCGTCCACGGCTTTATTCTTAGCCTGCTCGTACCGCTGATGATGGCCTTCTTCACCGCCTGATACCTCCATGGCGGTAGCCTTCGCTGCCGCCAAAATTGCGCTAAATCAACCTCCCTTTAAGTTGCACTAAAAATGCCTTTTCAAGGCTGAGTCTCAGGCTTACCCTTAAACATGTATATTAAATATAACTTTAAAAAGGTGTGACCCATGTTTTGTGTGCAATGTGAACAAACCATCCGTACTCCGGCAGGGAACGGCTGCTCTTACGCTCAGGGTATGTGTGGTAAGACGGCTGAAACGTCCGATCTACAGGATCTGCTGATTGCGTCTTTGCAAGGTCTGTCCGCATGGGCGGTGAAAGCACGTGAATACGGCATCATCAACCACGACGTTGATAACTTCGCCCCGCGCGCGTTCTTCTCCACCCTGACCAACGTTAACTTCGACTCTCCGCGTATCGTGGGCTACGCCCGTGAAGCGATTGCCCTGCGTGAAGCGCTGAAAGCGCAGTGCCTCGGCAAAGACGCTAACGCAACCGTCGATAACCCGATGGCCGACCTGCAGCTGGTCAGCGACGATCTGGGCGACCTGCAAAAACAGGCGGCTGAATTTACCCCGAACAAAGACAAAGCCGCCATCGGTGAGAACATTCTCGGCCTGCGCCTGCTGTGCCTGTACGGTCTGAAAGGCGCGGCGGCATACATGGAACACGCGCATGTCCTTGGCCAGTACGACAACGACATCTACGCGCAGTACCACAAAATCATGGCGTGGCTGGG
>ERZ1026892.925-NODE-925-length-13033-cov-14.650562_pt1 | contig 13033 bp, 8 predicted proteins | sample MGYA00380176_ERZ1026892 | MGnify/ENA primary metagenome ERZ1026892 (study PRJEB33269, sample SAMEA4719812) | human gut metagenome | biome: human-associated habitat; feature: organic feature; material: feces | place: Cameroon | collected 2013-10 ... | reverse complement strand
CGTCGGCAGCGTCAGATGTGTATAAGAGACAGATATAATATAGTAATATTGAGGGAAAATTTCAAAAATAAGCGCCAATATTTTGAAAAAAAGTATTGGCGCTTGAGTATTTAAATGATGTGAGAATCTTATATATAGCTATAATCTGTTAAATTAAATAGCAATTTTACTGACCCTCTATATTTTCAAATATGCTATAAAACTTCAAGATTGTATCAGCAAACCAATTCACCAACTCGTCATCCGATTTCTCTAAAGAGTCTGTTACGAGCCATATCCATTTGCCAATTTGTTTTGCACCTGGTCTCTGCTTCAAGTCTGGTAGCTGGGATAGTACATTATTGTTGGTAATGAAATTCTGCATATAATCTTTAGCATTTTCACCATTTGTTGTATATATAGATACTGTGACAGTATTGTAGCGAACGCTGTAGCCACAATCATATGTGAAGCCTTCGTGGGCTGGTGACTTGAAGCCGATGTATGGGCGTCCCATTGGGTTATTAATGTGCGATTGCACTTTGTCTTTTACTCTTTCAATGACTTTTTCCCAAATGGTGTTGCACCATACAACATTGGCGTCAGGGGCTTCGTTGCTGGTAGCAGGAGCGTCAGTAGGTGCACCTTCTGTTACAGGCTCGAAAGGTAACTCTCCAGAATTATTGTGCTTTATCAATTCCATAAAGTCCTCGAAACCATCCTTGCCATAGTAATCTAAGATAAGATCACGCTCAAACTTTGCTACAGCATTGAGCACCTGATTGCGAGTTACGCCATAAACAAACTCACGACCTGCTTTAATCTCGTATTTGTCGACACTTTGGTTATGCATCTTTGAACACTCCAGACAATACATATCGTTGGTCAGCAAGTTGCGGATTCTGTCATCCACATTACCGCTCATTTCAGGATACTCAAACACATCGAAAAGCTGACACACCTCAGGAATGCCTGTGCGAACTTCTTGATTGATTCGCCCCATAGCGCATTCCCATTTGTCTCTATTGTTGTCGGTTTCTGAAGTCTGACCAATCTTAAGCCAACCACCATCCTGCTGATTTAACTCAGTATTCGAGAAATACTGAGAAAAAAGGCGCTTAGGACCGAATACGTAAATTATAGTTCTTTTCATTTTTGCATTCATTTATTTAAGTTAAAGTTGATCTTTTCTTTTAGGCAGAATTTCTTTATAGTAATAGTTATTATTCCTGCAAATCCTATTACTGTATAAACTAAGCCACAAATCCAACCTCCGTTATCTTTATATGTACCAAATAGTCCATCTCTTTCAGGGCTATTTATAGCACCTATTACGCAAATGATAATTATTATAATAGCTATAATTACTTCTATTTTTACAACATTCCAAGCCTTACGCTTAGATTCTTCTTCTCTTTCGTTAGCATCTTCAATCTCATTCTCTACTTCTTGAAGCAGAAGTTTGATTTTAGGATTGTTGCTATAGTACATCTTTGCCTTGCGAATATAGCGCTCAACATTAGCTTGGCTTTCGGCTGTATTATCACAAGACTTGAATTTAACCAGTGCATCCTCTAGATGATTGAAAATTTCCTCTAAGTCTTTGCTTGATTCTGGTGTGATGAATTGACCGCAAGATGGACACTTGTCTGCTAGAAGAGGAATTGGAGCTCCACAGTAAGGGCATGTGTTTCCTTTTCTTTGGTTCATAACAGCTGCTACTGCCTGATCTGCCTTCTGCTGCTGTGCATCGATGTACAGATCAACCTCGTCAACATTCAATCCCAGAGCCTGTGCCTTGTTCAAAAGCACCTGACGCTCCTTGGCAGAGATGATGCCGTCGGTAAGGTACTCTTTGATAAGGTCATCAAGCTCCTGTGGAATTGCACCTTCCTTCTTGGCAGGCTTAGCTGCCTGAGGAGCCTGTGCTTCCATTTCTTTCTTGCGCTTTGCAAGACGACCATCAAGTACCAGTTCAAACTCGTCGCGGTCGATGCCCATAGCCTCGGCCTTCTTGAAGAGAAGATTCTTCTCTTTGTCTGTTAATACACCATCTGCCAATGCAGCAGTGATGAGTGCTTCTAACTTCTCATTGTACATATTGATCTATTTTATTGTTTAATAATAATATTTATCTCTATTTACATCCCCGGCATAGTAGGAGGCATTCCCGGCATCTGTGGGGCGGTACCTTGGAACAATGGAGCGAGTTCTGCTACATTGCCGGCAAACTCCCACTGCGCCATGCCGTTCTTCCAAACGTATGACTGCTGGGTGAGCTGACCCTGCTGAACGAGCTGCTGGAGCTTGTTCCAATCGCATGGACCATACTGCTGACCATTGATGCCAATATAATACTGTACCTGAGGAACAGCGGTACCCATGCCTGGCATCTGAGGCGCACCACCCATGCCTTTCTGACCTGGCATCTGAGGAGCTCCACCCATCTGACCCATGTTGTTCATACCACCACCCATAGTCTGCTGGCGGAAGGCATTGATACCATTGTCGGTAGCATTGTTGAGAACACCGGCATTGAGGTTTGCCTGATGAGCACCCATAAAGGTCTGCTCTGTCTGGAGACGAGAAGCACGCTGCATCTCCTCACGCTGAATACGCATGGTTTCACGCTGGTTCTCCAAGTTCATGCGCTGCAACTCCTCCTGACCGCCAAGGTCGAGTTCCTGCTTTCTGCCCATGGCATCGAGATTCAGCTCAGACTGCTTCTTGAGCATATCCTGCTGAAGGTCGTTGTTGAGGTTGAAGTTGGAAATCTGGGCATTATGCTGAGCCATCATACGCTCCTTCTCCAGGTCGGCAGTGAGGGCTTTGAGTTCACGATAACCACGGCTCTCCTTATCTACGTTGATGCCTGTGATGTCGAGACTGCGGATGGTGATGCCGAAAAGCTTCTCTACCTGTGGAGTAACACGCTGCTGGATGAGTTCGCTAATCTCAAAAATCTTGCGCTCAATCTGAACTACAGGAATCTGGGCGTCAGAAGGGGCATTGCTAACTACACTCTTGATGAACTTGGTGAGCTGGCCACGAAGCTTGTTCTTGAAAGTCTCGTCGCTGTAGCCCTCGTTGCGGTTCACACTATGGAAGAGATCCATGTCCTCGATGGCATATACCACGGCACCATGTACAGATACTGGTACGCCATAATCTTGCAGGCGTGGGTCGAAGACATCAAAGTAAGGGATGGCGAAGTTCAGCTGACTACCCTTGCTCAGGTTGCTGAGGTTGGTCAGGTTGTTCTGTTCCACTCTTCTCGCTGCTTCCTCGGCAGCCTGTCTTTTCTCTTCTTCTACTTCCTTAGAAGATTTAAAACCAAAAAATCCCATATGTTTCAGTTTTATGATTGTTATTATTTTTGTTATTTACTATAGAATCCCTTTGTAGGGGACAGATTATTTCGTTGTATAGATTCGCTTCGTCTTGCCCTGGGCATCTACTTCTACGAAGGTGTCTGCTCCATATTGGCGGCTTGCGTCGTGATAGTTGAATGAATATCCCGTTTCGTAATTGCCGTCGATGGTAGGTCGGCTTACCTGGTCGATGCTATCCAGCATTTCCGGTTTCAAGCCCAGCTGCTGGTACAGATGCTGTTCTACCATGTTTCGGATGGCATTGAGATTCTCATCCACATAACCACGAATCTGGTCGATGAGCGACTGGTTGCTCTTGTCCTTCTGCAGCAGGCGCTGTCGCATGGTCTTCTTGAGCGGAGAGCCGTCGGCCTTGATCGGAGCTGGTGGCATCGCATCATTCTGCAGGGCAGATTCAACCACATATTCCCTGCGACGGATATGGAGCATCGGGTTGCCGTAGAGACAGAACATCAGGGCGGTGCTCATAGAGAAACAATCATCCTCTACATGTCGGCACATGTTGAAGTAATCGCACTTAGCCTGGAGCATCGCCTTTCCGCCCGTCATACCCTTGAACTGATAGAGCGGATAGAGGCGCATCAGCACCTCGCTGCCTGTGCCCGGATTCAACAGAAGTTGGCGGGCTTCATCCGTTTCCTCATTAGAGAACATCGGAACCGGAATGAGCGAACCGGTATAGAGCAATACGCCACCTCCGTAAAGGGCGCTGAGCAACATGGAGTCGTTTCGTTTGTAACCGGCATATCGGGCACCGAAGCAAGCCACGGTATTGAAGACTCTTGCCCTTCCTTGGGTGAGGAGCGAAGGATTGAATGCTTCATCCTTACTATAGAATCCGCACATACCCTCTGCACCGGCACCATGAAGATTGAACATCAGCATATCAGCCTTATCCAGAGACTTGCAATAGATGCTGAGGCTTTCCGCATCTTTGGTCAGCAGCTTCGGACTGATATACATTCCGTTGCGAATCAGCTCAGGATCGTCGGTATTGTAAAGAAGCGGCAGGTGCTGGGTCATCGTGCAGCTGGCTGGAATCCAGTCGCGGTTGCTGATCATCAGAACATTGCCAACAGGAATACCGCCGCCATACATGCCGCTGATGTTGAAGTAAGCACCGATGTCGCTTCGGATATCCGTATCGAGCTGACCGTCTTCCAAAGGCAGACGGGCCACATTGTTGCGGGCGCAACCTACGGTGAAGTCTGAATCGCGACTATCCAGCAAATCTACGATATAGGTGCCTTCGAAGGCATAGCACGTATCTGTAGGGATTCGCTCGCCGCCATACGGCCATGGGTCTTCGACGCGAGGGATAGGAATCACATCGTCACCTCCTATTATAAATAGGTGTAGGTCGGGACCTGCTGTCAGGTTGTTGTCTGCGATGCAGCGGGATACTGCTTCATTGCATTCTATCCAGGATGGAGTCTTATGGGTGGAATCCAGTCCATATTGCGAGATGTCGAGAAATGTCCAGTACATCTGCTGGTCGTAGGCATTCTGTATGAAGTCGTTGAAGACATCATATACCTCCTGGATGGTGCAACCGTATTTTCTAGCCAGTGTATTGCCATCTGTCAGGATGATGCCGTAGTGGTCCTCCAAGGGGTCGGGCTGGTCGATGGGTTCATCAGCTGTTCTTGCTTCTGATGCCATCTGCACGGCTTCCGGCTGTGGAGCTGCCTTGCTTTGTCCCGGCATAGGGGGAACCGATGAGGCTCCCGGCATAGGGGGAGGAGTTGCACCGCCTGGCATACTTGCCATTTGAGGCTGCTGACTGATCGCATTGACGCTTCCCAGTCCCATATTATTGGCAGCCTGCAGAGGATTGAAGCCTCTCATCTGGTTGAGCTTCACGTTCTGGGCATTAAACTTTGGCATCGGAGGAGGTGTAGGCATCTGAGGTGGTACAGCCATCTTGCTCTTTTCCTTCGGGATGAATTCCGAAAGGGTTGTGTCGCAATAGAACTGATACCATTCTTCTGGCTGAGGTTTATCCTCCAACATCTCCTTCACGGCATACCATAGGGCACTTAGCGGTTCACTCATTCCGTTTTGTACGGCCTGGTCGAGATACTGGATGGTCTGCTGCCTGTAGTAATCCTGCTTTCCATTCTTGTGGTAGTCGGCAAGATTATCAAGAGCCATCAGCAGGGCGATGTCGCCTTGCGGACAACCGAAACCGCCCATTCTTGGCAGAAGCACGGTGGCATTGTCGATATTGCCGGTCTTGATGAACGCTACATGAGCCCAGAAGAGTTGCCAGTAGTTATCGGTACGGGAACCGAAGAAGGCAAGGGCGCACTTGTCGGGATACATCGAGGCAAGCAACAGATGATAGTAGAACTGGATGTTGTTATCATTCGTCATCACACGTGCCAACTGCTCCAGACTGTTGAACTTGCGTTTCAGGATGTCGGTATGGTTGGTCTGGATGGCATTGAAGACCTCGGTCAGAATCTGCTCTGCCAGGAATTCGTTGCCCTTGCTGCCTTGCAGGATATGGATGTTCTGACGTACCTGATCTATGATTTGGTTGGCTCTTAAGGGAGCAATATGCCATTGGATGCTCAACTGGTTGAGCTCTGCCAACTTCTGATTATCCAACTTGCCATCCACCAGTCGTTCCTGCACAGCCTGCAGAAAGAGAGTCTCATTCTGCTGATAGATCTCAGTCTGAGTCTTCTGTGCCTCATATACAGTCTGGTTGTTAATCGTACTGTTGTTGGTGGTATGGGTTGTTGTTGAGGTGTTATAGTTGTTTTGCGTATTGTGGGAGTCGGAATGGATTCCGCCTACCACAGCCGCATCACCATCAAGTTTAATATCGCTCATAGTCTGATTACTTTATATGTTTAGACTTTTTGTTGCATTTTTAGGAAAGTGTGGTTACCATTGGAAAGGTGCGCCACAGTCTGGACAGTTTGGAGTGCCCGGTGCAATGTGAATGGTATGTCCGCAGTTGTAGCACTGGCATTCTATCAATTCCTGCTGTGGAATCTCCTGCTGTGGAGCTGCTTGACTTCCTGCAGTATTTCCTCCGAGTCCGCCATTGAAGGCATTCAGGTTGTTGGCGGCAGCAGTGCTTACCTGCGAGATGTTGTTCATTGCCACATCCTGGGTATGATCTACTCGCTCCTGCTGGCGTCGGTTTTCCTCTTCCAACTGATTGATGCGCTGTTGCTGCTGGCTTTGCTGGGCGCCGCTGATGCCGGTGGCTGTATCTTTTATCATGCCGGCCATCTTCATCATGGCTTCCATCTGGGCATTGCTGTTCTGCTGCTGCATCTGTAGCATCTGCTGCATCATCGCTTCTTTTTCTGCTGCAGTCTGTCGCAGATTTTCGGCTTCCTTCTCGCCGCTATAGGCGTTTGCCATAGCTACCTGTGCATCTCCGGTGAGGTGGGAGAGTTGTGCGGCACGAATCTGTTCGGCGGTCATATTGGCGAAATGGTTGTCACGATTCATCTGTTCATTGCTCTGAATGGTGGCTACGTTTTCTTCGTGCTGATATTTCTGCTGGTCGAGCTGTGCCTGCATCTGAGCCATCTGCTGCAGCTTATCCATCTGGCGCTGATGGCGGTTGGCTTCCAACTGGTCATCGTCCATCTTTTCCTGACGGTTGCGCTCATAGGCAAGGCGGTCGTCTTCCTGTTTCTCGTTGCGTGCCAGGAGATGGTCTTCCTTATCCAGTTCGCGTTGACGCATCATCTGCTGGAAGTCGTAATCATCCTCCTTCGCCTTTCGGTTGAAGTCGCGGTTGTATTCCTTTTCTTCCTGCATCCACTGGCGTTCACGCTCTTCATCTTCGATGCCCCAGTTACGGCGGCGTTCCAGATCTTCACGTTCCCAGTCGTGGTCGGTACGGGAATCATCGAGTGCCCATTCTGCCTTGAGACGGGCTGTGTCGATGTTCTGCTGGCTCTGGATGCGCATGATTTCCGTGATTTCCTCACGAGGAATCTTCTTGTGTGCAAGTTCATCTTCGAGCACTTCCATTTCCTCCTGCTTGACCAGACGGTTCTTGCGGAGGTCTTCCAGGGCTTCGAACTCCTCTTCCTGGGTCTTAGCCTGGCGGATGCGCTTCTGACTTTCGAGCATCTGGACGAATTCCTCCAACTCATCATCGTGGAGCAACTGGTCTTTGTTGATACCCTGGAGGGCATGGCGCAAATCCTCGGCATTTTGTGCTGAAGAAATCTGCTGGGAGTTGGCCTCTACTTCCATACGGTTGCGGAATTCTCCGGTGCGGTGCATGAAGTCGAGTTCCTTCTCTGTGTTATAGAGCTGGCGTTCTACCTGACGGAAACGCTCAAAGTCCTGATTGCTGTCGGTGATATTCAGAACCTGAGTGCATTCTATGCCGAATACCTGCTGGTTGATGGTCTGGCGGATTTTCTCTTTCAGTACATTTACAGTTTCGGCAGTCAGTCCGGCAGACTCGTAGTTCTGGTTGCGGAGTTCCTGGCGCAACAGGGTTTCTACGGTACCATTGAGTAACTGCTGTAATTCTCTAGTTGTTACGCTGTTGCGGTCGGTAAGGTAATTGGTGGCGAAGGTATGAATATCGCTGATGCTCATCTGGAGAGATACTCCAATCTGCACATCATGGATGCCCATCGGAATGGTGTATGGCTGAAAGGCAAGTTCGCCATTCTCGTTCATCGCTCCACCGAAAGTGAGGGTGATGAAACGGTTGCTGACGATATAGACCGACAGGATAGGAGCCTGGGTGATGCGGGCTAAGATGCGGGCATAATCCAGTTGGCGCTTCTTGGCTTTTTCTTTCTGTTCACCTTTCTTTTCGCCGAAGATGATGCGACCGAGCCAGTTGAAGCCACGGCCTACTTCTCCTACGATACCGAGCTGGCGGAAGGTAGGCTCAGCCTGGCGCTTGCGGTCTCGTTCACGCTTTTCGGCTTCAGCCATATCTTTCTCTGCCTTTTCAACTGCATTCTTGATAGCTGCCTGCTCTTCTTCCACAGACTTATAAAAGAGGTATGCACCTGCTGAGAGGGTTGAAACCAGCTCACCATTGGCAAAAATGATGGCGGTGCAACCTTCCTGGACGATGATACCTTTCTGCTTTTCTATTTCATCGAGTTCCCGTTCGCTAATCTTGCGAGCGATTTCTCCTGGTTGGATATTCCAGATGGTTCTGCCTCTTACCACGTCAATACCATCTACAGCTTCCATACTGCGGCGGTCGCGGCTACGTTCAGCTTCTCTTTCGGCAGCAATCTGTGCCTGTTCAGCCTGCTGCTGCGCATTTCTGGCATCACGGATTTCTGACTGGCTTTCAGTAGCTTGCTGGTTGACGGCTCTTCTCTGTTCTTCTGCAATCTGGCGATTGAGTGCACCACCAGTCATAGCGTTTGCTACAGAGCGAACGGCATTGGTGAACATGCCCTTGCTGGCTTGTGGAGCCTGAGGGGCTTGAGGAGACTGTGGAGCCTGAGGCATTACTGGACGCTGAGGCTGCATCGGTTTTTGGGGCATACCCGGTGCTTGAGGTCTCATAGGTTGAGGCTTCATAGGCTGCTGAGGAGCCATGGCTTTCAGTGGTTGAGGACGTTGAGGCTTGTTGGCACCTTGTGGCTGGGTTGGAGCCTGTGGTTGCAAGTCAATAGGTTGTCCACACTTCGTACAGAATTTCATTCCCGGTTGCAGCGTTGCGCCGCATTTCTTGCAATATGTCATAATGGTTATTATTTTTAAGATTAAATGAACTGATTATTGTATCAGCGCAATGAATATAGCGATTAGCAGAATCACCCAGAAGAACTTGATGAAGCATCCTATACATCCGGTAATGCCTTCACCTAAGAGTCCTCCGAGAAATCCCAGTAGCTGTATTCCCCAGCCTAGAATGCCGAGAAGTACAAATATTCCGATTCCTATTAATATGATAAGTAGTATTGTCATATCCCCTATAAGAATAATTTCATTTACTTTATACAATCGTTAAGAATATCAATTTACGTTGATAACTAACTCATATTTGGGTGCAAAGATATATAAAATAAATGAAACTGAATTGGTTCAAATTGGTTCAATTTTGCCTTGATTTGAATCAATTGCCCCAAAAATGCATTTTTTTTAGTGAAAAATGCCCAAAAAGGGTCTTTTTTGCATTTCTTAAACTTTTGGGAGATGTAGTTGGAGAGGAGTGTCTTTCTCCCGCTGAAGCCTGTTTACCTCATTCTTTCCCGATTGGTATTCCCGAGCTTACACCTTAATTATATATAGGGGAATGCTTGCCGCAATTCCCCTCTCTTTTCTCTTATGGAATGTGGAAGCCTACCCCTTTAATGTCCATTTTCAAAACTGAAACTGCCCCCATGAGACATTGTCTTATTTGGTTTTAATGGAGTTTCAGAAAATGTAAATCCCCAATCTGTTGAACTTTACAGATTGGGGATTTCTCAAGTTTATACATTATTCTCCTAAGATAGTATCAAACATTTCATCAACAGAATTCCAATGGGTAACTCTGCCTTTCTCCTTGTCTTCTTCGGCAAGTACCAACAATTGAGGTTCGTTTATTGCTAATGTATTCATACTTACTCCTTTTTAAAAACATTCATCAATTTACAGCAGCAAAAATACGTTTTTTTCTCTAAACTACCAAGTAAATTAAAAGATTTTTTTTATTTTGGTATAGAGTACCCGTTTTTATGTGCTAACTTCATGGATTTACAGTCTCTTGGAGATATGATGGATAGAATGTCCGTTTTCATAACTGATACTGCCCCTATGAGATAGGGGAGGAAAAGAGGATATGTTTGCGATAGCACCGCCCTAACTATATAAGAATAGGTAGTTTGGGCGGTATTACTTAGTGAGGTAAGGATGAATGAACTTTTCGGATAAAGAGTCAAATTTTCGATAGAAAACAAACTCTTTCTTAGTTTTCTATCGAAAAATTAGCTTTTTCTAGTCTTTTAATGTATCCAAAGGTATAACCTTTACTCCATCTACCCTTGATATGGCTTTATCATAAATCATGTTTTCTATAGTTACTTTATATTTTTGCGGCGTTTTACTTTGTATTTTTGCGGTATTTTACTTTGTGTTTTTGCGGTAAATGGTCTTGAAATTTAGCGATAGCACCGCCCTAACTATATAAAAATAGGTAGTTAGGGCGGTGCTATCGCACTTTTTAATGTCCGTTTTCAAAACTGATACTGTCCCCATGAGATAGGGGAGGAAGATGGGGGGATGAACTCCTTTGAGAAGTGTTAACGAATCTAACTCGTAATTTCTTGGGTGACAACTTAATGTTTTGTGCCGCATCACTCAATGTTTTCTTATCAATAACTCTTCGTTTAAATGATGGAATCACATGGGGGCAGTTTCAGTTTTTCAAATGGACATTAAACTATAGGGTAGAGATAGATAAGATTTATTAAGGTTGTTAAAATGTAAAGATATTGGGCTTCTTGTCTTTTCCCTTTCATATATAGGATATATTATATTCTTATAAGTATATAATATATTAATATATAGATATTTATATATATACTATATTATATATATATTATTAATAATATTATCTATATATAATATAGCTTATGTTATGAAGAATGATAGATTGATGTATCTTGAAATAAGTGATACTGTCCCTATGTGAGTAGAAAAAAACTCAATGTGAGTAGAAAGATTCCTGATATGAGTAGAAACTTGCGGAAACGTTTGGTGGTCTTGGATATTTTTCGTAATTTTGTAGTGCGTTGAAAATAACTTCAACCGTCAACTAACAAATTCTTAACAAAATGGAAGAAAACAAAGAGAATCAGAAAGATCTTTTGTTTGAAGACGAAGAGGAGGAAGAGGAACTTCCCCCTGCGATGCCGGAAAAACTGCCATCGCTTATCAAACTCCTGGTGAGTCGTACCCCTGACATCTACAAGCCAGCCGTGGCTCATGCCGTATTCCCATCTCTTGCCGCCCACCTCTATCAGGTAAGCTTCGAGTATGTAGATGGTGTAGAACACGAAGCAACACTGATGAATGTGCTTATGGCTCCGACAGGTGCAGGAAAGAGCTGCGTGAATGCTCCGATTAATCACATCATGGCTGATATCCGTAAGCGTGACGAGGTGAACCTGCAGCGAGAGAAAGAGTGGAAGCTGGAGGTGAATACGATGGGTACGCACAAGTATAAGCCGAAGCGTCCTACCGACCTGCTGGTGCAGGAAGTGGATCCGGATATGACTTCGGCAGCCTTCGTGCAGCGCATGTATGATGCCAAGGGGCATTTCCTCTACTCCAACATGAATGAGATTGATCAGTGGGATACCATCGAGGATGGCGGAAAGGGTAAGCAGAGAGGCAGAAAATGGCTGATTATGTGCCTCGCCTTTGACCCCGGAAACACCTTCGGGCAGACCCGCGCTATGCCCGGTTCTGTGAACGAAAGGGTACACATCCTCTACAACTGGAATGCCTGCACCACCATCGGTCACGGTCGTCAGTTCTTCAAGAAGGTGGTATCAGACGGTCCGCTCTCCCGCATCAATTTCTGTACCATTCCGCCCCGTGAAATCGGTTCTGATATGCCGGTGTATGGCGATTATGATGAGGCATTCGATGAGGAGCTTCGTCCTTACATCAATCGCCTGTGCAAGGTGCGTGGCAAGATAGACTGTCCTCAGGCGGTCCGTCTCATCAACGAACTCATGGAGGAGTGTCGTGATTTCTCTATCTGCAGTCAGGACCGCATCTACGAGAATTTCTCATTCCGTGCTCTCGTGATAGCTTATCTCAAGGCTTGCGTGCTCTATGTGGCAAATGGTTGCAAGTGGGAGGATGAGATTGATGAATTCATCCGCTGGTCGCTGCATTATGATATGTGGTGCAAGATGCGCTTCTTCTGGGATCTGATAGATGATGAGAGACATCAGCGTTTCACCTCCCGTGGTCCGCAGAATCTTCTCCAGCAATTGCCTGATGATTTTACCTGGGAGGCATTGGAAAAGCTTCGTGACGAGGCTAATCTGAAGCCTGGAGGTACACGGGAGATGCTGAAGAGCTGGATGAAGCGAGGGTATCTGGAGTATGATTGTGTGAGCAGAAAGACGCTTTTCCGCAAGAGTGCTTTCGGAAAAGCATAGTCGAAATGTAGAATAAGATGATCTTTCGATAAAATATAGTCGAAATATAGAATAAGATGATCTCAGATAGGGGCAGTTTCAGTTGTTTTTTCAGACATTCAACTGATGCTGCCCCTTTCTTGTCCTGAATGGGCAGCAGTAAGTTTGCTCCACCCGCCCTGAAAGGGCAGAAGCTCCTAGCCCAGGGCAACGCCCTGAGGTTTATAGGTGGTTTATGAAGCGCCCTGTAAGGGCAAAAGCTTTAAAACCAGGCAATTAGTAAAGCTTTTGCCCTTACAGGGCGACAGGCTTGCGGACATAAATACCCAGGGCGATGCCCTGGGCTAGGAGCTTCTGCCCTTTCAGGGCGTATGGGGTATAACTTGCGAACGTTCTTTTGCTGTAACTTGCGAACGTTCTTTTGGAAACAACAAATCCCCAACCTGCTAAGAAAAGCGGGGTGGGGAAATTATAATAGATTTTGCTTTCATCAGAAAATATCCGGATGTGAATTACAAAGGATACTCCTCGAAAGCATAGAGTACAGTGCTTAAATAACGC
>ERZ1026892.924-NODE-924-length-13051-cov-17.583179_pt1 | contig 13051 bp, 10 predicted proteins | sample MGYA00380176_ERZ1026892 | MGnify/ENA primary metagenome ERZ1026892 (study PRJEB33269, sample SAMEA4719812) | human gut metagenome | biome: human-associated habitat; feature: organic feature; material: feces | place: Cameroon | collected 2013-10 ... | reverse complement strand
CGCTTTCTGAATCACGATGCAAAGATACGAAATCCCCCACAGTCAGTTGGGCGATAGCATGTGAAGCCGTGCGATAGCGGCACATTTAATCACTAATAATTAATCACTAATCACTAACCCTTATCCCGGTTCCCCCAGATACTCAACGATGGCCTTCACCTGTTTAGGCGAAAACGATTTGCTCGTCTTGCAGTATCCCATCTTCAGGAGTTCATCCCATAGCGGGGTACAAAGTCGAATCCACGCCATCAGATGGTTGACGGCTGTACGTGGCATGCTCTCGGGAAAGTACATCAAGGCAAGTTCCTTCTTGGTGTACATACGAATCTTGAAATCTTCCATATTCATTTTGATTTAATAAAAATAATAAACACATTTTTCGCAAGTTGTTCAAGAACGGGCTGAAGGCCCAAAAGCTCCTAGCCCAGGGCATCGCCCTGGGGATACTGGCAATCAGTAAGGCGCCCTGAAAGGGCAAAAGCTTTTCAGATAATACTCACTGAAATCCTTGCAGTCGGGTGGCAGCTGATGGTGCACCAGATGGGGCAGAATCTCCCTGAGTTGCAGGAAGAGGCTTTCGCCGGGCGCATCCTGATCAGGAAACATGTGGAATTCCACCTGATATTGCCGCTCGATATCAGCCAGCAGCTGCTTATCCTCGGGTTTGAGAAGCGTGGCCGACGGAATGGCTATCGCCTTATGTCCGGCAGAAAGCATCGCCCAGCAGTCGCTGCATCCCTCCGTAATAAACAGCCTCTCGCCCGGTTTCAGTCTCCCTACCACCGGCAGGTTGTAGATGGAGCATCGGGCACCATAGGGAAAGCGGAATCGGGGAGCCATCGGTTCCGTCTGAAGCGAACCCTCCGTCTGATGTGAATCCTCCGTCCGAAGCGAACCCTCCGTCTGATGTGAACCCTTCGTCTGATGTGAACCCTCCGTCTGAAGCGAACCCTCCGTCTGAAGCGAACCCTCTGTCCGAAGCGAACCCTCCGTCTGATGTGAATCCTCCGTCTGATGCGAACCCTCCGTCTGATGTGAACCCTTCGTCTGATGTGAACCCTTCGTCTGATGTGAACCCTCCGTCTGAAGCGAACCCTCCGTCCGAAGCGAACCCTCCGTCTGATGTGAACCCTCCGTCTGAAGCGAACCCTCCGTCTGATGTGAACTCTTCGTCTGATGTGAACCCTCTGTCTGAAATGAACCCTCCGCCTGATGTGAAGGAGAATCTGTGTCATCTGTGAAATCTGTGGGCGTTTTTTCCGCAGCCACCCCCTTTGCCTCCCCCGCATGCGAAGCATCTGTGAAATCCGTGGGCGTCTTTCGGTAATCGAGGTTTCTGTTCTGAATCCCGATGAGCCGTCCTTCCATGTCGAAGTAAGGAATCTGCAGCCAGTTGATGCCCTTCTTATCCGTCCATGAAGTCAGTCTGCACCAGTTCACCACTCTCCTGTCAATCTTCCTCTCTTCGAACAGGAATCTCCTTGCCGCCTCGTTCAGCCACGGATGCTCAAAGACTCTCGCATACCTGCTGGCATCGAAGGAGGAGGATTTTCCCGAAGAAGAACCCCCCGGATTCTCTCCCGAAGAAGAACCACCCGTATTATCTCCCGAGAAAGAGCCACCGGATGAAGAGCCTCCAAGGGAAGAATATGAGGAAGAAGCTTCCCTTTTCCTTCCATCTTGCAGATAAACCCCATTCACCTCCGCGAGCCATCGGCAGGCCGAGAGGAAATCCTTCCCCAGGTATTTCATCACCAGGTCGATGGTGCCCACGGAATCCCCCATGCACACATAGCAGCGGCAGCTGTTCCTCCTCGTGTTGAACGAAAGGCTGGCATGGTGGTCGGCGTGAAAGGGGCAGAGCGCCTTGTGCCGCTTCACCACCATCCCCAGCTGCTCGGCGACCCCCTCTATAGGCAGGTCGCGCAGCTTCTGAATCTCATATTTTTCCATAAAAATTTACTTTATCTCTTATCCTTTCCCGCCGGCATTCCCGTCAGATATTCCCTTGTCTTCGTATAAAGCCCCGTCTGGGCAGAATAGGTGATGAATTTGCGGTTCTTCCATACGTTAAGCTGATGCTTGGTGCCCTCCTTGCTCTTGCCAAGGCTCAAGCGGAGAGCCTCCAGCTGTAGCTCGTTGAATGATACTTCCAGATGGTCAAGCATATTCTTGGGACCGGTTTTCTGCACCTCCTCCTGCACATCGCCACACTTGAACATGTCGCCAAATACCTTCAACTTCGACCACAAGTCATAGTAGCAGAACCATACCACGAACTCGCCGATGGAGCGTGTCCACGTCTGGTCGTTCAGAATCCACAGCACGGCTCCCTTCTTCCATGCCGAGAAGATGCTGCGGTGGGAAAGCTCCCAGAGCATGTCATCATCGGCAAGATTGGCAAGCCTTGCCATTTCTTCTGCCAGCTGGTCGGCCACCTTGTTGAGCTGCTTCACCACAAAACAGCCCTTGCAGTTGTCCAGGCGCAGCAGATAGCTGTCCATCTTCTTCAGGAATTCCGCATCATACGTTCCCTGTCGTGGAATCTTGCCACTACGCTCGCCACGAGCCTTGTAGGCAAAAGGGATGCGACCGAAGAAACCATTGGTGAGGTCTTTCTTATAGAACTGTCGGGCAGCCTCGGGGGTAGAAGTGAAGGTGAGGTTCACCCTGAGCACGGGATTGCCCGTTACGCCATCTGCCGTGGCGCGCAGGGCACCTGCTCTCTGGCAGTCGTAGATGTTTCTCACCATCTGGCTCACCTGCTTATGGCCGCCACACATCCTATCCGCCATTTCTACTTCGGGCAGATTGATGTATTGCGTGCGCTCGCCCAGTTTTTCGCACGCCATGGCATTCTGGATAAAGGCTGGATTGGTGACATCGGCTGGTGGAAACCAGAAACTCACGTCCGGACGTTCGGGCTTTTCCTTGTTGGCGCCCTTGGTCTTCATCTGTCGCTGCCAGTCCACGAGTTTCTTGAACTCAGTCTCATCATGCTTGCGAAAAGTGCGCATGATAGCCTCTACCAAATGCCCCAATTGTGCCTTTCCGATACCCGAAGGACCAATCAAATGCCCCATCTGACCGCACATTTCATAATATTTGTTGTCGGAATACATGAATCTTACATCCGTGAGATGAGCGGCAAGAGCCGGAATTGCCATCGGAATGAGCACTTCACGCATGTCTTTTGATGCCTGCGAGAGGGCAAATTTCACAAATTCCGTACCTTTGCTGGGCTTGGGCATCGCCGGAGCGGTATTGCTGAAAATGTTGTAAATCATTGCTTTTTAGAGAATTAAATTAAAAACTTGATGTTGTTTTCTGATTGCCGCAGTCTCAGTCTCAGAGTCTCAGTTATTTTTCATGTGGTCTCGCTTTCTATATATATTATATATAACTAATTAATAATCAATAAGTTATAAATGTTTAAGAAGCGGGTTCGGGGATGAATTGTGACATTTTCCCTAACTGAGACTGAGACGTGAGACTGTTTTGAAGAGGAAATGAGGGTAGGGATAATCCTGTTACCAACCTCCCCGAAGTCACCATTTCCTCTAGAAAGCCTCAACTCCGTTTATCTGTCATCACTCTTGCCGCTAATGATGCGCAGCTCGTCGGCGGCACCCTGGCAGAAGTCCTGGAAGGTGAAGTGCTCTGAGAACTGCGGGCGGTTGAAGGTAGGGTAGAGCGTACCGTCTTTCTTCCGGTTCACGTTGATGTACGTTCCTTCATACACGTGCGGATTTCTCTGCACCACCATCTGCAGTTTCTTCTCCTGGTCATTCTGTACAAAGGTGAAGTGATCTTCTCCATCGTGCGTAATGGCTCCATCCAGATACTCGCCAACGGCCATGCGCCCTGGCTCCTTAGTCATCAACTTGAGGTCGATACCCAATTCAGTGTTTGGGTAGAAATTATTGAATTTAAAATTCTGTGCCATAAGCTTATCAGAATTTGGGCGGTTAGGCCATCTGCTTAGCCCATAGCGTAAGATGGTCAAAAACTGAATTGTTCAGCTTCTGACAATGGGGTAAATAATGCTGATTTTGTTACCAAAAAACTATAAAATGGTAACAAAAAAGTGGTAACAAAAAAATGGTAACAAAAAACAAAGAGGGTGTGTCATAAGTCACATCCAATACGCCCTGAAAGGGCAGAAACTCCTAGCCCAGGGCATCGCCCTGGGTTTTAAAACAAATACAAAAAAGTCGCCCTGAAAGGGCAAAAGCTTTCAATATCAAAGCTTTTGCCCTTTCAGGGCGACTTTGCTTTTTGTCAACATTACCCAGGGCGATGCCCTGGGCTAGGAGCTTTTGGGCTTTCAGCCCGACCTTGCTGCCATTATCTAGACTTATGACACACCCTCATAAAAAAAACAAAAAAAATATCGATATGGTAACCGAAATGGTAACCTTGTTCATTTATATGTTCGACGAAGATTTTTTATACGCAACTCTTTTTTATACGCATCTTGAAGAGCTATATCTCTAATGTCAATATCTTCATCATTTTCTTTTCGTAGGACTGGTAGTTCTTTATTGTAATCTAAAATAAATAAAATAATATTGATTTTCCTTTCAGCACTCTCATCCAATCTGGCGGTGTTGCTACTACGGTTTTTCCCAAATTGTTTTTTAACGATAGATGAAGCCGAAACGCCTTTCTGCTTATCCATATAAGATTGCTCGAGAATACGCTTGGTTAATTCAGTTAGAATAGCCAAAGGTTTCCCTATCCATCTAATGTTACAATTCCTGTTTTCTCCATCAAACAAATGTTCGAAATCTTCTGCATATCTTGGCTCTTCTATCCATTTCCATTCTTGCATTTTTCTCATAACAAGATTTATCCGTTTCACTCTTATTTCTTGATTCTTACAATTATAATGGAACGTAGGATACTCTTCTGAACTTTTACAATTCTTCTTTGGGTGATTATTTTTCTTAGACGATAGAGTTTCATTAATTTCTTCTGTTAGATTTGATTGCGAAACGAAATACTCTTTCATCCATCCCATCATCTCCTCTGTATATTGATTTACCGACTCCTTCAACTTGATTTCTATTGCAATACAGGTTGATTGGTTATTACATTTCCACATTTTATGAATACTTTCATGCAGAGTCCTTTGTAGTTTTCCTCTATAATGAGAATGGTTGACAGCATTAATACCAAACATAATGGTATATAATAACATAGCAACCTCTGCTTGACTTGTTGCGACTTCTGCAAGAGTATTATCTTGTTCTCGATAAATAGCTAAAGAATTGGTCCACATATCTTTGCAATAATCTGCATCTATATCGCCATCACTTAATATTATGTCTAGTTCTTTTGCTGCATCAACAAACAAATTCTCGGTAGAGATAATGATTTCAGGATATTGCTGAAGAAACACATCACGAACTTCACGACATAGCCTGTAAAAGATGTGATTTCTGAAATGTTTTTTCAGTTTATCTCTTTGGTTTTGTTGGAATCTCTTTGTCATCTTTTCTTTCTTTTACTTTGTGGAACACCTCATCCAGCCATTTAATCAAATCAAAATCGCTAGTTTCAATTTCTGGAGTCATATATTCCTTATAATTGCTGATAACTATATCATTCATCGGATATTTGGCTATGATATTTTCGTTGCATGTATACTCGCCATAATTGCGAAATTTCACAACCAAATCAAACGCATTATCGCTGCTATAACCTACTACAGCAGAAAGTTGTTTCAGCTTATCAGTTTTAGAGCCTGTACCTAATTTCATAGTTGTGGTGGCACTTAGAGCTCCATATGTTTCTAATATCTTTGAGCGCATTTCCATCTCCTCCGTCAACTCTTTTGGAATTCTTGTCGTAGGACAATGTTTAGTATTAACATATTTGAATGTAAACTCTTCAATTATATCTCCGTAATCAATAGTTCTACAATCAATAAAATCTTCAAATTGAGTTCTTATAGTTTTTTCTTTTATCGTAGTATGTATGCCCATGCTGCTATATAACTTTTCATTAAAAAAAGTCTCTAGACTAAGTTTAATGGTTTTTGTATTTCTGTCCCATGCCGATGATTTTTCAATGGCAATTTGGCATCTCTCATCGCGATAATCTATGATTACATATGCATATGGATAACTATACTGAGAAGTACCAATACAATCCTGTACTTCTTTTTCAGTACTATCAGGCAATTTATAGATTGTAACATTTTCCTTATTATGGATTCTTATTAAGGCAATACCATTTTCGTTTCTAAGAACACGATTGGGAATATGCTCTTCTCCCTCTCCACGTCTGGTTCGATTTATACTCAACTCGCTTCCCTTTTTCCCAATAATCTTGCCCAGGTAAAAGTTAGGAAACAAGGATACTGGCTTATCTTTCTCTTCGTTTTCATCAAAATCAAACTGTGGGACGACAGTTAAACCAATGTTGTGAATAATGTATTCGCTCATTCTTTTTAAGATTTTATCAATATATTAATATCTCTCCTTGAAGAAGGATAGGGGATAGAATTATTCTATTTCCCCCATCACTCTTCCTAGAACTGTGTTTCTATAGGTGTTGAAGATGTTAGGCTTCAGCATCATGTAGTTTGGCAAGCTCTCTAGATATTCCAACTCAAACACAAGGCGTGGGTCTTTGTCGTCTGACTCTGGATGAATCTCAGCCTTGCTGCCTATGCGGGCTGTGCGGATGAGATACAAGTCCTTGACACCCTTGCCCTTGATGTAAGGCATGAAATAGTAAAGCTTGTTGAGCGCAACAGTCGATGGGAAAGACTTGGTCTTACCTGTATAGTAAATCTTTGTCTGACCACCATCTAGGAAATAATCTGTATTATCTTCCTTGACAAAGCCTACTAAGAGACTTTTGTTCATATCTAAGGTGTAGTTCTTCTTCGGCTTATTTATTTTCAACTCAGGTTCCATTTCTGAGAATAAGCCAAGATTCAACTTTGGTTGAGAATCACGCTTAATATCTATTGGATGAGTAGAAACTGGTTCTTTTTCGAAGATGAAGCGATAAAGACTCTTGCCAATCTGCTGTACGATTCCACATACCAAAGCATTACCCATCAGGAAGGCTCTGCGGCCATCCGTAACATCAGGATGCAAGGTGTGATTGTCCGGGAACATGTTCAGACGCTCCAGTTCAATTGGAATCAAACGGCGATAGCGACCAGATGGTGTCTTGATAACATGCTTGAAGCGCGATGCAGATGCACCACCTTCAGCTGTAATAATCGTACGTGAAGGCTTATCCAGGGAATCAGGGAAGGCCATTCCGCCCTCAGAGAAAAGATACTTGAAACCTTCCTTGGTAGTGCGTTCTATTTTCTTTGCACCCTTTTCGTATTCCCATCTTGCTACTTCTTCTTCCGGAATAAAGAACTCCTCCGGGACCAGGGACTCATCAACGATATTGCCGCCAAGTGTCATAACTGGGCCATCATAAACCGCCTCTGCATCTACTGAATATACGCAACGGTTGCGCATGATACCAGCATTTCCAAATGGACTGTCTTTTCCTTCCTTGTTGAAATTGTCAGAAACCTCCTTAATAGTTCCTTCTATCTCGAATTCAGAGATGGTTTTGTCTTTTGGCTTAAAAGGAAAAGCCTTTGCCAGTACGCCTTCATAAAGCACCCAATCCTTCAACTCTTGTACTTGTCTTGAAACATTTGAATTCTCACGGTAACCGACAATATAAGTACGGCGTCTGCGCTGAGGCATTCCGTATTCTGCTGCGTTGATTACTCGCCATTCTACAGTATAACCTAGGTCAGCAAGTGAAGCAAGGATGATTGCAAAATCACGTCCACGCTGCTTGGCTGGCGAGCCGAGCAAACGGTCAACATTTTCAAAGAAAATATAGCTTGGACGATTATCTCCCTTCTCATTCAGTATACGATAGATTTGCCACCAAAGCACACCTTTCTTACCCTCAATTCCGCCAGAACGGCTAAGAGTTGAAGCTACGGAATAATCTTGGCATGGAAAACCGCCAACCAGCAAGTCATGATTAGGAATGTCTGCTGTTGGTACAGTATTAATATCTTGGTTGCTATGACCCTTTGAGCCAAAGCGTGCTCTATAGACGAGCGAAGCATCTTGGTGCTTGGTTGATGGTTCCCATTGGTTGTTCCAGATGGTCTTATAGGCATCAGATGCTCCTTCCAGTCCAATGCGGAAACCTCCTACACCGGCGAAAAGCTCTACTACCTTTATTGTATTTTTAGACATATTTATATGTATGGAATTTCTTGTAATTTTTTAGCAATATATGAACCCTTGAGCCAGAAAAACTGTGGTAACATTCTAATGCCATTCACGCTTTCTGTTCTGGTTTTCTCTGTCGAAATATCTGCACCTCCTCGGAAGAACACTTTATATTCGGAACTCTTAGGGAAGTTTGGCGCTCCCATATAGGAACCGCTATTGTTCATACGTTTGTTTCCTTTTTTGTCATATACGTATTCCCATTCCAGTTCGTTTCTATGAATCAGATTTCTGGAATCCTCCCAAGTGCGGCGAACTTCATTTTCTATGAAATCTTCATCAAAGGCAAAGCGTTTAAAACCTTCAAAAACAGTCTTGCTCGGGTCTTTACTATCATGCTCACAGAAGATAGGGCAGAGGAAGCTGTGCTCACAGAAGTAATCGTACACATCAGAATCTTCAAAGTCTGCATCTCTATCTGCCCATTCTTCAAAGTCGATGTGCTTGAGTTTCATGTCCTCTGTTCTTCCACCTTGGGGGGTAATCGTGATGGTCTTTGCTATGATACCGGCTTTGTTGAAGTCTGAGATTTGATTTAACCTATTGCAATCGGTTCCGAACATACGGATAACGCATTTAGCTGAAATATCCTTGACTTTAGCATTAATTCCAAGCATTTCTCTTAGCTCAGGCAGAGTCTTACCCTTATACTTTAATGTAAGTTCATGGCAACGAGCATCCAGCTGGGCGAAACTTGAAAAAGATTCTTTCAGTACGATTTCGTTTTTTGCTCTGCTTTTGTTAAAATGCCCCCGCACGATGTAATCAACAAAAGTCTGTTTCAATCTGTATCGGGGCTTTTGGTAAGAGCCTGTTGCTGTGCGCTTGAATCCTGGTACTAATTCTATCAGCAAGAGATTGGGACGAAGAAGGTGAGTGAAACCAACCAGTTGTTCGTTGCGCTTTTCTTCATCCTGATAATCATGATAAACCTGTTGCAGGTAGCTACTGACAATCTCCCAGTCGTTTTGCAATTTGTCTTTTTCTTCTTGCGAGAAAGAATTGTAGCAGTAGTCAACAATAGGAAACTTAGCATAGCCGGAAGCAGGCACAACTTCGTATGATTTATATTCGTAGAAGATTATTAATAGCCGTTCCGATTTTTCCCAAAAATGTGATGTGTCGAAGTCTGTCTGTATCGGAGGTTCAAAGGTAACATGTGTAATACTAATACCTTCTTTAGCGCCTAGATGCACATTATATTCTTCACCTTTTTTTCCGATTACATGCTTCTGTTCTCTTTTGGGTACACGAACTCCGGTGGTCTTAACTTCCGTAAGAACGCCATCAATCTCAATATCACACTCCTGTTTGCTGTCTTTTTTGTAACCGAAGACAGATTGTTCTATCACGTCTCCTGCGATACCTGTGATTTTTTTACTTTCTAAGGTACGAGCAAACTGGTGGGATTTGTCAACCTCACCTAGAGTCTTGCCCTTTGCTCCTTCAAGTAGAGTATAGACTTGCTCTTTCGTAAATTTTCTATCTTCTGATACAGCCATCAGCTTATGTTGTTTAATACGATATTAAGTATATAATCATTATTTAGCCAAAAACATTTGGGCTGCACCCTGTTGCCTTGTGGGGTTAATACGGTTTGCCCTTTAGTTCCGTGTGGTCGTATGTGGCAGATTCCATTTGCTTTGCTCGTCATGAAATGGTTATAGTCACCCTCGCAAACTTTCTGCTTTGTATCTTCCCAGAGATTCTTAGCCTCCACTAAATCGTTGTATGGCATATTCCAAAAGAATACTTTAACGAGTTTCATCTTTCTCTTATCTCCATCAGGAGATTTTCGGAATACGACAAAAAGGAATTTGCCAGAGAGTTGCTTGTGCCACTCTGAATCCTCCCATTCTTCATTTATGATATCCACAAATCTGATGTATGGAAAAGACATGGACTCAATATTTTTATCACGATTTGCTTCTAACACTATCGTTTTCAAAGAAATGTTAGCATTTTCAAATTCTTGTATTTTGCGTGTCTTTATATTGAATATAGCTCGGCAGACATTATATGCTAAATCTTTGGCTTTTACATTTAATTCTACCTTACGCTTTTTTCCTATTTTCTCAACAGTCTTACCATAGAATGGTTCTACACGTCTTATGACAAGTTGCTCAAATGTTTCTTTTGGCTTATAACAATGTAGCGATTTTACAATCTTATCCGAAGCGAATTTCTTCTGGAGTTTCTCTACTCTTTTGGGGGAAATGTTTAATTGATGGTTTATTCCCTCATCAAGAAAAGAATCCAGGATAATCTTGTTCATATATCCTGTTTTAAGCGAGTATGCTCTTTGCTGTGCCCGTACGTTAGTGCCGGGTTGGTCGCGCATTTCTTCATCTTTTTTGCTGCCTTTCATGCATGCTGCAAGATAGAATGTATCGCCTTCCGATAACTCATGCGCTTGTCCATGTAGGATTTTTGAATGTATAAAGTTCCAATCATCTTTGATAATCTTCAGGTCATCTTTGGGAAATTTCCATTTACGAATTAATTTAAATACCAAATCCACGGGATCTACTTTCTCTTCATGAAGATAAAACATCAGAAGTAGTAATTTGTTTTTCCTCCAGAAACTACTGGTTTCAAAAGTCTTTTTTGCTTCCTCTATATAATTAATGATATTGAGTACAAGCCGTTCTTTTGCAGCCATACTCTTATCAGTTTTAAGCTCCTTTAATGGCGTACATTTGAGTTCCAAACCAGCCTCTTTGAAGTCTGGTTCCGCAACAGAGTTTGGTTTATAGCCATAATGAAACTCTTCCACGGCTTCGCCTAAACCGCCCTTTCCGTGAGGGGCAATTGCTTCAGGATGCAACTCTCTCAGCGAATGACCAAGCAATTTCTCGCCATGTTTAAGAATCGAGTTGGCGTTTTTGGGATTATATGTTTTTTTTGCCATGTTTCCAGTTTTTATATTTTGAATCTACCGTGTTGTCGTAGTATTTGGGAATAGGATTCCCTTACATTCGCTTCACATGCAGACCTTAGACAATCTGCAAAAGTACAAAAAACTTTTAAAACTTTGCTTTTTATCACTTTCTTTAACGCAATTCTTTGGAAATTCCTTATCTTTCCTTTCTTTTCCCCTTCTTGTACATCGTCATCTCTGTTCTATGGTAAATCACCACGAGTTGATCCTGGTCTTCACAGATTCGCACACGATGTCGCTGTCGGCGAAGCGATGATTCAACAGCTCCTCGCAGAATGCCTGGTACCACAGTTCTACCTTTTATGCCGCAAAGTTAAGATTATTATTTGGAATAAGCAAAGATTTTGGGGCTTTTTCTTGGCGGTTTATCAGAAAATGAGTAGTTTTGCGGACGTGAATCTTCTCTGTAATAAGGGAATTAAATCTTCCTGATGATGAGGGAATCTATTCCTGATGGGGGAGATTGAGATAAAACAAAATATGAATCATAACGAAAATAGCGAAAAGATGAATCAAATTACGATGCTCGGAACGGGAAATGCTACGGTTTCCCAGATTTATAATACTTGTTTTGTGCTCCAGACTTCCAGCACTCTGATGCTGGTGGATGCAGGCGGAGGAAACGGAATACTTGCGCAGCTGAAGAAGGTGAATGTTCAGATTTCTGACATTCATCATCTCTTCGTTACACATGCGCATACCGACCATGTGCTGGGTGTAATCTGGGTAATCCGAATGGTGGCACAATGCAAGGGTTACGAGGGATTGCTGCATGTGTATGGAAACGACAAGGTGATGAAGGTGATCAAGACCATCATCGACATGATTCTTGCCAAGAAGCAACTGGCGAAGGTGGCTGAAAGGGTGGTGTTCCATCAGCTGGAAGATGGGGATTGCTTTGAGGTGGGGGATATGAAGCTGGAATGCTTTGATATTCAATCTACTAAGGAGAAGCAGTTCGGATTCCGGGCGGAATTGCCAGGAAATTCAGAAAATAATGTTTCAGAAGATAAGACTGCATCCGATTATGCTTCAGAAGATAAGGCTGCATCCGATAAAGCTGCATCTGAAAATCATGCTAAACCTTTGGTCTTTGCGTGCCTGGGCGATGAGCCTTATAACGAGCAGAACCGTCGCTACATAGAAGGGGCGGACTGGATGATGTGTGAGGCGTTCTGCCTCTATGCCGACCGCGATACGTTCAAGCCTTACGAGAAATGCCACAGCACGGCGCTTGATGCCGGAAAACTGGCGGAGGAACTGGGAGTGAAGAATCTTATCCTGTATCATACGGAGGAGAAAACGCTCGCTAGTCGTAAAGAAAATTATACCCGTGAAGCTGCCAAGAACTTCAAGGGGAGAATCTTCGTTCCGGATGATTTGGAAGTGATAGAGCTGTAGGATTTCTTTCTTTACTAAAGTATCGCAAGTGAACAAATATCAACTTGCTTGTTTATAAATATACTGAACTTTCGCATGTGGTTCAAGTACGGGCTGAAGGTCCACAAGAGGGTGTGTCATAAATCAACAGCTCGCAAGTCCGTTAGGCGTTAGGGAGATACGCGAGTCCGTTAGGCGTTAGGGAGATATGCGAGTCCGTTAGGCGTTAGGGAGATATGCGAGTCCGTTAGGCGTTCCTGCGGATTTGCAATCCGCCTCAAGCGAGAACGCAGCATCACGAATTTGGAGATATGAAAAGCCTACGGCTGCGGATTGCAAATCCGCTTTAAAGTGGTCGAACCTTTTTTGTCTGCGGATTGCAAATCCGCAGGAACGCCTAACGGCCCCTAACGCCTAACGGCCCCTAACGCCTAACGGCCCCTAACGCCTA
>ERZ1026892.922-NODE-922-length-13062-cov-3.270624_pt1 | contig 13062 bp, 8 predicted proteins | sample MGYA00380176_ERZ1026892 | MGnify/ENA primary metagenome ERZ1026892 (study PRJEB33269, sample SAMEA4719812) | human gut metagenome | biome: human-associated habitat; feature: organic feature; material: feces | place: Cameroon | collected 2013-10 ... | reverse complement strand
ATGTTGTGTAACACATTTAATGCTATATAATACATAGTTATCTGCCCTCCCACAAAAGACGAATACGCTCTGCGAATCCCGCTCTGATTAACGGTCGTCAAATGCACCGCATGAATGTGTGCATCTTGCTCGTGCGCAAGTTGCGCATCCTCGCGGAGTATTTTTTATGTAACAGAAACGAAGTTTCTTATTTACATAAAAAAAGAAGCTGAGACACTGCTGATTGATTCTAATCAGCTGGTGCACAGCCCCTTTCTGTCTTACTCATAATATTTTGCTGCGCTGTCACGGAATTTCTCGAACAACGGACAGTACACATTCACAATATCCGCAAACATCTCGCATGCAAAACTTCCATCATAATCATGCGCAAGCTGATTTCGCACTTTTAACATCTGCATCCACCTGTCGTCCTCAATGATCCTGTTTGTAAACGCCTGCTGCAAGGTTTCTCTTGGAGAACCCACCGCAAAATCGAGGATTTCCAAACGCTTTACCAAAATATCTTTCATTACTTTCCATGCAATGTCAAATGTAAGATTATAATTCATAACCGTACCTTCCAGCACAAAATCTGCATCCGGGCTGGCAGTTTTACTTTTTTCCAGATTATTCAGGCATTTGCAAAAAGTATGATACCGGTTAATAAATCTGCTTTCCATATTTGTGAATATCCTCCCGTAAAAATTCATTGTGAATACTGTCGTAGTCAAAAATGTCTATTTTCCGCAATGTTTCAATCTGTTCTAAATCTGTTTCCAATTTTATAAGATTGTTGCATCCATACACCACAAAATCAATATCACTCGTTGGTGTGGATGTTCCTGTTGCAAAAGAACCAAATAAATCCAGCCGTTTCACCCCGTTTTTTTTGCAGATTTCTGTTACCTGCTCAATCAGTTCTGATATCGGCATTGTATTCATGTATCGTCCCTCCAGTCACCATCAAGAACAATCTCTGTCATCCTCACTCGTTATTGACCTAAGTATAGCGGATTACTTTTTGAAAAACAATATCCAATCTCTCCCTGCCCATAGGCATTTATTCCACATAAATGCCATTCTCTCCAACATGTATGATTCCATCATACTGCGAAAGGCTTTCTTCTCTTGTATCATGTGTAATGACTAAAACGGTTTTTCCTTCAAACTCTTTTCCTGTAAACAGATAATGTTCTACTGCCGATTTCATTTTTGCATCCATTGCAGAAAACGGCTCATCGAGAAGTATCACCTCTGCATTTTTTGCTGCCATACGCAAAAATGCGACTGCCTGTTTTTCCCCTCCACTAAAACGCTGACATTCTTTTTCTTTTCTGTTGAATATCCCTTCAAAAAATTCCGGCCAGATACTCTTTCCTACGCTGTCGATCCCTTCCATTGGATAAGAATGAAAAACGGTTATATTATCTACGATCCCCGCTCTGTAAATATGTTCACTCTGATCCGTATAGAATATTAATTCAGAAATATCATAGTTTCTGATATCTTCTCCATCTAATCTGATAACGCCGGAACTGTTTTTTTCATACCCCATAATAAGTTTGAACAAGGTTGATTTTCCTGCTCCGCTGTGTCCGATAACGGCATACTTCATGCCTTTTTTAATTGTTAAATTTACATTTTCCAATGCAAAATTTTCCCTTTTGAATGTCACATTTTCCAATGTTATATCTGAATTTAATTTTTTCTTTCCCGGCAGGACTGTGGCATGCGTATCCTGCGTATAAGCTAATACTTTTTTCTTCACGTCCTTCATGGACTGTATTGCTGTGAAATTATAGAGGACAGTGTCGATTGGTTCGATGAAAGAAGATACATAACTAAGTGTGGCAACTCCGACTCCCACTGTGATCTCATGCTTATAAAAAAGAACTGCCACCACTGCAAATGTAAATATTTTCACGAATTTAGTCGTTAATTCACTCACGCCTAATACCATGCTCTTCTTTTTCCCATACTGATACCGCTTTTCTGCTGTTTCATTTAAAACGTGTTCATGCTTATCAAGTATTTTTCCTACCGTCATCTGATTAATAACACGAAAACCTTCCAATAAATCCGTAATCTCTGTAACGTACTCCGCCATCTGTTCCTGATATGTACTTCTTGCGTCAGTCAGCGATTTTCCTATCATTCTCGGTATCAGGATCGCAAATATCGAAGCCAGAATTATCACCAGCGCAATTCTCCAGTCAACTCCGAAAAACAGCACGACACCATACACAATTATCATGTTTACGCAGCGTATGATACTGATAACCGGTTCCAGATAATCCTGCTCTAACGCTGTAATATCATTTCCCTGTAAGGAAACATATTCGCCAATGGAATGCTTATAGAACTTTGAAGATTCCATATGAAACAAAGAAGACAAAAAATCTCTTTTCAGTAAATTTTCGAATTTTATTCCGCCTTTAAATGCATACAACGCACAAAAATACTGTGATAAAGTATAAAAGACCAGTAATGCACCATACGCCAATACCACCATCACGATCTTTTTGAGAGGGCTTTGCAGCCCATAATCAAACAGCCATTGTTGAAGCAATGGTGAAAAAGCCAGACAGATAACGCCTGCCAAATCCCATAAAATCTGGGCGATAATATATTTTTTTGTTTTATATATATACGTGTTCAATGTTTTTCTCCTTCTAAACCCTGGCTCTGATCTCTGCTTTTTCACATGCCATCGATGATGCTTATACTCACTTCCTTTAATAATGCCTTAATGCTCTATATCGTGTCAATTCAATATTAATCCCAATTCATGATCGCACCATTTCTACATCTTCTGCAACCGTATCAGTTTCCCCTTGTCCAAGTGTTCTGGAAAAAAACATGCACACAGTCACGATCAGTGCCAGCACACCGGAAGTAATAAATATTGCTGATGTATCCACATATGCAACAACGATACTCACCAGAAACGATGCCACAGGCATGGATGCTGCACCTGCCGCGGTTGTAATGCCGGATATTCTGGCAAGGTAGTCTGTGCGGATTCTTTTTACTGCAAACACACTCAAATGCGAATTTACCAATGCCACCGTATATCCCAGAATAAAACTAAATACTGCGGTAAACGCACAAACCAAAATCTGGCTTGTATAAAGCGGTCTGCACACCGGGAGCATAATATAAAACAAAGCAATCCCCAAACCACTCGCAATCCAAAGCCCCTTTCCCGGAATAATACGCTGTACCATTGGATAAGTGACGGAGCCAAGCAGCATACCTACGGTTATGGAGATTCCGAGAATTGATAATATCTCCGCTCCACCGCCCAATATATCACCGGCAAGGGGTGCCTGTAAACTGTTCAATGGAACTAAAATTGCATTCAGGAAAACCGCCAAAAGTAAAAAAATGCGGATCATTGCATCTTTTCTCACATAAGAAAATCCATCTGCCAGATCTTTCACATATGCCTTACGGTCAAATTTCTGCTTGACAAGCCCCTGCTCTTTTGTATTCACAAATACAATAATCAGTGCGGACAGCAAAAAAGTTGTCATATCCACGTAAATTGCACCGGAAGTTCCAATTACAGCTATAATTGCCGCTGCAACAGCCGTTCCGATTAATTCTACCATACTTGACAAGGTTGTCGATAACGATATTCCATATTCATAGTATTCTTTTTCCAGCACCTTTGGCGTCAATGCAGCACTTGCCGGTCCCCGGAATGCCTCTACCGCAGAAATCGTCAAAGTTGTAACCAACAGCATCCATGCCTGTAAAAATCCGAACAGATACCCGGTTGCCACAAATGCAACACAGACCGCACGTATCAAATCCGTGACAATCATAATTGTTTTCTTTTTCTGTCCCTCTACCCATGCTCCGGCTAACGGCGTAATGATAATAGATGGGATTCTATTCACACCATAAATGATAGCCGACCATGCGGCATTTCCTGTGATTTCATAGACAATCCATGTGGATGCAATTGCGTCAATGGAATCCCCGAACCGGTTGATCAACGCTGCTATCATAATTTTCATGTACTCGGTCTGACGCAGGATATCACGATAGCCGACCTTACTTTCCTGTTTCATACAACACTTTTTATTCCTTTCTTCTTTTCGCCTTTTTTCATTATACAAGTTCCGCACAAATTTGTAATATAAGTAACCAGAAACTAAAAAGTTTCCATTTATGTATATACCAAATTTATTAACATGCATTGTCTTTTTCTTTTTTCCGCTATATAATTTATTTCAAAATATACGTTGATTAGAGGTTATTACAAATGGGTGTCAGAAACGCAGGAAAAACAATCCGCGAAGCACGGATCAAAGCGGGGTTAACACAGGAACAGTTATCCGAAGGGGTATGTTCTGTTCTCTCGCTTTCAAGAATCGAAAATGGTTCCGCCGGTGTCAGTCCTGTCACGTTTCAGGCACTTATGGCTCATGCGGGTGCTCCCTGCGAAGTTTACCCGATCTTTGCAGGCAGAACAGACTTTGACTGTTTCTATACCCTCAATCGTGCACGCTTCTATCTGGGTTCCTGGCAGTTAAGTCAGGCATATGAGGAATTAAATAAGCTTGAAGAATGGAACTTTGCAGATAACAAACTCTATTATCAGGAATACCTTTATTTAAATGGCCGGCTTCAGGTGCGCTCTGGCTGTGCAGACCATCATGCCCTTTATGACCTTTTTTCCTCGGCGCTCCATATAACACGTCCTGAAATTGACTACTCGGATTTTCATCATCTTTTATTATCGATTGTTGAAATCGAACTGCTTATTGGTGTTGCACAGGAATTACTTTATCTTGGGAAAAGTGATCTTTGTTATAGCATCTGTTCACAGATTGCTTCCTATCTCGCAAACGCTGAAATTGATTATCTGAAAAAAGATTATTTGTACGCAGAATACGCGATTGTCTACACAAAGTATTTATTAGAAATGAAAGATTACAAAAAGGCTCTTTCCATAGCAGACCTTCACCGTCATAAAATGGTGCAAAATTCCGAGGATTCCCCTTTATTGGAATTAACATTTCTGACTTCGCTTGGCTATTATCATACTGGTGAAATGGAAACTGCCTATATTTATTTTAAGAATACTTTTTATGCTGCACATTCCATCGACAGCTACTATGCCGTTATGTGCAGAAATTATGTTTTAAATGAACATATGTTTGCATTAGATGATTACCTCTCACAAATGGACGATATTCCACAGATTACGTTTCCAATCAAAAAAGCCATAACTACATCTGATTTAACAGACGGTACTTATGACTTTTTTTCCACGGATGTTTTGACAATTGGCAGATTAATTCATGAGCTTCGTACAGAACAAGGACTCTCCCAAACTATATTATGTCAGGGATTATGCTCAAAATCCAAACTTTCAAAAATTGAAAATGAATCCCTGCAGCCGGATGTCTTTCTGACCGAAGCTTTATTACAGCGTCTTGGCATATCCGAACGCTTCTTTACCTTTTGGGGAAATGAACGTGAAAGCAGACTTTATGAATTAAAATTCAAATTAACACATACACGTCTGCTGTCCAACGAGCAAATAGAAAACTATCTGCACCAGTTTCACTCATTGATTACGAAAAAAGATACGACCTTAATGCAGCTTTATGCTTTTGACTGTAACTTATTGTCATCTTCTCCCGAAGAATGTATCCAGAGCCTGCACACCGCACTCGCTTATACTCTGCCGGATTTTGACATTCGCTTTATTTATAATTACCACCTGTCACACAGCGAACTTTCCATTTTAAATAACATTGGATTCCAATATCGAAACATTGATGGAAATAAAAGCAATTTATATTTTGCAAAATTACTTGACTACCTCTCCATTCATTCTCTGGATATACTTTTTATAAATAGTGTTTTTCTACTGACATTATATATGTATGAACACAGTTTATATGCACAACATCATTATCATGAGGCAACTGATTTGTTCACAGGTTCGAATCACCAGTTGCTCAAGGGAAATGTAGCCACCTTTGGATATTTTCTTTTTTATTATTGCCAATGTCTTGCAGAATGCCAGCAGTATGAACCGGCAACAAAATTTGCACATTATGCATGCAGCATTCAGGAATTATACGAATTAAACTCTAATTCTGAAGTACTCCAAAAATACCTCTGGAATGATTTTTCCCTTCACATATCCTAATTTGAGATTTCATTTCCACTCACAACTTCACCACATATTGCAATCCCTGCACTGCTTACTCCACCAAACAATGTAAGCAGTGAACAGACAAGCATCATTCCTGCAACCATCTTTTTCATTTTGTTTTTCAGATTTTTCTTCATGTTTTTCTCTCCTCTTCATTTGTTTTTCATCTCCATTTTATCTGCCTCCACAAAAAAAGAACACTACATAAACGGAAACTTTTTTGGTTCCATTTATGTAATGTTCCTTTTTGTTTTCTGCTTTTATTTACCTTGCATCTCATGTTCGCCATCATGAAAACATTATTTTCCTGCGACCGCTACCCCATGAAATTCGACCGCAAATGGTCCGTCATAATCTTTATCTTTATAACGCTCGGTGGAAAATGCCATATCTTTCTGTAATTCCAATAGATTGCCGCTGACGGAACCTCCGGTTACCGGCGTCACTTTCTCACCGTCGAAAAGATAGGCAAGACGAATCTCACCGCCAAAATATCCGCTTAAGCTATCCATGGAGAAGTCAGAAAAACTTACCACATAAAGGTATGGTTCTTTTTTCATCTCCTCAAGAGTTTTAGTGCCATTATCCAGTTTTACCGCACTGTAGATTCCGGTCGGCTCGACACCTAAATAGTATGCAAACCGGGCATTTCCATGAATTGCCTTCAGTTCTCCCTCTTTTAATAGTGTAAGATCTTTCATCGGGATTCCCTCACTTGAATAAGGATTCGATGCATGGAGCGTGATATTTAATTTTTCTCCCTGCACTTTTTCTCCCTGCACATCCATTCCTGCCTGATAGCCTGAATAACCCGGATAGACCATGCCAGAGGATGACCGGTCTATGTAAAAATCTATCAGTGTGCGCACATTTTTTCCGGAAAGAAGCAGCTTATAGTTTCCTTTTTCCGGTGCTTCTGTCGCCCTTGCCCTGTCGCATACCCGTTCCAATGCTTCTTTTGCCTGTGCCGTCAGTGCCTCTGTGTCAAGATCATCATATGCGAACTCCTGATACTGCTCGACATCCTGTGGTGTGATACACTGTACGACAAACTCTCCGTTCACACTGTTTTTTTCATAAGAAACATCAATGCCCTCTGAATTGTAAATCGCAGTCGTTGTTTTTTCCATGAAAAACTCAGCCGTATTGATGAATGCATCTTCCTGCACATCCACACAGTAAAGCGCTTTTACAAATGCATCTCCGATCTCCTCAAGGCTTTTTCCACAGAGTGTGCTTTTTACCTGCACTTTATCCTCTTTTTTCCCTTTTGGAAGTTCAAAAAATGGATTTTTTACAAAGGAAGCTGCGTAATAAGCACCTTTTACCGCCTCATCTACTTCCTCCTGTGTCATCTCCGGAAAAATGTTGATATTTGCGGAACCACGCATTTTCTTTCCGTCTGTCTCAAAATCACGGTAAATGGTAACCGCAGACACCGCATCCTGTTTCATCCTGCGCATATCAAGTTCTTTTTTTATAAAATAAAGTTCTGCACCCTCGACCGTTTTCTCTGTCACAAGATAGGTTTCTATCTGAAATTTCCGAATTGCCTGTAATATTTTTTCACGCATCTGTCTCTCTCCTTTTTATCCCAATCTGATTCTGGCTTTGATATATGGACCGCCGTCAGATACTTTTACCCACTCTTTGTGTCCTTTTCCACAATAACCGGTTCCTGCGAGTTTGCACTCGTCTGACATCATGGAAATGGATTTTAATAAGTCCGGTACATATCCGGTCAGTACAATCGGAGAAAATACTTTTCCGGTAAATTTACCGTCTTTGATCTCTCTTGCAATGTCAACTAAACACTGGATTCCCCAGTTTTTCGGATCTTCCATGCCGCTGCTTGCATTTTCCAGATAAAATCCATAGGAAATAGAGGCGATCATATCCTCCACTTTATCTGTGCCCGGCTCAAAGAATGTATTTGTCATCCGCGTGTAAGCTTTATGGCTGTTCTTTTCCCTTCTTCCGTTTCCGGTCGGTTTTGTGCCAAGTGCCATAGCAGCCTGTGCATCACAGATTCCGGTCTTTAAGATTCCTTTTTCAATGATGACGGTATCCTGCGCAAGTGTTCCCTCATCATCAAAGAAGAAGGTTGCTGTCTCAGATGCTGCTGCAGCGCCGTCATGCATGGTAACTAACGGGGATGCCACATATTCGCCAATGTATTTTTCTGCCAGCGCACGTTTTTTCACAAACATATCCATTTCAACGCCATGTCCGAACGCTTCGTGTACGATCATACCTGTGACATCCGGTGCACAGATGCAGTCATATTCGCCCGGAGTGATCGGTTCACTTGTGGCAAGATCGTTGAGTTTCTGCACTAATGGTGAAATTTTTGTTTCCATGTCATCTAAAATTTCCATTCCGCCACAGCCGGAGCAGCTGTCAAATGCCACCTTCATCTCCTCGCCCTTCGGGATCAGTCCCATGATCATGCCGTTTGTCCACATGACGTTCTGCGTCATGTCTTTATTTGGAGATAAAAATAATTTGTGATAAATCTGGTAAACGCATGCTGTCTGGATCTCAACGATTTTTTCATCCTGCGCCATTGCTTTTTCACGCAATGCGCCAAGGCGTTTTACGATCTCCTCATCGCCTAAATCTTCCGGCAGAACTTCATAGTCAGTGCTTTTTTCAAAATGATATGCTTCATCCGGAATTTCCGGATACTGTTTCACTTTTATGTCATCCGGAAGCTTTTTTGCCCACGGCATCACATGATTTTTTACTTCCTCTGCAATGGTGTCAATCTCATTCTCATCAATGTGGCTGAACGCATATTCTCCATAGCTCTCGCCATCGTATACTTTTACCACATATCCTAACTCCACAAACATGTTCTCCGCAATGCTGATTCCCTGTTTTGAAATGGTGTACTGTTTGCCTTTTGAATCTGTCATCAGAATGGACGCATACGAATATGTCTGCAGCAATCTATCTAATAATTGTTTCAGGACTGGTTTTTTCTGTTCGATCAGTCTGCTGGATGTAACCTTCATTCCTTTTCCCTTTACCTTTCATGTTTTCGTTGTCCTTATCGACTATCTCAGTATAGAAAATGGTGTTATATTTGTAAATAGCTTTCATGTAAGTGGTAAAGTTTGTACCGTAAGACGTAAAAAAAGACCTTGCAGAGTTTATACACTCCACAAAGTCTTTTTCATCTTTTATAAATAATATTGCCTGTTTTATTTGAAGTAAGCCACACCGGATTCAAAAATCTTGATATCCTGCTCGCCATAGATGTTCATTGCAACACTTCTGTCACGTCTCTCGGAGTGAGCCATCTTACCAAGTACACGGCCATCCGGGCTTGTGATACCTTCGATCGCCATGTAGGAACCGTTGACATTCCACTCTTCATCCATGGTTGGAACTCCTGCTTCATTCACATACTGGGTAGCCACCTGTCCGTTTGCAAAGAGCTTGTCTAACCACTCCTGTGGTGCTACGAAACGTCCTTCGCCATGGGATGCCGGATTGCAATATACTTTTCCAAGCTCCGCACCCTGTAACCATGGGGATTTGTTGGAAACAACCTTTGTGTAAACCATTTTGCTCACATGGCGTCCGATCGTGTTGTAGGTCAAAGTCGGTGACTCAGCTGACTGTGGACAGATCTCTCCGTGTGGAACTAATCCTAATTTGATCAGTGCCTGGAATCCGTTACAGATACCAAGTGCAAGTCCGTCTCTCTCATTTAACAGCTTCATGACTGCTTCTGTCATCTTTGCATTGCGGAATGCAGTCGCAAAGAATTTTGCAGATCCGTCCGGTTCGTCACCGGCGGAGAATCCGCCTGGGAACATAATGATCTGGGACTGTTCGATTGCTTTTACAAACTCATCTACAGATTCACGGATATCGTTTGCATTCATGTTTTTGAATACCTTTACGATGGTATTGGCACCTGCACGCTCAAATGCATCTGCACTGTCGTACTCGCAGTTAGTTCCCGGGAATACCGGGATGAATACAGTTGGTTTTGCCACTTTGTTTTTGCATACATAAATGCTGTCCGCTTTGTATAATCCTGTTTTAACTTCATCCTTATTCTCTGTTGCACGGGTTGGGAAAACTTTTTCCAACGTAGCTGTCCATGCGTGTAATGCTTCCTCCATGGAAATTCTCATATCACCGTAAATAAAGCTTTCTTCCTCATTTACCCATCCGACAAGTGCTTCGTATCCTGCAAGTCCTGCTGCATCGAATGCTGCTTTTACCTCTGCAACCTTTTCAGCCGGAACTTCTGCCACAATGTTACCGAATCCCGGAGCGAATAATGTTTCTTTGGAAACATCTTCATTTACTGTGACGCCAAGCTTGTTACCGAATGCCATTTTGCTGACTGCTGCTGCAAGTCCTTTTCCATCAAGTGCATAAGCGGATACGATCACGCCAGCCTGGATCAGTGCATGGATGGTATCGTATAATTTCATGACCTGTGCGTAATCCGGAAGGTCGAATTCATCTTTTTTAATTGTAAACAGTACTAACTGGTCTCCCACTGCTTTTAATTCCGGTGTGATGATATCTTTTTCTTTTGCGATATCCACAGCGAAAGAAACAAGTGTTGGTGGAACGTCAATATCATTGAAGGTTCCGGACATGGAATCTTTTCCACCGATAGATGGAAGTCCGAAGCCGATCTGTGCATTGTAAGCACCGAGTAATGCTGCAAATGGCTGGCTCCAGCGTTTTGGATCCTCGCTCATTCTGCGGAAGTACTCCTGGAATGTGAAACGTACTTTTTTGTAATCACCACCGGCAGTCACGATTCTGGATAAAGACTCTAATACTGCATAAACTGCTCCGTGGTATGGGCTCCAGCTTGATAAGTATGGATCAAAACCATAAGACATCATTGTCACGGTATCGCAGTCTCCCTTTGCAACCGGAAGCTTTGCAACCATGGACTGTGTCTCTGTAAGCTGGTATTTTCCACCGAATGGCATGTAAACGCTGTTCACACCGATGGAACCGTCGAACATCTCCACAAGACCTTTCTGGGAGCAGACATTTAAGTCTGCCAGTTCTGTCATCCATGCAGCTTTCATATCATTTGCCGCAACTGCCTCTGCTACCTTTGGTGCTGCGATCTTTTTGAAATAGTTCTCTTTTTCCTCAGGCATCTCAACTTCTACGTTAGTCTCCTGATGTGCACCGTTTGTATCTAAGAATGCTCTGGAAAGATTTACGATCTCTTTTCCTCTCCACTCTAATACAAGTCTTGGATCTTCTGTCACAACTGCAACTTCCACAGCCTCTAAGTTCTCCTCAGCTGCGTAGCCTAAGAAGGTCTGTACATCCTCCGGAGCTACAACAACTGCCATACGCTCCTGGGATTCAGAGATTGCAAGCTCTGTTCCGTCAAGTCCTGCGTATTTTTTCGGGACTTTATCTAAATTAATGCGAAGTCCGTCTGCTAACTCACCGATTGCCACAGACACACCGCCCGCACCGAAATCGTTACATTTTTTTATGATGTGGGCAACTTCCTCACGGCGGAATAATCTCTGGATCTTACGCTCTGTCGGAGCATTACCTTTCTGTACTTCTGCACCGCAGACAGAAGTGGACTGTGTATTATGTGCCTTGGATGAACCTGTTGCACCACCGATACCGTCACGTCCGGTACGTCCTCCGAGTAAGATAATGATATCGCCCGGATCAGAAGTCAGTCTCTGAACTGCACGTCTTGGAGCAGCGCCCATAACGGCACCGATCTCCATACGTTTTGCGACATAATCTGGATGATATACTTCTTTTACATAACCGGTTGCAAGTCCAATCTGGTTACCATAGGAACTGTAACCGTGAGCTGCCTCGCGGACAATTTTCTTCTGTGGAAGTTTTCCCGGCAACGTGTCTTTCACAGATACAGTCGGGTCTGCTGCTCCTGTCACACGCATTGCCTGGTATACATAAGTACGTCCTGACAACGGATCACGGATCGCACCACCGAGACAGGTAGCTGCACCACCGAACGGTTCGATCTCTGTCGGGTGGTTATGAGTCTCATTTTTGAAGTTTACAAGCCATTCTTCTGTCTGTCCGTCCACTTCTACCGGAACTACGATAGAGCATGCGTTGATCTCATCGGATTCTTCCTGATCCTGTAATTTTCCTTCTTTTTTCAGGCGCTTCATGGCAAGTAATGCGATATCCATTAAGCAGACAAACTTGTCGGAACGTCCTTCATAAAGATTTTTGAATGTATTCAGATAGTCATTGTAAGTCTCTTCAATCGGTTTTTTGTAAAATCCGTCATCAAACTTCACGTCCTTTAGCTCTGTGGAGAATGTCGTATGACGGCAGTGGTCTGACCAGTAGGTATCAAGAACACGGATCTCTGTTACGGATGGATCTCTGTGTTCTTCCTTTTTAAAGTAGTTCTGGATATGTAAGAAATCCTTGAATGTCATAGCAAGGTTTAAAGAACCGTAAAGCTCTTTCAACTGTGCTTCCGGCATATCTGCAAATCCCACAAAAGAGATCACATCTGCAGGATCTTCAAAATTCTGTACCAAAGTCTCCGGTTTCTCAAGACCAGTCTCTCTGGAATCAACCGGATTGATGCAGTGATGCTTGATCGCCTCTAACTGCTCCTCTGTGATATCGCCTTCGATCACATAAGTAGTTGCGGTACGGATAACCGGTTCTTCCTCTTCGTTTAATAATTTCACACACTGCTCTGCTGAGTCTGCTCTCTGGTCAAACTGTCCCGGTAAATATTCTACAGAAAAAGTTTTTGCATTGCCAAGTTCGAAGGTTTCCTCGAAAACCGTATCTACCGGCGGCTCTGAAAAAACAGTGACCAGTGCCTTCTTGTAGGTCTCCTCTGAAATATTTTCTATATCATAACGAATCAGTTCACGTAC
>ERZ1026892.917-NODE-917-length-13142-cov-5.295943_pt1 | contig 13142 bp, 10 predicted proteins | sample MGYA00380176_ERZ1026892 | MGnify/ENA primary metagenome ERZ1026892 (study PRJEB33269, sample SAMEA4719812) | human gut metagenome | biome: human-associated habitat; feature: organic feature; material: feces | place: Cameroon | collected 2013-10 ... | reverse complement strand
TTCACCATAGAAGTCTACGGTAAGCATCTTACCATCGGCGTAAGTCAACTCGATGGTGGTGTTGTTAAGTTTTTCAGCTTTGGTGATTTGGGCCGTAGTGGTCTGCGTGATGCCCGTCAGCAAAGGCAATGCCTGAGCTGAAGGAGCGGCTACGGTCATACCTGCCACAGCAAGGGGAAATGCCATGACGATAGTGGCGTACTTGCCGTGATGCAGACGCTTTGACTTTCTCATAGTCGATGTAGGATTTTTGGTGTTTCAGTTTCTGGCATGCACCATGCCGTGGGGTTAACAACCCATACGTGCTGCCACAAACCGAGGTTATTTGATTAGTATAGTTGGCTACAAAGTTAGCGGAATTCGTGCAAGTGAACTACCGCTAAGCTAAAGACTTAGCGGCTTCGGAGATCATTATGCCTCCTCGTTTTTCCTGCTTCTTCCTGCCATTGCTTTTTAGGACACGAGGTCGGTCATCCACAAGAGGACAGTCCACAGGCTTTACTTTCCCACGTTCCGTGGGTAGGGCCTTCAAGCCAAACTCTTTGATATTGCAAGCTGCATTATAGTCGCGGTCGTGAACCATACCACAATCAGGGCACGTCCAACTGCGATCGCTCAATTTCAATCCTTTATACACATAGCCGCATTTGCCACAAGTCTTTGAGCTTGGGGCAAAACGGTCTATCTTCACAAAATTCACGCCATACCACTCGCATTTGTATTCCAACATCGTAAGGAACATGCCAAAAGAAGCATCGGCTACGGACCGAGCCAAATGATGGTTGCGTGTCATGCCCTTCACATTCAAATCCTCCATACAGATGGTGCGCACTTGGTTGTCGTGCGTAAGTGTATAGGTGATTTTGTGGAGAATGTCCTTACGTTGATTGGATATGCGTTCCTGCAAACGGGCAACCTTTATGCGAGCCTTGTTCCTATTTGAAGAACCTTTCTGTCTACGACTCAAACGCTTTTGCAACAGAGCAAGACGATTCAGACTTTTCCGCAAGTTCTTGGGATTGTCAAATGTCCGTCCGTCGGAGCATACTGCCAAAGTTTTAATTCCAAGGTCTATGCCAATTGTCGTATCGTTTTTGACCGCAGATTTCGGTATTTCCTGTATGTCTGTGTCAACGAGGACAGAAGCAAAATATCTACCCGATGGTGTCATGCTTATCGTGACGGTTTTCACGATACCTCCGAACTGGCGGTGCAGCACCGCTGGGATGTCTTTCGCCTTTGGTATGGTTATTGTGTTTTTGGAAAAATCGACACGGCAATGTTGGGGACATAGAAAACTCTGCCTGTCCTTGCGCGACTTGTAACGGGGGAAACCAACGGCTTTCGTGTTGCGGAAAAAGTTTGTGTAAGCCGTATCAAGATTGCGCAATGCGCTCTGCAACGACTGTGAATTAACCTCCGTGAGCCATTCGTGTTCCCTCTTCAGTTCCTTCTTCATCAAGTTGGTCAGATACACGTTGCCAAGAGTTTCCTTGCGTTCCTTGTATGCTGTGATTTTCATGTTCAAAGCCCAATTATAGACAAAGCGACAGCAGCCGAAAGTCTTTGCAAACAAGACCTTCTGCTCATCTGTCGGATATATTCTATATTTGTAGGCTCGCAACATATATGCAAAGTTAATTATTAAAAATCAGAAAACACCATGATTCAGAAAGAATATTTTTCAAAGAACCACTCTAAATTCCTCATCAAGTATCATATCATCTTCGTATGCAAATACAGAAAACAGTTACTTGTCGGAATAATCGAACACGACATGAAGAAAATCATGCGACACATATCAGAAATGTCTGACTTTGACATTGAAGTCATGGAAACAGACAAAGACCACTTACACCTGATGGTTAGAAGCGATCCGAAACTGTCACCACTACAGATTGTCAGACGATTAAAGCAAATGTCTACCACTGCTGTTTGGAAGAAGTATGGAGATTTCCTACGGCACAACTTCCACAAAAAACACACTTTTTGGACTGACTGATATTTCGTATCTTCAATCGGGAATGTTATTCAAGAGACCATCAAAAAACATATTGAAAACCAAGGGTAGCTACGCGACCCCGCATTTTTCATCCCCTAAGCTAAAGACTTAGGGGTTTTCAAATACGCTTTCCATAAAAAAGTGAATAGAACAAAGACTGAACATTTCAGAGCGTTTTTCTTCTCCATGCAACGGAAGGGGGACACTTTGCCAATCACGTCCGCCTCTCAGCCGAAGTCATCAGACCTCCGCTCGTCCACCCTCTGCCGTACGTTGCTGCATGCTGCTCACCCAAAGTCCGGCCGCTGTCAACGCACCGTTGAGCATGAGCAGTTCATAGCCGAACTGGTAATCCCACCACACGGGAGCATAATGGTCAAGCAGTCCGCACACAACGGGAGCCGCCACACACACCCAAGGCGCCCAGCGATCATCTGCTCCACGTCGCGTGAAGAGTCCATAGGCATAAAGTCCTAGTAGCGGACCGTAGGTATAAGACGCCATCACATAAATAGCATTGATGACATTGCCGCTGCCAGCCACCCGATAGACCAGCATGCAACCCAAGAAGACGACAGACAAGGCCAGATGCACGCGACGTCTCACGTTCTGTGCCTTCGCTTCCGGCCATTGACGGTCTTCCACTCGCAGAAGATCGATACACACAGTGGTGGTCAAAGCCGTAAGAGCAGAATCGGCACTCGAGAAGGCTGCGGCTACTATGCCAAGCGTGAACGGCACAACCACCCACGTACCGAGCTGACCGCTACCCACCAACCACGGCAGCAGTTCGTCACCGGAAGCCGGAGCCGTCAATCCCTTTTGGGCGCACAGCGCATAGAGAAGGATACCCATACCGAGAAAAAGGGCATTGACAGGAAGGAACGCCAAACCATAGGCACACATATCCTTCTGCGCATCACGCAATCTGCGGCAAGTGAGATTCTTTTGCATCATGTCCTGATCGAGTCCGGTCATCACCACCACAATAAACACACCACTGAGGAACTGCCGCCAGAAAGCCTGCTTGCTCGAAGCGTCCCAACAAAACACACGGCTCATCGGACTGTCAACCACCGTCTGCACCACGCCTTGCCAACTGAGATGCATCTCTCCTGCAGCCGCCCACACGATGCCCACCGCTGCAACCAGCAGACAGAGTGTCTGCAAAGCATCCGTTCGAACGATGGTCTGAATTCCACTACGACGCGTGTAGAGCCAGATGAGCAGCAACACTCCAACGGCTGTAAGCACAAAGGGAAGCGCACCATTCCCCAGAAAGGGCGCCACAACAAACTGCTGCAACACAAGACACACCAGATAGAGACGCGCCGCAGCCCCCGTGAGTTTGCTCAACACGAAGAAGAGAGCCCCTGTGCGATGCGAGCGTGGTCCGAAACGCGTAAGCAAATATGAATAGATACTTGTCAGTTGCAACCGATAGTAGAGCGGAAGCAGCACAAAGGCCACAACCACATAACCCAAGATGAAACCCATGCACATCTGCAGATAGGTCATCCCAGTTGTCTGAGCCCAACCCGGCACTGAAATAAAAGTGACGCCCGAGATACTGGCACCAATCATACCGAATGCCACCATCCACCATGGCGAACGCCGCCCGGCACGGAAGAAGGCATCATTGCCCGAACGGCCACGACGCGACGTACGATGGGAAATGAAAAGAAGAAGAAGAAAATAAGCCAGCAAGGTGGCTATCATGAAAAAGGCTGCCATGAATAAATGTTGGAATAATGAAGTCGTCTAAACTTTCTGACGACTTCTTGATTTGAATGCACAAACGATTCACCGCTCCCCTACTACAAAAGAAACGGTGAATCGCCTATGAGAACACCTCGACCCTAGCCAAAGGCAAGAATCAACAAGGTGATAATGATTAAGGGTTGACTGCAACACTCATCACATCATGTCCGCCATCGCTCCAGCAAAACTGACGACAAAACCGATGATGCTGGAAATGAGGCCACAGACAGCCGCCACGATAGCCCAAGTCTTTGCCTTATTGGCAGAATTCTGTGCACCAGCCACGTCACCCATGCGGAATTTCGAGTTCACCTGACACGAATAAACGATTGAGACAACGCCGAAAGGCACACAGCAGCAGATAGTAGAAAGAATGGCCCACACCAGATAGTTCTGAGGGGGTACAGGAGGAAGCGGTTGTCCATTGTGCATGGGTTGACCATACATGCCATTGGGTGCAAAGGCTCCGTTATTGTTCTGATTGCAGCCGTAAGGGGTTTCTGATTCCATATTTAATAGTTATTGAGGGTTTATGAAGCAATGAAGTCGTCTAAAATTTTCTGACGAAGATTTGATTTTGTGTTTGAAGTCTTCTAAATTCAATCTTCACCTTTCTTTTTGGCCGTTTTTTACCCTTTCATCGGTCGTGTAGCTCGCAACACTCCCTCTTCAAGGCCCAAAAACGACTCAAGAATAAAGGCAAATCTTGAATTTCATAAAAGTTCAGACGACTTCAATTTAATCGAAGCAAGTCATCCATACAAATACACACGAGAACCACGATGGCATAGACCACCAAAAAAGCGGCATAAACGGCAGCAGACCAAATGGCCCATTTCTTCGCCTTGCGGGAATTCTCCAGTGCGCCGGCATAGTCCCCCATCGTGTAGCACGAATCCACCCGAACGGCATAGACAATCGACACCACACCCAAAGGCAGAAAGCATAACACCGTAGTCAGAATGGCCCATACCAAATAGGAGTCAGGGCAAGGGGGACGTTGACCTCCGAAAGGGGGCTGCGAACCATAAGGTTGTTGACCCCCATAAGCTTGCTGAGAACCATAAGGGGATTGAGGAGGTTGAGTGCCAGTTTGCTGCTCAGAGCCACCCGTATTCATATTATTCTGTTCGGTATCCATATATTGAGAAGTTTTTGATTAAAAAAATGAAGTCGTCTGAACTTTTATGAAATTCAAGATTTACCTTTATTTTTGAGGCGTTTTTGGGCCTTGAAGAGGGAGTGTAGCGAGCTACACGACCGATGAAAGGGCAAAAAACGGCCAAAAAGAAAGGTGAAGATTGAATTTAGAAGAGATATAACTTAAAATCAAATCTTCGTCAGAAAAGTTTAGACGACTTCAATGTGAAGTCTTCAGCACCTTTGCATCCATCACAGCCAATCAGAAAGAGCGAATGTGCCCCATCCAATGAACTGACTCAGCAAATAACCGACAAGCGAATAAATACACCAAGCCTTCGCTTCGGCCGAAGCAATCAATGCCTGGTCATACATGCCGCGGTTGTAGAACTTCGTCACATGGGTAGACTTCACAATGGCCACGATGCCTAAAGGCAAACAGCAACAGATGGTGCTGAGGATAGCCCACACCAGATAAGTCGGCGGACAGGGCATATACCCATAAGGATTACCTGGATTACCTGGATTACCTGGATTGCCTGGGTTCCCATACCAACCTTGCCCGCTATAACCAGCCTGCTGACCATAGTTTTGCTGATAAGCATTGCCAGCGGCTTGACCATACTGCGGTTGCTGAGCGCCACGCCATTGCTCTTGTTGGTTGGAACCAGCTCCGCTGTCAGAAGAGGCTGGAGCAGATTCCTGATGGTCATCAAACCACGTGCGGATTTCATCCACACTGTCAGCGGGTGCCCAATCGGCCATACCGTTACACCACACCAAGGAGGTACGGGTCACACCACATTCAATCAGCTTTTCGACCACCACAGGTCCATGCTGCTTATTGTCGGAGTCAAGATAGAAATAGGAATTCATGGGCAATGTCGTATTGTTTCTGGTTTGCGAGATCATGCAGGGTGAAAGCATAGTATCAAACTTGAATGCATATTCTGCCAAACCGCAACTTATTTTTTTGCAAATATAATCAAAAGTTACTTCACTGAAAGAGAAAGCGCCACATTTTTGCAGCGGACGGACTGATTTATATACAAAGAGTTCGTCAGTACACTTGCAGAGAGTCAAACTGTCACCCTTGAAAGGACAGCTTAGCAACCCATCACATTTCGGGCCACACCCCACGTGACATAGAGCACGAGGTAAATCCAAAGCGCCTCGCGTCCTTCAAACACGCGACGCATCCATTGCTGCACCCGTCCCCACGAAAACCATTCCGCCACCATCACGCACAGCAGATAGGGCAAGGAATAGATGAGAAAACGGTTGTAGGCCCAAGCTTCCGCCCATTGTCCATGGAGTGCGGCATGGGCTGCCCGTTGCAGGCCACAACCAGGGCAATCAAAGCCCGTCAACTGGCGAAACATGCATTTGGGCACCCATTCATAGTCCGTTGGGCGGATGAAATAGAGCGCCGCCAAAACACCAGCCACAACCAGCAAGAGCAGCCACCGGAAATGCTTACGTATCGCTTTTTGGAGAGTTTTAGGAGAAATCATACTGCAAAGATGGGAAAAAGGAAGCAAAAATGGGGCATTTCGCAAAAAAACAACTAACTTTGTCGGTCGGACAAGGTGTTGATCCCGGACGCCTGCCGTCATCACGTCCGTAGGCCTCCGCATTAGCATTCCATCCCCCCACACTTCCCAATAAGAATATCTAGAACTTATTCCCCATATACAACTATGACTAAAGGAAAAGTGGATGCCCTTTTGGGTATCGTTTTCGGCGACGAAGGCAAAGGCAAAGTGGTCGACTATTTCACCCCGCGTTACGACGTGGTAGCCCGTTTTGCTGGCGGCCCCAATGCCGGCCACACCATCATCTTCGATGGCAAGAAATTCGTGCTCCGTTCCATTCCCTCCGGCATCTTCGACGAGGGCAAGGTGAACATCATCGGCAATGGTTGCGTGATTGCCCCCGACCTCTTCATGGCAGAAGCCCACGAGCTGGAGGCAGCTGGCTATCAGTTGACCGAGCGTCTGCACATCAGCAAGCGCGCCCATCTGATTCTCCCCACCCATCGTGTGCTCGACCGCGCCTACGAGGCCGCCAAGGGCAAGAACAAGGTGGGCACCACGGGTAAGGGCATTGGCCCGACCTATAGCGACAAGGCTGCACGTGTAGGTTTGCGCGTGGGTGACATCCTCAACGGATTCGAAGCCAAATACGCTGCACTCAAGGCACGCCACGAACAGATTCTGAAGGATCTCCACTTCACCGACTACGACATCACCGAGGAAGAAAAGAAGTGGCTCGAGGGGGTGGACTATATGCGTAAGTTCCACCTCACCGACACCGAAATCGAAATCAACCGTGCACTCTCCGAAGGCAAGAACGTGCTGGCTGAAGGCGCACAGGGTTCGCTGCTCGACATCGACCATGGCACCTATCCTTACGTCTCATCCTCAAGCACCACCAGCGGCGGCGTTTGCACCGGTTTGGGCGTAGCCCCCAACACGATTGGCCACGTGTTCGGTATCTTCAAGGCCTACAGCACCCGCGTGGGTGGAGGTCCGTTCCCCGTTGAGCTTTTCGACGAGACAGGCGACACCATCCGCCACATCGGCAACGAATATGGTGCAGTGACAGGCCGTAACCGTCGTTGCGGTTGGCTCGACCTCGTGGCTCTGAAGTATGCCATCATGATCAACGGTGTGACCGACCTCGTGATGATGAAGGGAGACGTGCTCGACGGATTCACCACCATCAAGGTATGCACCGCCTACACCAAGGACGGCGAAACGACCACCAACATGCCCTACGACACTGAAGGCTGGCAACCCGTCTACGAGGAACTCCCCGGATGGAACACTCCCCTCTCTGACATCCGCGAAGAGAAGGATTTCCCTGAAGCGTTCAAGAACTACATTGCCTACATTGAAAAGGCAACGGAAACGCCCATTAAGATTGTATCCGTAAGTCCTGACCGCAAAGCCACTATCATCCGCTAATCCCCACAAGCAACAGCTTACAATTAAAGCCAACGCATAATGGTCTGAACAAAGACCATTTTGCGTTGGCTTTTTTGCTTGAAAAATTCGTTGAATTCCACCCCAGCATGCAACGAAGTCGTCTGAACTTTTCTGACGAAGATTTGATTGGGGTTTTATCTCTTCTACATTCAATCTTTACCTTTCTTTTTGGCCGTTTTTTGACCTTTCATCGGTCGTGTAGCTCGCTACACTCCCTCTTCAAGGCCCAAAAACGCCTCAAAAATAAAGGCAAATCTTGAATGTCATAAAAGTTCAGACGACTTCAACACCTCACTCAGAACGCGCAAACAAAGAAATCACGAAAAAGAACACGTCCCTGTTTATCCACGCGGATAATAGGAACGTGTTCTTTTCCGTTGATAAGATTTCTGAAAATTCCAGTTCATTTGAAAGGTTTGCGCCAATTGCAGCCTTCTTTCCAGCGTGAGCAACCATAGGCCGTATTGCCCTTGATGACTTTGCCGATACCACATTCAGGACAGATACTTCCAGCACGAATCACGCGGCGGCGCGGTTTGGCATCTTTTTCCGTTGGGGCATCAGCTGCATCCTTGGCATCAGCCTTGGCCTGCAGTTTCTTCACCACCTGCTGAGCAGCCGAAGGGTCGGCCACAGAGACATGGCGATGACTGTTGTCACGCAGCACATCAAGTACCAATTCGTTGACCATCGCTTTGAGTTCATCCACAAACTGCGTTGCACTGTATTCGTGGTGTTCAATCTGGCGAAGCTTCTTTTCCCATATACCCGTCAGCTCTGCACTTTTCAGCAGTTCCTCACGGATAATACCAATCAGCTCCACCCCCGTAGCCGTAGCCACGATGGTCTTTCGCTGACGGCGGATATACTGTCGGCGGAAAAGCGTTTCGATGATAGCAGCACGCGTTGACGGACGGCCAATACCGTTTTCCTTCAAGGCATCGCGCAATTCCTCGTTGTCCACCGTGCGTCCCGCCGTTTCCATGGCACGGAGCAAGGTAGCCTCCGTGTAGGGTTTGGGCGGTTGCGTAAACTTCTGCGCCAAGTCGGGACGGTGCGGACCGCTCTCGCCCTTCACGAAGTCGGGCAACGTACGTTCCTGATCCTTATCCTTCGCGTCATCGTCGTCATTGCTCTGCTGCTGTCGAGCCACTGCCGAAGGGGGAACAGCGCGCCATCCGGGTTCAAGAATCTGCTTACCCGTAGCCTTGAACGGCACCTCTGCCGCCTCACCACACACTGTCGTCGTGGCAAAAAGACAGTCGGGATAGAACACCGTGATGAAACGGCGTGCGACGAGATCGTAGACATTGCGCTCCATGTCCGTAAGATTCTGAGCCGCCACACCTGTCGGGATAATGGCATGGTGGTCCGTCACCTTTGAAGAGTCAAAAACCTTCTTGCTCTTGCGTAATTTCTCCCCGCGCAAAGGTTGGAGCAGTTCGCCATATTGTCCGGAAATACCATTGAGAATACCCGAGCATTTCGGATAAATGTCATCTGAAAGATAAGTCGTGTCGACACGCGGATACGTCGTCACCTTCTTTTCGTAGAGTTGCTGGATAAGTTGAAGCGTCTGCTCTGCAGAATAGGAGAACTTCTTGTTGCATTCGACCTGAAGCGAGGTAAGATCAAACAGTCGGGGAGGAGCTTCCGTTCCCCGCTTACGCTCCACGGAAGTGATCGTAAACGGTTCCTGACGAATCTTCTCGAGCGCTGCACGTCCCTCTTCCTCCGAGGTAAATCCCCGTCGGGCAGGCGTATTAGCCTTCTTCTTTTCGGGGTCGGCAGCAACAGCCTCATCATCATTCGGGTCGGCCATCACGGCATTAAACGTCGTATCTCGATAGACCGTTGTCAACACCCAGTAGGGTTCAGGCGTGAAATGTTCGATTTCCTGCTGGCGCTTCACGATAAGGGCCAACGTCGGCGTCTGCACGCGACCAATGGAAAGCGGTGGTGTTCCAGGAGCACGGTTGTTGCCATACTTCAGGGTGTAAAGACGCGTGGCGTTCATGCCGAGCAGCCAGTCGCCAATGGCGCGACAAAGACCGGCTTCATAGAGCGAGCGATAGTCACTCTGGGGCTTGAGTTGGGCAAAGCCCTCGCGTATACTCTCCTCTGTCAACGAGGAAATCCAAAGGCGCTGCACGGGACATTTCGCCTCAGCCTTCTGCATCACCCATCGCTGGATGAGTTCACCTTCCTGGCCGGCATCTCCGCAGTTGACAATACTGTCGGCCTTTTGCATCAGTTGGCGGATCACGTTGAACTGAGCTTTCACCCCTTGGTCGTCCTTCAAGCGAATGCCGAAGCGCGTCGGCACCATCGGCAATTGCCCGAGGCTCCAACGCTTCCATCCCGGAGTGTAGTCCTCGGGATATTTCAGTTCACAGAGGTGGCCAAAAGTCCATGTCACCTGATAGCCATTGCCTTCAAGATAACCCTGGTGTTGCTGCGTGGCACCAAGGATATTGGCAATATCTCGTGCGACGCTGGGCTTTTCTGCTATACAAACAATCATATGGATGAAAGGGAGGAATTTGATGAGTTGGTTTTCTGATGGGGGCAACACGTATCGAGAACGAAGCGCAACGAGGACGAATCAAAGCGCAAACCTTCTGCTTGGAAGAAGCGTCCGATACTACCGTCCGCAGCAAGCTCTTGCGGTGTCCCGGCCACGATGCCTTGATGGTCGAGCAGCCAAAGATGGTCGGCAAACTGAAGGGCGAGTTCCACATCGTGCGTACTGACCACAATGGTACGTCCTTCGTTGTGGGCCAATCGGCTGAGCAGTCGGAACATTTCAACCTTCGAGGGAAAATCAAGGAAGGCGGTAGGTTCGTCGAGCAGAATGGCTGGCGTGGCCTGAGCCAAAGCCTTGGCCACAAACACGCGCTGACGCTCTCCGTCGCTGAGCGTCCCTATCCGTCGGTCGGCCAAAGCCTTTGTCTGCGTAAGCGACAGCGCTTCGTCCACCCGCTGACGATCATCATCCGTGATTCTTCTGAAGCAACCGGCATAGGGGATGCGCCCCATTTCCACCACTTGCCTCACACTGAGCGACGGAGCTTCGGGTCGAAGGGTGAGCACAATGCTGACTGTCCGGGCCATCTCGCCAGGAGTCATCAGCGTGGCATCCCTTCCGCCCCACTCCACCATTCCTTCCACAGGGCGCTGCAAGGCAGCCATCGTTCGGAGCAAAGTGCTTTTGCCGCGACCGTTGGGGGCAAGCAGCGCACACAGCGTGCCGGATTCCAATGCGGCATCGAGTTGCGAAGCCACAGGGCGATGCGCATAGCCAACGGCCAGATGCCGCAAACGTACGATGCTGTCAGAAGAACGGGTGGACGTCATAACGGGAGGATAAATGGGAAAAACTGTGCAAAGTTAGCAAAACTTTTCGACGTGGGTGAACGAAACGGCTGTGGGAGATCGGAACGTACAATTATCATGCAATTAAATCGACAGTTTCGGGCTTCGACAAGGATAGGTCGCCCCCACCATATTCCACAACACGAAAAGAAACGATTCCAATCCCCCAGGCATCATTTCCACTAAAAAGAAAAGCCGCGAAAGCTGGGAAAACATTCCCACTTTCGCGGCTTACAAATAAGGTTCTATGCCTTTTCTTTAGGAAGATCAAGCGCGGAACGTCATGGTATAGTTTTCTCCATCTTCGTCCTCAATCAGCATCGTCACACTGTGAGCCGAGAGGCTGAGGATGGTCCAGACAGCCTTTTCGCCACCATTCGCCATCAGGAGTTTGTTCGTACCATCAAACGTAAAAGTGAAGGATTCCGTATATCGACCATCTTCGTCGATACTCACAGCCTTGCCCGTTCCGTCGCTGTTGAACGTCAACATAAGCTGACCGTCCGTATCCCGATAGGTCCAGGTTTTGCCATAAAGCAGACTGATATCCACCTTTACCGACTGGTCCACCTTTCTGATGAGTTCAATGGTTTCCCATTTTTCTTCCACAAGCATCTGCATCTGCATCGCGTTGCCCGACACGCTCACGATGCGGAACATTTCCACCCAAGGACTTCCAGCTATCGACACTTCAATCGAGCCTTTCGAACCCATGCGATACTTACCCGTCATCGTCTGAGAGGACAAATAGAGTTTGAATTCCTTCTTGTCGAAAGTGATATACTTTCTGGTACCGATATACCAGTCGCCCAGAATCTTTTCCTGAGTGATGCCTTCGACTTCCGTATTGCCTGAATCATCACCCACGCGCTTACCGGCGTCATAGCGCATACCATTGTTGGTGTTATAGCCCAATTTCAAGACATCAGTGTTGTGTTCAACCACGTCGAATTCAACCAGTCCCAATCCTTCGATGTTGCAGCGAAGGAGCTTTTTGGCACTACTCCAGATGTAAGTCATATTGTGAGGCTCATACTGTGACTTCACGGTGGCCACACGACGCAAGGCATGCAATCCCTTGACCGAAGCCTTTGAAGTTGCATTCGATTCCGTGCGCACATATACGCCTGTTCCGTGCTTCTTCAGCGTCAGCCTGAAACCGTCAAACTGCCATGTACCGACCATATCATCAGGGAGCACCTCGTTCGTCACAGACACCTCGTCATCTTCATCCGAGTCATCGTCATCACCTCCGAAGAGTTCTGTGCAAGAGGCCAATCCAAAGCCCACAAGCAACAGGGCCACAAGCCATGTTCCAAAACGTAAAACCTTCATTGTTCTGTTGTTTATAAGTTTATCAATAGATTGTAAGTATATCTTTTGCAAATGTAAGGTTTTCTTCCGAAACCATCAAACTTTTCGCATGGCAAACAAAAAAACGTGCGATCACCGCACCAAAATGACACGAGAATGACACGCTTGAATCAGTATATATTTTGCAAATATCTGTAACGAAAGTTTCCCACCCCTAAATAATGAGGTGGAGAACTTTAGTTAAGATTGTAAATCTCATCGGTTTAAGTTCCACGCTTGAACCAGTAAGTATTTTGTAAGTGTCTGTAAATCAGAAGGAATTTTTGAGGTATTAAGCGTAAATAATACCATAAAGTTCCCATTGATTGGAAGAGTGTTCTCTTCCGAGATTTTATCCGATAATGTATCTTACGCTTGATTTCAGTGATTAACATCCGTGAACTCGGCTTTTGCAGTATCAAGCGCATCAAGGCTTAGTTCGTTCTCACCTTCCAAAGCATCCAAAACCTTATCGGCAAGCCACAGGGTGAGCATTTCCTTTTCGTCTATATGGAAATACT
>ERZ1026892.916-NODE-916-length-13158-cov-15.144776_pt1 | contig 13158 bp, 11 predicted proteins | sample MGYA00380176_ERZ1026892 | MGnify/ENA primary metagenome ERZ1026892 (study PRJEB33269, sample SAMEA4719812) | human gut metagenome | biome: human-associated habitat; feature: organic feature; material: feces | place: Cameroon | collected 2013-10 ... | reverse complement strand
AGCCTTATAGGCGCATAAGAAAAACCTCCGGCTATGCCGGAGGATATTTATTTTTTTATACGGACGAACAATCATGCAAACAGAAGCTGAAGTTTTAACCGATCACAACGAGCTGATTTGCTCCACCAACATTGAACGTATCGTCTCCGGGCGCAACGCCGCGCTACAGCAAATAGAGGACGTAATAAACCAGCTCTCAAAGATCTCACAACTGACCCAAAGTATCGACGGTGGTCAGGCTATCGACTGGAGTTGTGAGTCAGGGCGGCGCTATGACTGCTGGCTGTTACAACCCGTGGCGAAGGCCATGCCAGTTATCACCCGCAATATAGACCGTCGGGTCTGGAGTAATCTGATGCAGCAATCCGGGATGCTTGCACTGATGGATGACCAGGCCCGCAACGAATGGCACCAGAACCTAGAAGACAAAAAATTCCCGGAAATCAGTGAGGCTAATATCCTCGCCACGTTTCAACAGTTGCACGATACCAAAGCCGAAGTATTCGAGCGGGGCGTGATTAATGTATTCAAGGGATTAAGCTGGAATTACAAAAGTAACTCGCCCCGCAAATTCGGTCAGAAAATCATCATCGACGGGCTGGTGCGCTATGACCGATGGGGATTTCATCTATCCTCAGGTTATCGTCGTAACCAGCTGGTTGACCTGGAACGTATGCTGCACCTGCTGGACGGCAAACCTGTACCGGATAACCGAACCGATATTGCTCGTCAGTTTGATGCTCATATCAGCCAGCATAAAACAGCAGAGGACTTTACCGACGACTATCTGATGATACGTTACTACCAAAAAGGGACCGCACATGTTAGCTTTAAACGCCCAAAGCTGGTTGATAAAATGAACGACATCATCGCCAGGCATTATCCGGGAATGCTGGCGTGATACACTATCCGTAGTTGGTTTGGCAGTTAAACAACTAAACTGACGTGCAGCTCAGGAAAAATCAAAGCGGACGCAATATTGTATATCAATGTGTATAGATTATGCTTTGTTATTTAAATAATCCTTAATTTACAACGCGTTGGTGTGGATGTTCTATTCCCTTCGCCCGCTCCAAACTCTCCCCTTGTGGAAAAGCCTTAAAAAACCTCTCTATTAGCAAATTAAATAGTTACCAATTTTAGTCGTCTATGGGTTCTACCATTGCGATCCGCCCTTGGGTAACTGTCACGCTAAGTTACATGGTGAGATGGCAGTATAACTCAGCGTTAGCGGCAGTTGCATCCTCACACCGCGATAGCACAGCGTGAAGAAAACGCCCACCCTGGCATTGTTATGTCATCGACAGATTTATCACACGCATTTTAAGCCCAATGTGCGGCCTTGTGGTTGCGTAAACAGAATGCCCCGGTAGTACAGATCCGGCTCTGCCAGCGCTTCGCTCACGCTCCTAACGGTACATGAGCACCCTGATAAGGTGTGATTTCTCTGAACATTGATGTTGTCGCCTAACGGCTCCGCTTGTCTCCTTACCACTAACGGGGCTTTATGACTTGTATTGTCTAAAATCTCATAATCATTCGTAGGAGATGCTATGTCTTCGAAACAACTGCAACGCATTATCATCACTGGTGGACCTGGCTCAGGTAAAAGCTCTGTGATTGATGAACTCACTAAACGAGGGTATTGGTGTTCTACAGAGGCGGGTAGGGCAGTGATACAAGATCAGGTGAGGATTGGCGGCGGTGCATTGCCGTGGGCTGATCAGGCAGCATTTGCAGAGCTTATGCTTTGTTGGGAAATGCGCTCATGGCACGAAGTTGAAGAGTTAACCGCGCCTTGTTTCTATGACCGTGGGGTTCCAGATGTTGCTGGTTACTTGTATCTCTCTGAACTTCCAACGCCAAAGCATTTGGAAAGTGCTATTGCTGAGTTTCGCTATAAGCACAACGTGTTTATAGCGCCTCCCTGGCGTGAAATCTATGTGCATGATGCCGAGCGAAAGCAATCTTTCGATGTAGCTGTTTCCACATACCACGCGATGAGGGAAACATATCAAAAGTATGATTATCAGTTGATTGAGTTGCCGCGTGTATCTATCGAGGAACGGGCGGATTTTATCCTTTCGGAGATTGGTGCTTAGCGGGTGTGCGACAAACTCCAGATAGCTAACGCAACTAACACGATTGACCTGCTCTCCGTTGATTAATACACCACGATGTTCGTCATCTCTTCATCATTAACATGAGGCCATTCCTGGTACGCGTTTCCCCAGCGCCTGGGTGCAGGGTAATGCACCGCAGGCACTGAAGCGGTCAGTGGTTAAAGAGGGAGTTTTTTGAGTGCTTCAATGGCGGTTTGTAGCACAGTCACCATCTGGCGCTGTACCTCCGGGTCGCTCTGATGGCGGGTGTGAATTTGGTGGCGCAGCTCAGCCACGGCGTCGCGTAATGCAGGATCAAAATCGGTAGGGGCTTCGCGCATCGCCTCAGTCATGGTGTTCATCTGCTGAGCGAAGTGGTCCAGCCGTGCCATGATAGCGTCAGCCATAGCTCTGTTTTCCGCCAGCCATGCCGTGCCTTCTGCCGCCAGCGCATAGCGCTTGCGGGTACCTTCCTGAGTGACGGTGACATAGCCGACATCCTCAAGCCAGGTCAGTGCCGGGTAAACGACCCCCGGGCTCGGTTTGTAGAACCCGGCGCTTTTTTCGTCCAGCCGTTTGATCAGCTCATAACCATAGCTGGCATTCTCCTCCAGGAGGGCAAGCAGCAATAATTGCAGTTCATCGGCGCTGAACTTACGGCCGCGTAAGAACGGCGGGCGTCCACCGTTGCCAAAGAAGTCACCCCGGCCGCCGCGTCCAGCGCCGAAGGGCCCGCCGTGATGGCGCCCAGCCATATGGAAGCATGTCTCATCTTCGTCATCGAACGGGTTGAACATTGCCATACGAGGATCGTGGTGATGATGATGGCCATGGAGGCCGTGTTCATGGTGGCCACAGGCGTGGCGATGGAATCGATCAAAAAACATAGGGTACTCCTTTTATAGCGTACGTGAATCTCTGTGTGTATCGTAAGACTGTATCTTAAGATAGTTAAAGGCTATATCTTACGATACAAAAGATCAAGCGCAGTGGTAAAAATTGTCCGGAGTGGCGGGATGACTGGCTGTAGCCAACATTTCAGCTTAACGGGATGGATCTGCAGGCAGGCAAAACGATATCCGGGGCCGGATATCGTATTCGCCATTAACAATCGAGATGGTTTTTTCCCTTGTGTCGCGCGCTCATCCCGCAAACAATATTCTTTTTCACCGTAAGCTATTCCACAAAAGAATATCTCTGCGCAAGCTGTTCGCTATTTCTCAGCTTATCCATTTTTCAGTAATCGTTATTTATTATTCTTGATTGGCCCCATCTGTCAGATGTGTATAGTGAATTTCACTTTTATAAAGCGATTTTTATTAGCAAGGAGCGTTTATGCATCTGGCCCGGTTTCCTCGAATTTCACTTGGTCACTTTCCCACGCCTCTGGAGCCGCTGAATAATTTAAGCAAATTATTAGGTGGACCTAAAATATGGATTAAACGTGACGACGCAACCGGTCTGGCGACGGGAGGAAATAAAACCCGTAAGCTGGAATTTCTGCTGGCGGATGCGCTGGAGAAAAAAGCTGATGTGGTCATTACCCAAGGGGCGACACAGTCTAACCATGTGCGCCAGACGATTGCGGGTGCCGCGCGTCTTGGGCTAAAAGCAAAAGCGCTGCTGGAAAAACGCGTGACCGATTTTGGCGAAGACTATCAGCGTTCGGGTAACGTGCTGCTGGATAATCTGCTCGGCGGCGAGATTGTCGCCCATCTGCCTGGTGGTACGAATATGCAGCAGGCGATGGAAGAATACGCCGGGACGCTGCGCGAACAGGGCCACACGCCGTATATCATTCCCGGCGGCGGCTCGAATCCGATTGGTGCGCTGGGCTATGTGGCCTGCGCGGAAGAGTTGCTGTATCAGTCATCAGAGCGCCGTTTGCGTATCGATCATGTGGTTCACGCCACGGGCAGCACCGGTACCCAGGCCGGGTTAGTGGCGGGTTTTACTGCCACTAACAGTCATATTCCAGTACTGGGTATTAGCGTGCGAGCGCCAAAAGCACAGCAGGAAGAGAACGTCTGGAACCTGGCCTCACGGACGCGGGAACTGCTTGGCGTGCCGGGAGAATTGTCGCGGCATGCGGTGGTCGCGAATAGCGATTATGTTGGCGACGGGTACGGTTTACCGACGGAAGGGACCCTCGAAGCGTTGACGTTGCTCGCTCGTCATGAGGGCATTTTGCTTGACCCGGTTTATTCTGCAAAAGGCATGGCCGGGCTTATCGATCTCATCCGTAAAGGCCATTTCCGCTCGGATGAAAACGTCGTATTTATCCATACCGGCGGCGCGGCGGGTTTGTTTGGTTATCGCCAGGTGTTAGAGCATGGCTAAGCCTTTCCTGCTTGGCGTACTGGGCGGCATGGGGCCGCTGGCGACGCTGGATTTTCAGCGCCGTTTGCTGGATGCCACGCCCGCGCAAAGCGATCAGCAGCAGATCCCTTCGGTGGTCTGGAACGTGCCGCAAATTGTCGATCGTCAGAAAGCGCTGGCGGGCTCCGGGCCGTCGCCTTTGCCACAGTTACTCCACGGTATTGAGAAGCTGAATCAGGCGGGCGCAAGCCATATCGCCATTCCCTGCAACACGGCGCACCACTGGTACGCTGCGCTCAGCGAAGCGAGTGAGGCTCCCATCCTGCATATCGTTGATGCCACGTTGGATGCGCTGTCACAGTCAGCGCAAAAGCCACGGCGGGTAGGGGTGATTGCCACCCAGGGTACGCTGGAAGCGGGCTGGTATCAGCACCGTCTGGCGCAGCAGGACATCGAAGTGGTTGTGCCAACGGAAGAGGAACTGACGCAGTGGTTTGTGCCTGGCTGCTACGCGGTCAAACGCGGTGCGCTAAAGGAAGGGGGGGAGTGGCTGTCACTGCAGGCTAACGCGCTGTTTGCTCGCGGGGCCCAAAAGCTGGTGCTGGCCTGCACCGAAGTGCCTGTGGCGCTTGAGGCGGTCAATGCGCCGTTTCGTCACCTTACCTTCGACCCGGCACAAGCGCTGGCCGAGCGATGTTCGCAGTTATGGCAAATAACGAGATAAATGGTCCGGCACAGTTTCGGGCGAAATAATCGGTTTCATCAAAGGAAAAATAAAATGAAAAAAAGTCTCTGCTTATTAATCGCAGCGGGTGGTTTATGGGCAAATATGAGTTTTGCCGATACGCCAGCTGAAGTTCGTGTCGCTTATAGCGGCGGTTCGCAGGTATTAATGTTGGCAAAAGCCGACGGCTCTCTGGATAAAGCGCTAAATAGCAAAGTGAAATGGGTGCAATTTGCATCTGGCGCCGACGCGTTGAATTATTTTGCCAGCAATGCCATTGATATTGCTAATTTCGGGTCCAGTCCCGCCACGGCGGGTATCGTGCGTAAATTACCGGTCGAGATTATTGGCGTGTCGGGCGTGATTGCCAGCTACGAGCGACTGATTGGCAAAGATGGCATTGTGAAAATCAAGGATATCGAAGGTAAGCGCGTGGCTTATCCGCCAAACTCAACGGCGCAGTACGCCCTTGAAGCCGCAATTAGCGTGAACAAGCTGGATCGCAGCAAAATTACGCTGCTGCCGCTGCGTCCGGCTGAGATGGTGGCGGCCTGGAAACGCGGTGATATTGACGCGGGTTACGTCTGGGCGCCATTTGCCCAGGAGCTGGAGGCATCGGGCGGGCATCAGGTCTTTGCGACCAAAGATCTGCAGAAAGACGGCTATCTGATCTACAACAACTACGTCGTACGCAAAGCCTTTGCGGAACAATACCCAGAAGCGGTAACCGCCTTCCTGCGCGTGCACCAGCAGAAAGTGGATGAGTTCAGGAAAGATCCGGAGCGCGCCGCGGCGATTGTGGCTAAAGAGGTTGGCGCGCCGGTCACGACCGCAGCAAATACGCTCGGCGGGCTGGAATACCCAACGCTTGCCCAGCAGGGCACCGCAGACTGGCTGGGTAACGGAACACACACCTCCGACAGCGGCATTGGCAAAGCGTTGAGTAAAACGTCCAGTTTCCTCGCGGGTATCGGCGAGATCCGCAAGCGTGACATTCCCGCCAACTGGGATAGCGCGATTGAGTCCCGCTATATTCGTGATGCGGCGGTGGCGGCGCAATGAGATTGAGTCTGCATATCGCCATCAGCGTGCTGTCGGTGGCGGTTTTCTTTATCGTCTGGCAGGTGGCGGCGACGCGGCAGTGGGTTGACCCACTGCTCCTGCCATCGCTCACCGACATCGGGTTGACCACCGAAGAGCTGCTGGCGGACGGCTACCGTCAGGTGCCGCTCTGGGAGCATATCGCGGTGAGCCTGGCGCGCGCCCTCAGCGCGTTTGCGGTGGCGATTATTATCGGGATACCGCTGGGTCTCCTGATGGGGCTGTCAGACGGACTTTCGGCGGTGCTTAACCCTTTCGTTCAGTTTCTGCGTCCATTGCCTAAAATCGCGCTTATCCCGCTGGCGGTGGTCTGGCTGGGCATTGGCGAAGCGTCCAAATTTTTCCTGATTTTTATCGCCACGTTTTTGAGCGTCGTGGTGGGCGCGTCGGCGGCCGTTGAGCGTATTGGACGCTCGCGTATTCGTGTGGCGCAGACTCTCGGGGCATCCCGCTGGCAGATTTTCCTGCGCGTGGTGTTGCCGGATGCGCTACCGGACCTTTTCACCACCGTCAGGCTTTCGATTGGCATTGGCTGGACGTCGTTGATCGCGGCGGAAATGGTCGCGGCCAGTTCGGGGCTGGGTTGGATGGTCATCAACGCCAGCTCTTATTTACGCACCGATATCGTCATGCTCGGTATTTTGCTGCTGGGTGGCATCGGTTATTTACTGGATCTCTTACTGCTGGGACTGCAACGTCTGACGGTGCCATGGGCGGGGAAAGAATAATGAGTGCCATCACTCTCGAAAATGTATCGCTCGCTTTTGCGGCGAAACCACAGCCGTTTACGGTACTGGAAGATATCAGTCTGACCCTGAAGCGCGGCGAGTTTGTTGTGTTGCTCGGGCCGTCCGGCTGCGGAAAATCGACCATTCTGAACCTGGTCGCCGGGTTCAATAAACCGGATAGCGGACGGGTGGCGGCAGGCGGCAAAACGGTACGTCAACCCGGGCCCGATCGCGGAATGATCTTCCAGCAGCCCAATCTGTTTCCCTGGCTGTCGGTGCTGGACAACGTCACCTTTGGCCCGCGGCTGGGAAAACATCGTAAGGACGAAACCAACGCTCAGGCGAAGGCGTGGCTGGAGCGTGTGGGGCTGAAGGGATTCGAAAATCATGCGCCCTGGCAGCTTTCCGGCGGCATGAAACAGCGCGTGGCGCTGGCTCGCGCCTGGCTTCCTGGCCCGGAAGTGCTGCTGCTTGATGAGCCGTTTGGCGCGCTGGATGCGCAAACCCGGCTGATGATGCAGGAGTTGCTGCGTGAGGCCTGGTTATCCACCGGCACCACGCTGCTCTTCGTCACCCACGATGTGGAAGAGGCGTTGTTTCTCGCCGATCGCATTCTGATCATGTCGGCAAAACCAGGCAAGATCGTCGATGAGATCGTTCTGCCCTTTGGGCGCGAGAGGGATATCGAAACGCTGGCCGAACACCCCTCGTACAGCGAGATCAAACACCATGTTCTGCATCGGGTACGGCTCGAAGCGAAGCGGCACTTGGGTTAAACCTTGGGAATGAATCAGCTCTTCTTAAGCAAATGCCCCCGCAGGGGCATTTAAACAGGATTTAGTCGAAGAGATAGGCGGTGACAAGGTTTTCGAGTAATTCCTGATGCCCACTTTGATGCTGAGGATTAAGGTTATTCTGTTCAGCATATTGGGCGAGTTGCGCAAGCGACAGGCGTCCTTGCATGATTTGTTGGCCCAATTCGCCATTCCAGCCAGCATAGCGTTTTTCAAGGCGCTTATTGAGCGCGCCATCTTCAAGCATACGAGCGGCTTTCTTCAGTGACAGCGCCATCACATCCATTGCGCCAATGTGGCCATAGAACATGTCATATTTATCGGTACTTTGACGGCGCACTTTGGCATCAAAGTTCAGACCGCCAGTGGTAAACCCGCCAGCTTTGAGGATCTCGTACATCACCAGCGTGTTCTCTTCAACGCTGTTCGGGAACTGGTCGGTATCCCAGCCGAGCTGCGCATCACCGCGGTTGGCATCCACGGAACCGAAGATATCCAGAGCAATCGCGCTGGCGATTTCATGCTGGAAGGTATGCCCTGCCAGGGTTGCGTGGTTGGCCTCGATGTTGACTTTAATCTCTTTTTCCAGACCAAACTGCTTCAGGAATCCATATACCGTGGCGACATCGTAGTCGTATTGATGCTTAGTCGGCTCCTGCGGTTTCGGTTCGATAAGCAGCGCGCCACGGAAACCGATTTTATGTTTGTGTTCAACGACCATCTGCAAGAAACGACCAATTTGCTCGCGCTCTTGCCGCATATCCGTATTCAGGAGCGATTCGTAACCTTCACGGCCGCCCCACAGAACATAGTTTTCCCCGCCCAGTTTCTGGGTCGCATTCATGGCGGTAACGACCTGGGTTGCAGCCCAGGAGAACACTTCAGGATCCGGGTTGGTTGCCGCTCCGGCACCGTAACGTGGGTGGGTAAAGCAGTTGGCTGTCCCCCACAGCAATTTCATCCCGGTTTCTTGCTGTTTTTGCGCCAGCACATCGGTCATTACGGCAAAGTTATTCAAATATTCCTTCAACGATGCGCCTTCTGGTGAGACGTCGATATCGTGGAAGCAGTAATACGGGACATTCAGTTTATGGAAGAATTCAAATGCTACGTCGGCTTTCATTTTTGCCAGCGCGAGCGCATCGCCAGGCTGCTGCCAGGGTTGTTCAAAAGAACCCTTGCCAAACATATCCGCGCCATTCCAGCAGAAGTTATGCCAATAACAGGCAGCAAAGCGAAGATGTTCTTCCATTCGTTTGCCGAGCACGATTTCATCCGGGTTGTAATGGCGAAAAGCGAGTGGATTTGTCGTTTTAGGTCCTTCAAAGCGTACACGATCGAGCCGATCGAAATAATTTTGCATAATGAACTCCATAATTCACAAAGCGAAAAGTCAATAACTGTGGTTATCCTGTATTTTCCATCGCACCTTGATCAATTACGTAATTTCATTCGCAGATTAGGAGATTACCCAAACGTGATAACTATCACAAAAAATTGTCATATATTCATCGTTGCAATAGAACTGTGAAAATTTATTTTTAGGGCGGATTCCTTTGACAAATGCCAGAAGAAAACGACGCCTTTGTAGGCGCTGTGCGCCCGGCACAGGCATTACGGGAGAGTGCAAAGGCCATATTGTTGCTACGTGTACGTAAGAAATATGTGTTTTAATGATCACAAAAGTAAAAAAACATAACTAGTTAATATAAAAACGCAATAGATTGTCGACGGTGACCTGTGCCAAAAAGTGTTTCACATTCACAAATGAAATCGGAGACCTGATTGGAATGCGTAAAAACATAATTCAAAATCGGCATGACGAATATCACAAGTTAACACGGGGTGAGCGTATTGGTTATGGGATGGGTGACTTTGCGCAGAACCTGGTATTCGGTACCATCGGCGGTTTTCTCGCGCTACACATGCTGACGGTAAATACCATTAGTACGGCAACGGCTGGATTTATATTTCTTTTTGTTCGCATTGTTAACGTTTTTTGGGATCCGATGGTCGGAACCTATGTTGATAAAAGAAGTTCAGCAGCGGGTAAATATCGCCCATGGCTTTTAAGAGCCGGTATTCCGCTCGTTATTCTTTCCGCATTGCTGTTCGCTCCTATTCCAGGCGTCCGGGGTTCTGTTCCCTTTGCATTTATTATTTATTTAGCACTGGACTTAGTGTATTCAGTGGTCAATATTCCTTATGGTTCTCTTAATGCCTCATTGACGCGAGATCCGGAGTCCATTGATAAACTGACCAGTACCCGAATGATGCTGGCAAACACGGCTAACCTGCTTGTCTATACGATGTTCCCAATGTTTGTACAAATGGCTTCACCAAAAGACAGAAGCCTCAAAGATACTGGTTTTTTTGGCCTTGAGCTTAATATGGGTAACTATACCGATCCCTCCGCGAATTATGCATGGTTTGGCGTATACTCCATTTATATGTTAATAGGCGCAGCGGCACTTTTCTTCTGTTATAAGTTTACTAAAGAGCGTGTTGTCGCGACGGCGGAACAAACCGCTAACGTGAAAACAACCGATCTCTTCCTTGAGCTGAAAAATAACCGACCTCTGGTCATTCTCGGCCTGTTCTTCATGCTGGCCTTTACCTTTATGTTCTTTATGAACACCGTTAATGGCTTCTTCAATCAGTTTGTTGTTGGCCATTCAGAATGGATGGGCGCAATTGGTCTTGTCGCTTCTATTCCAGGCATTATCTTCCCTATTTTCTGGTCCAGACTGAAGCGCATTTTTGGTAAAAAAGGGTTCTTCCATCTTTTCCTTGGCATGTTTATCGTCGGTGAATTATTGACCTACGTTTGGTCACGTGAAGGAATGCATGATGCGCTTTGGCTGGCTTACATCGCGACATTTATCAAACAATGGGGCTTAACCTCGGCCACCGGTTTCATGTGGGCACTGGTTCCTGAAGTGATTGCTTATGGCGAATTGAAATCAGGAAAGCGCAACGCTGCAATTATTAATGCGATTATGGGTCTGTTCTTCAAGATTGGTTTTACGATTGGCGGCGCGATTCCATTGTGGTTACTGGCAGCCTATGGCTTTAGCGAAACCGGAGCCCAACAAAGCGTCAGTGCTATCGATGGCATTATTATGACAGCAGTGTGGATCCCTATTATTTTGGCGATTGTGTCCATGATCATTATTCAGCTTTACCCTATCTCAGACAAAAATGTCACCGAGATCAACCGTCAGCTTGATGAGATACGCGTATAGTTTAAAAAATTATTCAAGTATTGAAAGATTTAAAATAAAAAATTATAGAAAGGTAGAATGATATGGCCATTATTCAAAACCCTGTATTACCTGGATTCAATGCGGATCCCAGTATTATCCGTGTTGGTGAAACCTACTATATTGCAAACTCTACATTTGAGTGGTTCCCTGGCGTTCGCTTACACGAGTCAAAGGATCTGCAAAACTGGAATCTTCTTCCCAGTCCGTTATCGACAACCACGCTGTTAGATATGAAAGGCAACCCTTCATCAGGTGGGATCTGGGCTCCGGCGCTCTCCCATGCTGACGGCAAATTCTGGTTAGTGTATACGGATGTGAAAATCACAGAAGGTGCCTTTAAAGACATGACCAACTACCTGACCACTGCGACGGATATTCGTGGCCCATGGTCAGACCCCATTAAACTGAATGGCGTTGGTTTTGATGCGTCACTGTTCCATGATGATGATGGGCGCAAATATATTGTTCAACAAACCTGGGATCATCGTGAATATCATCACCCATTCAATGGCATTACGCTAACTGAGCTTGACACCAGGACCCTAAAATTAAAACCAGAAACCGCGCGAACCCTCTATCACGGTACCGCTGTGGCACTGGTCGAAGGGCCACATCTCTATAAACGAGACGGCTATTATTATCTCTTCGCCGCGCAGGGGGGAACGGTGTTTACCCACCAGGAAGTGGTTGCACGTTCAAAAACCCTGGATGCCCACAGTTTTGAAACTGCGCCAGGCGAAGTGTTCATCACGAACGTCGATACGCCAGACAGTTACATCCAGAAGCAAGGGCATGGCGCTTTGGTTTCAACGCCTGCGGGTGAATGGTACTACGCCTCGCTCTGCGCCCGTCCGTGGAATCGTCCAGGAGAGTCAATCTATGATCCGCGTGGCTGGTCAACGTTGGGCAGAGAGACGTCAATTCAAAAAGTATACTGGGATGAAGAAGGCTGGCCGCGTGTCGAAGGGGGGCACGGTGGAAAAACCTTCGTTGAAGGGCCAAAGGATGCCATTTGCACCGAAAGCGCCAAAGATCATAGCCAGTATGATGCATTTACCTCATCGACGCTCGATCACAACTGGAATACGCTTCGCGTTCCGTTTAATGAAAAAATGGGCACGACTGGCGAGGGGAAATTGACATTAATTGGTCAGGGCTCGTTAGCCAATACCCATGATCTGTCGCTTATTGCCCGACGCTGGCAAGCCTTCTATTTTGATGCGCAAGTTAAGGTTAAATTTAATCCATTTAGCTATCAACAAATGGCTGGGTTAACAAACTACTACAACGATCGTCATTGGAGCTTTGTTTTTATCACCTGGAATGAAATTAATGGCTCAGTTATTGAAGTAGGTGAAAACAACCGTGGGAAATACACGTCTTATTTAAAAGATGATGCTATCAAGATTCCTGAAGGAACCGAGTATGTCTGGTTCCGCACGAAAGTTCGCAAACAAACCTATCGCTATGAATACAGTTTTGACGGCACTCATTTTACTGAAATTCCGGTCACACTAGATGCTGCGGTCTTGTCAGACGATTACGTCCTGCAAAGCTATGGCGGGTTCTTTACCGGAGCCTTCGTTGGCCTGGCCGCCGTCGACTATTCTGGTTATGAAGTCAGTGCAGATTTTTATGATTTCTCTTATCAGGAACTGGGTGACGCGTTAACCTCCGCGGGTACTTATAGCTGGGAGGCTAGCGAACTACGCTGAGCTAAATGATTCACTGACAATCTTGAGCAAGAGGCGGTAACTGATGCAGCTACCGCCTCGCATCAGGATGCGATAGATAGCGCCAGCATCTGCAATGGCAAGCCAATGGTATATCCAAAGTGGCTTCAGCAGATTGACAGGCGTAATGATGAAATACCGCAAATTTATATTTTCCCTTATGGTCGAAATATCGAAATGACATCAGTCATTTGGTTAATTCGCGTAGTGTCAGAATAGATTGTTTATCTATACCTACATTTTTTTTAATTATCCAGAATATGGAGGGTTTATCACGCCATTATTTTAAATTTACCTCTGCATAAATAAAAATAAAATCAGCTTGTTTTGGTGGCATCTTTTATATTTACACCGAAACGGGATGGTTATTGTCTGAGAATATAATTAATTA
>ERZ1026892.907-NODE-907-length-13233-cov-38.307862_pt1 | contig 13233 bp, 4 predicted proteins | sample MGYA00380176_ERZ1026892 | MGnify/ENA primary metagenome ERZ1026892 (study PRJEB33269, sample SAMEA4719812) | human gut metagenome | biome: human-associated habitat; feature: organic feature; material: feces | place: Cameroon | collected 2013-10 ... | reverse complement strand
TACGATGACACTACCGCTTACGATGCTACCTTTCAGCAGCATGAGAGCACCGCCCTGAGTTGCCTGACAGTCGGAGATCTCACAGTTACGTACATGTGCCATTCTTGGTACAATGGCTGCACCACCCATACTATTGAAGCCCGACTTGTCGCTTGCGTTACCGTCAATCAGGCGACAACCATCTATGATGGTATTCTCTTTCAAGGCAGTGGTGTTGTAGTCGTCATAGTCGCCCGTAGGCCATTTGCCGAAGCATACGGTGTGGTAGCCGTTCACCTCCTGGTTAACGGCAGAACCTTCTTTTACTTCGGTCTTCGCGCTTAATACAGTCTGGTAAGTGCTGATACAGTCGCGTTTGTCATTATCCCAATTGGCGGTTCCATCTTTCAGCTTTCCTCCTTCCTGGTCACCCTCATAGTAACCACCCATCAGGCATACTCCGTTAGGAATCAGGAAGGTATAACTTTGCGGATCGCTAGGGTCTGCCAGCGTATTGGCATGATAAGTAAAGCGCTTTCCGGTTTCATCAGCCTGATAGCCTGCCACTTTTACAAACACCTGATGCTTTAGGTTGCTATCTGTAATGCCTTGGTTCGCTGTTTTAAATTTCTCGCCGGCAGCGGTCAGCACACTCTGCAGCTTGTCAGCACAGGCAGCGTTTTCCGGACTGTCTCCACTTCTGTTTCCCCATCCGTTTTGGGTTACATAATAAATGTAATCTCCAATACCTGCGCTGTTTGGCTTTTCCTGTGGTGCGATATTGGCAGTATTATCAGCCTCGTAGGCACCGATATCTATGGCGCAGTCCTTGATTCGGTTGGTATAGTCCATGTCGGTTTCCGGAAGGATGATTCCATTTCCTACATTTGTGGTTCCACCATTCAGACACTTGTTACCTGCTAAACCACCCGCCTCGTACAGACGGAAGTTGTTCTTCAGTCGGGCATTGCGGAAGCGGAAATTGTTTCCACTTTCATAGCTCTGGTCCTCAAATGGGAAAGCCAAATCTGTGCCAGTGAAATTTCCATCGCTTTCCAGGAATTTACTGTTGCTGTCAATACTGTTCATGTAGCAGTTGTGGGATGGATTCATCTTGTCCGATGCAGCTGAGTTTACCTGATCTGTAATCTGCTTGCCGTTGTTATAATTATCATAGATGATACAGTTGTAGAGTGAAAGCTGCGATTCTACTCCGGTTTTGGCATCCTGCCAGTGATAGATGCCGGTTCCGTTTGTCGCCATATTGTAGGCGATGGTATTGTTGTAGAACTTGGCACTCTCCAGGAAGATACCTCCGCCACGGCAGGTTCCGTTATAACAACGGTTGTTTGCCACGACAAGGTTGTAGCCGGTACCTTGAATCATATAGGCTCCGCCTCCATAACTTTCACTGCTGTTGGCATAACTCAGGTTTCTCAGCAGGTAACTGTTCGAAATCTTACTGTTCTCGCCGTCCATATACAAACCGCCACCTCGTACGCGACTGCCATGGTTGAAGTTGTTGACGATGATAAGATTTTCCAGTTCTACACCTCGGAATACACGCACACCGGCTCCTCCGTCACGGTTGGCATCAGGATAGTTGATGATGTAGCCGTGACGTACGGAGAAGCCATCCCATTTGGCATACTCGTAATCCTTGTAGTAGATGTTGTCTTTTAAATATCCTTTGTAGCGTACAGCATTACCTTCGGTACGTAAGGCGTTCCCATTACCCGATGGTGACCAGGTAGGAAGGCATACGTCTGGCTGATACAGTACGTAGTGGCGTTCTGTATTTCCGCTGTTCATCAGCGTCTTGGTATAGCCATATTTAGAGCCATCTTCAGGTTTGTCCTCCTGATACCACATTTCCTTGCTGCTGTCTGTGAAATATACAGGCGATTCCTTTCTGATTTGCAGAATGGTCTCATACTTGGTCTTGTCCAGATTCTCGTATTCCTTGCGTGCCGGCACGTATTGCGACAGCAGTGGATGGCGGTCATCTTCTCCCGGATAGCCTTCGTATGGGAAACCGCCATAAACCTTCACGTTGTCTCTGATAACGAATCCTTTGTAGTCGGTATAGATACCTGCACCTACCCACACCACAACGCTGTCTTTTTTTATTTTATTCAACTCAGCTGCTTTTTCCACAGCATATTGTAGACCGCTGATGTATCGTTCGTCTCTGTTGTTGGTGATTTTATTATATGATCCCCAACCAGAGAGATACTGCTTTTCCTTATTGCCAGAGTTTGTCCAGAATTTACCGTAAGAATCTGTTTTGGAACGATACTTGCCGTTAGTCTGACTATAATCAGTATTGTCAATAGTGGTGCTAAGCAGCGTATTGTCACTCTGCTTTACATAGAATTCGTTGCCCGTTCTACCCTTTGTGTTGTCACACATGGCGTTACCGATAATCGCCTTGTCCCAGCTGCTTCCGTCATATTCGGTATCTGGTTTATTCAGAAGATTGAAGTTCGGGTTGCCGTCCTGGTCGTCATTGTTGGCATCGTTGCTGCTTTTATAATTCTGGTTGTATGAACGCACGTAGATAATCTTTCCTGCTTTCGGCAGGTGAGCCTCGTATGCACCCAGGTCGGGAACACCACCTAGGTCGCGGTCTTCGCCGGTGATGTCCTTGGCTGTTGTGGTTGCATTTCTTTCTTGGACGCTGTTGATGTCCTTGGCTGTTGTGGTTGCATTGCTTTCTTGGACGCTGTTGATGATGGCGCCAGCCTCTGCAGAACTGGTCAGCGGGCGGAAGGATGAATAGCCTCCGTAATAAACGTTGCCGCTCATCTTGGCACCCACTTCATTGGTTGGGTTGCTGAAGTTCAGGGCTCCGTCTTTTCCCAGAGTGTTGATATCCATGCTGTTCTTGCATTTCGAACCATCCCATGTGCCGTTGATGTTCAGTTTGTTTCCTACAGCATACGAGGTCCTCTTCACAAGGTCGTAATCTGGCGCTACTCCCTCATTGTTGATGATGCTTACATAGTTGAGTGTGAGAGAGTTGTTGCTGTTTTGACCCTTGTTCAGATAGATGATGGAAGGCAGCTCCGATGGGTTCTGGTTATGCGGATCCTTGCTTGTGTTGTTATTGATGACGCAGTTCTCCAGCTCCAATTTCACATTCACGGCATCCGGCATGGTAGCGATAGCACCGCCATCTGTTGCCGTGTTGTTCTCAAAGATGCAATTCTTCAGCTTCACGGTAGTTGCTTGGCTGCTCTGGTCCATGCTTCCTATCAGTACGCCGCCACCATAAGGCATGTAGGCAGTACCGGCAGCGTATGCATGGGTAAAGGCATAGCCGTCGATGGTGATGTTGGCACCTGCTTCGATGCGGACCAGATGGTAGAGACCCTCGTTGAGTTCTGAGCCGTTCAGGTTTCCGTTCAGTTCGGTGCGGTATTTGATAGGGTCGCGGTCTTCATCTTTCGGATTCGGGTTCTTTGAATACTCCGGATAACCGCCATATACGGTTACAGGAAGTACGCAAGGTTGAATGTTAAAGGTGCATGACCTGGCGTCTGTTTCCTCGAACGTGTAGGCAATCTTCGGTTCGAAGATACCCTCACGACCGCAGATTTCAAACTCGTAGCCGCTGTTCTTCTCAATAGTGAAATCCTTTGGTGTAGTATTGTCCTTTGTAACTACCTTGATATTGTCCCCAGCCTTGATGTCGGCAAGATAACCGAGAATTTCATCTACAGATGATGAGGTATAGCTCTTTTCCCACGACTGTCCTGTTCCGTCCACCAGTTCTCGTGAACGGTCAAAGTAGATGCGCAGGCGTTTTTGGGTATCATTCTTTTCAAATACAAGGTCTTGGTTGTCAGCTATATAGGCTCCTGCTGCCGGAACCGAACTGATAGCCTTTCCGCTCAGGTCTATTCTTGGCTGATACAGGTAGGAAGATGGCAGGAGAGCATAGCTGATGCCCACGTTGCGCAGTCGGGTACCTTTCAATGTTTCCCAGTAATAGTTCACCGTCTTCATGTCTGTAAGAACGCCACGTTTTTCGTCGAAGGCTTCCTCCGTGTTGTAAGGCGCTTCTGTACCCATCACGAATCCCTTGCCCGAGTAATACGTGTTGATGGAGATGGTTCCGCTCTGATAGGTGCTGGTCCATTTGGCTGCATTTACATCCGAGATGGCGTTGTTGTAAAACTGTACGGTCTTTTCTGAAGGGTTGGCTGCATAAATCTGTGCCATGGACGCAGAGTTGTTGGTGCCTGATTTGTGCTGGAGCAGCGAGTTGTTCCAGATGACGTTGTTGGCAAGAAGACCCTTTTTCTTGATATACACACCACCCGTATTGGATGACAGCTCGTCAGCAGGATCCGAGGTGTTGTTGGTATAGTTGTTGACGATGGTGTTGTTAATCACCAGTCCGTGACCATCCAGATACACAGCACCATTTCGGGTACTGGTATTGTTACTGATTACCGAGGTGGCAAGAATCTGATAATAGGCTTTCTCTGAGTTATTAGCGTCACCATTCAGATATACACCCGCTCCCTGATAGGCAGAGCAGTTGGTTACCATACTTCGGGTGATGAAGCCGGCTTCGTCTATATAGATACCTCCGCCCTGGTAAGCCGAACAGTCGTATACCAGGTTACCTTCCGTTTGTCCGTTCTTGCAGTAGATGCCGCCGCCACGAGGCTTGATGTTTCCGCTTTCTTTCATGCCCGAGTTACAGAATCTCACGGTGCAGTAGCGCATTCGGGCTGACGGGTCATTGATATAAACGCCCGCACCACAGCCTGGGGCGTATTGGGTAGCGCCCGTTCCCTTATATGTACCTCCCTCAATGGTGAAGCCTTCCAGATATACTTCGTCCGTAAAGGCTTCTCCTTCAGGCAGAGGAACAAACCATACCACATGATAGGACTCGCTGTTCTGTATGTTCCAGGCTTCATCACTATTGTTCCAGATGGCATCGTCGCTTCCCTTGAATCCCGAACCTCTGATGATGGATTCCTGTTTCCAGCCCCATGGCTTTAAATCCTTGGATTCCTCGATGCGCTTGGAGCGTTTTTCCTCAGTTCCATTAAACGCACCATAAACGCTGATGCCATTCTTCATCAGCAGGGATACCGGGGATGATGCATCGGTAAGGATGCGCTCTTTTACTTCATAGGTTCCGGCTGCTACCCAGACTTCGCCTTTCTCGCCTGGTGCCTTTTCTGCCAAATCGTTGATGGCCCACTGGATATCGTCCGTGGCATCATTCCATGTTGATCCGTCGCCCTTTCCCGCTTTCTTGGGTTTCACGTATCTGATGCGTCCTGCCTTCATACGGGCATACTCGTAGGCTCCGATGTCGATGGTGCTTGTCTGATAGCGTGTTCTACCCATGATGTCGGTAGAAGCTGTTTCCAGGTTTGCATTAACTACGAGGTTGGTGTAGTATTCCAGTTTTCCCTTGTTCAGAAGGGCAGAGGTCTCTTCGAAAGTGAAGGCGGTGCTGTATAATTGCTTCAGGTTACTGCTGAACGAGAAGTCGTAACCCTGGGTTACGGCACTCTGCTTGAACCAAGGGGCTGGCTCTATGCCGTGGTTCTCGTTGCTGATCCATACGTTTCCATTATCGTCGGTATTGGTATCGGAATTGGTTACCTTTACTTCCGGAAAAGCACAGGAATAGAAGGCTGGACGGGTGTCTTGCTTGCTGAGGGTCGTGGAATGCCAGAGCACGGTGTTGTATACTGCTCCACCGCCATTGCTTCCTGAAGCTCCGGCTGTGGTGAGGTCTACTGCCGATACGGTGTTGGCTATTACAGAGCAGTTGACGATTTTCGATGTGCTCGAAAGTCGGATACCGCCGTTTGTGTTGTTGTTGATGTTGCAGTTGTAGACGGTGGCTGTTCCGTCTATCCATATACCGCCACCTTCGTTTTCGCTGGTGCCTCGCTTGCCTGCTACATTATTAAAAAATCTGCAGTAGCTGATGGCTGACTGCTGGTTGGTACAGAAATTATCCACATAGATGGCACCGCCGCGCATGCCGTAGTTGTTCGCAAAGTTACATTGCGAAATACGGAAGTAACGGCTGCCGGCATTGTTGTCGTTGCTTTTGTTTACTACGTAGATGCCGCCGCCTCTGCCATTTGCAGAGGTGTTCTCTCCCTTGGCATTACCTGCTGCGATGAGGAAACCGGAAACTATGGTTGGCTTGTTGCCGTCGTTGGTGTTGTCCTGTGTTACGCCCATCTGGAGGGTCAGCACATGGGTGGCATTGTCGTTGCGGGTGGTGTTCTCTGGATAGATAATCAGCTGCTGGCTCGCCTTGTCGTTGGTGCCGATGTCGCCCACCAGAGCCGTCTGATACTTCATCTGATATTTGTGTCTGCCCGTAGGGAGATCGTTCTTGATGGTTTCGTCTCCTGCAAAACCTCCATACATGGCAACGCCCGAAGGGAGAACGAAGCCTCCCTTCGGTGCCTTGTAGATGTGGCCTGTAATATCCTCGTAGCCTTTTACCCAGATTTCGTCGCCTGCCTTGGCTTGGCGCAGAGCATTTTCCAGGGTGATAGCTTGAGTCCACGATGAGCCGTCACCACCGTCAGTTGCCTCAGCTGTTACATGATAGGTCTTGCTGCCCTGTGCGAACAGGGAGCTGACACAGCTCAGGAGGATGAGGACTGCTATGATTTTCCTGTATGTCGTATGTTGTATTCTCATGCTGAAAAGAGTTTTATATGTTGAAATTGTTGATCGTGATATTTTCCTTTGTGAGCTGAGTGCCCGATATTTTTACATTGATCTTGTACCAGCGAGCTGGGATAAAGCCATCTTTCAGATTGCTCATGTCAAATGTTACGTTGTGTTTCCCTGTCGTTCCTTCTTTCTCTGTGTCAAGCTTGAAGGTGAGGCGAGGAGGAATGGCTCCGTCTGGGAAGGTATAATGATATACTCTTCCGTTACGCTTGCTGATTTCCGAGGTGTTCACAAAGGTTGTGTGGCCGCTTACCGAAGTCCTGGAAGATACTTCTTGGTGGTAAAGGGTATAAAGGGTAGGGAAGAGTCTACCATTCCCGGAGCCGGAAATGGTTGATTCTTGATTTGCCGGTTCTCCGTGATAAGTAAACTGGCTTACTTTCACGTTGGTATATTTCAGATTTCCATCCTTGTCTTTCTCATAGGCTCCCTTGGCATCCCATTGGATGTCAATCTTGGCAGCCAGTCTGCCCAGCACCATGCGCCAGTATTGCTTGGTGTTGATATCGGCATTGATGTTTTTTTCTACTTTTATATATCTGTCATTGGTGAGAATTTGCGTCTCAGGGTCTAGCTTGAGAGCATAGCCCGTGGCTACGCTGATAAACTTGGCTATGTCCGTAGTGCCGCCGCTTGGTTTGGCATAGTCGTTGGTAATCTGTAAGTTATAGATATCTGAGTTATGGTTTTGCCCGTTATGTTCTATTTTGTTTAACATCTCCTCCAGATTCAGTCCTTCTCCGTTACTATAGGTAACCCCATAAACGCAACAGGTGCCTAACGGCAGATACATCGTATAGGTGCGAAAGCCGTTGGCATCAGGTCCTGATAGGGTTGAGGTGGGATGGGTGACGAGGGCTTTTCTGTCGAATTCTTCCTTGGTATAGGTTTCGTAATATACCATTTTCTGGGGTGCAGCATCGTGTATTTCGTCGCCTTGGGTCTTTTCCTTATAGGCAACGATGATGGTGAGCCGGTCCCAGTCCACCTTGTCGTTGGTGTCTGCTCCAGGATCTCCAACGCGTGTGTTTGTCTTATCGTCAGGTACAGATAGGGTGAGCGAGATAGGTGCCAACGTGTCCATCGGTCTTACCTCGTTCTTTTCGCTTTCGCTGCATCCTGCCAGCATGATAAGCGATAGTATCGCAAATATGTATTTCGTAATATGATTCATGTATCAAATCTTTATAGCCGTTGAATTCTTCACTCTTCGTTCTTCACTCTTCACTTAATTAAATCTCCACATCGTGGCTTCCGCCTGGTTTCCAGTCTAGTTTCACGCTTACGCCTACGGCGGTGTTACTGGTAGAGAGCGAACCGTCTTCCTTCAGTCGGGTCTTGATAATCTTAAGCTTGCCGGCTTTCAGCGGTTCGTTCATGGTGAAGATGGTTTCGGTGTATTTGCCGTTCACCCTGGCGATGACGTGGTAGCGCCATTCCGGTTTGATGCTCGGGAAGTTGACTGTGTAGAGGGCATCGTGGGTTGGGATGGAGTTGGTGATGAAATCCTGGTTGATTCTCTTCGCCCTGACCATCGTGTTGAGGCTGGAAGAATAGGTGCTGTCGTTCACCTGGAATTGGGTTGCCATGCCTTCTACGAATCCCCAAAGTTCGGTGGGCTGCACCTTGCTCTGGTCGATAACCACCACAGCAGAGCTGTTTGCCATATAGAGCGTGGTTTGCAGGTCGTGTTCGAAATCGTTCTCGTTGATGGTGAGTCGGGAAGTGAACAGTCCGATGTTGTGACTGTTGATGGTATCTTTTGCCTCTTGCTGCAAAGCGAGTGATTTACAGGAGTTCGCGTTGATGATTTTTACGTTGTCAGCGCTTCCGGTGTTGGCGAGAGAGAGGTTCTGATAGTTGTTGCGGGGCAGATAGATGGTGTAGGATACCGAGTTGGCACCCATCTTGTTTGCCTCGTGGTGGGAGAGTTCTTCGCCTACGAAGAAGGAGAGGTCGTTGTCGTGGGCATGGTCGGTGAATACCTTGCTGAGTGCCTGTTTCAGTCTGGCAGCAATCTCCTGTTCTTCGATGAGATTCAGATCCACGTCAATCACGGTGTTGATCTGCGTGTTGAGCTGCAGATTATATTGTATCTTATAGTCTTTGCCGCAGTCGCTCATATCTTCATCAATGCATGAAGATAAACATGCGATGACGCTGATGGTCATCACGGCTGCCAGTAAAGTGTTATATAGATTTTTCATTGTACTTTTTGCATTCTTAATGTTCGACAATCTTCCTCCACAAATATTATTATAATTTGCGATTTCTATTGCACACTACACGGAAGTTTAGCAAATAGCTGTGTATAAGGTTGTTACGTGAGTGTAGTGTGCAATAGTTTTCGAGATTTCTGTGTATGCTGCGATACGCTGATTTCGAAAGCCTGTTTCCGAAGGCAAGTGTAGGCGATAGCGGAGTGGAATTCCGCTCATTTCGCAAAGTGCCTAGGCATGGCAGTTAATTGCCGTAGTTAGGACAGAAAGTTGCCCCAGCTAGGGCAATTTCGTGCCTTTCTGAGGCGCAAAACGGGATAAGGCACAGTTGCTTGCCTGTCAAGCCCCATTTGAGTTTCTAGAAAGTTCCCCCGCACGCCCTTTAAGAACGTGTGGGGGATAAGCTATCGTTTTATTCTATCTGGCTTAGAGTTCTACATCGAATGTAATACCAGATTCCCACTTGAGATCTACTGCAAGACCTACGTTGATCTTTGATGTACGCATATCAGGGATATGGTTGTATGCCTTCTTCAAGTTTGTGATGGTGAAGTTTGCAACTGTAGTATGGTCCTTGACGAAAACATGGTCGATTGATTTACCGCTAGGCTTTGTATTGTTTTTTGTCAGATCTAGAAGACCTACCAAGTAGAATTTGCTGCCTTTTGGAATCAGACCTTCTGCACCATAGAAATCAGCTGCATCGTTTTCTAACTCAATAGTAACATAAACATTGCTTTGTCTTGTTGTATTTGCCTCTTTATTATCCAAAACTAGAGTATAGTTCGACTTGGTTTCAGATGCGTTTGCAACGAAATCTGTGTTCATGTCTTTATCGTAAATGGTGTAGTTAAACTTTGCACCGGAAGCTGGTTTGAAATCCCATGCTACTCCCTTCGGCTGACCACCAATCAAAACTCCCGTTATCTTGAAACCACCTTCAGGTATTGTTATAGTGTTATCTGCTTTATAACCAAATTTAGTATCGCTAGCATTATCCTTTAAAGTAGTGCTACTGCATTTTACGTTTGACTCCAAGCATGCTACACCATATTGAACTGGATTTTGTAATGCAACAAAACTAGTGTTGTTTAACACGATGTCGCGGAAATCAGTCCATGCTTCTTTTCCGGCTAACCAATCTTCATACTTAGGTAAATCAGTGATGGCATTTTTCTCGTCAGGTGATGTCTTGACAGGAGAACTTACGAAGTACGCCAACTCTGATGGATAAGTAACTGTTCTGTAATCAATAAGTTTATTTGTACTGCTACCTGTTGCAGGCGTAATTTCTTCATAGTTAAATGAGTTAGTTGACTTGACCCATTTTACTTTTGCTACGCCGTCTGGCAAATTCAAATTTCTTGGGAACTCACAAGTGGCAAGTGCTGTGAGAGCTGATTCACAATTGGCTTTAATTTCTGTTGCCATGCTGTTCGTGAAACCCTGATTCTCGATAGCTTCCTTTAAGTCTTTAATAAGACATTTAACAGATGTTGCAGATCCTGTAGTCAAATTGATAAACTTCTTGTATAGAATCTTCAATGCATCTCTCTCGTCTTGTGTATAATCAGAAGATTGGTCTATTGTTGCCCATTTTGGGTTTGTGCCATCTGTTACGGAAGTTCCTGCAATTTTATTTAATTGCTCCAATATGCTTAGACCTTCAGTGTTAAAGTCTGTAGTGTTATGAATTTCTAACAATTCAAAGTTGAGATCATCTAACTTAGGCTTAGCCTCATCGGTAAAGTTCTCATATGGGTTCGACAAGAAACCTGCCTCAAAATTACTCTTGTCACTATTGTTTGTTTTTGAAGCTCTAGCATATAAAATAAAATTCTTTGTACCAACAGGAATTGCAATGTCACTATAGAGTCTGCGCCAATTGTCTTTTGTCGCAGTTGCATCACCATTTCCAATTTGAATGCTTCTGGTAGATGTGTTGTACGTAGCTCCAGGTGTACCTTCAAATGCAAACATTTCCATATTTGCTAATCCCAAGAAATTGGCAGCCATATCACTTGTGTGCTGCGTGTTTTTATCACTCATTCTCGTAGAAACTCTGGCATTTCCGCCCTCATCATTTCCTGCATAAGGAATGTTCAGGTAGAACTGTGTCTTCACCACCTGTCCTGCCACACTTGATCCTCCGTCTAGAGGATCTTCTGAATCTGAAGAGCAGGAAGTGAATCCTGCTGCGCTTGCAAGAAGCATTGCACTTGCCAAGCTAAATAGCTGAAATCTTTTCATAACTTTAGTCAGATTTTAGTATGTAAATAAACTTGTTAATTAAAAATTCTATCATATTGCATGAGGTTCTTCTTCGCCTCCTCATCGCCAGCCTCCATCGCCTGCTGCCAGTAACGGCGGGCGGTTTCTCGGTTGCCCGTCATGTAGTAGGCTATGCCGAGGGCGTTGGCGGCTCTCTTGTCGGCCTTTACCTTCTGCAACTCCTTCAACGCCTCCAGGTAACGCTCCGACTTGAGCAACTGGGTGGCTAGGTTGATGGTTGCCGCCGCCTCGTCAGGTACGTAATCGTAGTAGATGCGGAGGAAACCGGAATTGCGCTGGTTGCCCAGAATCTTATCACGAAGTTCTGCCCATGCTCTGCCTTGGTCGATACTCTTGATGCGTCGCTCCCTGCGGTCGGCATCAGGCTCCTCATCGATAATCCTCAGCAGTTCGTCCCTGCATTTCAGATTGCTCTCCTTGATGCTATAGCGAAGTTCTGCCCAAGCCTCTCCGCCGTTGTTGCACTCGAAGAGCGAATCGGGGAGCAAGGTGCGCTGCTGGATATAATCCTTCAATGCCTCTGCTCGCTTACCTGCCAACTGTTCGTTAAATTTCACGGAACCATCGATGGATGCGAGACCCACTATCTGGATAATCTTCACCGAAGAAGTGGTATCCTTCATGATGGCTTTGGTGATGTCGATAATCTGGTCGAGCACCTTATTATTATTGCGGAACTCCTGCGTGATGTTTGCCTTCGACTTCGGGAAAAAGATGTAGAGTGCTCCCTCTTCCTGACTTAATACCAGGTCCTTGGAGTAAGGGCGATAGTTCTTAATATCTTGAAGCACAGGGTTGTTCTTCTGTAACTCGCCTGCCTTGCCCGTGTTGTCCTTGACGAACGAAAGAGCAGGGATAAACTGGATTTCGTTGAGCGTACAGCTATCTTCAGGAAGAATAATCTCCTGCGGCTCCTTCTGGCGGCAGTTGTCCATGCGGTCTGTAGGACCGATGTTGTAAACCAGCGAAACAGCTAACTTGGTTGGCATCACGAAAGTCTTGTTTTTTTTCTCGATAGCCGTACCGCATTTCCCGTAACAGTTGTATTTGGTATAGCGGGTGAAGCCCACTCCCAGTCCCAGTGCCGTTTCCAGGTTCCATCTGTTGCTCTTTCCGAGTGACCAGTCGTAACCATACACCAGTCCAACGGCACCCAAGTCGCCTTGGAACCGATGCTTTTTTAGCTCTGGAAAAAAGCCGAAGGGGAAGTGTACGCCACCAGCATTGTAATGCGAGTAGAGTATGTTGGCTCCCAGGAAGTGTCCGATGTAGGGGCATCCGAGCCAGTATCTGATTTCCGGTTGTATCGCAATGTGCTTCAGTTTTTTGTTTCCACTATACGTAAATGTGTTCCATCCTAATGATAGATCCATCGACAATCGGTTAGATAGTCTGGTTTCTGCAGCGATATTGGGTGTTGTTGTAGCCCAGTATGCCAGGTTTGTCTTCAATCGCCAGTCTTGTGCCAGCGCGGAATTCATCGTAAGAGTAGAAAGCAAGAGGAGCAGCATGCGCAGTTCTTTACTTCTTATCATGAATCGGTATTCTTTAAATTGTTCTTAATCTTCTTTGTTGTTCTTAGATATACCGTATTTTGTGCGGGTATACCATATTTTATGTCGGATATATCTGATTTTGCTCAGAATATACCATTCAAGTTAGTATAACTTTCATTTATTCATAGGCAAAGGTAGCAAAAAATCCGATAGCTTCCAAAAAAACGGGGGGGGGTAATTTTTGTATTTTAGATTTTCTTAACTATATAAAGAATCGTGTGCGTGCACACATGCGCTCAACGTGTGTATGTATAATATAAGGAGCTGGAAGGGGAATAATGAGTTAGAATGTTTAAGACTGTTAAATTTGAGATAAAAATGAAACTTTCTTCTCTGAAAATTTGGTGGTTTCGAAAATAGTTAGTACTTTTGCACTCGCTTTTGAGAAATGCACTTTCTCTAAGCAACTAAAGAAAGAGTTCTTTGAAAGATTTTACATAAACAGACAA
>ERZ1026892.898-NODE-898-length-13278-cov-148.253876_pt1 | contig 13278 bp, 8 predicted proteins | sample MGYA00380176_ERZ1026892 | MGnify/ENA primary metagenome ERZ1026892 (study PRJEB33269, sample SAMEA4719812) | human gut metagenome | biome: human-associated habitat; feature: organic feature; material: feces | place: Cameroon | collected 2013-10 ... | reverse complement strand
CCATATCCGCTTTCTCCTTTTCGCAGATATAAGGAGGATTGCTCACGATGAGGTCTGCTGCTTCTGCTGCTTTTGGCAAAGCCAATGCATCCTGATGTTCTATTCTGACATTTCCGGCTTTCATCATTTCCACATTTCCTTGTGCTATTCGGAGGGCATCTTCCGAAATATCCCATCCTGTAACCTCAGAATTAGGAATGTTGAGTCCTAATGTGATGGCAATGCAGCCAGATCCTGTGCAAATATCAAGAATCAGCTTAGCGTCGTCTGTCGCCTGAGGAGAATTTCCCGAAGAATCTTCTGGAGAATCTTCTGAAGAATCTCCCGAAGAAACAGTTGATTTCCCGGCCATATCCTCCTCTATCCACTGGCAGAGTTCTGCGGTTTCCGGTCTTGGAATCAGCACGCCAGGCTCCACATGAAAGGTCCTTCCCGCAAAGTCGGCTTCGCCCAAAACATACTGCACAGGTTCTCCTTTTTGCAGTCTTATGATAATTTCTTCCAGTTTTCTTTCCTCGTCTGCAGATATTTCATTAACTTTGCCGCAGATTATGTCGGTCAGAGTCATTCCGTACTTCACATCAAGCACGGTGCGGACGATAGCCTGTGCTTCGCCAGCATCATAAAGTGGGGTGAGGGATTGCCAAAGTTGCTGATACGTTTTCATCTTGATATTGCTTGTTGCGATTTGATTTGAGAGCAAAGGTACGACATTTTATCGAAAATGAGTAAGAAAATCGAAGAAAAATAGGATATGGAACGAAATAAAGTATCTTTTCAGAATCCGCTGACGGGCGAACCGCTTAGCCAGCAGGAGATAGATGAAATGTTCATGCGCCGCTGCCTGCAGTTGGCTAAGAACGGTAGGCAGAATGCGAAGCCTAATCCGATGGTGGGCGCCGTCATCGTAAGCGAAGAGGGCAGAATCATCGGCGAGGGCTATCATGTAAGATGTGGCGAGGGTCACGCTGAGGTCAACGCCTTTGCTTCAGTTAAGCCTGAAGATGAGCATCTGCTAAGCCAAGCCACCATCTATGTGAGTCTCGAACCGTGTTCTCATTATGGCAAGACGCCTCCTTGTGCTGACCTTATCGTAAGAAAAGGTGTAAGGAGGTGTGTCTGTGGCTGCGTAGATCCTTTTGCCAAGGTGCAGGGTCGGGGAATCCAGAAGATTCGCGAAGCAGGAATCGAGGTAACTGTAGGCGTCCTGGAGGCGGAATGTCTCGAACTGAACAAGCGCTTCATCACCTTCAATACCCATCAGCGACCATACATCATCCTGAAATGGGCGCAGACGGCGAATGGCTTTCTGGATAATAATTATCAGGGCATGGCGATTTCTTCGCCATTCACCAAGATGCTTTCGCATAAGCTTCGTGCCGAGAACGATGCTATCCTGGTAGGGAGAATCACCGATGAGCGTGACCATAGCCAGCTCAACGTAAGAGACTGGAGCGGAAAGGATCCGATGCGACTGGTCATCGACCGCCATCATCCTTGTTTCGAAGGTCTGGATTTCTCCAAGGGAAAGGAAGAGGTGTTGAAGCAGATCATGCAGTACCTATATAATAATAAGGTGCAGTCGCTGATAGTAGAAGGTGGAGCCATCACCCATCAGGCTTTCCTCGATGCCGGATTATGGGATGAAATCAGGGTAGAAACATCTTTATCCACATCTGTGGAAAACGTGGTAACTGCCGGGACAGCAGCACCAAAGCTTCCTCATAACATCCGCTTAATCAGCCATGAGGCGTATGATGGAAACATCATCAATACCTATGAGCGCCAATAGTTTCATAGGAGCAATAAAGCTAATCATAAAGTTCAAAGTTCAACATTCAAAGTTCAAAGTAAAAAATGAGCAATAGATTTACATCGCGCCTGAGCGATAACGACGATTTCAAGCGAGACGAGTTGATTCGCAAGATAGAGCATGCCGTGGAGCACATGACGCTCGCTGAACTGGAAGCCCTGTCGTATGACATGTTTACCAAGGGTTACATCCAGGATTACTAAAAGCTATTTCGCAGCACGCCCTGAAAGGGCAGAAGCTCCTAGCCCAGGGCAGCGCCCTGGGTTTAAAGTGATATAATAAAATCGCCCTGAAAGGGCAAAAGCTTTCATTTCCAAAGCTTTTGCCCTTTCAGGGCGACTTTTTTGTGTTTATCCTAAAACCCAGGGCGCTACCCTGGGCTAGGAGCTTCTGCCCTTTCAGGGCGTGTGGGTATGATCTATAATACCCATATTTCTATTTCCTTATTTCGCCATCGGAGTGAAGCGCAAAGTGAACTCATGAGCTCCTGTTGGAGTCATGTACTGTGGCAGACAAGAGTCACCACCACAGCTGCGGTTACCGATGCCACGCTGCCAGAAATCGAAGTGAGCGAAAATCTGGTTAGAGCGTACCAGGTCGTAAGGATGCTTGCCACCATAGAATACGTCGTAGTTGAACTGAGCATCATCGAAGTGAGACAACGAGAAGGCTACCATGCCCTCGGTGGTAATCTGCAACTTCGTGCTGTTGTTGTCGAGTGTCAACTGGCGCAGGCCCTGGCGGTCGCCCATGGTCTGAGGAGCACTCTGCTCTTCGAACATGCCATCCACGGTGGTCTTGTACAAACCTAACAGCGAACCTCTCTGGCGGTCGATGTAGTTGCTCCAAGGACCCTTGGCATAATACTCCACATTCTCGAAACCAGGAGCAAACTGCATGGTAATACCGATTCTTCGGGTTTCCTCAGAAGAATTGTTGGTAGTTACCTTCATATCCACGGTTCCGTTAGGATAGATGATGTAAGCAATCTGGTGAGTATCCTTACCGTTGGTAACGGCAGTTTCCACAACCACGTTCTTGCCCTGCTTCTTAGGAGCCTTCACCATCATCTTCTTGCCGGTGAGTGCACCCTCTTCCTTATTCTCGTTCTCGGCAACACCACCTGTAGCACCCAGGTTCACGTTGTCGTTGGCGATGCGGCGGAAGCCGTTGAAGTCAGGACCTGCGTTAGGCTGAACGAGCTGAGTATTGCGATAAGTCCAGTTGGCGAGGGTTCCATCCTCTGCGAATGTGATGCTGAAGTCCTTGCCGGTAATGGTGTTACCCTTCACCTTCATCTTACCCTTCTCCTGGATAGCTGGCAACTTGCCATGGTCTTTCTGTACGAAGGTAGGGTCGGCTACAGATGTGCCACCTGCATTCTCTGCAGAAAGCTTGAACTGCTGCTGAGCCATCTCATAACCCTGCTTGCTCCAGGAAGTTGCCTTCTTCAGAACGAGGCTGAAGGTGATGACATACTCTGCCTTATCATCTACAGCGGTGGTGTATGGGATGTTGATGTCGCAGGTCTTGCCTGGCAATACAGATGGGATAGCCACCTGGTTCTTCTCTACAGAAACGCCATTGCGGAGCACCTCGTAGCTGAGATCATAGATATCTGCCAGGTTGGTGAATGCGCACTTGTTCTTCAGGGTGAGCACGCGGCTGTAGAAAGACTCGAAGTTCACATCTCTATAAACATACTTCACCTCGGTGAGCTTAGCCGTCCACTCTCTGCCTGGAGTAATGATACCGTTGCTCATGAAGTCGCCCTGGAATCCTCTGTAACCGTTGTTCATCTTGGTATAGTCGTAACCGGATGTGTAGTAGTGGAGTCCGGTCTTAGGATCCTTCAGAGGAAGACCCTTGCGGATGCGGCGTGTATCGTAGATTCCCTGGTCAACCCAGTCCCAGATGCAGCCACCGGTAATACCTGTACTTGCCTCGATGAGGTCCCAGTATTCCTGCAGGTTACCTACAGCCTGACCCATGGCATGAGCATACTCACAGATAAAGTAAGGCTTGTTGTTGAGGCCATCCATCTGCTTCTTCACAACCTCGATTCTTGGATACATGTCTGAACCGAAGTCAGAGTACTTGGCACCGTGATTGTAACCCTCGTAGTGAACCCACGCGTCGCGACCAGGCAAAAGCTCCTTCACCTTATCGTAGGTAGCCTGGAAGTTGTCGCCACCGCCCGATTCGTTACCGAGCGACCAGAATACCACGCTAGGATGGTTGCGGTCTCTCAATACCATGCGCTCTGTGCGGTCCACGTAGGCTGCGCGCCAGGTAGGGTTGTTGGAGAGTGAGTGGTTGTTGTGGCACTCTACGTCAGCCTCGTTCATGCAGTACAATCCGTAGTAGTCGAACATCGCATACATCTTAGCCTGACGAGGATAGTGGCTGGTACGAACGGTGTTCACGTTAGCCTGCTTCATTAGGATTACGTCGCGAAGCATGGTTTCCACGTCGATGGCGTGGCCATAGAGTGGGTGAATATCCTGGGTGTTGACACCCTTGAAGAATACTCGCTTGCCGTTTACATAAACCAGTTTATCCTTGATGGTCACCTCTCTGAAACCGTATTTGGTAGAGAATACCATCTCTTCCTGATTGCCAGCCTTCTGGCGAACGATAACGGTATAGAGGTTAGGCTGCTCTGAGGTCCAAGCCTTCAGACCGGTCAGGTTGTCGATGGTAAGGCGGCAGTTCTTCTCGCCGTCCTTGGCAGTCATGGCAACCTGTGCCGACTGCTTGCCAACAGATTTTCCCTGAGGGTCGAGGAGTTCAATCTCCAGCGTCTTCTCAGATTTCTCCTTGGCAGCGTTATTGATAGTCAGGTCAACATTCAGGTTGCCTGATGTGTAATCCCTGTTCAGGGCAGATGTGATGTAATGATCTGCCACGAAGGTCTTAGGAGTGGCTACGAGATAAACATCGCGGTGAATACCACCCAGGTGCCACATATCCTGTCCCTCCAGGTAAGAGCCGTCGCTCCAGCGGTAAACGCGGACCGATACGTTGTTGTCGCCCTTGCGAACGAGGTTGGTAACATCGAAGTCTGCATCGGTGTTGGCGCCCTGTGAATAGCCGGCATACTTACCGTTTACCCAAACCACGATGGCGCTGCAGGCACCGTCGAAGTGGAGGAATACGCGCTTGCCAGTTTCCCAACCCTCAGGCAGGTTGAAGTTACGGCGATAGGAACCTACCGGATTCTTGTCGAAATTATCCTTGAAGGCTGTGATGAAAGGAGGTTTGTTCTCGAAAGGATAACCTACGTTGTTGTAAACCGGAACATCGTATCCAGCCATCTCCCAGTTGAGAGGCACCTGGAGTTCCTTCCATGAAGAAACGTCTGCGTTGTCTGCCCAGAAATCATCCTTCTCTGGCTTGCCCTGCTTCCAGTCGGCTGTGTAGTGGAATTTCCACTTTCCGTTGAGCAGGAGATAGTTGGCGTGCTTAGGAGTGAGCCATGGGAATTTGAAGTAATCGTCCTTCTGCATGGTGGCTGTAGAAGAATAAGGCACGAAAGTAGCGTGCGCCTTTTCCTTGCGATCCTCAAACTTAGTTTCGTCTTCTACCCATTTGTCTGTAAACGGACAAACGTCAACTTTGGTCTCCACCACCTTCTTCACCTTTTTCTTGGTGTGTCTAGGTTGTGCAATAGCTGATGCGCTGAAGAGGAAGGTCAATGCAACCGCAGCTCCCCAAAATAAATGTTTTTGTTTCATTGTCTGGTTGAATTATTAATAATTACAAGTTAGCTAGTTATGAATCTATTTAGATTTGGTGCAAATTTACGATTAATTCCTGAAACCTCCAAATTATTACAGCACTTTTGTTGGGGGAAGAATTAAAAATGGCTATTTGTTAGGAGAAAAGTGGCTTCCATTGCTGCTTATTTAAGCCTCTTTTCATTTATTGCCTGACTATGGCATAATGTTGCCCCCTACCAGGGCAACATTATGCCATGGCGAGGCACGAAACGATGCGTCGCCTCGTTTTTTTAGGAAGAGGATGCCTTTGGTAATCAAGCGCAGTCGTCAGAATTCTACTCTCGCTTTTACTCTTCACCCTTCACCTTTTGGGGATAATTTGTTGTGAATTAGAATGTTATGAGGGTGAAGAGTGCTCTTGCCCCTTCACCACCCTTCACCCTTGGAAAATTTTGCTTTTGTGCGAAAAAAATGGAAAAATTAGGAGGTGAAGAGTGGGTGAAGGGTGGTGAAGGGCCTGCGTAACTCTTCACCCGCCGAAACTATTGAGTGATAGGGGGTTATGCCTGAAAGGTGAAGGGTGAAGAGTGTTTTTGAGATTGCGTTTTTATCCTTTTCTTCCGAAATCGGCAGGAATCTCGCCCCATTTCTTCGTTTCCCATTTAAAGATAGGGACGGTTACGGGGTGGGTGCGGAGCCAATTTTCGGCACGGGCGATGATCTGATAGAGCTGCTCGGTTTGAGGAGTACGCTCCAGTTTTGTCTTGCATTGCTTCTTGTTTACCCAGAGTTGGGCATTCACGCTGTCGCTGTAGATTACCTTGTCTGTAATGCCTTTCTGGGCCATCAGAGCGAGGGCGTGGACGATGGCGAGGAATTCGCCGATGTTGTTGGTGCCGTGGATAGGACCATAGTGGAAAACCTGCGCACCAGTCTGAAGGTCAATGCATTGGTATTCCATCGGACCGGGATTTCCAGAGCAGGCTGCATCCACAGCCCAGGCGTTCGCCTTCACCTCATTGGGCAAAGGCAAGACTGTATCGTTTCTCCATGAAGGAGGATTTACGGGCATGTTACTCATTTGCGTTTCTTTTATTTGTCTCTTTTATTGGATAGATGTTTTGTGTTTTACTGAACCACATACGAAAGTTCAGTTTTTGGGGAATACTGACCTATATAAAAAAGAAATGAGCAAGCCCCAAAGTCTGGCTCTGGGGATGCTCATTATTTGTCAATAGTCAATATTCAATTTTTAAATTGTAGGTTAATTATATCTTGAGAAGTTTTTCAGGAGTGCTTTACTCCTGATAACCTCTAATTACCTAAATTTTTTACATTCTTTCTGGAACCTCGATACCGAGCAGAGCCATACCGTTCTTCAGAATCTTGGCAACATTGGCTGCGAGAACCAGACGAGTGGTCTTTTCAGCCGCGCTCTCAGCATTCAGGATGCTGTAATCGTGGTAGAACTGGTTGAATTCCTTGGTCAACTCGTAGCAGTAGTTAGCAATTCCACCAGGGTTATAGTTGTTGCCGGCATCAGCTACGGCAGCAGCGAAGTCGTTCATCTTCTGGATGAGGTCGATCTCCTTCTCGTTGATAGGAGCATCAGCGCCCAACTCTGCAGGAATCTCGATGCCCTCGGCAGCAGCCTTACGCATGATGCTGCGGATACGAGCGTAGGTGTACTGGATGAAAGGACCTGTGTTGCCGTTGAAGTCGATACTCTCCTCTGGGTTGAAGAGCATGTTCTTGCGGGCATCTACCTTGAGGATGAAGTACTTCAACGCTCCGAGACCCACGATGCGTGAAATCTCCTGGCGCTCTTCCTCGCTCATGTCCTTGAACTTGCCAAGCTCATCGCTTGTCTGGCGAGCATCCTTGATCATCTCTGCCATCAGGTCATCAGCATCTACTACGGTTCCCTCGCGGCTCTTCATCTTACCGTTAGGCAACTCTACCATACCGTAAGAGAAGTGAACCAAGTCCTTACCCCACTTGAAGCCGAGACGGTCGAGCAGGATAGAGAGCACCTGGAAGTGGTAGTTCTGCTCGTTACCTACTACGTAGATCATCTTGTCGATAGGGAAGTCCTTGAAACGGAGGTCGGCAGTACCGATGTCCTGAGTCATATAAACAGAAGTGCCGTCAGAACGGAGCAGGAGCTTCTGGTCGAGGCCCTCGTTGGTGAGGTCAGCCCAGACAGAGTTATCGTCCTTGCGGAAGAAGAGACCCTTCTCCAATCCTTCCTCTACCTTCTTCTTACCCTCGAGGTAAGTATTTGACTCATAATATATCTTGTCGAAACCTACACCCATCATCTTGTAAGTCTCGTCGAAGCCAGCGTAAACCCAGCTGTTCATCTTCTGCCAGAGAGCGCGAACCTCAGGGTCGTTGTTCTCCCACTTCACGAGCATTTCGTGAGCCTCCTTGATCAATGGAGCCTCTGCCTTTGCTTTCTCTGTGGCAGCTTCTTCTTCCATGCCCTCCTTCATGTACTGAGCCTTGAGCTCTGCGATTTCCTCACGATAGTGCTTGTCGAAGGCTACATAGTAGTCGCCGATGAGGTGGTCGCCCTTCTTGCCGGAAGTTTCAGGAGTTTCGCCATTGCCCCACTTGAGCCAAGCGAGCATTGACTTGCAGATGTGAATACCACGGTCGTTAACGATGTTTGTCTTGATTACCTTGTTGCCGTTGGCCTCCATAATCTGGGCCAAAGACCAACCGAGCAGGTTGTTGCGCACGTGACCGAGGTGGAGAGGCTTGTTGGTGTTAGGAGAAGAGTACTCGATCATGACGAGTGGGCTATTCTCAGTAACAGGCTTCTCACCGAACTTAGGGTCAGCGTTGATGGTGTTCAAGAGTCCTACCCAAGCGGCAGGAGCGATAGAAAGGTTGAGGAAACCCTTAACCACGTTGAAGTCTGCGATAACGTTAGCGCAGTTCTCCTTCAGGTAGTCACCAATCTCGAGTGCAGTTCTCTCAGGAGTCTTCTTCGACATTTTGAGGAATGGGAATACGACGAGGGTAAGGTTACCTTCGAAATTACTCTTGGTCTTCTGCAGGGCTACCATCTTCTCAGGTACGTCCTGACCATAAAGCTCCTTCACCGCCGCGATGACTGAGCTGATGATTTCGTTTTCTATCTTCATTATCTTTATATCTTTTTTACCGGTAAAAAATCTTTTTCTTTATTCAAATGCCTGGTAAGTGAGGGGGCTTGCAAGTACCCCCTTTTACTTAAGCGCCTGCAAAATTACAAATAATAATTGGAATGAGCAAAGAAAAACGATGTTTTCTTTATCCTTCAAGGATAATATCGGCCACGTCCTGTGGAGAGTTCCATAAGATGCCGTCCTGCAATTCATCGTCGGTAAAACCATTGAGAGCCTCCTGTGCTTCCTTTGGTGTAATAGCTGGAGTTCCATCCTCGTTCTTTGCTTCGAGCAATGCCTGCAAGACCTCTGCTCTGTATTCTTCAATTGTCATCATGTATTTAATGTCGTTACGTTGTTTATTTTATGGTGACAAAGGTAATGTTTTTTTTCGAAAGCACCAAGCTTTTCTGTCATTTTCTTTTCTTGACAACTTAAAATTATGATAATTTTAATGTAGATGAAACCGGGAAACTGCGAAATTGATGTCAATCTTTTTGTTTTTCCAGGTAGAATGTTACATGGTAGCCGGAGAGGGTGTTGTCGGATAGTCCCAGTTCGATGTTCTGCATCATCAGCATCTGGCGGGAGAGGGATAGTCCGATTCCCGTTCCGGATGATTTGGTGGTGAAGAACGGGATGAAGATTTCCCGTGCCACATCGGCAGGGATGGGGGCACCATTGTTGCTGAACAGCAGGACAGGACGCTCGTTTTGGCTCATGCGGACGTCGATGTCGGTGGCGTGGGCTTCGATGGCATTCTTGGTAAGATTGATGAATACCTGGCGCAGCATGTTACGGTCTGCCTCCAGCGTGACATTCTGGGGGAGGAAAATGTGCCAATTGAGGTCGGGATAGAGCGCCCGGATGCTTTCCAGGAAAGAGGTGAGCGGGAGGGGTTCTACGACGGGAGCCTGAAGCTGGGTGAGCTTGCGGTAACTATCTACGAAGTTAGTAAGCGACTTGCTGGTGTCGTGAATCGCCTGAATGCCTTCCTCGTATTCGCTTCCCTTAATCTGCGGGTTGCCGAGATAAGCCTGGCAGATGCTGGAGATGGGAGCCGTGGCGTTCATGATTTCATGGGTGAGCACGCGGGTCAGCTTTTGCCATGATTCCACTTCGTGTCTGGCTACGAGGCGGGCAATGTCGCCCTGCATGTCGTTGAGTGCCTGCTGCAAGGCTCTTTCGCCTGGCAGCAAGCCCGAAGTGGGGAGGCGGAAGGCGTAATCGCCATTTCTTACAGCCTCACGCATCAGAAAAGCACGCGCCTTCAGCCTTCGCTGATGGCGAAAGAACAGATAGATGAGGCTGCCCAGGATGAAGCAGATTCCACCTATTAAATATATAATCTTGATAATAATCATAAAATTGCTCTAATACATTTGTCTCTTAACTTCCTCCTAACTTCTCTTAACTTCTTAAACTTCCCTTTCCAAAAGTCATCTCTTCAGTTTTGCGTAAAGGGTTTGTCGGGTGATGCCGAGCATTTCGGCGGCACGAGAGATATTGCCGTGGCATTTATCCACGACCTTCCGGATGTAATCGTTCTCAAAATTTTCTAAGGTTGCCACTTCCGTATTGTTGTCGATGGCATCCTTGAGTACCCTTATCAGTTCGTCATTATCCCAGGGCTTGGTGACGAAATCGGCGGCTCCGCTTTTCAATCCCTTGATGGCAAGCTGCACGTCGGCAAAGGCGGTGATGAGTACCACGGGGATGTGGGCGTGGAGCCGGCGGAAGGTGCGGAGCCAGAGCAAACCGTCCTGTCCGCTGTTTACGCCAAGCGAGAAGTTCATGTCGAGCAGGATGAGATCCACCTGCTCCTGTTGCAGCAACGTGGGGGCGGTATCGGGGCGAGACAGGGTGAGAATCCGTTCGAACGTATTGCCCAGACAGATTTTCAGCGCCGTGAGTATCGACGGATTATCGTCGATGACAAGAAGGGTTCCGTATTTCATATCTTTTATTTTTTTGTTTGCAAAAGTACGCTTTTTTCCCGAAACGACAAACAAAAACGGGGCAGTTGTGTGATAATCATACAATAGAGTGTATGAATTTCATACAATCCACCTTTCGGGCTGGTGAAAAACTTGGCAGAAAACGGGAGAAGCCGTAACTTTGCAGCAGTTTTAAATAAATGAGTATATGATGAAAAGTTATGTGAAATTCTTATCACGCAACAAGCTTTATGCCACCATAGAGGCCTTGGGCCTCTCGGTGGCGCTGGCTTTTGTGCTGATTCTCGTTTCCTATGCTACTGCAGAGTATCGTGTGGGAACGAATCAGAAACTGGCGAAGGAACTCTATGTTGCAGGTTCCGGCGATTTTCTCGGAATGACCTGGGGCACAGCCAAGGAGTTCTTTCCTTCCATCCCGGAAATCAAGGGATGGACAAGATTTGGTGAATATTATGCTCCGCAGGGAGCCATGATAGATGGACAGTATTATGAGGCAAAATATCTGGCTATCGACCCGAACTTCTCCCAGTTTATGGGTTACAAATGTCGTGGTTGTGCGCCTGATCATCTCCTTTCGGATGCTCATCAGGCAATGGTTTCGGAATCTTTTGCCAAGAAAGCCTTCGGCAACGCCAATCCTATCGGTCGCACTATCCAATGCGGTAAGCTGCAACTCAAGGTGGTGGGAATCATGGAGGATTTCGACCGTGAGGACCTTCTTAACCCATACGATATTTTCGTGTCGATGAAACTGATAGAAGCTGAGGCTCAGCCGATGGATCAGTTTGGTTCCTGCACTACGGTGGCGCGACTGGCAAAGAATGCTGACCCGGAAAAGGTGAGACAGACTTTGCTTGGCAAATACATGAACTACTGGAAGGGATGGAAGAAGGAATCGGATGGAGTCACCTTCATGTGGGGTTGCCAGTTTGTGAGATGGGACCAGATTCATTTTACGCCTGATAGTGTCGATATTTTCAAGCATGGCAATCGTACTCTGGTGAATATCCTCCTGGTAGTGGCGCTGGTTCTGCTGCTTTCTGCCTTGTTCAATTATATCAATCTTACGGTGGCTCAGATTGGCAACCGTGCGAAGGAGATGGCTACCCGAAGACTGCTGGGCGAATCGGTAGGGGGCGTGATGCTACGCTATCTCAAGGAGTCGGCGCTCTTCACGGCAGTCTGCTTCCTGTTGGGCTTGTTGATTTCCTGGGCTTTCATCCCGTTGTTTAATTCGATGTTGGATACGAAAATCTCCCTGTTCCATTCCTTCGACCTTCTGTGGTTCCTGCCGTTGGCTTACGTCGTCATTTCCATCTTTGCGGGAATCCTTCCTGCCATCGTGGTTTCCCGTTTCAATCCGATAGATGTGGTGAAGGGAACCATCCGCATGCGCAGCAAGATGTGGTTCAGCAAGATATTTATCGTTGCCCAGAACGTCATCAGCATCACGCTGGTAGTTATGGCGATAACGATGATGCTCCAGATGAAGCATCTTGCCGATTTGCCGTTGGGTTATCAGACGAAGGATATTGTTTCCATCTATTCTTCCTTGGATGGTTCGCCGGAGAAGATGTCTATTCTCAAAAACCGTCTGAAAGCGCTTCCTGAGGTGGAAGAGGCAACTTGCGGTAAAGCCAATCCTATCAGAAGCTGGGGAAATGGCGTGCAGGATGACAACGAAAAACTGATAGGAATGCTCCGTATGTTCATGGCTGATTCTACGGCGATGAAGATGTTGGGATTCAAGGTGATTGAACAGTATTGTGAACCAGCCTATGGTAAGATTTGGGTCACGGAAGATGCGAAGCGTGCCTATGGCGTTTCTGCCCACAAGCCTTGGTTCGGATTGAGACTGGAAAACGGAAAGCACGAATACGAGGTGTGCGGCGTGATTGCCGATTACCATAGTGGAGATGCGCTGAGCGAGAATGAGAAAACGGAGCATAATGCCATTGGAGTCATCACCCCTCAGCAGGGTGGATGGTCTGTTCTGGTGAAAACCCGTGGCGATCATGCCCAGGCGCTGCAGGCTATCCGGAATACCTGCAAGCAGGTGGCTAAGGAACTGATGGGTGTTCCTGCGGAAATGCAGGCGGAGTATTTGGATGATACGCTGAAGAACAACCTCAAGGACAAGCATAATATGATGGTGCTCATCATCACCTTCATGAGCATCTCTATCCTGATTTCTGCCCTGGGCCTCTTCGGAATGTCGGTTTATTACGGCAACCAGCAGAAGCGGCAGATTGCCCTGCGCAAGGTGATGGGTGCTTCGATTGGGGATGCGGCTTGGCAACTGGCCAGGAGATTCCTCGTCAGTTCGCTGGTGGCTGTGGTCATCGCCATCCCTATCTGCGTGAAGCTGATGCAGACTTATCTTATGGATTTCGTCCATCGCATCTCCTTCCCTTGGTGGGTGTTGCTGGCTGGTGCCGTCTTCACCTTATTGATAGCCTTTGTTTCGGTTATCGGCTGCACCCTGCGTACGGCGATGTCGAATCCGATAGACAGCATCAAGGCAGAATAATGAGTCATAAACTTTAATAAGATTTCTAACGATAAAAAGTTTCTTACGATGATACGAACAGAGAATTTAACTAGAATATTCCGCACGGAAGAGGTGGAAA
>ERZ1026892.897-NODE-897-length-13293-cov-5.243239_pt1 | contig 13293 bp, 10 predicted proteins | sample MGYA00380176_ERZ1026892 | MGnify/ENA primary metagenome ERZ1026892 (study PRJEB33269, sample SAMEA4719812) | human gut metagenome | biome: human-associated habitat; feature: organic feature; material: feces | place: Cameroon | collected 2013-10 ... | reverse complement strand
GAGCAAATTTTACCTCGTTGGTATCATCAGTGGTTTGGCGTGCCAGTGGATAACGGGTAGAATATGCGGCTATTTCAACAAATGCTGGTTTTTTGAATGCATAACGACAAAGATCTCTCTACGTGGCAGACGTTCCGCCGACTGTGGCCAACCATTGCGCCTTTTAAAGCGGGTCTGATCGTGGCGGGCGTAGCGTTAATCCTCAACGCAGCCAGCGATACCTTCATGTTATCGCTCCTTAAGCCACTTCTTGATGATGGCTTTGGTAAAACAGATCGCTCCGTGCTGGTGTGGATGCCGCTGGTGGTGATCGGGCTGATGATTTTACGTGGTATCACCAGCTATGTCTCCAGCTACTGTATCTCCTGGGTATCAGGAAAGGTGGTAATGACCATGCGTCGCCGCCTGTTTGGTCACATGATGGGAATGCCGGTTTCATTCTTTGACAAACAGTCAACGGGTACGCTGTTGTCACGTATCACCTACGATTCCGAACAGGTTGCTTCTTCTTCTTCCGGCGCACTGATTACTGTTGTGCGTGAAGGTGCGTCGATCATCGGCCTGTTCATCATGATGTTCTATTACAGTTGGCAACTGTCGATCATTTTGATTGTGCTGGCACCGATTGTTTCGATTGCGATTCGCGTTGTATCGAAGCGTTTTCGCAACATCAGTAAAAACATGCAGAACACCATGGGGCAGGTGACCACCAGCGCCGAACAAATGCTGAAGGGCCACAAAGAAGTATTGATTTTCGGTGGTCAGGAAGTGGAAACGAAACGCTTTGATAAAGTCAGCAACCGAATGCGTCTTCAGGGGATGAAAATGGTTTCAGCCTCTTCCATCTCTGATCCGATCATTCAGCTGATCGCCTCTTTGGCGCTGGCGTTTGTTCTGTATGCGGCGAGCTTCCCAAGTGTCATGGATAGCCTGACTGCCGGTACGATTACCGTTGTTTTCTCTTCAATGATTGCACTGATGCGTCCGCTGAAATCGCTGACCAACGTTAACGCCCAGTTCCAGCGCGGTATGGCGGCTTGTCAGACGCTGTTTACCATTCTGGACAGTGAGCAGGAGAAAGATGAAGGTAAGCGCGTGATCGAGCGTGCGACTGGCGACGTGGAATTCCGCAATGTCACCTTTACTTATCCGGGACGTGACGTACCTGCATTGCGTAACATCAACCTGAAAATTCCGGCAGGGAAGACGGTTGCTCTGGTTGGACGCTCTGGTTCGGGTAAATCAACCATCGCCAGCCTGATCACGCGTTTTTACGATATTGATGAAGGCGAAATCCTGATGGATGGTCACGATCTGCGCGAGTATACCCTGGCGTCGTTACGTAACCAGGTTGCTCTGGTGTCGCAGAATGTCCATCTGTTTAACGATACGGTTGCTAACAACATTGCTTACGCACGGACTGAACAGTACAGCCGTGAGCAAATTGAAGAAGCGGCGCGTATGGCCTACGCCATGGACTTCATCAATAAGATGGATAACGGTCTCGATACAGTGATTGGTGAAAACGGCGTGCTGCTCTCTGGCGGTCAGCGTCAGCGTATTGCTATCGCTCGAGCCTTGTTGCGTGATAGCCCGATTCTGATTCTGGACGAAGCTACCTCGGCGCTGGATACCGAATCTGAACGTGCGATTCAGGCGGCACTGGATGAGTTGCAGAAAAACCGTACCTCTCTGGTGATTGCCCACCGCTTGTCTACCATTGAAAAGGCAGACGAAATCGTGGTCGTCGAGGATGGTGTCATTGTGGAACGCGGTACGCATAACGATTTGCTTGAGCACCGCGGCGTTTACGCGCAACTTCACAAAATGCAGTTTGGCCAATGATCGAAAAAATCTGGTCTGGTGAATCCCCTTTGTGGCGGCTATTGCTGCCACTCTCCTGGTTGTATGGCCTGGTGAGTGGCGCGATCCGTCTTTGCTATAAACTAAAACTGAAGCGCGCCTGGCGTGCCCCCGTACCGGTTGTCGTGGTTGGTAATCTCACCGCAGGCGGCAACGGAAAAACCCCGGTCGTTGTCTGGCTGGTGGAACAGTTGCAACAGCGCGGTATTCGCGTGGGGGTCGTATCGCGGGGATATGGTGGTAAGGCTGAATCTTATCCGCTGTTATTGTCGGCAGATACCACAACAGCACAGGCGGGTGATGAACCTGTGTTGATTTATCAACGCACTGATGCGCCTGTTGCGGTTTCTCCCGTTCGTTCTGATGCGGTAAAAGCCATTCTGGCGCAACACCCTGATGTGCAGATCATCGTAACCGACGACGGTTTACAGCATTACCGTCTGGCGCGTGATGTGGAAATTGTCGTTATTGATGGTGTGCGTCGCTTTGGCAATGGCTGGTGGTTGCCGGCGGGGCCAATGCGTGAGCGAGCGGGGCGCTTAAAGTCGGTTGATGCGGTAATCGTCAACGGCGGTGTCCCTCGCAGCGGTGAAATCCCCATGCATCTGCTGCCGGGTCAGGCGGTGAATTTACGTACCGGTACGCGTTGTGACGTTGCTCAGCTTGAACATGTAGTGGCGATGGCGGGGATTGGGCATCCGCCGCGCTTTTTTGCCACGCTGAAGATGTGTGGCGTACAACCGGAAAAATGTGTACCGCTGGCCGATCATCAGTCTTTGAACCATGCGGATGTCAGTGCGTTGGTAAGCGCCGGGCAAACGCTGGTAATGACTGAAAAAGATGCGGTGAAATGCCGGGCCTTTGCAGAAGAAAATTGGTGGTATTTGCCTGTAGACGCACAGCTTTCAGGTGATGAACCAGCGAAACTGCTTACGCAACTAACCTCGCTGGCTTCTGGCAACTAGTTACGCCGCGGCAGCGTTCGATTGATGGAGTCATGAATGTCGCTGCCGCACCTCTCCCTTGCTGATGCGCGTAATCTTCACCTTGCCGCACAAGGCCTGTTAAACAAACCCCGCCGTCGAGCGTCGTTGGAGGATATTCCGGCAACGATCTCCCGCATGTCCTTGCTGCAAATCGATACCATCAATATTGTTGCCCGTAGTCCATATCTGGTGCTTTTCAGTCGTCTGGGAAATTATCCTGCCCAGTGGCTGGATGAGTCTCTGGCGCGTGGCGAATTAATGGAATACTGGGCGCATGAAGCCTGCTTTATGCCGCGTAGCGACTTTCGTCTTATTCGCCACCGCATGCTGGCACCTGAAAAAATGGGCTGGAAATACAAAGACGCCTGGATGCAGGAACATGAGGCGGAAATTGCACAGTTAATTCAGCATATTCATGATAAGGGGCCGGTACGTTCAGCCGATTTTGAGCATCCTCGTAAAGGTGCAAGCGGCTGGTGGGAATGGAAGCCGCATAAACGGCATCTGGAAGGTTTATTTACTGCCGGAAAGGTGATGGTGATTGAACGGCGCAACTTCCAGCGCGTTTATGATTTAACCCACCGTGTCATGCCTGACTGGGATGATGAGCGCGATCTCGTTTCGCAAACAGAAGCAGAAATCATCATGCTGGATAACAGTGCGCGTAGCCTGGGAATATTCCGCGAACAGTGGCTGGCAGATTACTATCGGCTGAAACGTCCGGCACTGGCGGCGTGGCGCGAAGCGAGGGCTGAACAGCAGCAAATCATTGCTGTGCATGTTGAAAAATTGGGCAATCTTTGGCTGCATGCTGATTTGCTGCCGCTACTCGAGCGTGCGCTGGCCGGAAAGCTCACTGCAACGCACAGCGCGGTACTTTCGCCTTTTGATCCTGTTGTCTGGGATCGCAAACGCGCAGAGCAGCTTTTTGATTTTAGCTACCGGCTGGAGTGCTATACCCCAGCGCCGAAACGCCAGTATGGCTATTTTGTTCTGCCGTTATTACATCGTGGGCAATTAGTTGGGCGAATGGATGCCAAAATGCATCGCCAGACAGGCATCCTTGAAGTTATCTCTCTGTGGTTACAGGAAGGTATTAAACCAACGACAACGCTGCAAAAAGGGCTACGTCAGGCGATTACTGATTTCGCTAACTGGCAGCAGGCAACGCGGGTGACATTAGGATGCTGCCCGCAAGGCCTCTTTACTGATTGCCGCACCGGCTGGGAAATAGACCCCGTCGCATAAATGATTATGATAAGATTTATGCATTCATAACCCGATCCATCTGGAGGAACTATGGATCATCGTCTGCTTGAAATCATTGCCTGCCCGGTTTGCAACGGAAAACTTTGGTATAACCAGGAAAAACAAGAGCTTATTTGCAAACTGGACAACCTCGCTTTCCCGCTGCGTGATGGCATTCCAGTGTTGCTGGAAACGGAAGCCCGCGTGCTGACTGCTGATGAGAGTAAATCATGAGTTTTGTGGTCATTATTCCCGCGCGCTACGCGTCCACGCGTCTGCCCGGTAAACCATTGGTTGATATTAACGGCAAACCCATGATTGTTCATGTTCTTGAACGCGCGCGCGAATCAGGTGCCGAGCGCATCATCGTGGCAACCGATCATGAGGATGTTGCCCGCGCCGTTGAAGCCGCTGGCGGTGAAGTATGTATGACGCGCGCCGATCACCAGTCAGGGACAGAACGCCTGGCGGAAGTTGTCGAAAAATGCGCATTCAGCGACGACACGGTGATCGTTAATGTGCAGGGTGATGAACCGATGATCCCTGCGACAATCATTCGTCAGGTTGCTGATAACCTCGCTCAGCGTCAGGTGGGTATGGCGACTCTGGCGGTGCCAATCCACAATGCGGAAGAAGCGTTTAACCCGAATGCGGTGAAAGTGGTTCTCGACGCTGAAGGGTATGCACTGTACTTCTCTCGCGCCACCATTCCTTGGGATCGTGATCGTTTTGCAGAAGGCCTTGAAACCGTTGGCGATAACTTCCTGCGTCATCTTGGTATTTATGGCTACCGTGCAGGCTTTATCCGTCGTTACGTCAACTGGCAGCCAAGTCCGTTAGAACACATCGAAATGTTAGAGCAGCTTCGTGTTCTGTGGTACGGCGAAAAAATCCATGTTGCTGTTGCTCAGGAAGTTCCTGGCACAGGTGTGGATACCCCTGAAGATCTTGAGCGCGTTCGCGCTGAAATGCGCTAATTTCACTTCACGACACTTCAGCCAATTTTGGGAGGAGTGTCGTACCGTTACGATTTTCCTCAATTTTTCTTTTCAACAATTGATCTCATTCAGGTGACATCTTTTATATTGGCGCTCATTATGAAAGCAGTAGCTTTTATGAGGGTAATCTGAATGGAACAGCTGCGTGCCGAATTAAGCCATTTACTGGGCGAAAAACTCAGTCGTATTGAGTGCGTCAATGAAAAAGCGGATACGGCGTTGTGGGCTTTGTATGACAGCCAGGGAAACCCAATGCCGTTAATGGCAAGAAGCTTTAGTACGCCCGGAAAAGCCCGACAACTGGCATGGAAAACCACCATGCTGGCAAGAAGTGGGACTGTCCGTATGCCGACTATTTATGGTGTGATGACGCATGAAGAACACCCCGGCCCCGATGTCCTGCTACTGGAGCGGATGCGTGGTGTTTCGGTGGAGGCACCAGCCCGAACACCAGAACGCTGGGAACAACTCAAAGACCAAATCGTTGAAGCCTTACTGGCCTGGCACCGTCAGGACAGTCGCGGTTGCGTCGGCGCGGTCGACAATACTCAGGAAAATTTCTGGCCCTCATGGTACCGGCAACATGTTGAAGTGCTATGGACCACGCTCAATCAGTTCAATAACACCGGTCTGACGATGCAGGATAAGCGGATCCTGTTTCGCACTCGCGAATGTCTCCCGGCATTATTTGAAGGCTTTAACGACAATTGTGTGCTGATTCACGGTAACTTCTGTTTACGCAGCATGTTGAAAGATTCGCGCAGCGATCAGTTACTGGCGATGGTCGGGCCGGGACTAATGCTTTGGGCACCGCGAGAATACGAACTGTTCCGACTAATGGATAATTCTCTGGCGGAAGATTTGCTCTGGAGTTACCTGCAACGCGCGCCAGTGGCGGAGTCGTTCATCTGGCGGCGTTGGTTGTATGTGTTATGGGATGAAGTTGCGCAACTGGTTAATACCGGACGATTTAGTCGGCGCAACTTCGATCTGGCATCAAAATCACTCTTGCCGTGGCTCGCCTGACGAACCTTTTAGCCACTGCCAGATACGGCCAAGCGTTTCATAGCCAACACGATCGCTATGCATCAACCAGACCGGAGAAGGGATTGCCCGTTCCCACGGGTTAAGCGGCGAGTCGATGGCCAACTGATTCGCCGGGGCTGGTAGCGGATTTAACCCTTCCTGCTGAAAAAAGATCATCGCCCGCGGCAGATGTGATGCGGAGGTCACCAGCAGGAAAGGGGCGTCACCAATCGCCTGTTTCACTGCCGCAGCTTCTTCTTCGGTATCTTTTGGCAAATCCAGGGTGATAATTTGCTCGCGCGGCACGCCCAGCGATTGCGCAACTCTGGCACCTACTTCCGCTGTACTCACCGTATTGGTTTTTGCTACGCCTCCCGTGAAGATCAGTTTTGATCCCGGATTTTCGCGCCATAAGCGAATACCTTCATTCAGGCGTGGCAGACTGTTATTGATTAAATTAGAGCTCGGTGCCCACTGCGGGTTCCAGGTATAACCACCTCCGAGCACCACGATATAGTCCACTTTTTGCGAATTATTCCATGTCGGATAGGTGCTTTCGATGGGACGCAGCAGGCGGTCGGCTACCGGTTGCAAACTCAATAACAAGAGCGCCAGCCACCCAATGCTAATAAAAATCTTCCCGGTTTTTTGAAAACGGCTAAACCACAGCAGCGCCAGGCCAGCGCCAATAATCAACAACATCAGCGGAAGTGGCAGCAACATATTGCCAATCACTTTTTTCAGTGTAAAAAGCATCCTTTCTGGTTCCTTTTTTAACCATATAGCAAGGGATCGCCAGCGATATTACACCAGACGGGTTCATTCTCGCCGTGGCTGTGACAAAATAGCGTCTTTATCAGAAAACGTCTTAGCCAACCGGTGGAGAAAGCAATGCAGGATCGCAATTTTGATGATATTGCGGAAAAGTTTTCCCGTAACATTTACGGCACCACCAAAGGGCAGCTTCGACAGGCTATTCTGTGGCAGGATCTCGATCACGTGCTGGCGGAAATGGGCCCGCAAAAACTGCGTGTGCTGGATGCTGGCGGTGGAGAAGGGCAGACCGCAATCAAAATGGCCGAGCGTGGGCATCAGGTCATTTTATGCGATCTTTCTGCGCAGATGATCGACCGCGCAAAACAGGCGGCAGAAGCAAAAGGTGTGAGCGACAACATGCAATTTATACATTGCGCCGCTCAGGATGTTGCTTCGCATTTGGAAACGCCCGTTGATCTGATATTGTTCCATGCGGTGCTCGAGTGGGTGGCTGATCCCCGCAGCGTATTGCAGACCCTGTGGTCAGTGTTGCGTCCAGGCGGCGTGTTGTCGTTAATGTTCTACAATGCGCATGGTTTGTTGATGCATAACATGGTCGCCGGGAATTTTGATTACGTGCAGGCGGGAATGCCGAAAAAGAAAAAACGGACGCTTTCGCCAGATTATCCACGCGACCCGGCGCAGGTTTATCTGTGGCTGGAAGAAGCTGGTTGGCAAATTATGGGTAAGACAGGCGTTCGCGTGTTTCATGATTATCTGCGCGAGAAGCACCAGCAGCGCGACTGCTATGAAGCATTACTTGAATTAGAAACGCGTTATTGCCGTCAGGAACCGTATATTACCCTGGGGCGTTATATTCATGTCACCGCGCGCAAACCGCAGAGCAAGGATAAAGTATGAGTGAATTTTCCCAGACAGTCCCCGAACTGGTTGCCTGGGCCAGAAAAAATGACTTCTCCATCTCGCTGCCGGTAGACCGACTCTCTTTTCTGCTGGCGGTTGCCACGCTGAACGGCGAGCGTCTGGATGGTGAGATGAGTGAAGGCGAGCTGGTGGATGCATTCCGCCATGTGAGTGATGCGTTTGAGCAAACCAGCGAAACCATCGGCGTGCGCGCCAACAACGCGATCAACGACATGGTGCGTCAACGTCTGCTGAACCGCTTTACCAGCGAGCAGGCGGAAGGGAACGCAATTTACCGTCTGACGCCGCTCGGCATCGGCATTACTGACTACTACATCCGTCAGCGCGAGTTTTCTACGCTGCGTCTTTCTATGCAGTTGTCGATTGTGGCGGGTGAGCTCAAACGCGCAGCAGATGCCGCCGAAGAGGGCGGTGATGAATTTCACTGGCACCGTAATGTCTATGCGCCACTGAAATATTCGGTAGCAGAAATTTTCGACAGTATCGACCTGACGCAACGTCTGATGGACGAACAGCAGCAGCAGGTGAAGGACGATATCGCCCAGTTGCTGAACAAAGACTGGCGGGCGGCGATTTCCAGCTGTGAATTGTTGCTTTCGGAAACTTCCGGAACGCTGCGTGAATTGCAGGATACGCTGGAAGCGGCAGGCGACAAATTGCAGGCTAATCTGTTGCGCATTCAGGATGCGACGATGACCCATGACGATCTGCATTTCGTCGATCGTCTGGTGTTCGATCTGCAGAGCAAACTCGATCGTATTATCAGTTGGGGCCAGCAATCCATCGACTTGTGGATTGGCTACGACCGCCACGTACACAAATTTATTCGTACCGCGATCGATATGGATAAAAACCGCGTCTTTGCTCAGCGGTTACGTCAGTCGGTACAAACCTATTTTGATGAGCCGTGGGCGCTAACTTATGCCAATGCCGATCGTCTGCTGGATATGCGTGACGAAGAGATGGCACTGCGCGATGAAGAAGTGACTGGGGAACTTCCTGAGGATCTGGAATACGAAGAGTTTAACGAGATCCGCGAACAGCTGGCGGCGATCATCGAAGAACAACTTGCCGTGTACAAAACCAGACAAGTGCCGCTGGATCTTGGTCTGGTGGTACGCGAATATCTGTCACAGTATCCGCGTGCACGTCACTTTGACGTTGCGCGTATTGTTATTGATCAGGCGGTACGTCTTGGCGTAGCGCAAGCAGATTTCACCGGACTGCCAGCGAAATGGCAGCCGATTAATGATTACGGAGCCAAGGTACAGGCGCATGTCATCGACAAATATTGAACAAGTGATGCCGGTTAAGCTGGCGCAGGCGCTGGCGAATCCGTTATTTCCGGCGCTGGACAGCGCCTTACGTTCAGGCCGCCATATTGGCCTCGACGAACTGGATAATCATGCATTCCTGATGGATTTTCAGGAATATCTGGAAGAGTTTTACGCGCGTTATAACGTTGAGCTTATTCGCGCACCAGAAGGGTTCTTCTATTTACGCCCACGTTCCACCACGCTGATCCCTCGTTCCGTCTTGTCGGAACTGGATATGATGGTCGGGAAAATCCTCTGTTATCTCTATCTCAGCCCGGAACGGCTGGCGAATGAGGGGATTTTCACCCAGCAGGAACTGTACGACGAACTGCTCACCCTGGCCGATGAAGCAAAACTGCTGAAACTGGTGAACAACCGTTCAACCGGTTCAGACGTTGACCGTCAGAAGTTGCAGGAAAAAGTACGTTCTTCGCTCAACCGTCTGCGTCGTTTAGGCATGGTGTGGTTTATGGGCCACGACAGCAGCAAGTTTCGCATTACCGAATCGGTGTTCCGCTTCGGAGCCGATGTGCGTGCTGGCGACGATCCCCGTGAAGCACAGCGTCGCCTGATTCGTGATGGCGAAGCAATGCCGATTGAAAATCATCTGCAACTCAACGATGAAACCGAAGAGAATCAGCCAGATAGCGGAGAGGAAGAATAATGATTGAACGCGGTAAATTTCGCTCACTGACGCTGATTAACTGGAACGGCTTCTTTGCCCGAACGTTCGATCTGGATGAGCTGGTGACGACGCTCTCCGGCGGTAACGGGGCGGGTAAATCCACCACCATGGCGGCGTTCGTTACGGCGCTGATCCCCGACCTGACCCTGCTGCATTTCCGTAACACTACGGAAGCCGGGGCCACCAGCGGTTCGCGCGATAAAGGTCTGCACGGTAAGCTGAAAGCGGGTGTCTGTTATTCGATGCTCGACACCATTAACTCGCGCCACCAGCGCGTGGTGGTCGGTGTGCGTCTGCAACAGGTTGCCGGACGCGATCGTAAAGTGGATATCAAACCATTTGCCATTCAGGGACTGCCGATGTCGGTGCAGCCGACACAGCTGGTGACCGAAACTCTGAACGAACGCCAGGCGCGCGTGCTGCCGCTTAACGAGCTGAAAGACAAGCTCGAGGCGATGGAAGGCGTGCAGTTTAAACAGTTCAACTCCATTACCGATTACCACTCGCTGATGTTCGATCTGGGCATCATCGCGCGTCGTCTGCGCTCCGCATCTGACCGTAGCAAATTCTATCGTCTGATCGAAGCTTCGCTGTATGGCGGGATCTCCAGTGCCATTACCCGTTCTCTGCGCGACTACCTGTTGCCGGAAAACAGCGGCGTGCGTAAAGCGTTCCAGGACATGGAAGCGGCGCTGCGTGAAAACCGCATGACGCTGGAAGCGATTCGTGTCACCCAGTCGGACCGTGACCTGTTTAAGCATCTGATCAGCGAAGCTACCAACTACGTGGCGGCGGACTACATGCGTCACGCCAACGAGCGCCGTGTCCATCTCGACAAAGCCCTGGAGTTTCGTCGCGAGTTACATACTTCGCGTCAGCAACTGGCGGCTGAGCAGTACAAACACGTCGATATGGCGCGTGAGCTGGCAGAGCACAACGGTGCCGAAGGCGATCTGGAAGCGGATTATCAGGCGGCCAGCGATCACCTGAACCTGGTGCAAACCGCACTGCGTCAGCAGGAGAAGATCGAACGCTACGAAGCGGATCTCGATGAGCTGCAGATCCGTCTGGAAGAGCAAAACGAAGTGGTGGCAGAAGCCATCGAACGCCAGGAAGAGAACGAGGCTCGCGCGGAAGCTGCCGAACTGGAAGTGGACGAGCTGAAAAGCCAGCTTGCTGACTACCAGCAGGCGCTGGACGTCCAGCAAACGCGCGCGATCCAGTATAACCAGGCGATTGCTGCGCTTAATCGCGCCAAAGAACTGTGCCATCTGCCGGACTTAACCGCCGACAGCGCCGCCGAATGGCTGGAAACCTTCCAGGCGAAAGAGCTGGAAGCGACTGAAAAAATGCTCTCTCTTGAGCAGAAAATGAGCATGGCGCAAACCGCGCACAGCCAGTTTGAGCAGGCTTATCAGCTGGTGGTGGCAATCAACGGCCCGCTGGCGCGTAACGAGGCGTGGGATGTCGCTCGCGAACTATTGCGCGAAGGGGTCGATCAGCGTCACCTGGCAGAGCAGGTTCAGCCGTTGCGGATGCGCTTAAGCGAACTGGAACAGCGTCTGCGTGAGCAGCAAGAAGCTGAGCGTCTGCTGGCAGATTTCTGCAAACGCCAGGGCAAGAATTTTGATATTGATGAACTGGAAGCTCTGCATCAGGAGCTGGAAGCGCGCATTGCCTCTCTTTCCGATAGCGTGTCTAACGCCCGTGAAGAGCGCATGGCACTGCGCCAGGAACAGGAACAGCTGCAGTCTCGCATTCAGAGTTTGATGCAGCGTGCGCCGGTTTGGCTGGCAGCGCAAAACAGTCTCAACCAGTTGAGCGAACAGTGCGGCGAAGAGTTTACCTCCAGCCAGGACGTCACCGAATATCTGCAACAGTTGCTGGAGCGTGAGCGAGAGGCGATTGTTGAACGCGATGAAGTGGGCGCGCGCAAAAACGCTGTCGATGAAGAGATCGAACGTTTAAGCCAGCCTGGCGGCTCTGAAGATCAGCGTCTGAACGCGCTGGCGGAGCGTTTTGGTGGTGTGCTGCTGTCAGAAATTTATGACGACGTTAGCCTGGAAGATGCGCCGTACTTCTCAGCGCTGTATGGCCCGTCACGCCACGCCATCGTGGTGCCAGATCTGTCACAGGTAACTGAACACCTGGAAGGCTTGACCGATTGCCCGGAAGATCTCTATCTGATCGAAGGAGATCCGCAGTCATTCGATGACAGCGTGTTCAGCGTTGATGAGCTGGAAAAAGCGGTAGTGGTGAAAATCGCCGATCGTCAGTGGCGTTATTCACGTTTCCCGGAAGTGCCGCTGTTTGGTCGTGCTGCGCGTGAAAGCCGTATTGAAAGCCTCCATGCCGAGCGTGAAGTGCTTTCCGAACGCTTCGCCACGCTCTCCTTTGATGTACAGAAAACTCAGCGTCTGCATCAGGCGTTCAGCCGCTTTATCGGCAGTCATCTGGCGGTTGCGTTTGAGTCTGACCCGGAAGCAGAAATCCGTCAACTGAACAGCCGTCGCGTCGAACTGGAGCGGGCGTTAAGTAATCATGAAAATGATAACCAGCAGCAGCGTATTCAGTTTGAGCAGGCGAAAGAAGGCGTTACGGCGCTGAACCGCATTCTGCCGCGTCTCAACCTGTTGGCTGATGACAGCCTGGCGGATCGCGTCGATGAAATCCGCGAACGTCTGGATGAAGCCCAGGAAGCCGCGCGTTTTGTTCAGCAGTTTGGCAATCAACTGGCGAAACTGGAACCGATCGTTTCGGTATTGCAGAGCGACCCGGAACAGTTCGAACAGTTAAAAGAAGATTACGCGTACTCTCAGCAGATGCAGCGCGATGCCCGTCAGCAGGCGTTTGCCCTGACGGAAGTGGTGCAGCGTCGTGCGCACTTTAGCTATTCTGACTCGGCAGAAATGCTGAGCGGTAATAGCGATCTCAACGAAAAGCTGCGTGAACGTCTGGAACAGGCGGAAGCGGAGCGTACTCGCGCTCGTGAAGCGTTGCGTGGTCACGCAGCGCAGTTGAGTCAGTACAACCAGGTGCTGGCTTCGCTGAAAAGTTCTTACGACACCAAAAAAGAGCTACTCAACGATCTGCAACGTGAATTGCAGGATATCGGCGTGCGTGCTGATAGCGGGGCAGAAGAGCGGGCGCGTATTCGCCGTGACGAGCTGCATGCGCAACTGAGCAATAACCGTTCACGCCGCAATCAACTGGAAAAAGCGCTTACCTTCTGCGAAGCGGAGATGGACAACCTGACCCGCAAACTGCGCAAGCTGGAGCGGGATTACTTTGAGATGCGCGAGCAGGTAGTGACCGCCAAAGCGGGCTGGTGTGCGGTGATGCGCATGGTGAAAGATAACGGCGTTGAGCGCCGCTTACACCGTCGTGAGCTGGCTTATCTCTCCGCTGATGATTTGCGCTCTATGTCGGATAAGGCATTGGGTGCGCTGCGTCTGGCGGTGGCGGATAAC
>ERZ1026892.896-NODE-896-length-13295-cov-3.202644_pt1 | contig 13295 bp, 9 predicted proteins | sample MGYA00380176_ERZ1026892 | MGnify/ENA primary metagenome ERZ1026892 (study PRJEB33269, sample SAMEA4719812) | human gut metagenome | biome: human-associated habitat; feature: organic feature; material: feces | place: Cameroon | collected 2013-10 ... | reverse complement strand
CAGCGTCAGATGTGTATAAGAGACAGTTCCTCTTGGGTGGACGTTCAAAGACAGACCTCATGCAGCTTGACCTTTTTGCCAGCTACGGTGAGGTGTATGTCACTACGGAAGATGGCACAATGGGCGAAACCGGATTCGTCACGAATCACACGGTGCTTGACGAAAAGCAGTTTGACCACATTGCCACGTGCGGTCCGAAACCGATGATGATGGCTGTGGCCCGATGGGCAGATGCCCATGGGGTGGATTGTGAAGTGTCGCTTGAGAATCTCATGGCCTGCGGCTTAGGTGCTTGCCTGTGTTGTGTGGAAAAGGACGGAGAAGGCCACAACGTTTGTGTGTGCAAGGAAGGTCCAGTGTTCAACATCAAGAAATTATCATGGCTCAATTAAACGTAAAAGTGGGGGGACTTTCGCTCCAGAACCCCGTGATGACCGCTTCCGGCACGTTCGGCTACGGCATTGAATTCGCTGATTTCGTTGACCTCAATCGTTTGGGAGGGTTCATCGTGAAAGGCACGACCCTCCTTCCGCGTGAGGGAAATGACTATCCCCGTATGGCCGAGACTGCTCAGGGTATGCTCAACTGCGTGGGACTGCAGAACAAGGGCGTTGACTATTTCTGTGAACACATCTATCCGGAAATCAAGGATTTCACGACGAATGCCTTGGTGAATGTCAGCGGAAACACACCTGATGATTATGCTGAATGCGCTGCTCGCATCAATGAATTGGAGGGCATTCCCGGCATTGAACTCAATATTTCCTGCCCGAACGTGAAAAATGGCGGCATGGCTTTCGGTGTGACCTGTGAGGGTGCCGCATCGGTGGTGAAGGCAGTGAGAAAGGCGTATGACAAGACGCTTATTGTGAAACTTTCGCCCAACGTGACGGACATTGCAGAAATTGCCCGTGCAGTTGAAGCCGAAGGAGCTGACAGCGTTTCGCTGATCAACACGTTGATGGGTATGAGCATCGATGTGGAGCGTCGCAGTTCACGCTTGAGTATCGGCACGGGTGGTTTGAGCGGTCCTTGTGTGAAGCCTGTTGCCTTGCGCATGGTATGGCAGGTTGCCAAGGCTGTCAACATTCCTGTTGTGGGTCTGGGAGGCATTATGAATGCCACAGATGCCATTGAGTTCCTCATGGCAGGAGCAACAGCTATAGAGGTTGGTACGGCCAATTTCATCGATCCGTCTGTCACGATGAAAATCATTGACGGCATGAACCAATGGCTTGATGATCACCACGTGGCTGACGTGAACGACATCATTGGTGTCATTGGTTGAAGAAAATAGGTGGTTCTCATATTGAACTCCCAGTATAACGAAACGTTCCCGTGTAATTTTCCTTTTAAAAAGGGATTCTACACGGGAACGTTTTATGTATTCTGTAAGGATGAGGCTCCAGATAGACTAGGACTGGGAAATGCTTTAGTAGGAAAGACGTACATTGTCAATCCAGAGCGTATTGCCCACGCTGCCTACGTAAGCACCCCCATGGCTAGAGTCGAATTGGAGTACGATGTGGGTGGGCGTTTCGTTTGCGGCAGCCCATCCAACTTCTTTCACGGGCACCATTTTGCCCTTTGAGTTCTTTGCGAACTTGGTTGTAGCACCCGACGTGAGTGCCCAAGCGGAGTTATAGAACGACTGATGGCGGATATCGCCATAGTGGATGGTGAAGCTGGCGTTGTTCTTCCAGCCGCTGTTAGCAGCAAAACGATGTACCATCGTGCCTACACGTTTGGCGTAGATGTTTCCCTTGGCATCCTCCCAACGTTTCTGAAGATAGAGAATGCAGTCGGGATAGTCCTTGCCAGGCACTGTTGATTCACCTCCGAATCCTGTTCTGCGGATTCGGTTGGGTTGTCCGGAAAGGTGTACTTTATAGTCGAACACGATGGCCTTTGGGCGTTTGCTGAATCGCATACCTGCGTTGAGCTTGGCCATGGGGTTCTTCGTGTCGGTGATGGGTTCCTGCGTTTGTCCAAGGTAGATGGAACCAGCTGCAAGCACCTTGATGTTGACGATGCCGAGCACTTTGCATTCTTCCAGATGAGTGACGAGCTTGGCGCAGTAGCCATGTCCCGGACGGGCTTCTCGATAGACGCTGACATTGGTCTTGGTGATACCTGACACTTTGGCCATCACGTTTGATGTGGCCCAAGGCGAACCGCCTGCTCCGTGGTAGGCATTGTTGTTGTTCCAAGTGCCGTTGGGGGCGATGCAGTAGAGCGTTTTCGTTTTTCCGCCGATCACTCCGCTTTCCTTTATGTGGCGCACGAGCCACTGGTCGAAATTTCCGTAGCGGATGAATTGCATGTTGCCGCCTTCGGGTTCATCGGTCTGAAGATATTCAGGCGAATAGGGGATAGCTTTCATGGGGCCCATGCCCAGCACGAAGGCGAGCATGGTGAGAGCAATGTGTTTGATTTTCATATTTTTAATCTGAAAAAGATTTTGAGTGTTTGTTCAGTCTTGTGTGTCAGAATGCTTCGTTGATGTTGAAGATGAACCCACCGCCGTTGCGCGTGAATCCATAGTCAATGCGGATGTTGATGCGCTTCTTGAATTCCCATCGGTAGCCTACGCCGGCATTGGGGAGGGTGCGTCGCCAGGCGATATGGTCAAAATCAGGAAAAGCATTGGCCAATGCTACCCAAGCAGCCACTCCGTTGCGACCTTTGATGTGCTGTCGGAGTTCCACTTGGCCTTCGATGAGGTTCTTGTCGCGGTAGCGTCCTTGATAGTAGCCTCTCATGCGGTCGTTCGTGCCCACTTCTGCAAGTTGCGACCAAGGGGTGTGGCCGTAGTTGAACATGCCATGAAGCTCGCCAGCCAGCACGGCACCTTTCCACAAGCGTCCGTAGGTGGAGAATGTGGCCTCTGTTGATGAGTAATTGTTGTCTCCGTTGCCGAAGCATCGGGGAGTGAAGGTCTGGTCGATTTGCAGGAAAACGCCTCGAGTGGCGTTGAGCATGAAATCGCGTGAATCATAGGTGAAGGACAGACCTGCCGTGTTGGAATGGGTTGTGAGCTGCTGACCTTCCCAGAGATGGCGCTTGTCGTCATGTATTCCCTTGCCTTGCGTCAGTTGATAGTTGACGAAAGGCCCGATGTACGTGTTGGGGGCCAGTTTCACCATGAAACGTGCCAGGGCATAGATGCGATTGCGGCGATAGTCTGTTTCGTTGTCGTCGTTGTCGGCATTGGCGTAGCCTATTCCCCAGAATTGCGTGCTGAAGGTGGAAAGGTTGATTTTATAGTCAAGCCGGAAACGTTCATGGGGGAAAATATGGTTGCCGCGGAGGCCCAGCATAAAAAAGCCTGCCGTGGTCATGTTGCTATAGATTGAAGCATTTGACCGAGGAAGGGTGGGGTCGGAACGGTCGGCGCTGTATGTGGCTGTGCCGAGGAATCCGAGTCCGAGTCCTGTCGTTCCTGAATAGTTCGGGCCGGGAATGAATCCGAAGTCGACTTTCTTGTCGGGGCGCTGCTTGTTGGAGTTACGGAAGTAGTCCACGAGTTTGGGCATGAAGCGCCGTTTTTCTTTTCCTTCCGTGATGGTGCTATCCATCGGTATGCTATCGGAGAGAATGGAAAATGAGGACGCATGACGATTTGCTCCAACTTCTGCAAAAGGGGCTGGAGCCGTAGCAATAGATGTCTCGTCGTTGGCTGCATTTTCAGCCAGCAAAGGGAGTGGAACAGTGCCCAATGAACAACCTGCCAGCAGGAAGGTTGTCCATCGCTTGGTAGCGTTGTGAGATGTATGTTGTTGCATTTCAGAGGGCAAAAGTACGCATTCTTATTTGATTGATGGGAAAAAAGCGGTACGAATTCGGTTTATACCTTTATTATTGCTAGTTCTTTTATGTGAGGTTTTCATTATGCTTGGCTATTCCGTACTTTTGTTTGTCGAAATTTGTTTACTTCTTTGGATAATGCCCATCGACTTTTCCCTTATGACATGAACTTACAGAGACAGAAGAACAAACGCTTTGTCTTTTGATTGAAAAAGAAAAAAGGGCTGACTCCTGAAATGAGAAGTCAGCCCATGATAGTTTTTGTTTATTCAAAAAGGAGATAAAGAAGTCGTCTGAACTTTTCTGACGAAGATTTGATGTAGAGTTATATCTCTTCTAAATTCAATCTTCACCTTTCTTTTTGGCTGTTTTTTGCCCTTTCATCGGTCGTGTAGCTCGCTACACTCCCTCTTCAAGGCCCCAAAACGCCTCAAAAATAAAGGCAAATCTTGAATTTCATAAAAGTTCAGACGACTTCTACTTTTTGAGGTTCGGTTTCTGAAGACCGTAGCCCTTGCGCTTGTCCTCCACGATAAGAAGCAGAGCGATGATGATGGCGATTACGCCGAATCCAGCAAAGATGCACATCGACTGCGTGTAGTCAATGGTCTTGCCATCGGCCAGCGTGTTGGCCTGATTGACTTTGCCAATCCATACGGGAACAAGGGCAAGGCCGATGTTTTGGATGTAGAAGATGAGGGCATAAGCCGTACCCAGGAGTTTCATCGGGATGATCTTGGGGACTGAAGGCCACATGGCTGAAGGTACCAAACCAAAGGCGATGCCAAGCACAACCATGACAACAATGGCCAAAATCCATGAGTTGAGAGGAAGAGCAAAGGTGATGTGTACGATGGTGAGAAGTACGCTACCGATGAGCATGAGCGTGGCGCCCTTTCCAAATGTGTCGTAGATGCCGCCAAAGAAAGGCGTGAGGAAAATGGTGCCGAAGGGGAGCATGGCGGGAATGAGACCTGCAACGTTTTCGGGTACAGCATATTTCATTACCATCAGTTTGGTGGCGAATTTAAGGAAGGGGAATACGCCAGCATAGAACATGAGGCAGAGCACGGCTACATACCAGAATCCGCGATTGCAGAAAAGAGTTCCAAGGTCGGAGAATTTGAATCCTTCTTCGGGCTCGGTGTCAAGAGCTGCAGCTGAGGTGTCTTCCTTTCGGTCCATTACGCAATAGACGATGAAGGCTATCATGCCTGCGCAGAGCATGGCAGCACCAAGGCCCACTGATGCAGATACGCCGCCCATGGCTTTAGCAAAGGGAAGAGCAGAAGCGAGAGCAACTGCTGTACCGATACGTGCAAGAGCCACCTGCAAGCCCATGGCGAGAGCGAGCTCATGACCTGTGAACCACTTTACGATGACCTTACTCACTGTGATGCCTGCGATTTCGCAACCTACACCATAGATGGCGAAGCCAAGGCAGGCGATGAGCACCTGTGTATGGTAGGTTCCGATGCCAAAAGGAAGTGTCATGGAACCATCGAAGTCGTGGCCTACGGCATACCACTTGATGAGGGCACCGCCAAACATCAGTACGGTGGACATGATGCCTGTGAAGCGGATGCCAAACTTGTCGAGGATGATTCCTCCGAAGAACAGGAGAAGGAGGAACACGTTGAAGTAGCCATAGGCTCCAGAGAAGAATCCGTAGTCATCGCTTGACCATCCGAGGCCGAGGCCACCATCGCCTTTGGCCGCTGTGAGAAGGGGTTCGAGCGGTGACATTACGTCGGTGAAGAAATAGCCGAACATCATGGTGAAACTCACGATGATGAGGGCGGTCCAGCGAGCTGACGGAGAGTCGCTGAGTTTTCTTTGAATTGCTTCAGTCATTCTGTTGGGTTTATGTTATGTTGTTTAACTTGTCAGTTTATTTCTTCAGGTACTTGTCTAGCCAGCGGAAGAAGGTGCGTTGCCAAAGGATGCCGTTCTGGGGTTTGAGCACCCAGTGGTTCTCGTCGGGGAAGAGGAGAAGCTGGGCATCGATGCCGCGCATACGGGCTGCGGTGAAGGCTGATTCGGCTTGTGTGTATTCGATGCGGAAGTCCTTCTGACCATGAATACAGAGGATGGGCGTATCCCATTTGTCAACGTAGAGATGGGGCGAGGTGGCGAACACCTTCTGCGTCTGACCTTCAGCTGATTTTTTCCAAGGAGCTGAACCCATGTCCCAGTTGGGGAACCAAAGTTCCTCTGTCTCCACATACTGCTGCTGCGTGTTGTAGATACCGTCGTGGGCGATGAAGGCCTTGAAGCGCTTGTTGTGGTTGCCAGCAAGCCAGTAGACGCTATAGCCGCCGAAGCTGGCACCTACGGCACCGAGACGATCTTTGTCGGCATAGGGTTCCTTTGCGATATCATCGATGGCACTCAGATAGTCCTGCATGCAGAGACCAGAATAGTCTCCGGAGATTTCTTCAAGCCATTCCATACCGAATCCGGGAAGGCCACGGCGGTTGGGGGCTACAACAATATAGTCATTAGCTGCCATGATCTGCATGTTCCAGCGGAAACTCCAGAACTGGCTGACGGGAGATTGCGGACCGCCTTCGCAGAAGAGCAGGACGGGATACTTTTTGTTGGGGTCGAAATGAGGCGGATAAATCACCCAGCAAAGCTCTTCTTTGCCGTCGACGGTTTTCACCCATCGTTCCTTCACGTCGCCAAAGGCGAGATTGTCGTAGAAATACTGGTTCTCATGCGTGAGCTGTTCGACAGTGGTGCCCTTCTTGCCCAGTTGCAGACGATAGACTTCATCAGCCTGACTCATGCTCTGACGCTTGCAGAGAAGGGATTTTCCATCCGGCGAAACGGCCAGCAGCGAATAGTCTGCCACGTCGTTGGTGAGTGCCTTGTGTTCGCCTTTGAGATTGGTCTGATAGACTTGCGTCTTGCCGTGCCAAACGCCAGTGAAGTAGAGCGTGCGATTGTCGTTTGCCCAGCAGAACTCGTTGACTCCGCTTTCAAACTTTTCCGTCACGTATATTTTCTTTCCCGTCTGGAGGTCGAGCACGCAAAGGCGGGTGCGGTCGCTCTCATAGCCGTCGCGTTCCATGCTGCTCCAGGCGACGTATCGTCCGTTGGGGGAGAACTGCGGGTTCTGGTCGTAGCCCATGTTGCAGTCTGTGGCGTGGTGGTTCACGGCCTGGTCCTTAAGCGAGCGGTCGGCCTCAATGGCCGGTGCCTTGTAGTCGGCAGGCTTGCAAAGGTTGCGTGTCTTGCCGGTTGCGAGGTCGAAGAGGAAGATATCGCTGTCGGTGCTGATGGCGTATGCCTTGCCCACCTTTTTGCGGCACGTATAGGCAATGGATTTGGAGTCAGGACTCCAAGCCAGCTGCTCAGCACCGCCGAAGGGCATCATGGGACATTCGAAGGGTTCGCCCTCAAGCAGGTCCTTCACTTCGCCCACGTGTCTGCCGTCGAAGTCACCCACGAAGGGGTGGGGGGCAGAGTTCACGTAGGTATCCCAATGTTTATACATGAGGTCGTTGATCACCATACCGCTGGCGAGGGGGAGGTCTGCATCGTTCTTGGCAATGCTATGGTTCTGGTCAACCTCCATGATGAGGATGACTTTCTTGCCGTCGGGCGAAATGAGGAAATCTGCCACATCGCGTCCTGTTGAGGAGGCTTGCTGGCGGTTGGTGCCATCGGCATTCATGGTCCACAGCTGGCTGATGCCGGATTGGGAAGAGAGGAAGGCAATCTGTTTGCCGCCGTTGATGAATACGGCACCGGCTTCACTCTTCGTGCTGGTTGTGAGCTGTTGGCTGGAACGCGAAGCGAGGTCCATGGTGTAGATCACGGAGTGGCTCTTGTTTTGCTTCACGCTGTAGTAGGTGACGCCGTAGACGGCTTTTTGGCCGTCGGGAGAAACGTGGAAACCTCCCACGCGTCCCATTGCCCAAAGGGCTTCGGGCGTCATACGGTCTGACTGCAAAGTGGGTTGCTGTCTGCCGATGAAGTCGTCGTTGGTTGCCATGGCCGGATTGGCTACTGCTGCGCTGGCAGCGAGTGCGGTGGCTGTTAGCATGGTGGAAATAAAGTTCATAGGGGATATGTTTTTCTAAAAAAGCATAGAAGCCAAAAGCCCAACCCCATGGGAGATGGTGGCAGGTCAGCTTTCAGCTTCTATGATTTTTTTATGAATTTCAATATCGGAGTGGTTCAAACCACTCTTTACTTCATTACTGTTGGCGGTTGCGCTGGGCTTCCTGCTGTTTACGGAGGATCTCAGCCTGTTGCTTCTGAAGGGCTTCGAGGCGAGCAGCGAGTCCGCCTGGCTTCTTGTTGGGGTTGTTCTTGTTGGCCTGATAGTTGGCTTCAAGGCGTGCAAGAAGTTTCTTGTCATCGGTCGTACGACGCAGGAACCACATCGTAAGTGCGCTGAAGAGGAGCGAGATGAAATAGTAGTAGTTAAGACCTGCCGAGTACTTGTTGAACATGAAGAAGAAGAACAGCGGCATGAGCATCATCATCCATTGCATCATCTTCATCTGCTCGGCCTGTTCGCCCGACATGGTTTCGCGCTGCTGACGCATGGTCATGAAGCTATAGAGCAGGTTGGTTGCGCAGAAGAGGAGACAGAAGAGGCTCAGGTGGTTACCGATACCCCAGATGTCGGGTCCCCAGCTGATGAGGCTGTCGTATGTTGAAAGGTCTTCAGCCCAAAGGAAACTCTGCTGACGGAGCTCAATGGCATTCGGCACGAAGTTGAACATGGCAATCCAGATGGGCATCTGGATGAGCATGGGCAGGCAACCACCCATGGGGCTCACGCCATATTGAGAGTAAAGAGACATCGTCGCCTGCTGGCGCTGCATGGCGTCCTCCTTGTTGGGATACTGCTTTGCAATCTCGTCGACTTTGGGTTTGAGCACACGCATCTTTGCGCTACTCAAGTAGCTCTTACGTGTCGGCACGTAGACAATGGCGCGGAGGAGGAGCGTGATGATCAGCAGAACAATGCCCATGGGGAGTCCCAGGCGGGTGAGGAAGTCAAAGACGTAGAGCGTGAAGAAGCGGTTGATCCACTTGACAATAGGCCATCCCAAGTAGACAAGTCCTTGAAGGTCGTTTTCGTGCTCGGAAATCTTATGGTCATCCATCGACTGGAGGAGGCGATAGTTGTTGGGGCCGAAGTAGAACTGGAATTTTGTGGGCCGTGCGCCTGTGGGGTCGAGAGCCGTGGTCATGTCGGCATGATAGTTCTTGAGGTAGCCGCCGTTCTCTTCGAGCTGCTCGCTGCGGAGGTTGGCATCGTTCATCGGTGTGGCAGACATCAAAACCGCACTGAAGTATTGGTTCTTGAACGCAATCCAGTCAACTGCGCCTTCGGCCTTCTCTTCTTCCGTCTTGCTTTCTGAGAGTTTGTGAGTGTCCTCATCGTGCTGCTTGTAGGTCAGCGTGGAGTACATGTTCTCGAAGTAGAAGCCTTTTTCGTGCTGAGCCACACGGTCGTCCCAGTTCATCTGAAGCACATTGTTCTTGCTTGGCAAATAGGGCTGCATGCCCTTTGTGCGAACGGTGAAGTTGACGAGATAGTTGTCGGGCAACAATGTATAGTCCAGTTCGATGGCAGCTCCGTTGGCGGCCGTCAGACTCATGGTTACGGTGCTGTCGGTGACGTTGGTCGGCGTGAAGAAGTAGTTGGCAAAGTCGATGCTTCCAGTCTTTGCTTCAATCATAAGACCGAGAGCGGCATCTTTTGCCGAATAAAGAAGGAGGGGGGCATTGCGGTTTTCATGGAAATCGCGATAGCTTTTGTACTCATTGAGGAGCACCTCCGTGATGGCAGCGCCCTTGTTGCTGATTTTCACGCTCACTTTCTTGTTGCGGAGCGTCACTTCCTGTTGCTGGCCCTGTGTGGCAGAGTGGAACAGACTGGTTGTGTCGGCAGCTACGGCTTGGGCTGCAAGAGCCTTTGCGGCATCTTTGTCGGCCTGCTTTTGGGCAGGAGTTTGCTGGACTGTTTGTTCTGTGGGGGCTTGGCTCTTGAGGTTGTTCTCCTGGTTTGTGTTGTACCAGCTGAAACCAATGAGCACTGCTGCAATCAGAACGAGCCCGATAATCGTGTTTTTATCCATATTGGTTTAAAGAAGTGTCCTCTCCGCCCGTTTTCGGGCGAAGGGGACTGCTTGGTTATTCTGACGATAGGAGTCGAAGGAGGAAGAGTGTCGGGACCAGATGGGAAATGGACGAGGACGCTGAAGTGTCGCTTCCATACCGACATCCCTATCCGCTGTGTTTCAGTCTTGTTCTTTCTGCAGAACGGGTGTCCGAATGGGTCATTTTCTGCCGTCAATGGCAGCTTTCACAAAACTGAGGAACAGAGGATGCGGTTTGAGCACGGTGCTGGAGTATTCGGGGTGGAACTGTGTGCCGACATACCAGCGGAGTGAGGGTACTTCCACGATTTCCACGAGACCTGTTTCGGGGTTGGTTCCGACACATTCCATTCCTGCTTTCTCGTATTCCTCTTTGAAGTCGTTGTTGAACTCGTAACGATGGCGATGACGTTCGCGAATCAGGTCGGTGCCATAGATTTCGCTCACCTTGCTTCCTTTGCGGAGTGCGCATTCATAGCCTCCCAGTCGCATGGTGCCGCCCATGTTGGTGATGTTCTTCTGGTCCTCCATGATGTCAATCACGTTGTGGGGTGTCTTCTGGTCCATCTCCACAGAGTTGGCATCAGCATACCCCAGCACGTTGCGGCCGTATTCAATCACCATCATCTGCATACCGAGGCAGATGCCGAACGTGGGGCGGTCGTTTTCGCGGCAATAGCGTGCGGCAATGATTTTGCCTTCAATGCCTCGCTGTCCGAATCCCGGGCAGATGACGTAGCCGTCCATTCCTGCCAGCATTTCAGCCACGTTAGTTTCGTTGATTTTCTCGGAATTGATGAAGTGGCACTTCACTTTGTGGTCATTGTAAGTGCCTGCCTGTGAGAGCGCTTCGAGGATGCTCTTATAGGCATCCTGCAAGTCGTATTTGCCGACCAGACCGATGTTGACCACTTCGGTCGCTTTGTGGCGGCGTTCGAGGAAGGAGCGCCAAGGGCCGAGTCCCGGCGTTTCGCCCACGGGAAGGTCGAGTTTGCGAAGGATCGTGGCGTCAAGGCCCTGCTCCTGCATGCTCAGGGGCACTTCGTAGATGGTGGGCATGTCGAGGCTTTGCACGACAGCATCAGGTGAAACATTACAGAAATTCGCTATCTTGCGACGGAGGTTGGCGTTGAGGTCGTGTTCAGCGCGGAGTACGAGGATGTCGGGCTGTATTCCCAGACTTTGCAGTTCCTTGACGGAATGCTGTGTTGGTTTCGTCTTGAGCTCGCCTGCTGCTGCCAGATAGGGCACATAGGTGAGATGGACGCAGACTGCGTTTTTGCCCAATTCCCATTTGAGCTGGCGGATGGCTTCCAGGAAGGGCTGTCCTTCGATGTCGCCCACCGTGCCGCCAATCTCGGTGATCACAAAGTCATACTTGTGCTTCTTGCCCATATAGAGCATGTCACGCTTGATTTCGTCGGTGATGTGGGGGATGACCTGAATGGTCTTTCCGAGATAGTCACCGCGACGTTCCTTCTCGATGACGCTCTGATAGATGCGTCCGGTGGTGAAGTTGTTGTAGCGTGTGGTTCGGATTCCGGTGAACCTTTCGTAGTGTCCGAGGTCCAAGTCGGTTTCCTGTCCGTCGTCAGTCACGTAGCACTCCCCATGTTCGTAGGGGTTGAGTGTTCCGGGATCGATGTTGATGTACGGGTCAAACTTCTGGATGGTGATGTTGAATCCGCGGGCTTGGAGCAGTTTTCCGATGGAAGCTGCGATGATGCCTTTGCCGAGTGAGGAAGCCACGCCTCCTGTCACGAAGATGTACTTTGTTTCTGACACGTTTGTAGCTTGTTTAGTTAGAGTTCCTGATGTTTCAGCCCGCAAAGTTAGCATATTTTGAACTATATATGCGCGTTTGTCGTGGTTTTTCTCTGATTTTCTTTCCCAGTGCTCCGATTTCATGTGTGAGTGGTCTCTTTGATGATGGGGAAAAGCGTGTTGGCGGTGTTGTTTTTTGTCATTGTTGGAGGTCGGTTCAATGCATATTGCCGCGAACCTGTCGTCTTGGTTTTTGCTGCGCGACTTGATTCTGAAGCGAGGCAATGTTGACGATGAATTCGCGGCAATCGTGCGTTGTGTGTTTTATTTTTTGTCAAGCGTCCATTCCTTCTGGAAGGTCAGCGTGGGAAGGCCGTTTGCGTCCCATTTGATAGGGAGCCAGATGTAGCGGCCATCGATCGGGTTGTCAGGTCGCCAGTTGTCGGCCATGAAGATCCATTCGTCGCTTCCTTCCACCTTGAACACGCAGGTGCTTTGTCCCTGGAAGGTCTTGTCGGCCTCAGCACCCTGACAAGGATTGGGGTGTTGCGTCCAAGGACCTGAAATCTTGTCCGCCGTGAAGAGACGTGCAGCATTGGGAGCCCATCCCGTGCAGCCGGACGTGATCAGATAGTATTTCCCCTTGTGCTTGAAGAGAGCCGGAGCCTCGTTGTGGCCAGCAGGAGCCAGGCGCCAGTAGCGTCCCGTGTGGGTCAGATAGTCATCCGACAGTTCAGCGATGTGGAGGGTGAGGTTGTCCTCTGAAGAATAGATATGGTAGGCACGTCCGTCGTCATCGACGAAGAGGGCCATGTCGCGAGCCATCTGTCCGTTTTTCAGGTCGCGTCTGACGAAAAGGCCGTCGGCCATGGCTTGACGCCATTCGTCGGTCCACCATTTGTAGTCGTTGGGGTTGGTCTTCATCTTTCGCTGTTGCTTGGTGAAGTTTTCGGGATATTTCCCGGGGTTTACTCTGCCGTTGCTCACCATGCGGAAAGGACCTTCGGGCGTGTCAGCCACGGCTATACCGCATTGAGCCGCACCGTAGCCTTTCCCGCGTAGTTCAAGATGGAAGTACATCACGAATTTTCCGGTGCGTTGATTGTAGATCACCTTCGGACGTTCGATGATGCAGCCAGCGGCGATGGCACTCGTCGTGTCGGCGCTTACGTTGAGAGCGATGCCCTCGTTGTGCCAGTTGTAGAGGTCAGTCGAGGAATAGCACGTCACGCCCACCCATGCGGAGTTGGAGTGTTCGCCTTTGTGCTCGCCATACCAATAGTAGCGTCCGTTGTGGTGGAGCACACCACCTCCGTGGGCATTGATGACGCGGCCTTCGGTGTCGAACCACAATTGGCGCGGATAGAATTTTTCATGTTGGTAGCCTTCCACTTTTTGTGCGAAGACCGTGCTCACGCCACCGGTAAGGGCGGCCAGGAGCAATGTTCCGATCAATTTCTTCATCATGGAATATGTGTGTTTGGTTTTGATTTGTACTAACTATTGGGATGTTGCGGAGCTGAAATCTTTTTGCAGTATCCGAAGTCGTCTAAACTTTTCTGACGAAGATTTGATTTGGAGATTGAGCTCTTCTAA
>ERZ1026892.893-NODE-893-length-13324-cov-3.400482_pt1 | contig 13324 bp, 10 predicted proteins | sample MGYA00380176_ERZ1026892 | MGnify/ENA primary metagenome ERZ1026892 (study PRJEB33269, sample SAMEA4719812) | human gut metagenome | biome: human-associated habitat; feature: organic feature; material: feces | place: Cameroon | collected 2013-10 ... | reverse complement strand
TATGTATCATACAAAGATAATCAAAAGCCACCTAAAAGTGCAACTTTCAGATGGCTTAGTAACGTGAAAAAAATAACCTGCTTCAGATTAGGAGAAGATTTTCGAGGATAGATTTCTTTTCGAAGAAGGAGTGTACTGGACGTACACGACTGATGAGAAAAGGAATATAGACCGAAAAGATTCCCTTAGATGATGCAGGTTATTTTTTGAATGTTACTAAGTGTCCGTTGTAAAATATGTTTACAGATTTGTAAAGATTCTTTACAGGGACAGGAAGGACCGAAATATATAAATCATTGAACGATAATCTATTACCTACTCTGGCACGCCACATGTTCATATCTTAGGAAAACGACTAAGATTATGAAATGGATTATCGCTATAATGGTATTGACATCAGTGACGGCCGGAGTCCATGCTCAGGAAAGCGCACTCGGACAGGGATTCACTGATGGTCCGGCACAGGAAATGGCTGTGTCGCTGACCAAGACATTGACACTCCGCGAAAGTATGGAATACGCGGTCAGCAACTCTACTCAGGTGCGTATCCAGCAGTCCAAAAATGATGACGCGAGACTGGACAGGCGGGACGCAATACTCAAGGCATTCACGCCTTCAGTCGATGGAAACTCATACGGCTACTACAGATGGGGACGCTCAATCGACCCTGAAACAAATACTTACGTCACCACGACATCATTGAACCAAGGCTTTTCAGTCTCTGCCGGCATCAGCCTATTCGACGGATTCTCCGCAATCAATAACCTGAAAATCACCAGGACCGCAGTTGCGATGGGCCACTCGCAGGAGCGGCAGGAAAGAGACAAAGTCTGTCTTGCCACAATCGAGGCTTATTTCAATGTCATTTATTACACAAAATTGGTCGAAATCCTCACGGAGCAGGCCGAAAACGCCAGAAACGCAGTCAAATTGGCGGAACGTCAGGAAGAACTCGGCTCGAAAGGTTATGCAGACGTGGTCCAGATGAAAGCCGACCTGGCAGACAGGGAATACGAACTCACGACAGCCATAAACAACAGGGATAATGCCCTGATAACATTGGAGGACGTGATGTATTGGCCTGTAGATGAAAAACTTACTATAGACTCGGACTTGTCGTCACTCCAATTCGAATCCGGCAACTCTTCTGCCGAAGACGTGATAAATACTGCGGTCGCGTCAATGCCGTCCGTGCTGATAGCCAAAGGCACGATGGACAATGCCCTCCGCAGCCTCAGGACAGCCAAATGGCAGTTCCTCCCTTCACTCGGACTCTATGGAGGCTGGTCCACAAGTTATTATACATACCCTGGACAGGTAGGATACAAAGCCACCCCTTATTGGCATCAGTTCAAGAACAACGGAGGTGAATACGTGCAGTTGTCATTGAATATTCCGATTTACGACAGGCTTCAGAAATATACTACCCTTTCCAAAAGGAAAAACGCATATCAGAGGGCCAGCTTGGAATATGACAAATCCCTTCGCGACGTCGAATCGGAAGTCCGCAGGGCGATTCAGGACAGGGATGGAGCCGAGTCCGCATTGCTTCAGGCGGAAAGACGTGCGGACGTGTATGACGAGGCATACAAACTCAACGCCCGAAAATTCGAACAGGGGCTGATATCATCGATAGAATATAATACGGCTTCGACCAACTACTTGAAAGCCAAAGCGGAAAAGCTCAATGCCGAACTGCAGTACCAGCTCAAGCGCCGTGTCGTCGAGTACTATAACGGAGTATCATATTTGGAACAGTAAAAAACTTTCATCATGGATAAGATAATAGAAAAGAAAACAGGATTGGCTGCCGCATTTACAAAGAAAGCTATAAAATATTGGGCAGGAGCGGCATTGGTAGTCGTCCTTATTTTATTGATAATCACTGGGAAAAGTTCTGCAGTGCGAGTTGACGGCAGCTCCATCATCACTGGAACCGCAAAGAGAGGCGAGTTCAATGACTATATCCGCGTCAGCGGTCAGGTCCAGCCGATGACCACAGTCCAGATCAGCCCGACAGAAGGAGGCAATGTCCAGAGAATCATAGCCGAGGAAGGAAGTAAGGTCAATGCCGGTGATGTCATTGTTGAACTGTCCAATGAAAGTCTTGATATGCAGATACTTAACTCTGAAGCGGAACTTGCTGAGAAGGAAAATATCCTGCGCAATACCATGATTTCGATGGAACAGCAGAAACTCTCGGTAAGACAGGACAAGCTTACACTTCAGATAGAAGTGCGCAGAGCCAAGAGGGCGTATGAACAGAACAAAGCTCTCTATGAAGAAAAACTCATTGCCAAGGAAGAATATCTGAAAGCATCCGAAGACTACGACCTGGCGAAAGACAAGCTTGAACTTGTCATTGACCGTGAGCGTGGGGACAGTCTCTACCGCAGCACTCAGATTGCGCAGATGCATGAGAGTCTGGAGAATATGCGTATCAATATGAGCATGATCCGCAGACGCAAGGAAAATCTGTCAGTAAAGGCGCCTATCAGCGGAGAACTCGGACTTCTCGACGTGGAACTCGGACAGTCGGTGGCAGCAGGTTCCAAAATCGGCCAGATAAACAACCTTGATTCGTATAAGATTGAAGCTCAGATAGATGAGCATTACATTGATAGAATTGTGCCTGGTCTCGAGGCGACCTTCGAGCGTCAGAATGAGAAATACTCAGCAGTCATCCGCAAGGTTTATCCTGAGGTTCGTGACGGTAAGTTCAAGGCGGATTTTCGCTTCGAAGGACAGCAGCCGGAAAATATCCGTGCGGGACAGACATATTATATGAATGTGCAGCTCGGCCAGCCCGAAGAGGCCGTTATCATCCCGCGCGGCTCCTTCTACCAGGCAACTGGCGGCAAGTGGGTGTATGTTGTCAATGCCGATGGAACGAAAGCGACGAAACGTAGTGTCCGCATAGGCCGCCAAAACCCTCAGTATTACGAAGTTATAGAAGGTCTGGAGCCGGGCGAGAAGATCATCATATCCTCTTACGACAGTTGCGGTGACAAGGATGAACTTATCATAAAGTAATTATCAAAACGTGCAATTCGGCCATGAGCACATATCTGAAATTCCTCTCGAAAAATAAACTCTATGCCGCAGATACCTTTTTTTACATATTACTATATGACAAAAGAATTTAGGCAATGAAATATTTCTTGAGATTTCTGAAGAACAATCCGCTCTATGCGGTGATCAATATGGTGGGACTGGCGCTCTCGCTGATGTTCGTGATACTGATCGGGGACTACACCTACCGGCAGTTCAGCATCGACAAATGGCACAGGAACCATGAGAGAATCTACGTGCTGGGCACAGAGAACAGGAACACACTCATGTCATGGCCGGACTGCTCCCGTTCACTCAAGGGCAGGTACCCGGAGGTGGAAGATGTCTGCTGCGTCTATATGCAAAACGGAAAGATAAAGCACGAGGACAGAGTCTATGGGGAAGCACAAGGGGACAACGCCGGCAACATAATGCTCGCGGACTCCAATTTCTTCAGATTCTTTGATTTTAAGATGATAGAAGGAGACCGTGAGACCGCCTTGGACAGCCCTGAGAAATGTGTTGTCACAGAGTCTCTTGCCAAGGCATTGTTCCCTGACGGCAATGCTCTTGGCCAGCCGCTTCAAATCGAGGGGAAACGATATGTCTTCGTGAGTGATGACAATGGTGATCCATACGACAGCTCACTTGTCTACACCGTGTCAGGGGTCATCAAGGATCTGGATAAGACCGTGCTGCTGAACGAGACAGCGGTCATCGCCAATTTCGAACGCGCGCCGCAGGTTCTCGGCTACAGACCCCGCAACGACCTGATGGTCAGCGGGCCGTTGGGTTCGACATTGTCCTTCCTGATGATGAGGCCGGGAGCCAACCTCGACGACAAGATCGATGACCTGACCGACTACTGTACCGAGAATATTCCTATGTTCGACTTCTCTGGCAAGCCCCGCGCCGCCCTCATTCCGCTCGACGGCCTGATGTTCGCGCCGCAGAACAACGGAGCGGGTCTCCAGACCGGCGACAAGAGTCTTTTAGGAATATTACTGGCCGTCGTGCTGGCCATCCTCCTGTTCGCCGTCACCAACTACATCAACCTGACCGTCGCCAACACCGGCTTCCGGGCAAAGGAAATGGCCACCAGAAGGCTTCTCGGAAGCAATGGCTTAGGAATATCCTTGGAGCTGATCGGAGAATCCACCTTGATGGTATTCATTTCGTTCATCATCGGAGGAGCGTTTGCTCTGCTGCTCGAGGACAAGGTGGCCGTACTCTTCAAAGGAAAGATAGACATCCTTAAGGACATAAACGTCTCGACAGTTTCTGTCAGCCTGCTGTTCATTGTCCTGACAGGAATCATCTCAGGGATAATGCCGACCGTCTCGCTGTCCAAGTACAAGCCTATCGATGTCGTAAAGGGTTCGTTCCGCTACCACTCCAAGATGGTGCTCAGCAGGATATTCATAATCCTTCAGAACGTGATCACGATGACAATGATGACGGCCACTCTGACGATCCTTCTCCAGATGGATCATCTGGCCAAGGCCCCGTTGGGGTACAACACCCAGAACATCTTTCGTGTCAGCTCCGACAACCCGGAAGTCCTGAGAAACGCTCTGAAAAACCAGCCGTTTATCCAAGGAATAGGCTCGTTCTCAGGAACATCGTTTGACGGCAGTTATCGTTCGATGAGCTCTCGTAAAGACAAGGACAATAATAGTCTTTTGGTCTATCTCACGACCTGGGACAAGGAGCTCATCGACATAATGGGCATCAATCTGGTCAAGGACAACCATCTTTCCGGTGATGTGAAATACATCAATGAAGAACTCGCCGGGAAGGTAGGTCTGAAGAATGAAGAGTCAGAGGTGTCTTGGGGCGATGGTGAAGTGACGCATGTCGCCGGTGTCTTCTCCAACTTCCACATGAGGAACGTCCTTGATCCTTACCAGCCGTTCCTCATCTCGGTCAAGGACACGGATGAGATCGAGGATCCCAACTTTATGGTCAAGACTGACGGCTCCACTGACGCATGGCAGAAGCTCTGCGACCTGGTCAAAGAGGTTGACGGAACTTCCGAAGATCTAGACTGGAAGGTGCAAAGTGTGGACGCCACGATAAAGGCATCAATGGAAGATGAAAAGGACACGATGAGAATCGTGAGCATATTCACAGGTGTCGCCGTCCTCATCTCCATCCTCGGATTCATCGGGATGTCGCTGTTCTTCATCAGGCAGCGCAGGAAGGAGATCGGTGTGCGCCGCATAATGGGCAGCACCACGAACGAGGTTCTGTCCTTGCTCCTGACAAAGTTCTGCGCCCCTCTTCTGGTGTCGTTCATATTCGCCGTGCCGCTATCGTGGTTCATTATGGACAAGTGGCTGGAAGGCTTCTCGTACCGGATCGGTCTGAGCCCGTGGATATTCATCGCCTCCGGAGCCGTCTCGCTCCTCATCGCGGTCGTCTCGATCTTCTTCCAGACCCTCCACGCCGCCCACTCAAACCCCGCCGACGCCATCCGCGCGGAATGACGTCCTTAGGTTGAACTTATCATAAAGTAATTATCAAAACGTACAATTCGACCATGAGCACATATCTGAAATTCCTCTCGAAAAATAAACTCTATGCTGTAATCGAGGCATTGGGCCTGTCAGTGGCACTGGGATTCGTCATATTGCTGGCTTCTTATGCAAGGACAGAGTTCAGTGTAGGCGCAAGGCAGCCGCTTTCCAAGCAACTGTATGCTATCGGCACGGGGGAGTGCATCGGAATGACGTACGGGACTGCAGAGGAGTTCTTCCCGTCAGTGCCCGAGATAACATCCTGGACCAGAGTCGGGGCGTATGGTGATGCCGATGTCATTGTCGATGACGACTATTATGCCGCCGAGGCGGTCTGTGTGGATACGAATTTCCTGCAGCTGTTTGACTACACGCTCTCAGGCTGTGACAAGAACTGCATACTTGCGGGACTGAATGATGTAATCCTTTCCGAAAAGTTCGCGCATAAGGCATTCGGCAGCTCTGATCCTGTGGGACGCACCATTAAAATAGGAAAAAACAAGTTCACGGTAACCGGCGTGATTCAGGATTTCGGGCCTTATGATGAACTGGAGTATTATGACATATTCCTGAGCATCAGGCAACTGGAGGACATGGTCCAGAGAATGGACAATTTCGGTATGGTCAATACTTTCGTGACGCTGCAGGATGGTGCCTCGCCTGACGCTGTGGCTGAAAAGCTGCTGGACAAGTATATGGATTATTGGGAGGATTTCTACACACGCGACGGTTCTGGCGGGAATTTCATATGGGGCTCCACGTTGACAAGGCTTGACCAGCTCTATTTCAGCAAGATAGACGTATATAGCCCGTTGCGTCATGGGGACAGGAAGATCGTTGAGGTGCTCCTGGCGGTAGCATTGATACTTCTGATATCAGCCATCTTCAACTACATAAACCTTACTGTGGCGCAGACGGGAAAACGGGCAAAGGAGATGGCGACGAGACGTCTTCTCGGTGAGTCTTCAGGCAGCATTGTCTGCAGATACCTTATGGAATCGTTCTTATTCACATTTGTTTGCATGCTGTTCGGCGTGCTGATCGCACTGCTGTTCAAGGGCTGGATAGAGAATCTTCTTGGTACAACTATAGTTCTTGTTCCGGATGCGGCCACCATTGCGGCCGGCGTCATTGTACTCGTGCTGGTTTCGGTTCTCTCAGGACTTCTTCCTGCATTGATGGTGTCGAGATTCAAGCCTATAGCTGTCGTTAAGGGCGATTTCAGGTTCCGCAGCAAGATGGTGTTCAGCAAGGTCTTTATTGTCTGCCAGAACATCATAAGCACGGTTCTTATCGCGGTTGCATTGACAATGACTCTTCAGATGCGCCATCTGGTATCTTTGCCGGTAGGGTACAATACAGATTTGCTGTCGGTTTCCTCATGGGCGCTTGGCTATAACAATATGGCTGCCCAGGAGGCTCTGCATCAGAGACTTCAGGCTCTTCCGCAGGTGGAGACGGCGGTTATGGTGGCGCAGCCTCCGTACTCATGTGGAAGCAGTGGCGTACATATCGATGGTGAGGAAATGTCGTGGCTTCAGATCCCTGCTGTTGACAGTACGGGATTCAGGCTGCTTGGGTTCAAAGTGATAGAACAATATTCAGATCCTATTGACGGGACATGCTGGTTTACTGAGGAGGCACAGCGGCGTTATGGGATTACTGCCGAGAACAGGACTGTAGGGACCAATAAATATGGCGAGCCGCAGTATGAGTGCTGCGGTATAATAGCGGATTTCCGCGCGAGGGATCCTCTTTATAAACCAATGCCTGACAGTCATCGGGCTGTGCAGAATCGTACCAATGTGTGTTTCACTCATCTGCTGAAGGTGCGTGGCGACAGGGCGGAGGCGTTGAATGCTGTCCGCGAAGTATGGTGCGATGTGGCGAAGGAGTATATCGGTGTGCCGCGCGAAACGGGCATATATTATTTAGATGACATCCTGACGGATTCATTGACAGGCACCCGCAACACTATGAAACTGGTGATGACGTTCATGGTCCTTGCGATCCTGATTTCTGCGCTCGGCCTGTTCGCCATGTCCGTCTATTACACTGAACAGCAGGCGCGTCAGATTGCCCTCCGGAAGATTTTCGGCTCGGGTGTCAGGTCCGCGGCCTGGAAACTCTCGAAGTCGTTCATCCTGATGACCGCCATCGCCGTCGTAATCGCAGTTCCGGCATGTATCTGGTCAATGCGTTATTACCTGGCTGATTTTTACAATGCCATAGCCTTCCCGTGGTGGGTAATAATTGTGGCGGCAGCATTGACCTTCCTCATCTCCTTCGTCTCGATAATTTCCAGGACATGGAGTTCCGCTGCGGAAAATCCGGTGGAAGTGCTGAAGCAGGACCAGTAGCGGTTCCCGAAAAACAATGTGGTCATTCTTCTTGAAAACGGGAAAGAATGACTATATTTGTGGATACGTGTGTCCTCCCTGTTATGCCTTGCGGCGAGTCGGGGTGGCGCGTAAATCGGAACATGTTAAAACTACTTAGATTAATGAAACCAATAGTTACATCTGCCGCTCCTGCGGCTATCGGCCCTTACAGCCAGGCAATTGAAGTCAATGGATTTGTATATGCTTCAGGCCAGTTGCCTATCGACCCTGCTACCGGAGCATTCCCTGAGGGTGGCGTCCAGGAACAGACCAGACAGTCTCTCTTGAACGTGAAGGCAATTCTCGAGGAGGCCGGACTTACACTTGCCAATGTCGTGAAGACTACAGTGTATCTTGCTGATATGGGTGATTTTGCGGCTATGAATGAGATTTATTCACAGTTCTTCAGCCAGCCGTTCCCTGCACGCTCAGCTGTTGCCGTAAAGGCATTGCCTAAGGGCGCCCTCGTGGAAGTCGAGGTTATAGCTGCCCGTGGCTGATATTTCTTGGACTAAGACAAGTTTCGGGCGGCCGGACTGACTGGCGGCCCGAAACTTCGGTTATATCTAATCAGATTTTGGGCGGCACTTTCATCGGCCGCCTGTTTGCGGATAATTGAAGTATGGCAGTGAAATTCACGGAACTGGAGAGCCAGTGCAGACAGATAATAAATGATGTGAAGAACGGGAATTTCGCTCCCGTATATCTTCTCATGGGTACAGAACCATATTATCCTGACCTTGTCTGTGATGAAATAATGAAATATGCCCTGGCGGACAGTGAGCGGGATTTCAATCAGACTGTCTTCTATGGGCTGGATACAGATGCCGGTACTGTCGCCTCAGAGTGCCGGAGCTATCCGATGATGGCTGAGAGGCGGCTTGTCGTGGTCAAGGAGGCCCAGAGCATGAAGACTCTGGAGGATCTGGCCACCTATGCGTCTGACCCTATGGAAAGCACTGTGCTAGTGATACTTATGCATGGTGCGTCAGCTGACAAGAGGAGGGCATTATACAAGAATGTCCAGAAAAAAGGCGTCGTTCTCGTATCTGATGCCTTGAGGGACTATGAAATGCCCCAGTGGATAACGTCATTCTATAAGTCCCGCGGTCTGGACATCGAACCGGCTGCGGCAGCGCTGCTCGCCGAGTATGCCGGAACTGACATGAGCCGAATCATGTTGGAAACAGAGAAAATGCAGAAAAATCTCCCTGAGGGAACGGTGCGGGTCAATGCTGCCGACATTGAAAAGAACGTCGGTATCAGCAGGCAGTTCAGCATCTTTGAACTGACCAAGGCCTTGTCCTACATGAAGGCTGAAAAGGCATTGAAAATAGCCGCCTATATCGGCAACGGACCGAAATTCATGTTGCTTCTGGCTACGGCTCCTCTTTATACGCATTTTTACAGAATTCTGAAATACGAGGCCGCCCTGCTCAAGAATCCGGCCATGTCCAAGTCTGACAGGGCCAAACTTCTTGGTGTCAATCCTTATTTCATGGAGGAGTATGATGTCGCGGCCCGCAATTATCCGATCCGCAGATGCATGAAAGTTATTTCGCTCCTTGAGGAATACGATTTCAAGGGGAAAGGCGGCGGCAGCGGTGAAGCGTCCCAGGGTGACCTGCTGATGGAACTGGTCTCGAAAATCCTGAACTAGTCCACGGAAATCCGCGCATGGCTTTCTAAGTTTTGTGAGGAAAACTTAACGCAATCGGAACAGTACAGTAACTGTTATTCGGCGGATTCTTCTTATATTTACGGGAATAATTATAACGTACTTAATACAATGTCGCTTATTGAATGTAAAGACATCTGCAAGAATTTCGGCGAAAAAGTGGCCTTGGACCACGTGAGCCTTGAAATTCCTAAGGGACAGATTTTTGGACTTCTCGGACCGAACGGTGCCGGAAAGACCACTATGATCAGAATCATCAACAGAATCACCATACCGAATTCCGGTGAAGTCATTTTCGACGGACGTCCTATAACTCAGCGTGATGTCGAGAAAATCGGCTACCTCCCGGAAGAGAGGGGACTGTACAGGAAGATGGAAGTCGGGGACCAGGCAATGTATCTCGCCCAGCTTAAGGGCATGAGCGAGAAAGATGCCAAGAATGAACTTAAGAAGTGGTTCATCAAATTCGGAATCCAGGACTGGTGGAAAAAGAAGGTTGAGGAGCTTTCCAAGGGAATGGCCCAGAAAGTCCAGTTCATAACCACGATAGTCCACAAACCGTCACTCATGATTCTGGATGAGCCGTTTTCAGGTTTTGACCCTGTCAATGCCGAACTGATAAGGAAGGAAATCCTGGAACTCAAGGAGCAGGGGGCTACCATTATCCTTTCCACCCACAATATGGAATCCGTGGAGGAACTCTGTGATAACATTGCACTTATCAACAAGTCCAAACTCGTGATTACAGGCGGCGTGGAAGATATCCGCCGCAAATACGGAAACAACCACGTCGAACTTATCTATACAGGTGAATCCCAGCTCCGGCCGGTGGAGGGAATGTTCAGCATCCTGTCAGATGTAAATGATGCCGGCCGTCATACCGCCGTGCTTTCTCTTGATCATGAAGGCCTTGGAAATGAGGTGCTTGCGGCAGTCCTCGGACAGAATCTGACTGTCAATTCATATAAGGAACTGCTTCCTCGAATGAACGATATTTTCATCAAACTTGTAACAGAAGGAGCTTAACCATGAACCTGCATATCGTAAATATCATCATTAAACGCGAATATCTTACACGCGTAAAGAAAAAGTCATTTCTGATTACGACTTTCCTTGTTCCGATACTTTTTGCGGTATTGGGCACCCTGCCGTCAATCATAATGGTGATGGCCAAGGAAGAGTCCAAGAAAATAGCAGTCGTGGATGAGTCCGGAATCGTCATGCCTTTCCTGGATGACAATGAGACGGCCACATTCCAGGAGTTTCCTGGGGCTGACCCTGAAGAACTCAAGAAAAATCTGGAAAGTGTCGGAATGGATGCTCTCCTGGTGATTTCACCTCTGGACAGTTTGAACAAGACGGTTTCGGCGTCATCTTATGCCGAGAAGCCTCTCGGAATCGAGATGACAGAGTCGATACAGAGAAAGGTCAATGATGCTGTGGAGGACTACCGCATCAAGTCTTACGACATTGCCGGTCTGGGCGAAATCATGGAGAGCGTCAAGCCGGACATTAGCCTCGTATCATACAAGATGGATGAAGCCGGCAATGAAACTCTCAATGAGTCAAGCATGTACATGTTCCTGTCAATGATACTCGGCATGATCATCTACATGTTCATTTCCATGTTCTGCGGAATGGTGATGTCCAGTGTCATCGAGGAAAAATCCAGCCGCGTCGTGGAGGTGCTTGTCTCTTCAGTGAAGGCTACCGAACTGCTTTTCGGAAAGATAATTGGCGTTGCCATGGTGGCATTGACACAGTTCTTCATGTGGATTGCATTGACAATCCTTATTCTGGCGGTGGTCGGCGGCATTTTCGGCACCAGTTTCCTAAGTGATGCTGCCGGTGCGGACCCTACTGCACAGATTACCCAGATGGCCGGGGGCATGGGCGTTGCAGCAGATACTCTTCCAGTGGATGTGGCTTCAGCAGGCCAGCCTTCAGAACTGACGGCAATCCTATCGACATTGGCGGGAATCAATTATGTCCAGCTGATAGTGGTATTCCTTCTCTTCTTCGTCTTCGGATACCTGTTGTACGCATCTCTGTTTGCTGCAATCGGTTCCGCTGTCGAGAACGAGGCTGACAGCCAGCAGCTTATACTGCCATTGACAATTCCGCTGATGATAGGTTTCTTCATCGCGATGTTCGCTTACAAGTCTCCTGACAGCGGTCTTGTGTTCTGGGGCTCTATGATTCCGTTCACGTCGCCTATGGTCATGCTGACTCGTGTTCTGTTCGGAGTGCCTACATGGCAGATTGTCCTGTCTGTTGTGATATTGATACTTACCTTCTTCTTCTGTGCGTGGGTTTCAGCGAAGATCTATAAGGTGGGTATCCTGATGTTCGGCAAGAAATCGACATTCAAAGACCTTTGGAAATGGTTAAAAATGAAATAGTTATGGGAATTTATAAAAATTGTTTTGCTGTTGCCGTGATGCTGGCCGTTTCATTGACGTCAGTAGGGCAGGAGTATTCTTTCGGCTGGAAAAGCGTCGAAATGAACGGAACCAGGACCGGTGTCACATTTGCCAATGCGGATAATGTGAAGGAGGCCATGGGAGAAGTGAAAGGAAGAAAGTATTTCGCTCCGGATGGCAGGGTGTTCAAGAAAGGTTCTACAAGAGCTGCAGCCAAGGTGATGATTGATGCCCAGGCTAAGATGGCTGATGTGAAGCAGGTTATCGCCTATGCACCGGAGGCCATGATAAAGCATGCTCCCGAGTGTGCACTTTCTGACTGGTTTATAGATTTGCTGATGAACCAGTGTTCTGAAATTACCGGAAAGAAAGTTGATTTCGGCTTTGCGAACTTCGGAGGAATCCGCGTGGATGTCCCTAAGGGAAATGTCCTTCTGGATGATATCCTGTCGATGTTCCCGTTCCGTAACAAGATGTGTTACCTGGAGTTGAGGGGCAAGGAAATCCGTGAAGTCTGTGAGCAGATGGCTTCTACGGGATGGCAGGTAATCGGCGGTGCGCGCTGTGTCGGCTCCAAGTCCGGCAAACTCCTGAGTGTGGAAATCGGCGGGGAACCGCTGGATGACAACAAGGTTTACGGAGTGGTTACCATTGACTTCCTTTTGAACGGAGGCGATGGTTATCATCTTGCCAAGAATGCGGTGAGCCAGACTGTCATTGACAAGTATATCATTGACATTGTCCTTCCTTGCGTGAAGAAACTTACGGCTGAGGGAAAACCTCTGGCATATCAGACTGACGGAAGAGTCAGAATTGTGGAATAAGAAAACGTGGATGATTATGAGAAAGATAGTAGTATCGGCATTTATGATTATGCTTACCGCGACTGCGGCTTTCGCACAGAAGAACCTTGTAGTGCTTCATGTCAATGATACTCACAGTCATGAGGAGCCTCTCCGTGAGAGGGCAGAGAAAGGGGGACTGGGCGGAGTTGTCGAGCGTGCTGCCTATGTGGACAGTGTCAGGACTGCAGACGGAAAGAAAAACGTCCTTCTTCTCCATGCCGGTGATTTCAGTCAGGGAACTTCATATTTTACATTGCTTAACGGGGATATAGAGATTTCTCTCATCAATGCATTGAAATATGATGTGATTACATTGGGAAACCATGAGTTTGACAATGGCACTGAAGAGCTCGCAAGGAGGCTTTCATCTGTCAAATGCCCTGTCGTCTGCGCCAATTATGACTTCTCGTCATTCGAACTCGGAAAG
>ERZ1026892.887-NODE-887-length-13356-cov-10.738591_pt1 | contig 13356 bp, 11 predicted proteins | sample MGYA00380176_ERZ1026892 | MGnify/ENA primary metagenome ERZ1026892 (study PRJEB33269, sample SAMEA4719812) | human gut metagenome | biome: human-associated habitat; feature: organic feature; material: feces | place: Cameroon | collected 2013-10 ... | reverse complement strand
TTCATTTTTTTTATTTTAAAAGTTTTCTTGTTGCAAAAATAACCATAAATTTAGATATATCCAACTTTTCCTAATATTTTTTCCATTTTTCAACATAATATTCATGTATTTTCCTTTTCCCATGTTTCCAGGGCTCTTCCTATCACTTGATCCATATTGTAATACTTGTATTCTGCAAGCCGCCCTCCAAAGACAACATGTTTTTCTTGCATCGCAAGTTCCGCATATTTGGCATATAACCGTGAATTTTGCTCATCATTGATAGGATAATATGGTTCACGAACCCCAGAAATGTAATCCATGGGATACTCACGGGTAACAATGGTTTTTGAATTGTTATAGACATCATCCCCAAATATTTCAAAATGCTTATGCTCAATGATGCGGGTGTAAGGTGTCTCCTTGTCCGTGAAATTCATTAAGGCAACTCCCTGATAATTTGGCATATCAAGCATTTCCGTCTCAAAACCTAGAGAACGGTATTGCAGATTACCATAACGATTACCATAGAAGTCATCTATCTTGCCAGTATAAACCAATCTGCCTGCTATATCACTCCAACACTCATGCAAACCATCGAAGAAATCCATATTTGTTCGAACATCACACCCTTCCAATAATCCATCTACCAGTTTGTTATACCCACCAACTGGAATGCCCTGATAGGGATCGTCGAAATAATTGTTGTCATATGTCAAGCGAACAGGAAGCCGCCTGATAATAAAAGCAGGGAGTTCCTTACAAGTTCGCCCCCATTGCTTTTCTGTATAACCTTTTATCAACTTCTCATAAATATCTTGCCCCACTAGCGAAAGTGCTTGTTCCTCTAAGTTTCCAATTTGCCCCTTATACATTTGACTTTGAATCATATTCCAAGCCTCAATAGGAGTATTAACGCCCCACATCTGATGAAAAGTATTCATATTGAATGGCAAATTGTATAATTCACCCTTATAATTTGCTATGATATTGAGGGTAAAGCGATTGAAAGAGATAAACTGATTGACAAAATCCCATACATCTTTATTTTTGGTATGGAATATATGTGGTCCATAGCGATGTACCTGTATCCCATCTATTTCTTGACAATATATATTGCCGCCAATATGGCATCGCTTATCAATAACTAGCACTCTCTTGCCAATCTTCCTTGCTCGATAGGCGATAGTTGCACCAAAAAGGCCTGAGCCTACTATTAGATAATCATATTTCTTTTTCATTCTGTTCAAATTAATTAAACCTTGCCCAACAAATGCAATAACCAGCCTATAACCAGCAACATAGTCAGGGAAATTACCACTGTACCATATTTCAGAACACCCACAAGATGCAAATCCATCAACCGTTGCATCTTTGCCTCATGAAGTTCTACTTGCTGCATTTTTTCTTCTTTCATAACTCTAATTGATTTTTTATCAGACGATAATAATATCCTTTTTGGGAAACAAGAGTATCATGAGTACCCATCTCTACTATTCTACCACTATCCATGACAAGTATTTTATCTGCCTTTCGAACTGTACTTAACCTATGTGCGATTAGCAAAACTGTTTTTCCGATGAAAAAATCATCGAGATTATTAACTATCTGCTGCTCATTGGTAGCATCAAGAGAATTGGTTGCCTCATCCAAAAAGAGAAATTCTGGACTTTTATAAACTGCTCTAGCTATAAGTATCCTTTGTTTTTGCCCCATACTCAAACCACGTCCATCGCCCCCAATCATTGTTTCATATCTTATAGGCAAAGTTCCTATATACTTATTTAGATTGGCAATTGACGCAGCTTGATACAATCGGGCATCATCAACATCACTATCATCAACTGCTATATTTCTTGCGATACTTTCCGAGAATATTTTACCTTCTTGCATAACCACTCCACATCGACTTCTCCACCATTCAACATCTAAATCACGAAGAGAAATATTGTCTATCAATATATTACCCTCATAATTATCGTAATACCCTAGCAACAATTTCAATAAGGTTGTCTTTCCACTGCCACTGGCTCCAACGATGGCCGTCACCTTACCCTCTTCCAACGCAATATTTATATCTGAAAGTGTGAGTTGCGGTGAATTAACACTATACCTGAATGATACATTTTCCAGCCGTATCTCCTTATGGTTCAACTGTGGAATCATATTCTTACCAAATTCACCTTCCTTCACTTGGGAATGTACATCATTGATTCGCTCCAATCCTATTTTCAAATCTTGAAGCGAATAAATAAAATTCATTATTTGCTCCACAGGCGACACCAACTGCCCCACAATATACTGTATGGCGAGCATCATACCAAAGGAAATAGTCCCCCCAATCACTGCTTGCGCGGAAAGAACAACAACTATAAACCCCTTGAGATTGCCAATCAATATTCCTCCAATTTCTTGACATTGTGACATTTTCAAATACTTAATTTGCACATCAAATATTCCAAGCTGAGCCTCTTCCCATTCACATTTTCTCCTAGCCTTACATCCTTGCAGTTTGATTTCCTGTATTGAGTCTATCAATTGAAGCGTCTTGTTTTGGCTATATGCCTGCTTTTCGAAGTTTTCAAAATCCAACAACCTTCTCCGGTCTAGGAAATACCACATCCAACAGCTCTGAAGTATTGTAAAGAATACAAAAACACCAAAGATTAAACTATTATAATATAACAAGACCAAGCCAAGTACTATGAAACTAATCAACGAAAAGCAAATGGAAAGCAAGGAATTAGTCAGAAAATTCTGGACTCGTCCATGATCACTTATACGCTGCAAGATATCACCTACCTTTTTGGTATCAAAGTAAGACATTGGCAAACTCAACAACTTGGCAAAAAAGTCACTTACCAAAGATATATTAATTCTAACACCTATATGCAACAATAGCCATCCTCTAATGAAATCCAATCCACAGCTACCCAATGTCAACATCACCTGACCAATCAATACAAGATAGATAAAATGAATGTCTTTCTTTTCAATACCAATATCAACCACAGACTGGGTAAGTAGAGGAAAAACCAATTGCAGCACACACCCCATGAGCATGCCACAAAATATTTGCAGCATGGACCATTTGTATCGTACAAGATAGCCTATAAGGAACCGGTCGGACTTGACAGGTTCCTTATAATCACTTAACCGTTGAAAAAAAGCAGGAGTCGTTTCCAATAACATAGCAATTCCTTTCTTCTTACCTTGGCTCACTATACTTACCCAATGTTTTTGCATTTCTTCTCTCCCATAACACAATAATCCTTTATTCGGATCAGCAATGCGATAACTCGTACCTTTTCTTTTCCTTTTCACTTCATAGAGGACAACAAAATGAGACTGTTCCCAATGAAGAATACAAGGCAAAGCAAGGTTAGGTAAATCATCAATGGAAAACCGACCACAGAGTTGACGAAAACCCAATTGCTCTGCCGACCTACTCAATGCAAGTAAGGAAACACCCTCTTTAGTCGGTGGGCATATTTTTTCCAATTCTGTGATTGTGTATTTTCTACCCCAAAACTTACATATCATCTGCAAACATGCCACCCCACATTGCATGGCATCCAACTGATGTATATACGGAAACTTTTTTCTGAATACATTCATACTTTTTGAAATATTAACAATGTTTCTTGATAGAAAGATAGTTGGCACGATTTTCGTAGATAAGAAGAAGCAATCTCATTATAAATAAAGCTTCCATCACTACACATCCTATTAATTAAAGTTTTTTCATCTTGCCTGTTTACATAATATTCACCTTGATGTTTCTCTGCTGCCCAACTTATCACAACGAATCTCAATGCATTTCTTTTCAAGTTTTCTATAACCACACTTTCATATTTACCAGGAATATACTGACCAACAGACAGGAACAGGACTAAATCAAATTTATTTGCCGCACGAACCTCCTGAGTCAAATCAGCTATTCCACAACAGTTTACATTCGGGATGCCATTAATCAAATCAGACAAATCCCTGGTATTAGGATTAATATCATAGCCAATTGCAGATATACCCTTTGCCCGTAAATTAGCAACATACCAGCCTGGTCCACAGCCAAAGTCACAAACAGTACGAATTCCAAACTCACGACAAAAAGAGATTAATCCATTACTTAATCCTATATCATAATCGTAACTATATATGTCTAAAGTATTCCACCCTCCATTTTCCATAACTGTCAGAAGATTACGATGCAATAAACTTCTATCAATAGCTTCCATTACTGATTGAGATTCTGGCATTTCAAACTTTCTTGAAAAAAAGCCTATCGGATTAGCAAGTAAATCTCTAAAATCTGTTATGTATATATTCTTTGGAGAACAGTCTATTGCCTCATAATTCCACAAGATAGTACGACAGTTGTTATTTGATACTATACGGTGTTGGTAAGGAGAATTCAATATAACAGAAGACACATATATTTCCTCAGGAATATAAGTGAATCGCATCCTCCTAAAAAAAGCCGGATGTTTACAAGTATAATCTATCAGATATTGGGCGACATCACGATGAATAGAAAACCAAGCAGAACCTCCATAAAGATGTTCAACATAGTCGGGGATTCGTCGTTTGATACCATGTTTTCTTTGCCACTCCACAATATCCCATACTTTCTTTCTACCTTCTGCACTTTTTGTATCTATATAGTCCGACAAAACATAATACTGTAATCTATAATAGGTATTGCTATCTGTAGCCTGACATGGGAGATGTTGGCAATTTATATATCCAAGAGCTGAGGTATGAGAAAAGAAATGAAGGAATTCCGCCAAAGGATGTAAAGGATAATCTTGTCCGCTTAGCAAATGAAAATAGCTAGCATTACCTAATTTTAAAGCCATACGAAGCAAATAGAGTTCTGCCTTCAAAATACTAAATCCAGCCCAATGAACCTCATATTTGGAACAAACAAGCATTACACCAGGCTGTTGCTCTAAAAGTCTTTTTTCACTAGTAGAGATTGAAGCCCCTTTGTCTATATGAATATAAATTTCACATTGCCCTTCAAAATAAGCAATCAGTTTTCTAACTTGTCCAATATTCTTGTGTACCAACAATAAAATAGCCTGTTTCATAATATAATCAAATTAAGACAGGTTGACAGTTAAAAACTGTCAACCAATCATTTAAAACAACTAATGCCCTTTGCAATTTGCAAAGACATAAACAGTATTACCCGATATAGTTGTATCAGTCTTGCTGCCTCCACAAGGGCTACCACCACAAGGGCTGCCACCACAGGTACTACCACCACAAGGGCTGCCACCGCAGGTACTACCACCACAAGGGCTGCCACCGCAGGTGCTGCCACCACAAGGGTTGCCACCGCAGGTACTGCCACCAGAACATGCAGGAGCTCCTGCGGAAGGACAATAGATATTACATCCATTGTTAGTTACGCAACCCTCCCCATTGCCTCCAAAGACATTGAGAAGTTCCATTTCAGATAGCAAGTCTAATTCGACATTGCTATTCAACAACATTAAATCATTCATGTTCTTTTCGTTTAAATTAATATTAAATTTCTAATCCTCTGTTGACATATCCCTATTATATTGCCTTACGGATTTTCCACCGGCAAAACGATATGAAACATTGAATATAATTCTATTTCGCTGCCTATCAAAAGCCTTATCCAAGTATCTGCTCTCAAACCCAGGAGACTTTGTTTCTGTTATCATATCAGAATTGAAGAAGTGGAACATAAGACTATAAGTCAATGTCAACTCCAGTTTCTTCTTCAACAGGAACTTCTGGATAGACACATACGGGTTCTCGAAATTCGACGAAGCCTTAACTTGTGGAGAAATCGTAAAATTCTTGCTATAAGAATAGGACATCGCAAAGTTCATATCCCATCTTGGCTGATAATACTGCAAAGACGTAACCCCCTCTACCGTCTGTATGTGGTTAGAAAATTCGTGATAACTTGCCTTGGCATTTCTATATTTCAAATCTGCCTTATACAAGAAATCTCTGCAGAATCTCTTTGTAAACGATACGGAGGCCCACCATTCCCTGTAATCGGTATTCTGGAAGACACTTGCCACATACTTGCCCGGTACACCACTCGGCAATGTTCCTTCTCGGATTTCAGCTATAGGGTTAAAGCTGTTTGGAGAATATACAAATCCCGTCTGGAAATTAAAGCACCACCATAAATCTATCCAATAGTTGATGCGGTGAGTAACATTGGTCTTGAGCCACGGATTACCACCTACCCAAGACAGAGAATCGGTGAAATAGCCATATTCACTAGATAGATTCTGGTCTGGATAACTGGTGGAGCAATCATAGTTTAAACGCATCCAATTACGTCTGGTCAGCTGATAATAGGCCATGAAACTTCCACCTATAGGAATCTGCGTTTTCTTGGCATGATTGTTATTCAAGCCCACATGCTCTGCCCAACCGGAAAACATCAATTGCGCATTATTATCAAAACGCCAATTAAGACTTGTCCACAGGCGATTTCGCAAATAGCTGTTGGTGTTCAGCTTTTCGCCGGTATCATGATCTTCTCTCTTGTAACTTTTCCATGTATTCTCATAACCGGCATTCAATGTAAGATGACCATTGGCAAAATTGGTCCATCCACTTATACGGAAGCGAGTGAAGTTCATGTAGTCCTGGAAATGATTGTTCAGAACAAACCCTGTGCTCTCCCACTGATCCGTAAGACTGCGGGTTGGAGAAAACCTGTAATTGAAATCGGCAGTCCATCTTACTCTTCCCACATTGTTACGGTAGAACACTGCCATAGAATGCTCACTGTCTCTCACATGGGTGCGTATGTCGCGAGTCAATCTTGTCTCTGTATGGGTATTTTCATCTGTCCGCAATATTGTATAATGATTATAGGTATCATGATCACGCCCGGCACCGTATTGATACACAAACGAAAGAGACTGATTTTTCTGTATGGCATAATCCAGGCTAAGCAATCCCGAACGGTATCTTTCAAACGTAATGATATTCCTGATACCATCAGGATTGTTCACTAGCGTTTCCTTGATTCCATTCTGCAGGTAATTCTTTGACCAGTTTGTGTCGTACGCACCTTGTCCAAAAGAACTATAGGCAAAAGCATAAATATTCCATTTGTTCTTGGTATATGAAAAATTTGCCGTCGAATTCTCAAAGATGTATTTCTTGTCATTCGCTCCGTTCAGATTGAAGCCTTCATTATTAAAGAGCATGCCTTCATAACCTTCATAATTCTTCTTGGTATGCAGGTTTATCAATACATCATAGCCTTGGTATTGCCCTTGCGGTTTATCAATCACCTCTACCTTGTCAAAGCGAATATGCTGAATATTCTGCAGATAGTTCATATCTTTTTCCACACTATCTACCAATACTATGATATTGGAGGAATTGTGATAAGTTAAAGAACGGTCAACAAAGTTATAAGTAAAATTAGGCAGCTTTCCCAGCATTTGGATTGCACTAACTGTACCACGACGCAAATCCTTGGTTATTGCTACTTTCATCCTATCACCACTTTGCAGAATAGAGCTTCCCTTTATGCAGACTTCCTTCAACGTGTCAGCTTTCCATATTCCTGTATGCAGGGAATCATCAGGAAATGATTCCCGCATCACATGATTAGTAGCCATTCCATGAATAGCTACCATCTGTACCATAAAGAGTAGAATTAAAACCTTTCTCATAACTTATTCACATTTAAAATTTACTACAAAATCATCTATATAATTACGAATATGACGTTCTAAATCGTTATGATAGCAAGTAACTTTACCCGTTGACTCCAACATTCGGTTAATTGTCTTAGGACAAGGTCCCCAACAAATCGGCAAATAAGAACAACCTGCACAAACCGATTGTTCTCCCAACAAGTCAAACTTCTCTACAACATTTTCCTTACGGAACACTATGTTTCCTGCTTCATCCAAAAAGCCCTGAGCTTCCTTCAGTTTATCATTATCACACTTTGTCACTCCACCATCAGGAAATATTGTATGAAAATGTTTATTTGCCACATAGCATAAGCCCATAGTCTGACAATCTTGTATAAAATTGTTCATAACTATCTTTTCACGCAATTCCCTTTCCAGCATTTGCGAGATACGTTCTTCTTGCACTTGCCATACCTTCCTTGGAGATATCTTTATCCTTTTATGAAGATAATAAGGAATGATTTCATTTATTTCCGTCATCAACTGATTGATATCTAACTTTTCTGTATAATTGATACGTAAATTTAAGTTCGCCTCCGGCATAAGTTCTATCAATGACTTAATATTCGTCAGGGTAATGTCAAAGGCGGATTGACCTTCCATCTTTTTCACCTTATTGTGTTGCTCCCTTGCACCATCTAGCGTAATTTGATAATTGTATAGGTTTATTTCACGAAACTTTCGAATTAGATCATCCGTCAATAACAGACCATTTGAAGTGATACCACTTACAAAGGATATATGATGCTTCTCACAAAAATCCTTCGCATAGGTTGTTATATCAACAATCAAGTCACTAGACAACAAAGGCTCACCACCAAACCAAGCGAGATCGAACTCTTTGATTTTATTCTCCAACAAATACTTAGAAATATGTTTCTTCAGACGATTTGCTATTTCCTTAGACATATATAAGTCTTTATGTTGTTGTATGCAGTACCAACATCTCAAATTACATTGATAGGTTGTATATACCAAAAGCATATACCTTTGAGGACCTCTCATTCTATTATAGTCTTCAACTATCAATTTAAACTCATCTACCTCATCCTCCAAAACAAACCCTTCATCGCGCATTCGTAAGTAAAAGAGTTTGTATTGTTCAAATTTTTTAGCTGTAGGATTTTCTATAATATCCCTAAAAGCTGTAGCATTCCTTTCAGATACTTCAAAGAATCGTTTGGTTCTCCCATTGAAGACAAGCATCTTACCTGATTCCTGCGATATAAAATAGTTATACTTACTAGTTTTCATTATCATTTATCTTAAATATGTAACTGATTTTTTTGGCAATAATCTATCGTTTTTCGCAATCCTTCCACCAAAGATACTTTTGGCTTCCAGCCATCTAAGTACTTTGCAGCCAAAGCTATATCAGGACAACGTCGATAGGGATCATCTTGAGGCAAAGAGTGAAACTTGATTTGAGATTTAGAATTTGTTAATTTCACCACCTTATATGCAAGTTCCAACACTGTGATTTCTTCTGGATTTCCAAGATTTATCGGGAATCGATAATCGCATTTCATAACTCGCAACATCCCCTCAATCAAATCATTGACATACATAAATGAGCGAGTTTGACTTCCATCGCCATTCACAGAAATGTCTTTCCCCAGTAATGCCTGCACAACAAAATTTGAAACAACTCTACCATCATTAACAGCCATTCTAGGACCATACGTATTAAATATACGAATGATTTTTACATCCACAGCATACTGACGATGATAGTCCATACAGATACTCTCAGCACAACGCTTGCCCTCATCGTAACATGAGCGAATACCAATGGAATTTACGTTACCATGATAGTCCTCGGGCTGCGGATGAACGTCAGGGTCACCATATACCTCACTTGTTGAAGAGAAGAGCATCGGGCAACCGAAATGGCGGGCTAACTCCAGCATATGGATGGTGCCCTCCACAGAGACACGGGTCGTATAGATGGCATTTCTCTGATAATGGATAGGAGATGCGGGACAGGCAAGGTGGTATATTTCATCAATGCCCTGGGACTTCAACCCTTCAATAGCCTGTCTATCCAAAATATCCATCTGGAGAAATTCGAAGTTGTCATTTCCTTGGAAATCTTTGATATTGTCCATACTTCCAGTGTACAAGTTGTCGATGCAGACAACTTGATTGCCGTCACGTAACAGACGCTCACAGAGGTTGGAGCCGACAAAGCCGGCTCCACCAGACACCAAGATACGTTTACTTTTTATCTTCAATTTATTCATTACCAACATTATTTACCAATATTTACCAAAACATATCACAACTCTACATAAGCATGATAAATGATATTCCCTCTTACAAGCTGGAGTTCTACCTCACCAGAAATATTCTCAGGAATCTCCACAATGCCATCCTTTCCTATTACAGAGATATAAAGGACAGAATTAGCCACCACTATTCTAATTGTTTCACCAGCAAAACTACTATTGAAGATGAAAATATTTCCACTTTGTTCCACACCAATTGAAACAGCAGGCACACGTGGTTTATGTCCCCACCAATTTGAGGGATACTCATACTCTGCAGATAAATAATATCGCTCACCCGCATAGGATTTCATTGACATCAGCAACAATCCCCAAACTAAAAGTTGTTCTAATTTCATTGTCATTCATTGTTTAAAATTTTGTTTGCAAAACTACAAAGAAAAAAAGAAAGCACAAAAGGAATTCACCAAAAAGAATTCACCTCATTTTCACTCGAACTTTCTTTTTATTCTGATTTTCAAATAGTTATATAATATTTTTCACTTAAAATTCACTTGATTATTTTAGGGTATATTATTCTCAAACAAAGCTTTAAAAACACATTATCTCATGTAGTTTATACACAAATCGAATCCCTAATAAATTGATTTAGAACTTTACACAACCAGAACTTATCTATTCTGTGTTCTCCTCTATGGGAGATATGCGAACATCATAAAAAATAAAAAATCCTATTCCCCGACAAAAAAATGAAATAATTATCGTTCAGAAGCCTTTGTTTCAAATAAAAGTTGTATATTTGCATATGAAACGAAAATAGGCAAAGAATATGATGACAGAAATGAATGATAGAAGATTACCTATAGGTATTCAATCTTTCTATGAAATAAGGACAAAGAATTATCTATATGTTGACAAGACCGATTTGATCTGGAATCTTGCCAACAAGGGTAAGAAGTACAATTACTTAAGCCGTCCACGCCGCTTCGGCAAGTCTGTGCTCATAGATACCCTCCAGGCCTATTTCGAAGGCAAGAAAGAGCTATTCGAAGGATTGAAAATTATGGACCTGGAGAAGGAATGGAAGTGCTATCCAGTCATCAGATTAGACATGAGTGGTGCAGGTGCCACGCCTGAATCTATCCACTCCTACCTCGATGATATGTTCTATAATTATGAGCAACAATATGATGTCAAGGTACGTCCAGGAGGTTCTCTTGCCGTCCGCTTCAAAAACATCATCGAGACTGCCTACCAGAAGACAGGCAACCAAGCCGTCGTGCTCATCGACGAATATGACTCGCCTCTGCAGCACTCCTGGAAAACACCTCAGCATGATGCCTGCACAGCAATTTATAAAGAAGTGTTTGCCATATTGAAACTGAAAGACGAGAGAGAGCGTTTCATCTTCATTACAGGAATCACTAAATTCACTCAGATTTCATTGTTCTCTGTACTCAACAACCTCACAAACATCAGTTTTTACCCTCAATATGTTTCCATTTGCGGCATCACCAAGCAAGAGACTATCGACAACTTTATGCCAGAATTAGAGGCTATGAGCAAGAAGAACGGATGGACTACAGAAGAAACCATGATGCAACTGAAAGCCAATTATGACGGCTATCATTTCAGCGCAGATAACATGGTGGATATTTTCAACCCCTTCAGTCTTATCAATGCTTTGGACGAAAACAAAATCAAAAACTATTGGGCTTCATCAGGCGCAACCTCATTGCTGCCTAAGTTTGTCGATGATATAGAAATTCGCCTAAAGAGCTTTGACCACTGTGCCTTATTGAGTACAGTTATCGAAACATCTGATGTTTCTGGTGGTGGAGCCGAGTTGTTCCTTTACCAATCAGGCTATATCACCATCAAAAGCTATTCTAATGGGGTTTATTTCTTGGGCATCCCGAACCATGAGGTAAGGCAGGCCCTTTACGAAATGGTATTGCCTGCATTAGCCATGCGCAACAACAGCGACATTCTGTCAACCCAAGCTTTTCTGAGAGAGTATCTCAATACAGGTAATCTCTCTGAAGCAAAAAAATGCCTAAAAGCTCTTATTACAGACGTGCCATACAGCAACAAAAAACTTGCTTCAATGGACATGGAGGAACGTTACCGACTCATCATGAGCACGATATTCAACGCCATTGGTTGCCGGGTAGAAGTCGAGAAAATGATTGCCACAGGCAGAATCGATATGGTAGTGGAAGCCACCAACTACATCTATGTATTGGAACTGAAGCTCACAAAGAATGGAGGTCTTGCTTCTGCCGAAAAGCAAATTAAGGCAAATCACTACATAGAGCCTTTCAAGGCTGACAAGCGCAAGGTCATCGCTCTAGCCGTAGAGCTGGACGACTTAGGAAAGGGGCTACTAGACTGGAAAGAGATTGTAGAGGCATAAAATACAAGCCTAAACTCCTAACAGATGACTCACATATTATAAAACAAATAAAATCAAGACAGGTTTTAGTCTTATGCATAAACCTGCCTTGATTAACTCCTTTGTTATCTAAGTCTCATAGAATACGTATTAGCCTTGGTCTTGGTAAAGACACGAATGATGGTAAAAGGCTCTGAGCATTTGATACCTGGCAAATCTGAACTTGACAAGGTCTCACACTTCAGGATGTAATCCTTATCTAACTTATAAGACTCAACATCTTTCGTGATGAAGAATTTGTTTATCATGAAGACTACCTTTCCCTTTACCTTTGGACAATAGGATTTTTGAACATCTGCCAGCGTCACAAAGTTTGGAGTCTTCGGACTACTGATAGAACAGGTTCGCTCATAGGTCACACCATTGATGGTCAACGGAGACTTACATTCCTCCTTCTTGACCTTGGCTGTACCAGACGCACCAATATTAAAGCCTATCAGACTCTTGATGAAAACACCATTCACAAATACAGCCTCCTTGTTTTGGTTAAACTCCAGGTCCGTCTGATGTCCCAACTCATCGTTGGCATCTTGCCCAAATGCAGTCATACACATACACCACATCATGGCGAAAAAGAACAATACTTTTCTCATAACAATTCTCTTTTTTGTTTATACTAAGTTTTTATGTAATCATCACTCCGAATGTTATTTCTCTTCGGAAATGTTTCTTTTGTTTTATTTCATCAGTTGTTTTTTTGATTTCTAGCTGCAAAGCTACGAAAAAAAACTAAAAATGCCAAAAGAATTCTACAGAAATGATTCACCATTTTTCCACCAAAAGCTATTTTCACTTATCTTCCATTCTGTTTATCAAATAGTTACAAGAAAAATACCTAAAAAGCAGCAAGGCAATAATTGCCCTGCTGCTTTTTTATTATGAATAGTTGATACGTTATTCCAATACCAATACATGGCTGGCTCCATCTGTCTGGCTGAATACATTCAAGCCGACTTTCATCAGATAGTCACCGCTA
>ERZ1026892.885-NODE-885-length-13373-cov-15.673600_pt1 | contig 13373 bp, 13 predicted proteins | sample MGYA00380176_ERZ1026892 | MGnify/ENA primary metagenome ERZ1026892 (study PRJEB33269, sample SAMEA4719812) | human gut metagenome | biome: human-associated habitat; feature: organic feature; material: feces | place: Cameroon | collected 2013-10 ... | reverse complement strand
CTCGTCAGACCGACGAGCTGACCGGTCTGTCTTCTCTGGTGGTTCTGGATTCTGCAGAGCGTACTGCGGGTGGTAAAGACCTGCGTCCGGCACTGAAAATTGTTGACGCTCAGGGCAACGACGTTCTGATCCCAGGCACCGATATGCCTGCTCAGTACTTCCTGCCGGGTAAAGCGATTGTTCAGCTGGAAGATGGCGTACAGATCAGCTCTGGTGACACCCTGGCGCGTGTTCCGCAGGAATCCGGCGGTACCAAGGACATCACCGGTGGTCTGCCGCGCGTTGCGGACCTGTTCGAAGCACGTCGTCCGAAAGAGCCGGCAATCCTGGCTGAAATCAGCGGTATCATTTCCTTCGGTAAAGAAACCAAAGGGAAACGTCGCCTGGTTATCACCCCGGTAGACGGTAGCGAACCGTACGAAGAGATGATTCCGAAATGGCGTCAGCTCAACGTGTTCGAAGGTGAACGTGTAGAACGTGGTGACGTGGTTTCCGACGGTCCGGAAGCGCCGCACGACATTCTGCGTCTGCGTGGCGTACATGCTGTGACCCGTTACATTGTTAACGAAGTTCAGGACGTATACCGTCTGCAGGGCGTTAAGATTAACGATAAACACATCGAAGTTATCGTTCGTCAGATGCTGCGTAAAGCCACCATCGAAAGCGCGGGCAGCTCCGACTTCCTCGAAGGCGAGCAGGTTGAATACTCCCGCGTCAAGATCGCTAACCGCGAACTGGAAGCGAACGGCAAAGTGGGCGCAACCTTCTCCCGCGATCTGCTGGGTATCACCAAAGCGTCTCTGGCAACCGAGTCCTTCATCTCCGCGGCATCGTTCCAGGAGACCACTCGCGTGCTGACCGAAGCAGCCGTTGCGGGCAAACGCGACGAACTGCGCGGCCTGAAAGAGAACGTTATCGTGGGTCGTCTGATCCCGGCCGGTACCGGTTATGCGTACCACCAGGATCGCATCCGTCGCCGTGCGGCGGGTGAAGTTTCCGTTGCGCCGCAGGTTAGCGCAGAAGAAGCGACCGCGAGCCTGGCAGAACTGCTGAACGCAGGTCTGGGTGGTTCTGATAACGACTGATCGTTCACGCTAGTGCGATAAGTTGAAAAGGCCAGTCTTCGGACTGGCCTTTTTTATGGTTCCGGTAGGCCTGATTAGCGTAGTGCCATCAGGCAATCCATGGAGTACACATTGCCGGATGGCGGCGTAAACGCCTTATCCGGCCTACAAAAGCAAAAGGCACCCCATAGGGTGCCTTTTCTATTCCGTTGTTGTGCGCTTAGCTAACCAGTGGAATACGGCGATACAGCTCAATCATGTCGGTTGCCAGGTCCTGGATAACCATCGCGTTCATCAGGTGGTCCTGAGAGTGAACGGTAATCAGGTTAACCGGCAGTTTGCCCGTGCCTTCGTCGATGCCGATCAGCTGAGTCTGGATACCGTGAGCCAGTTTGACAAACTCGCGGGATTCTTCCATCGCTTTTTCTGCGCCTTCGAAGTCGCTTTTGCGTGCCAGCTGTAATGCGGTTAAGGCAGAACTACGTGCGGCACCGGCGTTGACCAGCAGTTCCATGATGATTGATTCTAAATCTTCCACGTCTTTCTCACTCCATTAACTTAAGGGCTTTCTCAAGCACTACGTCGCCTTTCATCATACCGTAGTCCATCATGTCGATGACCGCGACTTTCTTGCCCAGAGGGTCCGCCAGAGCCTGTAGCTTAGCCTGCTCGTACTTCACCTGCGGACCGAGCAGAACGATATCTGCTTCGTTGATGTTCGCTTTGAATTCGGCCACTGGTACGGCTTTGATTGAGACTTCAACCCCTTTCTTCTGAGCTGCATCTTTCATACGTTGAACCAGCATGCTGGTGGACATACCTGCAGCGCAGCATAAAACGATATTCTTCATAATGCTCCCTCATGACCCGTGATGACTCATGTTTATCGCGAGCTGAAACGATCAACAACCGGTTTGCGACGATTGTGTGTAAGCCATCACAAAGATCGTCTCAAAAAACTGAAACCGGTTACATTTTCATGCGATGACGGTATAAAAAAACCCGCAAAGCGGGTTTTCTATAACAGGAGGAAAGCGTCAGGCTTCTGAGGTGCGCTCGATACGGTTTTTGCCCTGTCGTTTGGCACGATAGAGTGCTTCATCGACGCTGGAGACCAGATGATCCAGCGTTTCCATATGCCATTCGCCAAGCCCGGCGCTGAAGGTGACATGCAGGCCTTCTTCACGCCACGTCCGGTTGGCGACGTTTATCCGCCACAATTCGAGCAATGCGGCAGACTCGGCGATATGCTCGGCAGTGAAAATCACCGCGAACTCCTCGCCGCCGTAGCGGTAAAGCGACAGACCATGTGCCTGTAAAATGGCAATCCCTTCACGAGCCACGCTGCGCAGCACGATATCACCGCTGAGGTGGCCCCAGGTATCGTTGATCGATTTAAAGTTATCGATATCAACCAGCGCCAGCGAAAATGACTGACGTTCGTTCATTAGCGCAGTGATGTCGGTATCAAAAGCCCAACGGTTCTTACAGCCGGTGAGTGAATCGACGGTCGCCTGGCGAACGTAGGCCTGCTCGCGTTCTTTGTTGGTTTCAATGGCTTTATGTAGCATCACTTCAAGACCCGGGGCGCGGTTGGTATCGCCCGTCTTAATCGCGTTGATGATATTCATCAGAATGCCGCGGGAAGCGTGACGTAAATACAGGCCGAAGGTGATGATAATCAGGCCTGCCAGCGCGAAGCCCCACATAATGATGATGCTCTCATGCTGGGCAAGTAGGCTGAGCGTATGGCCTGAAACCTTATAAATCACGAACCAGTCGGGGTTGGTGAACGAATAGTAGTAATACCAGGTCCGGTGAGCCTTATCGAACACTTCTCCTTCACCGGCCGTCATAGCGCTAAGCAGTTGCTCAGAAACGACCGCCTGGAAGAGCTTGCCGCTGTCCGGATGCAGCAACGCCTGGCCCTGGCGGTTGACCACGAAGAATTCGCCCTGTACCGGCGGCCTCATCTGGCGCAGGGTATGGCTCATGGCGGCTAAATCAAAGTGGAACGCCAGCGTGCCCTTCAATTTTCCGTCGGTAGAGATAACCGGTTTTGCCAGCGTCACGGTCTGCTGTTGGGTAAAGAAATCGACATAGGGCTGAGTGTAGCGACTAAAGACACCCGCATCCCCCTGGTGCACAAACCAGGGGCGGGAGGTAGCATTGAACGTGGGGGCGTCCTGACGTGCGACGACCTGCGGCGCACGCAGATAGTGGCCCTCGGCATCGGCGACGGACAGCGACGAGACTGTCGGCATCATCGACAGCAGCTGCATCATGGATTGCAGCCCCTGTTCCGGGTCAATATTCACAATTCTGTTGAGCTCATCGTTGCGAGCCAAATAGGTTGCAGCACGTCCCAGAATATAATCATTCTCGTGCAGAATAGATTCGGTGTAATTGACCGCGAGGTTATGGGTGAAATTGCGGTTAATACTATGATAATCACGAATGATATCGTTACGTTGAATAATCGTAACCAGTGTGGCAATGATGACAAAGCACAGAATAATGCCGGCAAAGCTAATAAAGATTGGTGTGGTAAATGACAGCCTTCTGCTGTGAGAACTCATCATGGTTTCCATTCCTGGGGAAAATTGCAGAAAACCAGCGAAGACTGGTACGGCAATATCACACACATATTTATGACTCAATAATTATACGGTATTGAATTAAATATGAGTATTTAATCTACATCTATAGATTAAATTGCTAGTACCAGCCGATTTTTATGAAATATTCTTTCGTAAAAATTAAGAGCAGGGCGACGTCAATTCGCGCCGCCGTGAATAAGTGTAGACGATTTTTAGCGCTGGGCGCCACGCCCCAACCAGCTATCCCAATCTTTCCATACCGGCTGAAGCCCGCGAGCGGCGAGCGCGCTGGCCACTTCCTCAGGCGTCCTGCCATCGTGCGGCGAAAACTGCTCAAGCTCAGGGTGATTATCGGCGTAGCCGCCGGGCTGCGTTTTGGAGAAGGCGCTGACGTTATTGATCGCCAGCGGAACCACGCGGTCGCGGAACCACGGCGACTCACGCGTCGACAGCGACAGCTCGGTATCCGGCGAGAACAGGCGGAAAGCACAGATGGTCTGCACCAACTGACGTTCATCCATCAACGATGCCGGTTCAATGCCGCCTGCACAGGGCCGCAGGCGAGGGAAGGAGATGGCGTAGCGGCTTTTCCAGTAACGCTGCTGGAGCCACAGCAGATGCTCAGCGACCATAAAACAGTCAACCCGCCAGCTATCGGATAAGCCAATCAGCGCGCCGAGACCGATTTTATCAATTCCGGCTTGGCCGAGCCTATCCGGGGTGTCAAGGCGCCAGAAGAAGTCCTGCTTTTTCCCCTTCAGATGATGCTGGGCATACATCCCTTCGTGATAGGTCTCCTGATAAACCATTACGCCATCCAGCCCCAGCGTTTTCAGTTCGGCATACTCCCCGGTCGCCAGCGGCTGCACTTCCATCTGTAACGAGGCGAACTGCTGGCGAATGGCCGGGAGATGGCGACGAAAGTAGTCCATCCCCACTTTGCTCTGATGTTCGCCAGTGACCAGCAGCAGGTGTTCAAAACCCAACTCGCGGATGGCGGCGCACTCGCGGGCGATTTCTGCCTCGTCCAGCGTCTTACGTTTGATGCGGTTGCTCATAGAAAAACCGCAGTAGGTGCAGTCATTGGCGCAGAGGTTTGAGAGATAAAGCGGCACGTAAAAACTGACGGTGTTGCCGAAGCGCTGGCGAGTCAGCCTTTGCGCCCGCTGCGCCAGCGGTTCAAGGTAATCGGCGGCGGCGGGGGAGAGCAGTGCCATCAGGTCGTCACGACTTAGCTGTGGAGCGTTAAGCGCGCGTTCCACGTCAGCGGCGGTTTTACCGTTGATGCGCAGGCGAATGTCGTCCCACTCCAGCTGTCGCCATCGGTCGGTGAAGGTTTTCATGCTAACGCCTCCAGAAACCCGGTGAGCGGGCTGGTGGCGTTGGCCTGCGAACTTTTGCTTCCCGGCACCGCCTGACGGGCCAGTAATCCGGCTTCCACCGCCAGACGAAAGGCGGTTGCCATCATCACCGGATCGTCCGCCACGGCAATCGCCGTGTTGACCAGCACCGCATCAGCGCCCATTTCCAACGCCTGCGCCGCGTGGCTGGGCACGCCGATCCCGGCGTCGACCACCACCGGCACGGCCGCCTGCTGGATAATAATCTCCAGCATCGCTTTGGTTTCCAGCCCCTGATTCGAACCGATAGGCGCGCCAAGCGGCATCACCGCCGCGCAGCCGACCTCTTCCAGCCGCTTGCACAACACCGGATCCGCGCCGCAGTAGGGCAGCACCACGAAGCCCTGCTTCACCAGCGCCTCGGCAGCTTTTAGCGTTTCGATCGGGTCCGGCAATAGCCAGCGGGCATCCGGATGGATTTCTAATTTCAGCCAGTGGGTGCCCAGCGCTTCACGCGCCAGTTGGGCGGCGAAGATCGCCTCTTCGGCAGTTTTCGCCCCGGAGGTATTGGGTAGCAGCGTGACGCCCGCTTCAATCAGCGGCGCCAGAATCGCATCGTTGTGCTGGCGCAGGTCCACGCGCTTCATCGCCAGCGTCACCAACTGGCTGCCGGAAGCGCGAATTGCCTCGACCATCAGTTGCGATGAGGCAAACTTCCCGGTACCGGTGAACAGATGTGAATCAAACGTTTTGTCGGCAATACGTAACATCTCAACCCCCTGCAATAACCTGAAAAAGCAGGATCTGGTCGCCTTCCTGCACGATTTGCTGTTCCCACTGCTCGCGCGGCAGGATCTGCTGATTGAGCGCCAACGCTGCGCCCGGTTTGAGCTGGTTGAGCTGGATAAGCAGCCCGCTGACGGTTTGCCCTGCGGCGCACTGCATCGGCTCATCATTGAATTGAATTTGCATGCTGCCCTCCGCATACCGGACAGCCGCTGGCGCGACGCAGCGCGAGGCTGCGCCACTGGCTGGTTTTGCCGTCAAACAGACGTAGCTGCCCGTTCGGTGTTTCAATACCGCTGAGTAATTTAATCGCCTCCAGCGCCTGCAAGGTACCCATCACGCCCACCACCGGACCGAGCACCCCAGCGGTGCGGCAGTTGCGTTCCGGCTCCACATCATCTGGCCACAGGCAGCGGTAACAGCCTTGTTCCCACGGCGGCGTGAGCACCATCAACTGACCGCCAAAGCCGACGGCGCTGGCGGTGATGAGTGGGATATTGAGCGCTACGCAGGCGGCGTTGATTTCCTGGCGCGTGGCCATGTTATCGGTACAGTCGAGCACCACGTCGGCTCGCGAGACCGCATGCCGGAGCGCATCGCCTTTTAGTCGCTGCTGGAGCGAGACCAGTTCGATATCCGGGTTGAGCCGTGTCAGGCGCTGCCGGGCAACCTGAGATTTTGAACGCGCGATATCATCAGTGGTAAATAGAATCTGGCGCTGCAAATTGCTCAGATGAATGTCGTCATCGTCTACCAGCGTCAGTTTGCCGATGCCTGCTCCCGCCAGATACAGCGCGGCAGGTGAACCTAACCCGCCTAAACCCACGATCAGCACATGACTCGCGAGCAGCTTTTGCTGGCCTTCAATGGCGATATCGCCGAGCAGGATTTGTCGGCTGTAGCGCATAAAATCGCGGTCATTCATCGCCAACCCCCGCAATATCCAGTAACTGCGCGGTAGCGGCGCGCCAGTCGGCGGCCTGAGTTATAGCACTGACCACGGCAATACTGCCGACGCCAGTCGCCAGCACCGACGGGGCGCGTTCAAGGCTGATGCCGCCAATTGCCACGGTCGGGTAATCTGCCAGGCGCGCAATATGGCTTGCCAGCTGCGCCAGCCCCTGCGGGGCGGAAGGCATCTGCTTGGTTTGCGTCGGGAAGACGTGGCCGAGCGCGATATAAGAAGGCTTAGCGGCGAGTGCGACGTTAATCTCCATATCATCGTGAGTGGATACACCCAGGCGTAAGCCCGCCGTCTGAATGGCCTGCAGGTCGGTGGTTTCGAGGTCTTCCTGGCCCAGATGCACGCCGTAAGCGCGGTGCTTAATCGCCAGCCGCCAGTAGTCGTTGATAAACAGACGGGCGTTATAACGACTCCCCAGTGCGATGGCGGCGATAACGTCGGCTTCCACCTCTTCATCGCGTTTCTCTTTGATACGCAACTGAATGGTGCGCACGCCCGCCTCCAGCAGACGTTCAATCCATTCAACGCTGTCTACCACCGGGTAAAGACCGAGGCGGAACGGCACGGTTGGGAAATCAGGCTGATACATCAGGCTTCCTCCCGTTTGAGATAAATTTCGCCGCCTTTGGCGCGGAAGTTTTCCGACATATCCGCCATCCTCACTTCAATGGTTTGCGCGGCGGCGTAATCACGCACTTCCTGGCTGATTTTCATCGAGCAGAATTTCGGCCCGCACATGGAACAGAAGTGGGCGACCTTGCCGGATTCTTGTGGCAGGGTTTCATCGTGATAAGCGCGGGCGGTGAACGGGTCGAGCGCGAGGTTAAACTGATCTTCCCAGCGGAATTCAAAGCGCGCTTTCGACATGGCGTTATCGCGGATCTGCGCGCCCGGATGTCCTTTGGCTAAATCCGCGGCGTGGGCGGCGATTTTGTAGGTGATCAGCCCCTGCTTCACATCTTCTTTGTTCGGCAGGCCGAGGTGCTCTTTCGGCGTCACGTAACACAGCATCGCACAGCCGAACCAGCCGATCATTGCGGCGCCGATGCCGGAGGTGAAGTGGTCATAGCCCGGCGCGATATCGGTCGTCAACGGCCCTAAGGTGTAGAACGGCGCTTCGTGGCAGCTCTCCAGCTCTTCGGTCATGTTGCGCTGAATCATATGCATCGGCACGTGGCCCGGGCCTTCAATCATCACCTGCACGTCGTATTCCCAGGCGATTTTGGTCAGCTCGCCCAGCGTATGCAGCTCGGAGAACTGCGCTTCGTCGTTGGCGTCCTGGATGGAGCCGGGACGCAGGCCGTCGCCCAGCGACAGGGAAACGTCGTAGGCGGCGCAGATTTCGCAAATCTCGCGGAAATGTTCGAACAGGAAGTTCTCTTTGTGATGGGAGAGACACCATTTCGCCATAATTGAACCGCCGCGCGAGACAATACCGGTCAGGCGTTTGGCGGTCATTGGCACGTAGCGCAGCAGTACGCCCGCATGGATGGTGAAGTAGTCGACGCCTTGTTCGGCCTGCTCCAGCAGCGTGTCGCGGAACGCTTCCCAGGTGAGATCTTCGGCGATCCCGTTGACCTTCTCCAGCGCCTGATAGATCGGCACGGTGCCGATCGGTACCGGGCTGTTACGCAGGATCCACTCGCGGGTTTCATGAATATAGCGGCCGGTGGAGAGGTCCATTACCGTGTCCGCGCCCCAGCGGGTCGACCAGACCAGTTTTTCCACCTCTTCTTCGATGGAGGAGGTGACCGCCGAGTTACCGATGTTGGCGTTCACTTTGACCAGGAAGTTGCGACCGATGATCATCGGCTCCGATTCCGGGTGGTTAATGTTGGCAGGAATAATCGCGCGGCCTGCGGCCACTTCATCACGTACGAATTCCGGGGTGATGTTTTCCGGCAGACGAGCGCCGAAACTCATCCCTGGATGCTGGTGGCGCAGCACTTCACTGCGAATGCGCTCGCGGCCCATATTTTCACGGATGGCGATAAACTCCATTTCGGGAGTGACGATCCCCTGGCGGGCGTAATGCAACTGGGTGACGCGCTTGCCTGCTTTGGCGCGTTTCGGCGTCAGCAGGCCGGTAAAACGCAGATCGTCCAGACCATCGTCGGCCAGACGTTCTTTGGTGTAAGCCGAGCTACGGTCGTCTAATTCTTCGCTATCGTTGCGTGCGTCAATCCACGGCTGGCGCAGTTTCGCCAGACCCTGCTGGACGTTAATCGCCACCTCAGGATCGCCATACGGGCCGGAGGTGTCGTACACCGGTACGGCTTCGTTCGCCTCAAACTGCGGGTTATCTTTACTGCCGCCAATCAGCGTTGGGCTGAGCTGAATTTCGCGCATCGGGATGCGGATATCCGGCTGCGAACCGGTGATATAGATGCGTCTGGACTCAGGAAAGGCGGTCCCTTCCAGGGTATCGATAAAGTGTTGGGCCTGGGCGCGCTGTTCGCGGCGTGATGGTTTAGTAGTGGCAGACATAGCTCATTCCAAAAAAGTAAGGACGTGGCTTGTCAGACGACGGATGGAGTAATGGATGTGCGCCGCCCGTAAAGGCAGCAGCATAAAGCTGAATTACTCTTGTTCCCTTCGCAGGTCTTAACCTGATCAGGTTCCGCGGATCCCGAATTAACGGTCTCAGCCCGTGCTTGCGCACCAGGCACTCCGACAAGAAGTAACCTCTATCTTAGAGGTAATGAATGTAAACTACGCGTTAATGCGGCAAATCTCAAGCCGGACGTTTTATTTCATCCTGGCCGAGGGCCTCGAAGGTCAGCATGATGAGCTGATCCTCTAATAGAAAACGGGCTTCCAGCGCTTCACCGATATCGGACAGCGCCTGCTGAAACGCATACACGTTATCCTGGTCGATAGCGTTCTCCAGCGCAGAGTCGTAGTAGTCCATAATTTGTTGGGTATTGGCGTCCAGCAGCGGCCAGATTTTGCTGGCGTTTAAAAGCGGGCTGTTGCCTTCCATTTTATGGATAATACGTTCATAAATACTGAAATGACCGGCAGAAAGGTAGTCGACCAGCCGCTGACAAAAGTCATCAAGCGCCTTCTCGTTGAGACGCATAAACGATTCTTTGCCAGGCTTAAGGCCAACCAGATTGTAGTAAGCCACGAGCAGGTGCTTACGAATATTCAGCCAACGGTCGACCAGTCTGTGGTGTCCATGAATTCGCTCTTTTAGACTTTCTAACTGGTTTAACATAGGTTGACCCCGCATCGATAAGATTAAAATCTGCTCACGTCATTATGTAATAATAATGTTAACAACATGCCTGTGAAGCAAAGGTAGCGCAAGAGATATGGATCGTATTATTGAAAAATCGGATCGCGGCTGGTGGATCGTCAGCCACGAACAAAAATTATGGTTGCCTGCGGGCGAATTACCATATGGCGAAGCGCTAAATTTCGATCTTGTGGGGCAGCGCGCACTCCAGATAGGCGAGTGGGGAGGCGCTCCGGTGTGGCTGGTTCAGCAGCAGCGCCGTCATGACATGGGCTCAGTGCGCCAGGTTATCGACCAGGACGTGGGGTTGTTCCAACTGGCGGGGCGCGGCGTGCAGCTGGCCGAGTTCTATCGCTCGCATAAATTCTGCGGCTACTGCGGGCACACCATGCACCCGAGCAAAACCGAATGGGCGATGCTGTGCAGCCACTGCCGCGAACGCTACTACCCGCAGATTGCTCCCTGCATTATCGTCGCCATTCGCCGCGATGATTCGATCCTCCTTGCCCAGCACGTACGCCATCGCAACGGCGTGCATACCGTGCTGGCCGGTTTTGTCGAAGTGGGCGAAACCTTAGAGCAGGCGGTGGCGCGTGAAGTGATGGAAGAGAGCGGCATTAAGGTGAAGAACCTGCGCTACATTACCTCGCAGCCGTGGCCGTTCCCACAGTCGCTGATGACGGCGTTTATGGCGGAGTACGATAGCGGCGACATCGTTATCGATCCGAAAGAGCTGCTTAACGCTAACTGGTATCGCTATGACGATCTGCCGCTTCTGCCACCGCCGGGCACCGTCGCCCGTCGCCTGATCGAAGATACTGTGGCAATGTGTCGGGCTGATTACGACTGACATGTTACAATAGGCGCATCAACGCTAAAGGAATGTAAACATGAGCGAACTGAAGAACGATCGTTACCTGCGTGCGCTGCTGCGCCAGCCCGTAGACGTTACCCCGGTATGGATGATGCGCCAGGCGGGCCGTTATTTACCGGAGTACAAAGCGACCCGCGCCCAGGCGGGTGATTTTATGTCGCTGTGCAAAAACGCCGATCTGGCCTGTGAGGTGACGCTGCAGCCGCTGCGCCGCTATCCGCTCGATGCGGCGATCTTGTTCTCGGATATCCTGACTATTCCTGATGCGATGGGCCTGGGGCTGTACTTCGAAGCCGGGGAAGGCCCGCGTTTTACCTCGCCAATTAAGACCAAAGCCGACGTTGAAAAACTGCCGATTCCGGATCCGGAAGGTGAACTGGGCTACGTGATGAACGCGGTGCGCACCATCCGCCGTGAGCTGAAGGGAGAAGTGCCGCTGATCGGTTTCTCCGGCAGCCCGTGGACGCTGGCAACCTACATGGTCGAAGGGGGCAGCAGCAAAGCCTTCACCGTGATTAAAAAGATGATGTATGCCGACCCTAAAGCGCTGCATCTGCTGCTCGACAAGCTGGCACAGAGCGTCACGCTGTACCTGAACGCGCAGATTAAAGCGGGCGCGCAGTCGGTGATGATTTTCGACACCTGGGGCGGCGTGCTGACCGGGCGCGACTATCAGCAGTTCTCGTTGTACTACATGCATAAAATCGTCGATGGCCTGCTGCGTGAAAACGATGGCCGTCGCGTACCGGTAACGTTGTTCACCAAAGGCGGCGGGCAGTGGCTGGAAGCGATGGCGGAAACCGGCTGTGATGCGTTAGGTCTCGACTGGACGACAGATATCGCCGATGCGCGTCGTCGCGTTGGCCATAAAGTGGCGCTGCAGGGCAATATGGATCCATCCATGCTGTATGCGCCGCCGGCACGGATCGAAGACGAGGTAGCGACTATACTTGCAGGTTTCGGCCAGGGTGAAGGCCACGTCTTCAACCTCGGTCACGGCATCCATCAGGATGTGCCGCCGGAACATGCCGGGGTATTTGTGGAGGCGGTGCATCGCCTGTCCGAACAATACCACCGCTAAGGAGTCATTATGGATCTCGCGTCGCTACGCGCTCAGCAGCTTGAACTGGCCTCTTCAGCGATCCGCGAGGATCGCCTCGACAAGGATCCGCCGGATCTGATCGGGGGAGCGGACGTCGGGTTTGAGCAGGGTGGCGAAGTGACGCGGGCCGCGATGGTTCTGCTGAAGTATCCCTCTCTGGAACTGGTTGAATACACGGTGGCGCGGGTCGCCACCACCATGCCCTATATCCCGGGCTTCCTCTCCTTTCGTGAAACCCCGGCGCTGATGGCTGCCTGGCAGCAGCTTTCGCACAAGCCGGATCTGCTGTTTGTCGATGGCCATGGTATTTCCCACCCGCGACGTCTGGGGGTCGCCAGTCATTTTGGTTTGCTTGTGGACGTCCCGACCATCGGCGTGGCGAAAAAACGGCTGTGCGGTAAGTTTGAACTGCCTTCTTCAGAGGTGGGCGCGCTGGCGCCGCTGATGGACAAAGACGAACAGCTGGCGTGGGTCTGGCGCAGTAAAGCGCGCTGTAACCCGCTGTTTATCTCCACGGGCCATCGCGTCAGTCTGGAGAGCGCTTTGGACTGGGTACAGCGCTGCACCCAGGGTTACCGTCTACCGGAACCGACGCGCTGGGCGGATGCGGTAGCATCCGAACGCCCGGCTTTTACGCGGCTTGCAGCAAAAATGCCCCATATCAGGTAAACTGCGGCTAATTTCCGTATTTGAGAACTCAACATGTTACAAAACCCGATTCATCTGCGTCTGGAGAAGCTCGAAAGCTGGCAGCACGTCACGTTTATGGCCTGTCTGTGCGAACGTATGTACCCAAACTACGCCATGTTCTGCAAAGAGGCGGAGTTTGGCGAGCCGCAGCTGTACCGACGCATTCTCGACCTCATCTGGGAAACGCTGACGGTCAAAGACGCGAAGGTGAACTTCGACAGCCAGCTGGAAAAGCTGGAAGAGGCGATTCCGGCGGCGGACGATTACGACATGTATGGCGTTTATCCGGCGATCGATGCCTGCGTCGCATTGAGCGAATTAATACATTCTCGTTTGAGCGGTGAAACCCTCGAGCACGCAATTGAAGTCAGTAAGAGTTCTATTACCACCGTTGCGATGTTAGAAATGACCCAGGCTGGTCGTGAAATGACCGACGAAGAGCTGCGTTTGAACCCCGCGGTAGAGCAAGAATGGGACATTCAGTGGGAGATTTTCCGCCTTTTAGCCGAGTGTGAAGAACGCGATATTGAACTGATTAAAGGGCTACGCGCAGACCTCCGCGAGGCCGCTGAAAGCAATATTGGTATAATTTTTCAGCAATGAGACAATAAAACGTGATTTACCGCCTGAATTGTCACGCCTGAAGGCTTCACATCTGCCCCCCGTCTGGTCTACATTTGGAGGGCGAAAAAAAGTGGCTATCGGTGCGTGT
>ERZ1026892.883-NODE-883-length-13381-cov-66.790710_pt1 | contig 13381 bp, 8 predicted proteins | sample MGYA00380176_ERZ1026892 | MGnify/ENA primary metagenome ERZ1026892 (study PRJEB33269, sample SAMEA4719812) | human gut metagenome | biome: human-associated habitat; feature: organic feature; material: feces | place: Cameroon | collected 2013-10 ... | reverse complement strand
ACCTGCGACCACCTGTTCCCAAAACAGGAGCGCTACCGGGCTGCGCTACACCCCGCTTATACTAGAGAGTTATCATCAGAGACTTGAAGTCGGGGCGACAGGATTCGAACCTGCGACCACCTGTTCCCAAAACAGGAGCGCTACCGGGCTGCGCTACACCCCGCTTTCTTCTCACAATGAAATTACTTCTTTGCAGTAAGCATCATTTCTGAATTGCGGGTGCAAAGGTACAACATTTTTCTTATTCCACCAAATTTTTCAGCAACTTTTTTTTGTAAAAATATGCATTTATTCAGTTTTTTTCTAAAAAAAGGGCAACTTCCGAAGAAATTGCCCCTTTATACCTTATTATATATGGCGATTGATGAATTTTCAGCAACCGCATTGTTTTGCTATTACGCCTTGATGATGCCTTCCTCTACGAAAATCTTCTTCAAGATCTCAACAGCCTTCTCTACCTGCTCTCTTGTATGAGTAGCCATAAGAGCAAAACGCACCAATGTGTCCTGAGGAGCACATGCTGGTGGGATAACAGGATTGATGAATACACCTGCATCATAAGCCAGCTTGGTAACAACGAATGTCTTCTCTGCATCACGAACGTAGAGAGGAATGATAGGACTCTCAGTCTCACCAATCTCGAAACCTTCCTCACGGAAACGCTTCAAAGCATAGTTGGTAACATCCCAAAGATTCTCAAAACGCTCTGGCTCATTCTGAATGATGTGGAGTGCCTCAAGCGCTGCTGCTGTAGCAGCTGGAGTGTTGGATGCACTGAAGATGTAGGTACGGCAGTTGTGACGGAGGAAGTTGATGGTATCCTTATCTGATGCGATGAAACCACCGATAGATGCCAGACTCTTAGAGAAGGTACCCATGATGAGATCTACCTCATCGGTCAGACCGAAATGATCGCAGACACCACGTCCCTGCTTACCAAACACGCCAAGGCCATGAGCCTCATCTACCATGATAGAGCAGTTGTACTTATGCTTCAGCTTCACGATTTCTGGCAAGTTAGCCAAATCGCCCTCCATAGAGAACACGCCATCCACAACGATGAGCTTGACTGCATCCTCAGGAAGCTTAGAGAGCACGCGCTCCAAATCTTCCATATCGTTGTGCTTGTAGTGAAGCTGGGTAGCGAATGAAAGACGACGGCCATCTACGATACTGGCATGATCACGGTCGTCACAGATGATATAATCACCGCGGCCTACAACACATGCCAACACGCCCTGGTTTACAGAGAAACCAGTAGAGAAGCACAATGTCTCATCCTTGCCCATAAACTCAGCAAGCTCTTTTTCGAGCTGCACATGCAAATCGAGTGTACCATTGAGGAAGCGGCTACCAGCACAGCCTGAGCCGTACTTGTCAAGAGCAGCCTTAGCTGCATCGATAACTCGCTGATCATTTGTCAAACCCTGGTAAGCATTAGAACCGAACATCAGGATCTTGTGACCGTCGATGTCAGTTACCTCTGTCATCTGCTTACTTGTAATCTCACGGAAGTATGGATACACACCGGCTTCCATATACTTCTGAGGTACACGATAATTCTTGTATCTTTCTTGTAATTGTCCCATTATAATAGGTGTACTTTATTTCTATTTTAATTTATTTTCTAGTTTCAGGCTGCAAAGATACAAAAAAAGATTAATAAAACCGCTTTTTTCCTAAGAAAGTTTACTTTTATGCTTTTTTTAGTAGATATTTCTTGCCATTTTAGGGATTTTTATTACTTTTGCAATTTAAAAAACAATTTCTTGACTAAGATATGAAAAAAAAGATAGTTTTCATCATGAACCCGATTTCTGGAACCAGCAGCAAAGCAGCGGTTCCCAGTTTGATAGATTCTACTTTGGACAAGGAGCAGTTCGAGTACGAGATAAAAATGACTGAAAGACCAGGACACGCCTCAGAACTGGCAGCCGAAGCCAGAGACAACCACGCAGACATCGTGGTGGCTGTAGGTGGCGATGGCACTGTGAACGAGGTAGCCCGTTCCCTCGTCCATTCCGACTCAGCATTAGGCATTCTGCCTTGCGGCTCAGGAAACGGCCTGGCGCGCCACCTGCTGTTGCCAATGAACCTGAAGAAAAGCATTGAAATCATCAACGCATGCAAAATACACGACCTTGACTACGGAGTCATCAACGAATACCCATTCTTCTGCACTTGCGGAATGGGCTTCGATGCCTTTGTCAGCATGAAGTTTGCAGAAAGCGGAAAGCGTGGGCCAATCAGCTATGCAGAAAACATTCTGAGAGAAGGCTTGAAATATGAGCCTGAAACATATACTCTGGAGGATGAGACAGGAACAAAACAATATAAAGCGTTTCTCATCTCCTGTGCCAACGCTTCCCAATACGGCAACAACGCCTATATTGCCCCACAGGCATCCATGAGCGATGGATTGATGGATGTGGTCATCATGGAACCGTTTGATGTCATCGAAGCTTCACAGGTTAGTTTCGACATGTTCAACAAGACCCTCGACAAAAACTCGAAGATCAAGTCTTTCCGGTGCAAGAAGCTCCACATCACCCGCAGCAAGCCGGGTGTCATCCATTATGACGGCGACCCAGTAATGACTGGCGCCGACATAGATGTGCACATGGAAGAAAAAGGCATCAAGATGATTGTAAATCCGTTTGCAGACAAGAGTGTACGCAAGCCGAACATCATTCAATCAGCCTTTGCCGATTTCTTCAATGACATAAATATAGTGCGCGATGACATTCACAAAGACATCCAGCGCCAAAGCAAGCGAGTAGGAGCCATCAGTAAGCTCGTACAGAGAAAGCTGAATCTCTAGCCCCTACCTGACATAAAATTCTTCTGTAATTTTCGCATACCATTCTGACCGGTTCCCCTCGGAATCGGTCATTGTTTTTATAGTATTTTCCATACCATTATACCGATGCTTTGCGAACGACAGAAGATAGCGTTTAGGCTGTTTGCGCTCCACTGTCTTAACGCCACACTGCCTGACAAGATAAAATCCTAGCATACAAGCTTCCGACACAACCACCTCAAGGACCTCAGAAGGAACTATCACTGAAAAAACTCCATCATCACTCAGTAACATTTTTGCTCCCCTGAAAAGATCTCTGAAAGGCAAGCTATCCGTATGGCGGGCCATCGTACGTTTACTGTCTGGATTTTTTAGGCTATTCAAGAAAAAAGGAGGATTGCTTACGATTGCATCAAAAGACTCCGCAGAATGATAATCCTGCAATCGGCAGCACTCTATTTCGACACGATCGGCAAAAGGACTTGCAGCCACATTCTCAGCAGCCTCCTCACAAGCCTCTCCATCCATATCAATACCCAACACCTGCGCCTCAGGGAAGCGCTGCGCCATCATCAGCGAAATGAGTCCGGTACCCGACCCGACATCCAAAATGCGTTTACCGCCAGGTGCCCATGCCCCCAGCAGCACACCATCCGTTCCCACTTTCATGGCGCAACGATCCTGATGAATCTCAAATTGTTTGAATTTAAATCCAGTCATAGTTTTACTTTTAAAATAGTAACGCAAAAATCAGCATTTTATTACAGTCTTCTTGCTTATATTAATAATAATATCTAATAAAGAGGTGATTTTCGGAAAAAACGATGGGATTCTCGGCAAAAATTACTAACTTTGCACCCTATAAATATATATTCAAGAGAATATACACCCCAAAAAGTGTTTATCAAAATAGAACAGAAATTCATATACACCCCAAAAAGTGTTTATCAAATAGAATATGAACAGAAATTCGAATACACAAATCCAGATGATAGCCGACTTTGAGGGCGATGCATCCGTATTGATACAAGAAAGGGAGGCAGGAATCTATCCTACCCTCTGCACTCGCGACCTGGTGGTTTTTCCATCCGTGCTTACTCCTATCCTGATAGGCAGGGCGGAAAGCAAGGAGTTGGCAAACATGCTGGAGCAAAATCCAGAAACAGTATTCTGTATCTTTTGCCAGAAGCATGCGGACATAGACTCACCTAATCAGGAAGACTTGTACGAAACCGGAACATTTGCCAAGTTGATGAGAGTCATCAACATGCCAAACGAAGAGCACCAGAAGACCATCATCGTGCAGGGTTTAGGCCGATGCAAGCTGAAGAAGATAGTAGATAAGGATCCATTCTATCTTGCAGATGTAAAAAGTCTGCCAGAGACCTGGCCTACCGAAAAGGAAGCCAAGGATCCTATGTTCAAGGCATTGACCCAAACTTTCTTCGAGGAATCTATCAAATTCATTCAGTACAATGAGAACATTCCCAACGAGGCTGTCTATGCGATCAATGAGATTACCAATCGCTTCGTGAAATGCAACTTCATCTGCACCTCCCTGCCTTTTACGGCAGAAGACAAGATCAAGATGCTGGAACAGGAGAAGCTGTCAGAGCGACTGATAGAGGCACTCAAGGCCTTGCACAAGGAGCAGAAACTGCTCTACCTGCAAAATGAAATCAGGAACAAGACGCAGTTTGATCTCGACGAGCAGCAGAAGGAATATTACCTGAAGCAGCAGATCAAGAACATCAAGGAAGAGCTGGGCGAAGGCGAAAGCAGTCCGGAGAAGAAGGAGCTGCTCGAAAAAGCCAAGACCAAGAAATGGAACGAGGCAACCCAGAAGGTTTTCCAGAAAGAGTTAGCCAAACTCGACAACATCCATCCTCAGAGCCCAGACTACCCTATCCAGCTCAACTATCTGCAGACGCTGGTAGATTTGCCTTGGGGCGAATACACCGAGGATGACCTCAGCCTGTCTCATGCCCAGAAGATTCTCAACCAGGACCACTACGGCATGGAGAAAGTAAAGGAACGCATCCTGGAATATCTTGCCGTAAGATCCCTGAAGGGTGGAATGCAGAGTCCGATTCTCTGCCTCTATGGTCCTCCGGGAGTCGGCAAGACCAGTCTGGGCAAGAGCATTGCCAAGGCCATGAAGCGCAAATACGTGAGAATGTCTCTGGGAGGTCTGCACGATGAAGCCGAGATTCGCGGTCACCGCCGCACTTATATCGGAGCCATGCCTGGCCGCATTGTCAAGAACATCCTCAAGGCAGGCAGCAGCAACCCAGTCTTCATCCTCGATGAGATAGACAAGGTTTCAGCCAACAACCACCAGGGTGATCCAGCATCAGCCTTGCTTGAAGTACTCGACCCAGAGCAGAACAACACCTTCCACGACAATTACCTGGATGTGGATTACGATCTCTCTAAGGTTCTCTTCATCGCAACCGCCAATGACATCAGCTCAATCCCACGTCCTTTGCTCGACCGAATGGAGCTCATCGAAGTAGGCGGCTATATTACGGAGGAGAAGATAGAGATTGCCAAGCGCCACCTGATTCCGAAGGAATTGGAGAATACAGGTCTCGACAAGTTCACCCCGAAGGTAAGCTTCAACAAGGCAGCCATCGAGGGCATCATCGAGCACTACACCCGAGAAAGCGGCGTGCGCCAGCTCAAGAAACAGATCAACAAGGGACTGCGCAAGATGGCCTACAAGCTCGCCTATTCCAAGGAATTGGAGAAGCCATCCATCACCGCATCAGACCTGAAGGAGATTCTCGGCACCGCCCCATTCACCCGCGACATCTATCAGGGCAACGATTATGCAGGAGTAGTAACAGGACTTGCATGGACCTCTGTGGGCGGAGAGATTCTCTTTATCGAAACCTCTCTGAGCAAGGGACGACAGGGCAAGCTTACCCTGACCGGTAATCTGGGAGATGTGATGAAGGAATCGGCAGTCATCGCCCTGGAATACATCAAGGCGCATATCGACCTGCTGGGCGTGGATTACCGCATCTTTGAAAACTGGAACATCCATATCCACGTACCCGAAGGTGCAACGCCAAAAGACGGTCCTTCGGCAGGTATTACCATTGCCACCAGTATTGCTTCGGCCATCACCCAGCGCAAGGTTCGCAAGAACATAGCCATGACCGGCGAGATTACCCTTCGCGGCAAGGTGCTCCCAGTGGGAGGCATCAAGGAGAAGATCCTGGCAGCCAAGCGTGCCGGCATTACCGACATCGTGATCTGCAAGGAAAACAAGAAGAACATCCTCGACATTCCAGAAAAGTATCTCAAGGGCGTAGAATTCCATTATGTAGAAGATGTAGCAGATGTCTGGGAGTTTGCCCTCACCGACGAGAAGGTAAAGCACCCTATCGACTTCACCATTCCTGAAAATGACAAAAAAGAAAAGAAATGAAATTTGAACTACAAGTAACAGATAAGGCAAGCGATGCTCGCACCGGCATCATCACCACCGACCACGGACAGATCAAGACTCCGATCTTCATGCCTGTGGGAACTGTGGGCAGCGTAAAGGGTGTACATTTCGAAGAATTGCGCCAGCAGGTAAAGGCCCAGATCATCCTGGGAAACACCTACCATCTCTACCTGCGCCCGGGACTCGAAGTCATCAAGGCGGCAGGCGGACTGCATAAGTTCAACGGCTGGGACCGCCCTATCCTCACCGACAGCGGCGGCTTCCAGGTATTCTCGCTTACCGGAATCCGCAAGCTCAGAGAAGAGGGCTGCGAGTTCCGTTCCCACATCGATGGCAGCAAGCATTTCTTCACTCCAGAGAACGTGATGGATACAGAACGCATCATCGGTGCCGACATCATGATGGCTTTCGATGAGTGTCCTCCCGGACAAAGCGACTTCATGTATGCGAAGAAGAGTCTGGAGATGACTCAGCGCTGGCTCGACCGCTGCATCAAGCGCTTCGACGAGACAGAACCTCTCTACGGTTATCAGCAGAGCCTCTTCCCTATCGTCCAGGGCTGTACTTTCCCAGAGCTGCGCCGCGAAGCAGCCAAGTACATTGCCGACAAGGGAGCCGACGGAAATGCCATCGGCGGTCTTGCCGTAGGCGAGCCTACCGAGGTGATGTACGAAATGATCGAGGTGGTGAATGAGATTCTTCCAAAGGACAAGCCTCGCTACCTGATGGGCGTAGGAACTCCCCAGAACCTGCTCGAGGCCATCGAGCGCGGTGTTGATATGTTCGACTGCGTAATGCCAACCCGCAACGGCCGCAATGCGATGCTCTTCACCTATAATGGTACGATGAACATGCGCAACAAGAAGTGGGAGATGGATTTCAGTCCAGTGGATCCAGACGGCTGCGACATCGACCAGATTACCACCAAGGCCTACCTGCACCATCTCTTCAAGGCCCAGGAGCTCCTTGCCATGCAGATTGCCAGCATCCACAACCTGTCGTTCTATCTCCGTCTCGTTACAGATGCACGCCACCATATCGAGCAGGGCGACTTCGTAGAGTGGAAACGCTCTATCATCGATCAACTCGGCCGACGAATCTAGCTTGAGCGTTGAGCATTGAACTTTATAGGATGCTCCTATACATATTTTACATTAAATGATGAAAGATTATAAATACATCAGAAAACATCGCAGACTGCTCAAGATGGGCAGAGCCTTCGAATCTCGCTTCGGCTGGCTCATTGCCATCCTGCAGCGCATAGCCCGCATTCTAGGCTGGATCGGGCACAAGCTGCGATTCCTCAGGGTGCTCAGGTATCTCAACCCACTGAGATACATCAAGCGGTTAGACTGGTACATTATCAAGAAGTTCGTAGGCTACTACTTCTTCTCGATTGCACTGATCATCTCCATCTCCATCGTGTTCGACTTCAATGAGAACCTGGCGAAGTTCACGGAGTATCATGCACCAGCCAAGGCCATCATCTTCGATTATTATGCCAACTTCATCCCTTACTTCGCCAACCTCTTCAGTGCGTTGTTCGTGTTTGTGGCGGTCATCCTCTTCACGTCGAAGCTGGCAGGCAACTCTGAAATCATCGCCATTCTGGCATCAGGTGTTTCCTTCAAGCGACTCCTTCGTCCTTACCTCATCACCTGCATCATGCTCTCAGCCTTGAGCTATGTACTCTCTGCCTACGTGATTCCTCACGGCACGGTAGTACGCCAGAACTTTGAGACGATGTACAAGAACAAGAAGAAGAATACTTCTGCCGAAAACGTACAGCTGCAGGTAGATAAGGGCGTAATTGCCTATATGCAGCACTACGACAACAACTCGAAGCGAGGTTACGGATTCTGTCTCGACAAGTTCCAGGACAAGAAACTCGTAAGCCACCTTACGGCGATGGAGATTCAGTATGATACGATCTCCGACAGCAAATACCACTGGAAACTGAGCAACTGGAAGGTGCGCCAGCTGAAAGGTATGAAGGAGCACATCACCAGCGGAGCACAGAAGGATACGCTGATTACGATGGAGCCTACCGACCTGGTTTATTCTAAGGGTCAGCAGGAAACCTTCACCAGTCCGGAACTGAAGGAGTATATTTCCAAGCAGATCAACCGCGGGTCGGGCAATGTGGTGCAGTATCAGGTAGAATACCACAAGCGCATCGCCGCCTCGTTTGCCTCCTTCATCCTCACCATCATCGGTGTTTCGCTTTCATCGCGCAAGCGAAAGGGAGGTATGGGCCTATCCTTGGGAATCGGTCTTGCACTGAGCTTCGGCTACATCATGCTGCAAACCGTATCGGCAACCTTTGCCATCCAGGCAAACTTCCCTCCGGCACTTGCCGCCTGGTTGCCGAACATCATCTTCGCCTTCGTTGCCTACTTCTGCTACCGCAAGGCACCAAGGTAATTAAACATTGAAACAAAGAACCTTGACCATTGGAACGGATGAAGATCCATCCGGCCCATTGGTCAACAAAAGAAAGGAAAAGAATGTATTTCGACGAATTAGATTTGAATGACAACGTGCTCGACGCATTATACGACATGCGCTTCGACACTTGCACCCCTGTACAGGAAAAATGTATCCCTGAGATATTGGAAGGTCACGACGTATTGGGCGTGGCACAGACCGGAACGGGTAAGACAGCAGCCTATCTGCTCCCAGTATTGAGCAAGCTTGACGATGGCGGCTATCCGAAAGACGCCATCAACTGCGTCATCATGTCGCCAACCCGCGAGTTGGCCCAGCAGATAGATCAGGCCATGCAGGGCTTCGGCTACTACCTGCAGGATGTGAGCAGCGTGGCTGTTTATGGCGGCAACGACGGCAACCGCTACGATCAGGAGCTGAAGAGCCTCCGCATGGGTGCTGATGTCGTGATTGCTACTCCAGGTCGCCTCATCACCCACATTTCCCTGGGTAATGTAGATTTGAGCAAGGTAAGCTTCTTCATTCTCGATGAGGCCGACCGCATGCTCGACATGGGCTTCTCAGAAGACATCAATACCATCGCTTCCAAGTTGCCAAAGACCTGCCAGACCATCATGTTCTCTGCCACCATGCCTGAGAAGATTGAGGAACTTGCCAAGGCCCTGCTCAAGGATCCTGTAGAGATCAAGCTTGCCGTAAGCAAGCCTGCCGAGAAGATCAAGCAGGAGGCTTACGTTTGTTACGAGACCCAGAAGATGACCATCATCAAAGATATCTTTAAGGCTGGCGATATGAAGCGCGTCATCGTGTTCAGCGGCAGCAAGATGAAGGTGAAGCAGCTGGCTGCTGCCCTTCAGCAGATTGGCATCAACTGCGGTGCAATGCACTCCGACCTGGAGCAGGCAGAGCGCGATGATGTGATGTTCAAATTCAAGAGCGGTCAGTTCGACGTACTGGTTGCTACGGACATCGTGGCTCGTGGAATCGATATTGATGATATCGAGATGGTCATCAATTATGACGTTCCTCACGATACTGAGGATTATGTTCACCGCATCGGCCGTACAGCCCGTGCCAACCGCGATGGTAGAGCCATCACCTTCGTCAACGAGGAAGACCAGTACTGGTTCCAGCAGATTGAGAAGTTCCTGGAGAAGGTGGTAGAGAAGATGCCTCTGCCGGAAGATTGCGGCGAAGGCCCTGAATACATCAAGCTCAACAAGCCTTCAAAACGCAACAATTGTCGAAAGGGCAAGGGCGGAAAGCAGGGCGGAAACAACCGCAACGGCAACCGCAGCGGCAACAATAACAGCAACGGCGAGGGCGAGGGCAAGACCAAGACCAGCGCCAAGAGCCGCAGACAGAAAGACCGCGACCAGACTTCACACAAGCGCAAGCCAAACAAGCCAAACGAGCGTCAGGAAAAGACTCCTCAGAACAATGGCGAGAAAGGTTCACAGAAGAATCACGAGAACGGCGAGCAGAAGAATCGCGAGTTCAAGAACAATGAACAGAGAAACACTGAGCAGCACAACGGCGAGCAGAAGAATCGCAATAACAACAAGCGCCGCAACAATAAGCAGCGCAACAAAGAGAGCGGCAACCAGCAGGGCAATCAGCAGTCTAACGGCAACCAGCGCCCAGGCAATGAGAACAATGTTCGTCCTGGAAGCAATGGCCGAGGCAGAGGCGTAGCCCAGAAGAAGCAGGGTGGCGCTCAGCAGAACCAGCAGAAGCGACAGGGCACAGCTCCTCAGAACCAGCAGAAGAAGGGAACAGAGAATTCCGGTCCTCGCAAGTACGCTCCAGTTGTCAATCCACAGAAGACCGATAATCCTGTGAAGAAATTCATCAAGCGTATCTTCGGATTCGGCAAGTAATCTCAAGAGAGAATAATCTCCAGAGAGAGTAATCTCCCGAAATGATATATTCCTGCTTCCAGGCAGGCTTATACATTATTATATATATGAGAAGCCCGATAAGAGAGTTGGACTATCCCAACCTTTTGTCGGGCTTCTCTTTTTTAAACGAACCTGAAAACACGGCTAAAATGGACAGAAATAAAAGACTCCCAGTCACTCCGCTGATGTTCTTCAGCCTCATACTATCACTTAGCATCATCACAGCCAGATACAGCTATGATTACTTCTCCACGCGCTATTGGCTCATCGCAGCCATCATTACCATAGCCTTAGCCGGCTGCTGCTATGTACTCAATGAAAACCGTCAGCTTTTCCGGCTCTTCTTCAGAAAAATCAAGCAGCTGGTCCTTCTTCAGAGCTTCCTTCTGTCGCTCTGCCTGTTCTGTCTGGGCGGTTTCATCACCTCCCATCATATCGATAAGACGAAAGCACCTGGCAGCATCATGACCTACCAGTCACTCTCCCCCATCGACCGCACCATCCTGGCAAGCCGTTCCTTCCGCCAGCAGCTGGAACAGCAGCTGCATACTTATCATATCGACGGACAGGATTTCGCCGTGATTTCTGCGATGGCGATGGGCGATAAGAGTTCACTCGACCGGGAAACCAAGGAGAGTTTTTCCATCTCCGGCACAAGTCATATACTGGCAGTTAGCGGCTTGCACATAGGCATTATCTTCCAGCTCTTCGTGATTCTTCTGGGCGGAAAGCGCCGTTCCAGACCCACCATTGCCTTGTCCCTCGTTGCCGTATGGGCGTATGTCGTCTTTATCGGCTTTCCCCCTAGTGCCGTCAGATCAGCCTCCATGCTCAGCATCTACAGTTTCTGCCTGTTAGCCCTGCGCCCCGACCTTTCGCTCAACACCCTGGCGCTAGCCTATGTCATCATGCTGTTTCTGAATCCCTTCCATCTTTTCGACATCAGTTTCCAGATGTCCTTTCTCGCCGTGGCTTCCATCCTCATATTCTATCCCCCACTCTTCGGCCTGCTCAAATCCCACGGCAAGATCATCCGTTGCCTCTGGGGATTATTCAGCGTATCCCTGGCGGCACAGATAGGCACGCTTCCGCTCATCGTCTATTATTTCGGCAGAATATCCTGCTACTCCCTGCTCACCAGCTTCATCGCCATCCCGGCAGCCACCCTCATCCTTTATCTTTGTGCCCTACTCCTGCTGCTTTCTCCCCTTACCTACATTTCCAGCCTTGCCTCCGTCGGCACCTGGCTGATGCAACATGTAGCAGCAGTACTTGCCAGCATTACCCAAGCCACCCATACCGCCTTCCGGCTTACCAGTCTGTTGCCGGGTGCCAGCATAGATCATCTTCATCTGTCACTCCTTCAGTTGATGCTTCTCTATCTGGCAGTCGTATCTGGCTACATGATCCTTGCCAAATGGAACCAGATAAGGGAAAAAATCTACAAGATTCGCCATTCTCATGCATTACCTTTCTAATCATTTGCCCATCACAAAAATAATGTGTATCTTTGCAGTATGAATTACGATAGAATCAAACAGCAGGCAGGTCATCTTCCTGCATTCCAGATAGCCGACGCCATCAACAGCACCCTGAAGGAGTCGGCAAACCTTGTTGTTACCGCTCCGCCGGGAGCAGGAAAATCCACCATACTCCCACTCACCCTCCTCGGAGCCACCCCACAGGGAAAGATTCTGATGCTGGAACCACGCCGCCTTGCTGCCCGTCAGATAGCTGAACGAATGGCAAGCATCTTGGGCGAACCCGTGGGCAAGACCGTGGGTTACCGGGTACGCTTCGAGAACAAGGTTTCTTCAGAAACCCGCATCAAGGTGCTCACCGAGGGAATCCTTACCCGGATGCTCATCCACGATGCCACGCTCGAAGGAGTGAGCGCCGTCATCTTCGATGAGTTTCACGAGCGAAGCATCAACTCCGACCTGGCACTTGCCCTCACCCGACAGGCCCAGGAAATCATCCGACCAGATTTGAAGATCATCATCATGTCGGCAACCATCGATGCTACTGCCATCTGCGAGGCTCTTCAGGCGCCATTGATAGAGAGCGAAGGACGGATGTTCCCCGTAGAGACCATTTATTCCGAGACCGACATTGCGCGATACGACATATATAAAGAGGTGGCGGCTACCATCCTCAAGGCAGCCGATAAGCACGAGGGAGATATTCTGGCTTTCCTTCCGGGACAGTCGGAGATTCTGAAATGCAAGGAGATATTGGATGCAAGCCTCAGCAGAGCAGCAGCTGCATCAGCTTCATTATCTGCAGCTTCATCATCTGCTGCAGAACTTTCCGTTCCGCAGGTTTATCCGCTCTACGGCAATCTTCCACCCGAGAAGCAGCGCCTCGCCATCGCCCCTTCGAAAGAGGGAGAAAGGAAAATCGTGCTCGCCACACCTATCGCAGAAACCTCGCTTACCATCGAAGGTGTGAGAATCGTGGTGGATTCCGGACTTTGCCGAAAACTGGTTTACGATGCCCGAACGGGATTGAGCCACCTGGAAACCGTTACCATCAGCAAGGATATGGCAACCCAGAGAAGAGGACGAGCCGGACGAGTGGCAGAAGGAATCTGCTACCGGTTGTGGACTCAGACCTCGGAACATCTGATGGAAGACCAGCGCCGACCGGAGATAGAAGAAGCTGACCTTACATCGATGGTGCTCGACATTGCAGCCTTTGGCGAGAACAATCCCCAGTCGCTGCTCTGGCTTACCCCACCATCAAGCAGTAACCTTCTCAATGCCAAGGAATTGC
>ERZ1026892.879-NODE-879-length-13416-cov-3.430432_pt1 | contig 13416 bp, 8 predicted proteins | sample MGYA00380176_ERZ1026892 | MGnify/ENA primary metagenome ERZ1026892 (study PRJEB33269, sample SAMEA4719812) | human gut metagenome | biome: human-associated habitat; feature: organic feature; material: feces | place: Cameroon | collected 2013-10 ... | reverse complement strand
GTAAGTAACACCTACGCTAGCACCGACGTACTTGTCCCAGTGGTGTGACTTGTACTTGGCAGAGCTTGCCCAGTTGTCAGGCTGAGCAGCGTCGAACTGGCCTTCGATTGCAGTTGCATAAACATCGAGGAAAATCTGAACGCGCTTGCTTACGCGGAAGTTGTTGAGCAAACCTACGTTGTAAGAAAGTTCGTTGTTACCGTCTTCCAAGTTGTGAGCCCAACCGAGACCTACGTAAGGAATGAAGTTCCATACGCGCTTCTCGTTGTAACCGAAGAACATGTTAGAGAGGTTGAACATCACGTCCTCCTGAAGATTGAACATCTTGTAAGAGTGATGGTCATCGCGAGTGTTCACCTGCTTCAGCCAGAGGCCGTCAAACTTGGTGCGGAGACCGATGCTGGGAGTGAACCATTTACCTACTGCTACGTTGAAGCCAAGCGTACCACGATCAACGCTGAAGGGGTTCTTGTTGCAGCAGTTTTCCTGAGAAGTGTAAGAGCCATTGGCTTCGATACCGGCGCTTACGAACCAGTTTGCCCAGAAAGAGTTCGTGGCAACACTGTACTTCTTGCTCGGAACTTCAGTGTTCTGAGCAACAGCCGATGCGGTCGATGCGAGACCTACAAAGGCAAGTGCAATCATTAACTTTCTCATAATTGGATGATTTGAAACTATTAATTTTGGAGTTTATTTGTCGGATTTTTGTGCGCTACAAGATTCACGTAGACCTGCTACGTGTAAGTTACGCGCTGCAAAGATAGGAAAACGTTTCCAAAGAATACAACTTTTTTGAATGAAATTTTTGCTTTCGGCTGATTCTACTATTAAATATGTTGTATTTTCCACATTTTGCTGACATCTTTTGCGCGCATTGATATTTCTGAATACTGTTTATGATAAGCTCCTCTTTTCTCCTTTTTGTCAGGAAAGTCGGTCAAAACCAGCTGCCTATGCGATCGTTGGGCAGGATGACCAATGTGGGGAGTCCATCGGGAGTGAGGTTGGGTGTTTGGCAGGCAAAGAGTTGGTCGAGCAGATGCGTCATTTCCTTGTTGCTCAGAGCTTGTCCGATGGGCATAGCTACTTTTCGTGCCAGCGAAAGAGAGATGATATGGTTGATGGTGTCTTCCGCGTCAGCCTGTCCGTTGATGGCGTCTTCCAGAATCGAACCGACCAGAGTTGTTGCTGAAAGCCCTTCGGTGCCGGATGGCATAGCCATGATGGAATAGGCTCCGTTGCCGAGAGGAGAAATGTCGAAACCAATGTCGGTGAGCTGTGGCATGATGTGGTCGAGCATGACACTTTCAGATGGTGAAAGGTTGACCATTTCAGGGAAAAGCATGCGTTGTGATGGTGCATGGTGTTCGCTGAAGAGTTTTCGGTAACGGTCGTAAAGTACACGGATGTGTGCCCTGTGTTGATCGATAAGAGCCAGTCCATCATTGAGGGAGGTCACAATATAGCGTCCCAGATAGTGCAAGCAAGTGCCGGATTGTTGTGTCCACATTTTCTGTTCTTCTTCCGGAAGGTGGCCGAACAGGGATGTGTTTTCTTTGTCGGTTGAAGGCCCAGTCTGGTTATTTCCACCCAAAGCGGAGGAAGAAAATGTTCCCGCAGTCTGTTCTTCGGTAGAGACGAATGAAGTTGCTGTATCAGTGGGCTGCTGTGATGGATTGGCATTTGTAGATGGAGCAGATGCTGCGTTGAGCGTGGAGTTATATACGTTCTCCCAATCAATGGCCGAAGAACGATGTTGGTTTTCCGAACCGCCAAAAGCCCTTGATGCAAATGTCGAAGGCCCGTCAGCAGGAGTCGTTTTCTTTTGACTGCCGGCTGATGAAGAATTGGAAAACGGCTCGTTGATAGATGAGCGAATGGTCGAAGTGAAAGCTTGCGAAGAGAATGTCTCGTCAGAAGTTGGGGCCTCCTTTTTGGGCGAAATGTCATCAGTCGTGGAATCCTTGTCCGACTGTTCGAAAGGATTGAAGTTTGGGTTGATGTGTACCTGCGGAGGTGCTACTTCCTGACTTTCAGATGGCTGGCTGTTGAAGATAGGCAAGTCAAATCTGTCGTCATTGTTGAAATCAATAGCAGGCACTGCACCATATTTTCCTAAGGATTCCCGAACGGCAGCCATCAGAATCTGGAAAATGGCATTGTCATCCTCAAACTTGATTTCCGTTTTCGTTGGGTGAATATTCACGTCAATGCGTGCAGGATCCACCTTGAAGGAAAGGAAGAACGGCACCTGCTGTCCCTCGGGGATGAGACGATCGTAGGCAGTGAGGATAGCCTTTGCGAAATAAGGGTGGCGCATGAAGCGTCCGTTCACAAAGAGATATTGGTGGGCATTCTTTTTGCGTGCCGCTGCCGGCATGCCAACAAAACCATTGATATGGGCAAGAGTCGTTTCGACGTCAACAGGCACAAGATTCTTGTCAATGCGAGTGCCGAATATGCCCACAATGCGTCGGCGCAGGTTGCCAGCAGGAAGGTCCATCATGACGCTACCGCCAGAGTGAAGCGTAAAAGCTTTGTCAGGGTGGGCTAGTGCAATCCGTTCAAATTCCGCAAGAATGTTGCTGAGTTCTGTTTGGTTGGACTTGAGGAACTTGCGTCGTGCCGGGATGTTGAAAAACAAGTTGCGTACGGCAAAGTTCGCTCCAACGGGGCAAGACACCGGTTCCTGTCCCATCACCTTCGAACCATCGATGGTTAAGCAAGTTCCTAGTTCCGCATCTTTTGTTCGAGTGCGGAGTTCCACTTGAGCCACAGCAGCTATGGAAGCCAAGGCCTCGCCTCGGAATCCCATTGTTTGGAGAGCGAAGAGGTCCGTTGCCTGTTCGATTTTCGATGTGGCATGTCGTTCGAACGACATACGTGCGTCCGTGGCGCTCATGCCGCATCCATTGTCGATGACTTGCACCAGTGTTTTTCCTGCGTCTTCCACAACCACCTGGATATGTGTTGCTCCCGCATCGAGAGAATTCTCCACCAGTTCCTTGATGATGGAAGCCGGACGCTGGATGACTTCACCTGCGGCAATCTGGTTGGCTACAGAATCGGGAAGAAGATGAATGATGTCGCTCATATAGTGGCTTGATGAAGGTTGTTTATTTTGTGTTTTATTTCCTTGAAAGGAAAAATGAGTTAGAGTTTCTGAAGCGGTGCTTCGCGTCGGATAGTCGGTTTGAGAGCTGTGCCCTTGGCTTTCCCTCTCCAGTTGAACACGTCATCGGGTCCTGTCGGTCGGATATAGTCGAACCATGCGAATCCCTGAAGCTTTGTGCGGTCTGCCGGTGCCAGTCCGATGGGATAGAAGTAGCCATGCGATTGCGGAGCCCAGATCTTTTGCAATTTGCGGTTCTGCATAAACATACGCGCCTTGGCAGTTTCCACGTAGTTCTGGTAGAGAATCAAGCTGTCCTTTTCCAGCGGGAAATTCACCACCCTCACATTTCCGAGGGCCTGATTCTCCGTCACTTCTCCGTTCTTATAATAAGTGCGCATCTGCTGCGATGCCACTTGGTTGAAGTGGATGGAGTCGAGCTGTTCCACCATGAGAGCTTGGCGGTCAACATAGGCCGAATCAATCGTAGAGTCGTTGAGATACACCCTTATCTCTTCACCCACAATCTGTCGGTTGTCGCTCCACACGATAGGGTCGCGGTAGAGTGTGAGCTGGTTGGTTTGGGTTGTAAACACCAGTGAGTCCGCCACCGCCTGCACATCCTTTCTGTAAGCTCGGGCATGGAGATAACCGTGGAGCACCCGGTAAGTCGAATCCGTATGGAGATGGAAAGAGTGCATGCGAAGCGTGTCAGCATGCACATAAAGCGTGTCATTGCCTTGTGAGAAGTCGCGGGCCAAAGCATGGTTCGTGGCCATGGCCTCGCCAGTCAGTTCGTTGTAGTAGGCATAATGCCCCGTCAGGATGTTCTTGTTTACCGAGTCGAGGCATTCCACGTTGTTGAAAGCCTCCATCACGCCCGTTTGCTTGTTGTAGAGCACGGAGTCCCCTTTCATCACCTTGTCGCGACCGAAAGCTTGGTTGCTTTTCAGCAGTCGGGCCTGTTCTGACTTAGTGTTGTAGAATCCATGTTCGGTGTAGATGCGGTCATTGCCCGAGTAAATGTTCGATTTTCCGATGATTTCAGCCCATTTCGTCTGTGTGTCATAATGCAGCGTATCGGTGACGAGACGGAATTTCGGATTGTTGAGCACCACATTGTAGTTGAAGTGAGCCATACGTGTGTCGGTATGGTATTCTCCCCAGTCCGACACCAGTCTGCTGTCACCATCCACCAGTTCGCCGCCTTCGAAATAGTAGCCCAAGTTATAGAGCCGGTCGTAGTTCAAACTATCTGTCTTCATGACCTGGTTGCGATGCTTCATCACCACATTGTGGCGCATTTCCGCAATTTGCGTTTCACCGTCGTAGTGGAGTTTGTTGCCGGTGAGTGAGAGTGTGTCACCTTGCAAGATGCGCACATGTCCGAAAGCGTCGAACGATTGTGAAGCCTCGAACAGTATGGCACTGTCGCAGTGCATCACCATGCCCGCATGACTGAGCACCACGTTTCCGCTCAGACGTTGTGCGCCCTCCATTTCGTTTACTGCGAAACGGAGATTATCGGCATGTTGTAGCGTGATACGTTCGTCGGCAGGAGTCTTCTTGCGCGGTTTCCGGTGGTCAGCGACGGCGAACGTCACCATGCTTGAGAGGAAAAGTGCGGCAAGCAACGCGAAGTAAAAACCTTTGTTGCGGGGCGTATGATGATGGGGTGCATTCATTGCTTCACAGATAGTTTATATGGTTGGAAGTGAGGCCAAAGAGGTCTCCAGTATATTGAATTTGCAAAGTTACTTAAAGTATTGAAGAAATGCACTGGCTTTGTTGAAGTTTTTGCCTATTCCAGTCAGTGAGCCAAGGCAAAAAGAAGGGAAGTCGCCGTTTGTTAGTCTTTTCGGCATAGGAAAACCGAAGCGAGTTATCCGTCGGACAGAATGGATGGGGTGTGGTAGGTAGACGAAAAAAAGGAGAAAATTCCTTTTGGAATCTTCTCCTTGAAGTGTCGTTATGAATAGGCTTCAATTATTTAGCCTTTTCCACGATGGCCTTGAAAGCCTGGGGATTGTTCACAGCGAGGTCAGCGAGCACCTTACGGTTGATCTCGATACCAGCCTTGTGAAGGTTACCCATGAGCTGAGAGTAAGAAAGACCTTCGAGGCGAGCAGTTGCGTTGATACGCTGAATCCAAAGAGCGCGGAAGTTGCGCTTCTTGTTGCGGCGATCACGGAAGGCATAGGTCAGACCCTTCTCCCAAGTGTTCTTGGCAACGGTCCAAACGTTCTTGCGGGCACCATAGTAACCGCGAGTGAGTTTGAGGATTCTCTTACGCTTTGCTCTTGAAGCTACGTGATTTACTGATCTTGGCATTTTGTTGTAACATTTTGGAAGTTAGCGCCGTCTCGCGTTAGGATTAAGTTTGCGCGACGAACTTGTGGGCTAAACATCCGGTTAGACTTTTGTGTGAGATGAAAAGATTTTGTTGTGCTTCCCAATCAAGAGAATTAACGGAGGCAGAGGAGTTCGCGTACCTGACGAACGTTGGTGCTGTCAACGAGAGCAGCGTGGTCGAGGTTGCGCTTCTGCTTCTTGGTCTTCTTGGTCAGAATGTGACTGTGGTAAGCGTGATGTCTTTTGATCTTACCTGTTCCGGTGAGAACGAAACGCTTCTTTGCACCAGAATTAGTCTTTACTTTTGGCATTTTCTTTTGAGTTTAATTGATTATTGAAAACTGCGGCTACGTGAGATACCGAACGTAGCGCGCTAGTATTTTTGCTATAGGGGAGGGAAGTGTGCACATGATTCCATGTCGCACGTCCTGGCTTTAGAAGTCTTCGCCTTCAACGAAAGGACCGGTGTATTCCTTCTTGGCCTTCACCTGAGGTGCCTTCTTTGCGGGTTTAGCCTCTTCGGCTACGGTTTCTTCCGTTTCTGCAGAAGTTTCCTTCTTGGGAGCGGGGGTCTTCTTCGGAGCGATGAAGATGATCATGCGCTTACCTTCAAGCACAGGCATCTGTTCCACCTTTCCGTACTCTTCCAAATCGTTGGCAAAACGGAGGAGGAGCACTTCGCCCTGTTCCTTGAAAAGGATGGAGCGTCCACGGAAGAATACGTAGGCTTTCACCTTGTCACCTTCCGAGAGGAATTCCTTCGCATGCTTCAGTTTGAAGTTGTAGTCATGCTCATCGGTTTGCGGTCCGAATCGGATTTCCTTCACTTCAATCTTCACCTGCTTGGCCTTCAGTTCCTTCTGGCGCTTCTTCTGCTGGTAGAGGAACTTGGAGTAGTTGATCAGACGGCAAACAGGAGGAACGGCATTGGGGGATATTTCAACCAGGTCAACACCCTTCTGCTGAGCCAACTGAACGGCTTGGCGGGTGGGCATTACTTCTGATTCTACGTCGTCGCCTACGATACGTACTTCCCGGCAGCGAATCTGTTCGTTGATGCGGTGCTGGGGTTTATTTTTGTCGCGGCGTGGTTTTTGCGGTGCTGGCATTAATTGTCTGTAATTGAGTTTGTAAGCATACTGGAGTGATACCGAGGGCCTGTCGGCACATATGGTTTTTCACCCTGTAGACCACAATTTTCTTTTGTCTTGATTTAATCGGCTGCAAATTTACGTCATCTTTTTAGATGGACAAAGTGTTTTGCCTCCTTTTTTGCTGATTTTATAGCAATTTAGTGGTGTAAAGCCGCTGTAAGCCAATGTGCCAATGCTTCTTGCGGGGCATTTTGCGTGGGCAAAGTGCTCCCGTTCGTAGCATTGGCACATGTAAACCGTTGAGCAAGAGAGTGGGGGAGCGATGTATTTTTGCTGCTCCCTTTATTTCTCTGTCAGGATCAATAGTCTTTGGTCATTTCGGCCACTTCATCGTTCACCTTCTTGGCAAACTCGTCGATGGTCATGGTACCCTGGTCGCCTTCGCCCTGCTTACGCACGGCCACCTTGTCTTCTGCGGCTTCCTTCTCACCGACAACGATCAGATAAGGAATATGCTTCATTTCGTTGTCGCGGATCTTGCGGCCAATCTTTTCCGAGCGGTCGTCCACGATGGTGCGAACATCCTGAGCTTCAAGCTGCTCTTTCACCTTCTGAGCGTAGTCGTTGTACTTGTCGGAGATGGGGAGGATAGCCACCTGGTCGGGAGTGAGCCACAAGGGGAAGTGTCCGGCAGTGTGCTCGATGAGCACAGCCACGAAGCGCTCCATTGAACCGAAGGGTGCACGGTGAATCATCACCGGACGGTGCTTCTGGTTGTCAGCGCCAGTATACTCGAGCTGGAAGCGTTCGGGCAAGTTGTAGTCCACCTGAATCGTACCCAGCTGCCAGCGGCGTCCGAGAGCGTCCTTCACCATGAAGTCAAGCTTGGGACCATAAAATGCAGCTTCGCCGTATTCCACGCGAGCGGGCAGACCCTTCTCTTTGCAAGCCTCGATGATGGCCTGTTCGGCGCGTTCCCAGTTCTCTTCTGAACCGATATACTTTTCCCGGTTCACTTTGTCACGCAGAGAAATCTGAGCTTCAAACTTGTCGAAATTCAAAGCCTTGAAGATGATCATGATGATATCCATCACGCGGAGGAACTCATCCTTCACCTGTTCGGGAGCACAGAAGATGTGTGCATCATCCTGAGTAAAGCCACGTACACGCGTCAGTCCGTGGAGCTCACCGCTCTGTTCGTAGCGGTAGACCGTACCGAATTCAGCGCAGCGGAAAGGCAGTTCCTTGTAAGAACGGGGCTTCCATGAGAAAATGGCGCAGTGGTGGGGGCAGTTCATCGGCTTGAGCATATACTCTTCGCCCTCTTCCGGAGTGTGGATTGGCTGGAAGGAGTCCTTGCCATATTTTGCGTAGTGACCTGAAGTCACGTAGAGGTTCTTCGAACCGATGTGGGGGGTCATCACCTGCTCGTAGCCGTAGCGCTTCTGGATTTTCTTGAGGAAATCCTCCAGGCGGAGACGGAGAGCCGTACCCTTCGGCAGCCACATGGGAAGACCCTTACCCACGAGGTCGGAGAACATGAAGAGTTCCATTTCCTTACCGATCTTACGGTGGTCGCGGCGCTTGGCCTCTTCCATCATCTGGAGATATTCATCGAGCAGTTTCTTTTTGGGGAAGCTGATACCATAGACGCGAGTCATCATCGGACGCTTTTCGTCGCCGCGCCAGTAGGCAGAGCTCACAGCCGTCACCTTCACAGCCTTGATCGGAGCAGTGTTGAGCAAGTGCGGGCCACGGCAGAGGTCGGTGTAGTCACCCTGCGTATAGGTCGTGATATGTCCGTCCTCGAGTTCCTCGATCAGTTCGTTCTTGTAAGTCTGTCCGCGTTCGCCGAAGAATTTGATGGCATCCGTCTTGCTGATGTCCTTGCGCACGAGCGGTTCCTTCTTCTGCACGAGTTCAGCCATCTTCTTCTCGATTTTGGGGAAGTCAGATTCGCTGATAACAACGCCTTCGGGCGGCATTACGTCGTAGTAGAAACCGTTTTCGATGGCGGGGCCGATACCGAATTGAGTGCCGGGCCAAAGTTCCTGCATAGCTTCAGCCATGAGGTGGGCAGAGGTATGCCAGAATGCGTGTTTGCCTTCCTCATCGTCCCATTTGTAGAGGTTGATGGTGGCATCTTCAGTTATAGGGCGGTTGAGCTCGACAGTTTCACCGTTCACGCCGCAAGCCAGCACATCCTGAGCGAGGCGCTGTGAAATGCTTTCGGCAATCTGGAGACCCGTTACTCCGCTTTCATATTCGCGTACGGAGCCGTCGGGAAAAGTGATCTTAATCATAGTCGTTAGCGTATGTTGTTTGCAATTGCTTGCAAAGATAGTGCAAATCGGGTGAAGAACAAAACGAAAGACAGAAAGACTTTCGGATTTGTTCTTCCGAAGGGTCGCTCATCTGGTTTTTCAGGAACGTCTGGTCGGGATATGGTGAGTAAACGTAATTGTAGTGCTCAGCGTAATATTTTCCTCATTTATTTCTCGCATTCAGGTTCGTTTCTTTACCTTTGTAGTCTTGGAAATTTTGTTAACTTTGCATCTGAAAACAAAAACTATAACAAGTGAACCACCCAACTTCACCCTCCACCCTTCGCCGTCAGCGGCCTCGTCGTCGCGGATGGCTAGCCCTGTTGCCCCTGGTGCTGCTCGCAGTGCTGATGTGTGCCTTTGGCACCCTTATGGGCGATTTCTCCAAAGTGCCGATGACCATTGTGTTCCTCCTTGTCAGTGTGGCCTCGTTTCTCACCCTCCGCGGATACAGCATGGAGGAACGCGTTGAAACCTTCTCACGCGGAGCAGGCAGTAAGGAGCTGCTCCTCATGGTCTGGATCTTTGTGCTGGCCGGTGCTTTTGCCAAATCCGCCCAAGCCATGGGAGCCGTCAGCGCCACTGTTGACCTCACCATGGCCTGCCTCCCTGAGAGCATGCTCCTTGGCGGTCTTTTTGTGGCAGCCTGCATCGTTTCGCTCTGCATGGGCACCTCCGTAGGTACGATCGTTGCCCTCGTCCCCGTAGCTGCAGAAATGAGCGGACGCATCGAAACCCCCGTCCCCCTGATGGTAGCAGCCGTAGTCGGTGGCGCCTTCTTCGGCGACAATCTCTCCTTCATCTCCGACACCACCGTTGCCGCCACCCGCACGCAGGAATGTTCCATGCGCGATAAGTTCCGCACCAATTTCCGTATCGTCCTTCCCGCAGCCCTGGTCTGCCTCGCCATCTATGTCGTGATGGGATACCAACATGGCGCCTCCGCCGGTGTGGCCCATGATTCCCTGCATCTCTGGCGCGTCCTTCCCTATCTGGCCGTGCTCGTCACAGCCATCTGTGGTCTGAATGTCCTCCTGTCACTCACCCTCGGACTCGTGTTGACAGGCCTCGTAGGAGCCCTCGACGGCACCCTCACCTTTGCCGGATGGATCAGTTCCATGGCCGAAGGCATCGGCGGCATGGGTGAACTCATCCTCATCTCCATGATGGCCGGTGGCCTGCTCGCTGTCGTGCGCAAAGCAGGCGGTGTGACCTATATGGTGAGAGGCATCACGCGTCGCGTACATTCCCGTCGTGGTGCAGAAGTCTGCATCGGAGCCCTCGTCTCGCTCACCAACCTCTGTACGGCCAACAACACCGTAGCCATTCTCTCCGTCGGCTCCATCGTCAAGGACATCGCCGTGCGTTATGGCGTAGACCGCCGCCGTTCAGCCAGTTTGCTCGACATCTTCTCCTGCGTCGTGCAAGGCATCATCCCCTATGGTGCACAGCTGCTGATGGCCAGCGGATTGGCCTTGGTGAGCCCCATGGCCATCATCCCCTATCTCTACTATCCCATGCTGCTCGCTGCCGCCGCATTCGTCAGCATCGCCTTCAGCCGTGAGAAAGCAGTGAAGAAACACCATGTTGAGGTCTGAGACGGGCCATCCCAACAGCTCTTCCAGTCGTCTTGGCTGACGCTAACTCCAAGTGAATATGACTCTCTCGCTCTTCCATCATCCCCAGCATGAAGTCAGTCCAACGGAAGAGAACAAAAAAGGGAAACGCGTGATTATCGTCGTTGAACGGTAATCGCACGTTTCCCTTTTTTTTTCTGTTTATGCTCGTAATGGAAGCAGAGTAGGGGTGTGTGCTTTTTTTTATTTCACCCAACCCTTATACTGGAATTCGCAGTTGCGCCAGTCAGGACTGATGCGCACATAAGTCGTGTTGATCTTATCCTGAATCCACTTCTCAATCTTTTCCTCACGGCGCTTGTTGACCACCACGTCGCGGAGAATCTGGAAATCTTCGGTGATGCTGGCCCGATGACCCTCGATGCGGTTCTTCAGGCGTACGATGGCACACACCGTCTGTCCCTTCTCGTTCGTCATGCGGAAAGCACGCGAAACCTGACCCACCTGCAACGTATCAACCACTTTCGCCACGTCCTGCGGGAGATCCTTCATCTGGAAGCGTGAGCTGATGGAGCGGTCCTCCATATTCACATTCGCCATGAGACCGTGGTTGTTGCGCGTATCCTTATCGTCGGAGAGCACGGCAGCCGCCTCGTCGAAGGTGAATTTCTTGTTGCGGATGTCATCACCGATGGAGTCGAGATGAGCGATGTCGCGCTGGAACTCGCTCTCCTCAATCTGCGGCTTGAGCAAGATATGGCGCACGTTCACCTTGTCGCCACGTTTGTCGATCAGCTGGATGATGTGGAAGCCAAATTCCGTACGCACAATCTTCGACACCTTCTTCGGGTCGTTCAGAGAGAAAGCCACGTTGGCAAATTCAGGAACCCACTGGTTACGTCCCGTGTATCCCAGTTCGCCACCGTTTCGGGCCGAACCGTCCTCCGAGTAAAACTTTGCCAGCGTGGAAAAATCACTCTCGCCCGAGTTCACGCGGCGGGCAAATTCACGAAGGCGGCCCTCAATACGTTCCACCTCCGCACGCGACACCTGCGGCACCGTCGTGATGATCTGCACCTCCACCTGCGTCGGGATGAAAGGCAGCGAGTCGGCAGGAAGTTTCTGGAAATAATCGCGCACCTCAGCCGGTGTGGCCGTCACGCTCGAAGTCAGCTTCTGCTGCACCTGCTGCACCATCTGTTCCTCGCGCGCCTGCTTCTTATACATCTCGCGCATCTGCGAAATCTTCATGTGAGCTTCCTGTTCGACGGCCTCGCGCGAACCATAAGCCTGGATGTATCCATTGATGCGATTGTCAACGCTCGAGATGATGTCGCTCTCGCTCACCGTGATACTGTCGAGTTCCGCCTGATGCAGAAACAGCTTCTGGATAGCCATCTGCTCCGGAATCTTGCAGTAAGGATTATCCATCGAAATGCCACGCATATCGGCATTGATGCGCTGCTCTTCCACGTCGGAGAGGAGGATAGGCTCATCGCCCACCACCCATATGATTTCATCGACCACGTTCTTCTGTGCCGACGCAAAAAGCGGAAGCGCGGCGAAGAGCGGAAGGAGAATTTTCTTTGTCATGAAAAAGAGAATGTTAGAGTTGTGTTGGGAAATCCGGCAGATCTCATTCCAAGGTGCCCAGCACCTCATCGTTGAGTTTCACCGCAAAGCGCTTGTTGAGTCCGTCCACCCAGATACGCTCCTTGTCGGCCTGATAGTCAGCCGTCACCTGAGCCTTGGCGTCGAGCCATGTCTTCGGTTGCTTCAGCACCTTGCCACTCACGCCGCTGACCATGAATCCTGCGGGAGTCTTCGGAGCCTTGTCCGATTTGAAGGCATACGCATCAACGAAGGCATTCTGTCCCTTCGTGCAGAGGTAGGGACCGCTCACGCTCACCGTCACGCTGTCGGCATTGAAGCGTTGCTTGACCGCTGAGCGCCATTCGCCGTAGGCATTGTCGTTGATATACGCCTTGAGGAACTTCTTTGCCGCCTTGGCATCCTTTGCGTTCTTGCAGTGGAACACGTAGCCCTTGAAGGAAGGCTCCTTCCATGCATAATCCTTGCGGTGCGCCTTGAACCAACGCTCCAGTCCGAGCGTGTCCGTGGCCGCCACGTCCCACACCTGACGCTTGCTCACTTCGTAGAGCAGCAATCCGTCGTGGTATTCCTGAATCAGATAGCGCAAGTCCGCGTTGTCGTTGATGTGGGCGTTCATGACGCTGTCCAACACCGCCTCACGCGTCAGGCGTCCCTTCGAAGCATCCACAATGCGCTTGATGCGCTGTTCGGCCGAAGCCTCCTCGATGTTCTGTCGCTTCAGAGACACCAGAATTTCCGGCTGCAGTTTCTCGAACGGATCGAGCTGCTTGCGCTCCGTCATGCGGATGATGTGATAGCCAAAAGGCGAAAGCACCGGCTTCGACGTCTCCCCCTGCTTCAGGGCATAAGCCGCCTCCTCAAATTCCTTCACCGTTGTGCCCGGACCGATGAGCGGAAGCTGTCCGCCTTTTGAGGCCGTACCGAGGTCGTTCGAGTATTTCTCTGCCATTTCGGCAAAGTCAGCTCCATGCTGGAGTGCATCGTAGATGGAATCCGCCTTGGCCTTTGCCGCAGCCTTTTCAGCATCCGAAGCCTTCTGCTTGAGCTGAATCAGAATGTGGGCCGGACGAAGCAAGTCCTTGCCGTTGAGCGCCTTCACCGTGTTGTCGTAGACAACGTGGGCGATGGAGTCGATGAACTGCTGGTCAACCATGAACGGTGTCAGCTGCATGTCGCGGTAAGTCAGGAATTCGCGCTTGAAGCTCGACAATGTGTCGAGATGCGCCGATTCGGCAGCCGCCACCTTCAGCTTGTAGTTCACAAACATGGGGATATATTCCTTCACCGTCTTCTTTTCGACGGCACCTTCCACGTTTCCGTTCTTATTGTAGGAGTAGAGGAAT
>ERZ1026892.877-NODE-877-length-13430-cov-12.809720_pt1 | contig 13430 bp, 13 predicted proteins | sample MGYA00380176_ERZ1026892 | MGnify/ENA primary metagenome ERZ1026892 (study PRJEB33269, sample SAMEA4719812) | human gut metagenome | biome: human-associated habitat; feature: organic feature; material: feces | place: Cameroon | collected 2013-10 ... | reverse complement strand
TTTAATTTGGCGGAAGCGTAGAGATTCGAACTCTAGAACCCTTTCGGGTCGCCGGTTTTCAAGACCGGTGCCTTCAACCGCTCGGCCACGCTTCCAATGAGGCGCACTATAAACATCCCGAACGGACCTGTAAAGCACCAAAACGTTCGTTTGCCTGAAAAACAGCCAAAAAGTTGTTATTCGTCTGAAAAAACAACAGAATGGCTAGTTTTCCAACGCTTTTACCGCCCTCAACCTGCTTAATGTTTTTTGATAAACATATCTTTGGTGTAGTAGTAGCCCAGGCGGTCAGGGGTAAATCCGCCGACCCACGGTTTCACCAGGTGCGTGCGGACGTAGTGATAGACCGGAATGGCCGGCACATCGCGCGCCAGCAGGTCTTCTGCTTTCTGGTAGTCGCGGGCGCGCTGGGCAACGTCCTGTGTTTTCGCCGCATCATGCATCACCGCGTCATATTCCGGGTTGCTGTACTTCGCGGTATTCTCACTGTCGCCGGTGCGGAAAGTGTTCAGGAAAGTGGAAGCATCATCGTAGTCGGCGATCCACGCGTAGCGCACCACGTCGAAATTACCGGTGTGCATGGCATCCAGCATGGTTTTCCACTCCTGGTTTTGCAGCTTAGCTTCGACGCCGAGATTTTTCTTCCACATCGAAGAAGCCGCAATCGCCACCCGCTGGTGCGATTCAGAGGTGTTGTAGAGCAAATTAAACGACAGCGGATGGGCGTCGTTAAACCCAGCCTCCGCCAGCAGTTTTTTCGCTTCAGCAATCCGCTTGTCGCGCGGCCAGGAGGCGTAATCCGGGCCGTTCAGCTTCACGCCGCCAATCTCCGGCTGGCTGATGACCCACGCCGGACGCTGCCCCTGCCCCATGACCTTATCGGCGATAATATCTTTATCCAGCGCCATGTTCAGCGCACGGCGTACGCGGGCATCGTTAAACGGCGCTTTGGTGGTATTGAACTCGTAGTAATAGGTTGCCAGCTGCGGCGACACGTCCACCTCGCTACCTAAAGTTTTTTTCAACTGACTGAACTGGTTGATCGGCAGCGTATACACAATATCGACCTCTCCCGCCTTGTAGCGGTTGACGTCGGCTGCTTCGGAGCGGATAGGCAGATAGGTCACCTTATTAATTACCGTCTGCTTATCATCCCAGTAGCGCGGATTACGTTCGGCAACGATTCGCTCGTTCACCACCCACTGGGATAAATGATAGGCGCCGCTGCCCACAAAGTGTTCCGGTTTCACCCATTTATCGCCGTAGCGACCGATCAGCACTTTATCGAGCGGTACCATGGACGGGTGAGCCAGCATGGCAAGAAACGCGGAAGTGGGCTGCGTCAGCGTCACTTCCAGCGTGGTGTCGTTAATCGCCTTCACGCCAAGCGTATCGGGCGTTTTTTTACCCAACGCGATATCGGCGGCGTTCATAATATGCATATTGCCCGGATAGCTGGCATACGGCGACGCGGTGGCCGGCGTCACCAAACGCTGCCAGCTCCAGACAACATCCTGCGCGGTGATGGGAGAACCGTCAGACCACGTAATGCCCGGGCGTAAATGGAAGGTCCAGACGGTGTTGTCCTTATTTTCCCAGGATTCCGCCAGCCGTGGTTCAATGCTGCCGTCCGGTTTCACCGCCACCAGCCCGTCGAACAGGTCGCTGATGATATTAAACTCAACGTCGCTTTCAACCTTATGCGGGTCGAGCGAAGCAGGCTCATTGCCGTTGCTGCGCACCAGCTCCTGTTTGTCGGCAAGCTGAGTACCTTCCGGCACGGTCGCGGCCTGCGCTGCGCCGGCCAGACCCATTGCAAGGAGAACCATCGTGATGTTGTTATGTTTGTATAATTTCATTTCCATTGCCTTGTTGTTTTAACCCTGTTCACTCTTGGCACAGATGGCCGATAACGCAAGTGCTTTCAATAACCTATAAGAGATTGATCTCGCTCTTTCGTGCTTTATATTGTGTTTCTGTGACAAGCCAGAAGTCTGAGTAAAGATGGGTAAAAAGATTTGGGAATAAAAGAGAGATTTCTTATGCTGTGTCACTAATAACATCTGTCATAAGAGAGTGACTCATGGATCGCATAATTACTTCATCGCGTGACCGCTCATCGCTGCTGAGCACACATAAAGTCCTGCGTAACACCTATTTCCTGCTGAGCCTGACGCTGGCGTTTTCTGCCATTACCGCCACCGCCAGCACCGTGCTGGGGCTGCCGTCTCCGGGCTTAATTCTGACGCTGGTCGGCATGTACGGCCTGATGTTCCTGACCTATAAAACGGCGGATAAACCGGTCGGTATTCTGTCTGCCTTCGCCTTTACCGGCTTCCTTGGCTATATCCTCGGGCCGATTCTCAACGCCTACCTGTCCGCGGGTATGGGCGATGTGATCGGTATGGCGCTGGGCGGCACCGCGCTGGTGTTCTTCAGCTGCTCGGCCTATGTGCTGACCACCCGTAAAGATATGTCCTTCCTCGGCGGAATGCTGATGGCCGGTATAGTGGTGGTGCTGATTGGCATGGTGGCGAACATCTTCCTGCAGCTGCCGGCGCTGCACCTGGCGATTAGCGCGGTGTTTATCCTGATCTCTTCCGGTGCCATCCTGTTTGAGACCAGCAATATCATCCGCGGCGGGGAAACCAACTATATCCGCGCGACCGTTAGCCTGTACGTCTCGCTGTACAACATCTTTGTCAGCCTGCTGAGCATCCTCGGTTTCGCTAGCCGCGACTAACCTACCTGCTCATCAACATCAGGGCCTCGCTTATGCGGGGCCTTTTTATTTGCTACACTTCCCGCCATCTGTTTGCTGTGTGAAATATTATGCTTATCTACCAGAACACCGAAATTGAGACCGATAGCGAAGGCTATCTGAAAGACACTACGCTGTGGAGCGAAGGGTTAGCCGAGGCGATCGCCGCGAACGAAGGCATTGCGCTCAGCCCTGAACATTGGGAAGTGGTGCGCTTCGTGCGTGAGTTTTACCTCGAATTCAACACTTCGCCGGCTATCCGCATGCTGGTGAAAGCCATGGCTAACACCTTTGGCGAAGAAAAAGGCAACAGCCGCTATCTTTACCGTCTGTTCCCAAAAGGGCCGGCTAAACAGGCGACAAAAATCGCTGGCCTGCCAAAGCCGGTGAAGTGTATTTAATAACGAATGCTAAAATTGCTCCACGCCTTTTCGGGTTGATGAGGTTCGGCCAGAACTTTATCAACCCGCGCGCTGCGTGGCCCGCCCGCTTTTAGCCACGCCAGCAGCTTCTCAACCTGTTCATCATTGCCGCAGGCAACCACCTCGACGCTACCGTCATCAAGGTTCAGCGCATAGCCGCGCAGGCCAAGGCGCAGCGCCTCCTGCTGGGTAAAGAAGCGGAAGCCCACGCCCTGCACTTTACCGTAGACCCAACAAATCACGCATTTATCCATCTTATTTCCTCCCGTTTTTATCCCAACTTTAGCGCCAATTCCCCCCACATTCTGCCGTCACACGTTGCATTTGTGCGGGGAAGTCGGGAAAATGCAGCCTGATTCCATCAAACAGCCAGAAAATTAACTATGAGTGTACGTTTAGTGTTAGCCAAAGGGCGCGAAAAATCATTGTTGCGCCGTCATCCCTGGGTCTTTTCCGGTGCGGTAGCCCGCATGGAAGGCAAAGCCAACCTCGGTGAGACCATTGATATTGTCGATCATCAGGGTAAATGGTTAGCCCGCGGCGCGTATTCTCCCGCCTCGCAGATCCGCGCTCGCGTCTGGACGTTTGACGCTAATGAAAGCATTGATATCGATTTCTTCATCCGTCGTCTTCAGCAGGCGCAAAGCTGGCGCGACTGGCTGGCGAAAAAAGACGGTCTGGATAGCTACCGTCTGATTGCCGGTGAATCTGACGGCCTACCGGGTGTTACCATCGACCGTTTTGGCAACTTCCTGGTGCTGCAGCTGCTGAGCGCCGGTGCCGAATACCAGCGCGCCGCGCTGATTAGCGCCCTGCAAACGCTCTATCCGGAATGCGCCATCTACGATCGTAGCGATGTCGCAGTACGTAAAAAAGAAGGTATGGAGCTGACTCAGGGCCCGGAGACCGGCGAACTGCCGCCTGCTCTGCTGCCAATTGAAGAACACGGCATGAAGCTGTTGGTCGATATTCAGGGTGGTCACAAAACCGGCTACTACCTTGACCAGCGCGATAGCCGTCTGGCTACCCGTCGTTATGTGGAAGACAAGCGCGTCCTGAACTGCTTCTCCTATACCGGCGGTTTTGCCGTTTCGGCATTGATGGGCGGCTGCCGCCAGGTCACCAGCGTCGATACCTCTCAGGAAGCGCTGGACGTCGCGCGCCAGAACGTTGAGCTAAACAAACTCGATCTGAGCAAAGCCGAGTTCGTGCGCGACGACGTGTTTAAACTGCTGCGTAAATATCGCGATCGGGGCGAGAAATTCGATGTTATCGTAATGGACCCGCCAAAATTCGTCGAAAACAAAAGTCAGCTGATGGGCGCCTGCCGCGGCTATAAAGACATCAACATGCTGGCTATTCAGTTACTGAATCCGGGCGGCGTGCTGCTGACTTTCTCCTGTTCAGGCCTGATGACCTCAGATTTATTCCAGAAAATCATTGCCGATGCCGCTGTAGATGCCGGTCGTGATGTACAATTTATAGAGCAGTTCCGTCAGGCAGCCGATCACCCGGTGATTGCGACGTACCCGGAAGGACTGTACTTGAAAGGATTTGCCTGCCGCGTCATGTAACTTGAAAAGCGAAATGGTGTCTATATATGTAGAAGTAGAGAAAAGCCATTTCCCGGGAGGTGAGTATGATGATTACCAGCAAATTCGGTATTGGCCAGCAGGTGCGTCACTCCCTGCTGGGCTATCTGGGCGTGGTGGTAGATATCGACCCGGTTTACTCGCTTGACGATCCTGATCCCGACGATCTGGCGGCTAACGACGAACTGCGTGCGTTGCCCTGGTATCACGTGGTGATGGAAGATGACGAAGGCCAGCCGGTGCATACCTATCTGGCCGAAGCCCAGTTGAGCAGTGAGCCGAGCGAGGATCATCCAGAACAACCGACGATGGATGAACTGGCGCGTACCATCCGCCGTCAGCTACAGGCACCGCGGCTGCGTAACTGATTGCCGCGTTAATAAAAAACCCGCTATGCGGGTTTTTTTGTATTCTCAACAACGCGCATTTATTTCGCGAGGCCCAGACGAGGGATCTCAATCGCCGGGCACCGATCCATCACTACCTGCATCCCCGCATTGCGCGCCAGCACGGCAGCCTGTTCGTTAATCACGCCGAGCTGCAGCCACAGCGTCTTCGCCCCGATAGCTATCGCCTCCTGCGCCACGCCCCACGCGGCTTCCGAATTACGGAACACGTCAACCATGTCGACCTTCTCCGGCACTTCGGCAAGGGTGGCGTAGCCTTGCTGCCCGAGCAGCGTTTTGCCGCCAACCTTCGGCGAAACAGGAATCACGTGGTAGCCCTGATCCAACAGGTATTTCATCACCCGGTAGCTTGGACGGTCCGGCTTGTCGCTGGCGCCCACCAGCGCGATGGTTCGCGTGGTCGTCAAAATGCTGGCAATCTCGTTTTCAGTCATCATTATCCTCCTGGCCAATCACTTAAGTGTACGCTAGTCCGCTGATGTCAGGCGTCAAATTTTTGCCAATCAGGGCTTGCAGCTTGATTCGCATGCAGTAATCTGTCTGGATTCAACACTCAGGGAAAGACACATGGAACTGACAACACGCACCTTACCGGCGCGTAAACACATCGCGCTGGTCGCGCACGACCACTGCAAAGATATGCTGATGAAATGGGTACAGCGTCACCAGGCCTGCCTGGCAAACCACACGCTGTCAGCGACCGGCACCACCGGTAACCTGGTGCAGCGGGCAACAGGCCTGGAAGTCCAGGCGATGCTCAGCGGCCCGATGGGCGGCGACCAGCAGGTTGGCGCGCTGATTTCGGAAGGGAAAATCGACGTACTGATCTTCTTCTGGGATCCGCTCAACGCCGTGCCCCATGACCCGGATGTGAAGGCTCTGCTGCGCCTGGCAACCGTCTGGAATATTCCGGTAGCCACCAACGCCGCCACCGCCGACTTCATTATTCAGTCGCCTAACTTCAGCGAACCTGTGGATATTCTGATCCCTGACTATCAGCGCTATCTGGCAGAGCGCCTGAAATAATTCCTCACGCTCCCGGAGCCGACGCGGTGTCGGCTCCATTCTTCGATTACGGCTTTCTCGCCACCGGCACCGACAGCTGCTTTAACACCTCCACGAACGGCGACGGCTGCGCCTTATTGAACAGCAGCCAGACGCGCAGACGCGCGCGGGTCATCGCCACGTACAATAAACGCCGCTCTTCGGCATCGGGGAAATCCTCCGGCGCGGGCAGCAACGCTTGTTCCATAATCGACTCGCGAGCAGGCGCCGGAAAACCGTCAAAACCTTCCTGCAGCCCGAGAACAATCACATAATCCGCCTGTTGGCCCTTACTGGCGTGCACGGTCATAAAATCAATATTCAGCTTCGGCCAGCGCGTGGCCGCTTTCTCCAGCGCCGCTGGCTTGAGGTGGTGGTAACGGGCCAGCACCAGAATACGCTGGTCCGGCGTCACGTAGCCGCTGAGCTTATCAAACAGTGCATCAAGCTTATCGTCCTCGAGCAGGGTGACGGCATTTTTGTCGCCCGTGGTCAGACTGTTCAGCGGTTTATTCAGCTGGTGCGGGTTTTGCTGAATGAACCGGTTAGCAATTTCACCGATGCGGTTGTTGAAGCGATAGGTGGTATCCAGCGCACAGTTATCCCCTTCACCAAAATAGTGATTGAAGGCGGTGGTTAACGACAGCTGTGCGCCGCTAAAGCGGTAAATCGCCTGCCAGTCATCGCCAACGGCATAAAGCGAAGTCTGCGAGTTTTGCTTACGTAGCGCCGCCAGCAGCGCCGCACGCTGCGGGGAGATGTCCTGAAATTCGTCGACCAGAATATGCTTCCACGGGCTGACGAAGCGTCCCTTGTCGAGGATGATAATCGCCTGGTGAATCAGCCCGGAGAAATCGACGGCGTTTTCGGCTTTCAGCGCGGCTTTCCACGCTTTCAACAACGGGGCCATCAGCTTAACCCGCTTGCCGAACAGATCCCGAATATCTTCCGGCGCACCGGCAATCATCTCGGCCTGCGAACCGCCGTGCATGCGCATCAGGCTGACCCAGCGGTCAAGGCGGCTACCTATTCGCTTGACGATTTTTTCATCTTCCCAGAAGCTGTCTTCCTCTACATCCCAGCCCAGCTCTTCCTGCAGCCACAGTCGCCAACCTTTGGCCTGCGCCTTTTTCTCCCGACACTGTTGCTGCCAACACGCGATAAACAATTTAGCGCGAGCGGCGGCATCGTTCTCCAACTTGCTGACGACCGGCACTTTTTTACTGCCCTGCTGAATGATTGACAGCGCCAGCGCATGGAAGGTACGCGCGGTAATGGCATCGGTATGCAGGCGCGTTTGCAGGCGCTCGTCCATCTCTTCAGCCGCCTTACGGCCAAAAGCCAACAGCAAAATCTGTTCCGCCGAGGCCTCGCCGCGCTCAAGCAGCCAGCCCGCACGCGCCACCAGCACCGACGTTTTACCGCTACCGGCCCCGGCCAGCACCAGCAACGAACGCTCGCCGTTGACCACCGCGCGCGCCTGTGACGGATTCAATGGCGACGATTCGATACCCGCAAAAAAGTCGCTGTACTGTTCCAGCATTGCGTCGGTATAGCGCTGGTTGTGTTGTGCACGCCCGCTCTCTTTATCTGCCAGCCATGCCTGGCACTGCCGCCAACTCTCACGACAGTTATCAAACTCTTCCAGCCGATGGGTCGGTAGCGGCAACCCCTCCAGCGCTTTAACGATCCGCAGGCGAATCCCCTGCACCTGCTGGCGGGTCAACCAACGGTTTTCTTCGCGGCTACCGGCAATAATCGCCAGCTGCGCGTCCAGCAGCCCGGCGGCGATGTCGCTCATCTCCGCGCTCCACTGCTGCCACAATCCCAGCAGATGACGGTGGAAACGCTGCGTCTCGCCCCATTCTGTTCCGTGCAGGCGCACAACTTTATCCTCTGGCAGCACGAACTCCAGCTCTCCCCACACCAGACCGCGCTTGCAGTTAATCGCCAGTAGCTGATTAAAAGGGATGAGATATTCATGCTGCGGGCCGGACACCCGAACGCCCGCGTTGAGGATCTCAACCCGGTCATAAGGATGCTGCGCCATGCGCTTACCCAGCGTCGTTGCTTTTAATTCCATGTCGTGCCGAATCCTGACTTTTTCGATATCTCACAGTGTAACCGCCAGAGAATAGGTGCTCCAGCCTAAAAAAACGTTACAATCAACAGGTCTTATTATTCACAGCGCTGCACTGAGGATTTATGCGTACTGTTCTGAATATTTTGAATTTTGTATTAGGTGGTTTTCTGACAACGCTCGGCTGGCTGCTGGCAACACTCGTCAGCATTGTCCTGATTATTACGCTGCCGCTGACTCGCTCATGCTGGGAGATCACGAAGCTGTCGCTGGTACCGTACGGCAACGAAGCGGTGCACGTCGATGAACTGGAACCGGGGGCCAAAAGTAGCGTAATGAATGCGGGCGGCACTCTGCTCAATATTCTGTGGCTTGTGCTATTCGGCTGGTGGCTGTGCCTGACGCACATTATGGCGGGCATCGCCCAATGCATCAGCATTATCGGCATCCCGGTCGGGATTGCGAACTTTAAAATAGCCGCTATTGCCCTGTGGCCGGTGGGACGTCGGGTTGTGCCCGTAGAAGTGGCGCGCGCGGCGCGTGAAGCGAATGCCCGCCGCCGTTTTCAGTAATCAGGATCCTTAACCGCTATGCTAAGCCCGCTGCTTCGCCGCTATACATGGAACAGTACCTGGCTGTACAACGCCAGAATATTTATTGCCCTCATCGGCACCACCGCCCTGCCCTGGTGGCTGGGCGATGCAAAGCTAACCATCCCGCTCACCCTGGGGGTCGTCGCTGCCGCGCTAACGGATCTCGACGATCGCCTGACCGGTCGGCTGCGTAACCTGGTTATCACCCTGATCTGCTTTTTTATCGCCTCAGCATCGGTTGAAGTGCTGTTTCCCTGGCCGTGGCTGTTTGCGTTGGGGCTCACCGTTTCGACCATCGGGTTTATTTTGCTGGGCGGCTTGGGGCAACGCTACGCCACCATCGCCTTTGGCGCGCTGCTGATTGCCATTTACACGATGCTCGGCGTATCGCTCTACGCTCACTGGTATCAGCAGCCACTGCTGCTGATTGCCGGTGCCGTGTGGTATAACGTCCTGACGCTAACCGGGCACCTGATATTTCCCATCCGCCCGTTACAGGATAACCTCGCCCGCAGCTACGAACAGCTTGCCCGCTTTCTGGAGCTGAAATCGCGCCTGTTTGATCCGGATCTTGACGACGATAATCAGGCGCCGCTGTATGAGCTAGCGCTGGCAAACGGCCAACTGGTGGCGACACTCAACCAGACGAAAGCGTCTTTATTAACGCGTCTGCGCGGCGATCGCGGCCAGCGAAGCACCCGCCGTACGCTGCATTATTATTTTGTCGCTCAGGATATCCACGAACGGGCCAGTTCATCGCATATACAGTATCAGGCGTTACGCGACCAGTTCCGCTACAGCGACGTGATGTTTCGCTTCCAGCGCCTGCTCTCCATGCAGTCAATCGCCTGCCAGGATCTGGCTAAGGCTATTTTGTTGCGGACGCCGTATCAGCATGACGCCCGCTTTGAACGCGCTTTTACCCATCTCGACGCCGCGCTGGATCGCGTTCGCGCTAGCGGTACCGCACCGGAGCAGATGAAAGCGCTGGGTTTTTTGCTCAATAACCTGCGGGCGATTGATGCCCAGCTGGCCACCATTGAATCTGAACAGACGCCGTCGCAAACGAACAGCGAAACGGAGAATGTTCTGGCTGATGACAGTCTGCACGGTTTTGACGATATGCTTTCACGCCTGAGTCGTAACATGTCGCCGGAGTCAGCGCTGTTCCGCCACGCGGTGCGTATGTCGGTGGTGCTGTGCGTTGGTTACGCCTTTATTCAGTTTACCGGGTTACAGCACGGCTACTGGATTTTGCTCACCAGCCTGTTTGTCTGTCAGCCAAACTACAACGCTACACGCCATCGCCTGGCGCTGCGTATTATTGGCACGCTGGTCGGCGTGGCGTTGGGCTTGCCGATCCTCTGGCTAGTGCCATCGCTGGAAGGCCAACTGATACTGATTGTGGTCACCGGCGTACTGTTCTTCGCGTTTCGCAACGTCCAGTACGCTCACGCCACCATGTTTATTACCCTGCTCGTCCTGCTGTGCTTTAACCTGCTTGGTGAGGGATTCGAAGTGGCGCTTCCGCGCGTAGTGGATACGCTGATTGGCTGCGGTATTGCCTGGCTGGCGGTGAGCTTTATCTGGCCAGACTGGAAATTCCGTAACCTGCCGCGCGTCCTGGAGCGCGCAGTGGACGCCAACTGCCGCTATCTGGATGCGATTCTCGAGCAGTATCATCAGGGCCGCGATAATCGCCTGGCCTACCGTATCGCCCGCCGCGATGCGCATAATCGGGATGCAGAACTGGCTTCGGTGGTTTCGAATATGTCTACCGAACCGAAGGTCACCGCAGAGATGCGGGAAACCGCGTTTCGCTTGCTGTGCCTGAACCACACGCTAACCAGCTATATCTCTGCGCTCGGCGCCCATCGTGAAAAGCTGACGACAGCAGAAATTCTGGCGCTTCTGGACGATGCCGTCTGCTACGTTGATGACGCATTGCACCATTTGCCCGCCGATGAAGAACGGGTTCAGCTGGCGTTACGTGAGCTCGCGGCGAGAATCCATCACCTCGATCCTCGCCCGGACAGCAAAGAGCCATTGGTCCTGCAACAAATCGGCTTGATGATTTCGCTGTTGCCTGAAATCTGCCGCCTGCAAAAGCAGGTCATGCTCTAATCACCTTTTCTGGGTGTAATTTTGCACCCAGGTTTCCAGCTCCTGGCGCGTTTTCGCGGGGAGCGCCGCGGCATGGACGCCGGTGATAGCCCCCTCCAGCGAATACAGTACATTCACGCTCAGCTGTTTACGCAACTGTCGAAGCCGCATCCACGCGGTTTTCGAGCCCATATTTCGCAGCGTACGAACATCTTTAATACCCGCTTCATGCAGCAGCAGTTCCATATGAAAAGAGAGATTGGGAAGATCTTTTAGCCGTAAATGCCTTCGTCGGCGCTTTTCACTTTGCGCATCTTCAAGGGCGAACTGACCAAGCAAAACCAGCTCAGATTTGTTCGACCACAACCGTTCATCGACGCGAAAATAGTTAAGCTGCTGCGCATGCCCTCGTTTGCGTACCGTGAGCAGTGGCGGTGAGTGTTGGGCCTGATATGTGGCATTTTTTTCGCACGCTCTCAGATACAGTTCACCTTCTGCGACCATAGCAAAGACGGTATTGTCAACGGCCAGACTATAGCCACCAAACAGAGCCCGAGACTTCACCTTCCCCAATCCTGAGAAATATTCCTGAGATTGGTAAATCCGTTTATAAGAGATAATCTTCATGATTAATCCTTAATAATCATGGACATGAATACATTAATTTTATTAATTGTTCATATAACAAGCAACATAGGGAAGTTCTACCGGGACGGCAAGATGAATTTGTCATCATGGGTGTTTCTTGTGCAATTTTGCGAGATGCTTTCAGAAAATGAGGTTGATCTTTAGACTTTGGGGTAGTACTGTATATTCATACAGTAACCCACAAGGTTGGATTAGCTATGTATACTTCTGGTGTCGTAAATCGTTCTTCTGTCACAGCCGCCACAACGGCTTCTCATGCTTTTACTCCGGTAAACAGCACCCCTGCCGCCTTAATTAGTGAAGTGCTCTATCGTGAAGATCAACCGATGATGGCGCAACTGTTGCTGCTGCCATTGTTACAGCAGTTAGGCCAGCAATCACGCTGGCAGCTGTGGCTCACGCCGCAGCAGAAGTTAAGCCGCCAGTGGGTGCAGGCTTCCGGCCTGCCGCTAACAAAAGTCATGCAGCTTCGTCAGATGTCGCCGTGCGATATGCTCGACTCAATGGTTCGCGCATCACGTACCGGTAATTATAGTGTCGTTATCGGCTGGCTGAGCGAAGAACTTTCCGTAGAAGAACATGCTCGTTTACAAAGCGCTGCGGAGGAAGGTAACGCAATGGTGTTCATTATGCGACCAGTTCAGACCGCATTACATCCAACAGGACAATTTAATGGGCTAAAAATTCACTCAAATTTGTACCATTAAGCGAAATTAAGAATTTTCCTGGGATTTTTTTTGCATTTTTTTTATCTGTCCGTTTTTCTGAATGATTACAGGCAGAATGCTGGTCTGGTGCGGTTTCCCGAATTTTATGTCGATTATTTTTTCGACACATTTGTTAAATATTGCGTATACAAGTCTTTTTTTTTCATAAGCCTGACGGAGTTCACACTTGTAAGTTTCCAACGACGTTGTAGACTTTACATCGCCAGGGGTGCTCAGCTTAACACCGCAGAGTTCTGCTAAGTATTTAACTAAGCCCCGCCCCCGGTGGAAGGATTTAACCGTGAGTCTATTTAGAACTTCATGGCAAATTTTGGATGATAACGAGGCGCAAAAAATGAAAAAGACAGCTATCGCGATTGCAGTGGCACTGGCAGGCTTCGCTTCCGTAGCGCAGGCCGCTCCGCAAGACAACACCTGGTATGCTGGTGGTAAACTGGGTTGGTCCCAGTACCATGACACCGGTTGGTACCAGAGTGACCTGAACAACAACGGTTCTACCCACAACAGCCAGCTGGGCGCAGGCGCGTTCGGTGGTTACCAGGTTAACCCGTACGTTGGTTTCGAAATGGGTTACGATTGGCTGGGCCGTATGGAATACACCGGCAGCCAGACCAATGGCGCTCTGAAAGCTCAAGGCGTTCAGCTGACTGCTAAACTGGGCTACCCAGTTACTGACGATCTGGACATCTACACTCGTCTGGGTGGTATGGTATGGCGTGCAGATTCCAGCAACAACAAAGCTGGCGATCATCACGACACCGGCGTTTCCCCAGTATTCGCTGGCGGCGTTGAGTGGGCTGTAACTCGTGACATCGCTACCCGTCTGGAATACCAGTGGGTTAACAACATCGGCGACGCAAACAGCGTAGGCGTACGTCCTGATAACGGCATGCTGAGCGTAGGCGTTTCCTACCGCTTCGGCCAGCAGGATGCTGCTGCTCCGGTAGTTGCACCGGCTCCGGCTCCGGCTCCAGAAGTACAGACCAAACACTTCACTCTGAAGTCTGACGTTCTGTTCAACTTCAACAAAGCAACCCTGAAACCGGAAGGTC
>ERZ1026892.870-NODE-870-length-13507-cov-6.029512_pt1 | contig 13507 bp, 6 predicted proteins | sample MGYA00380176_ERZ1026892 | MGnify/ENA primary metagenome ERZ1026892 (study PRJEB33269, sample SAMEA4719812) | human gut metagenome | biome: human-associated habitat; feature: organic feature; material: feces | place: Cameroon | collected 2013-10 ... | reverse complement strand
TACGAGATGTAGAGAGGTCTCGTGGGCTCGGAGATGTGTATAAGAGACAGCCATAGAAAGCAACCGTACTCTCCATGACATGACATCAGCCATGCAGTCGAAGGGATATCTGAATGCTGAGGTAAGCAGAACCACTACGAGCAAGAAGCGTAGGGCGCACGTCAACTATACCGTGCGTCCCGGACATCTTTATACTATAGGTAATGTCATATATGAGAGCGAGGATCCTACGTTGGAGGAGTTTCTTCATCTTAACGACCCTAATAGCCGTGGTCTTAAAACCGGCATGGATTTCTCAAGCGAAAATCTCGATAACGAGCGTAAGCGCATCGTGAAGATTCTTGCTGATAAGGGATTCTATAAGTTCAATAAGGATTTCATCCACTTCGATGTAGACTCTACGGGTAAGGGAGGAACCGTGGATGTGAAGCTTAGGATAATAAAGTATCGTGCTTCCAATAACGGCGTTGAGACAAATCACAAGCAATACTTCATAAACGGCATACGTTATGCCAGCGGTGATGGCAAGCCTTTCATTCCATTACGCCAGAAAGTCTTGGTCAACAATACGTATGTGGAGGAAGGACAGCCTTTCTCTGCCACAGCATTGCAGGACACATATAATAAGTTCGGACGTCTGCAAGCGGTTAAGTACACCAACATTCACTTTACGGAGCTGCCTGACACCAACCTTCTGAATTGCGACATTCAGATAAGCACCCGCAAGCCCAATTCCATTTCCTTCCAACCGGAAGGCACCAATACTGCGGGCGACCTTGGTGCTGCTGTGTCGTTGACTTATGAGAACAACAATCTCTTCCGTGGTAGCGAGCTTTTCAGTATCCAGCTGCGTGGAGCTTTCGAGGCCATCTCAGGTCTTGACGGCTATCAGAACAAGGATTATGAGGAGTATAATGTGGAGACCAAGCTGATGTTCCCCCGCATCATAGCGCCCTTCCTTACCAAGCGCTTCAAGAAAGAGCTGAATCTCCAGTCGGAGCTTCTCTTCAGCTATAACCTCCAGAACCGTCCTGAGTTTCACAGACGTGTCCTTACGGGTGCATGGCGATATCATTGGAAGAACAACAGACGACATCGCTCTTACCGATTCGACCTCCTTGACATCAACTACGTGCATATGCCTTGGATTTCGCAGACGTTCAAGACCAACTACCTTGACGATGTGTCGAGCAGAAATGCCATTTTGAAGTATAACTACGAGGATCTCTTCATCCTTAAGACCGGCATAAACTTCCATTATAATAACGGTAAGCATGCCGTAAGGTCTAACTTCGAGATCGGCGGCAATCTTCTTAGCGCCATCTCGCACATTCTTGGCGACAAGAAAAACGCCGAAGGACAGTATACGTTGTTCAACATTGCGTATGCCCAATACGTTAAGGGCGACTTCGATTACACGCGAGTGCTGACCATCGACACCAAGAACACGCTTGCCATGCATGTGGGCTTGGGCATAGCTTATCCTTACGGCAACAGTAAGGTGCTGCCTTTCGAGAAGCGCTACTTCTCTGGTGGTGCCAACTCTGTACGTGGATGGGGAGTGAGAGAACTCGGTCCGGGACGGTATAAGGGTACTGACGGCAACATCGACTTCATCAATCAGACCGGCGACATGAAGCTCGACCTTAATGCTGAGCTTCGTACCTTCCTTTTCTGGAAGTTTAATGGTGCCTTCTTTGTGGATGCCGGAAACATCTGGACTCTGAAGTATTACGAGGAGCAGAAGGGTGGTCAGTTCCGCTTTGACGAGTTCTATAAGCAGATAGCCGTATCGTACGGCTTGGGCTTACGTCTCAATCTCGACTATTTTGTCATAAGACTGGATATGGGTATGAAAGCCATCAATCCCGTCTACGACAATAAGCGCCAACACTTTCCGATTCTTAATCCCAACTTCGGTCGCGACATGGCTTTGCATTTTGCCGTTGGTCTGCCGTTCTAAACAAAAAAACTTGTGGAAAGTCTGCCCGTTACAGCAAACCTTCCACAAGTTTCTTTTTTATCTTCTACGTATTCCTTTTTATCTTCCGCAAATCTTCTGGAACGCACACGTGTCGCATGTCTTCTTGTCCTTCGTAGGCGTAAAACTTACCGAAGGGTCAAATATGTCTTTCAGCACATCCTTCAGGTGCTCCGTATATTCCGTCTTGGAAGGCAGCACGTCCATAATTCTTTCCTTGTCGAAATACAGAATAGGATCGTAGTCCTTGTTGACGGTCTGCTTTACGAACATAAGGGCTGGCGCCACCTTCAGTCCTGCAGGATTCAGCTTCCTTGAACCTCTCACGTTAAGTGCATACATGAGAGTCTGAAGGTAATAGTCGGAGTGTTTGCTGCTTATGTTTGCAGCATTAAACACCTCTTCCACATTCTTCAATACGTATTTAGGTTGCCTACCTGTCTTGTAGTCGAGCACTCGTATGACGTCCTCTCCAGTCTTTCTGTCCTTCACCATATCCAGTCGGTCTATGATGCCGCCCACTTCCAACTTCCTCTGCTTGCCGTCGCTTGGAGTGGTGAATCTTACGTCTTCATACACGGCTGACTCTAAAGCCAGGATATTGAAGGGCGTGTTTGCTCTGTCGTGACGCAGCATCTGCTGTAGGAAAGTCATAATCACTTCTCTGTTGATAATCTGCAGTCCGTTCAGGCTTATCTTGCCCTTTGATATGTCAGTCTTGAAGAATTCTTCGCTGAAAGCCTTGTCCACAACGTCTCCGAGCAATTCCTCATTATCTATATATTTGTCGATGAACGCGTCTGTCACCACATTGTTGTTATGGCTTGCTATATCCTCATATATGAATTGTGCAGCCTTATGGAAAATGTTTCCGAACATGCGGTTGTCGATGTCCTCGTCGTTGCATTCCGGCTCTTTCACGTTTGCCACGTACTGGAAGAAGAACTGTAGCGGACACCTTATATATTTGTTAACGGCAGAAGGCGACATGCTCTTCATACCGTCCAGCACGCTCATGACGTTCTTGTCCTTACAGATGCTTCTTCTCTTTATAGGCGTTGTGGCATTTGATGCTGACAGGCTGGCATGCTTTATCTGCTGGCTGCCGTCCACCATGAGTTGGAGCATGAAGCGGCTCATTTCTCCCGTATGTCCGTTCTCTGTAGCCTCGTTATACATAATGGTGACGTTTCCGGCTCTTTGTATGAGGCGATGGAAGTAATACGAATATATAGCTACCTTATTGTCTATGGTGGTCAGTCCGTAAGCCTTTCGTATGGCGTAGGGAATGAAGGACGAGTCGTTTACTCCCTTCGGCATGTTGCCCTCGTTGCATGAAAGGATGAGGAGGTTGTCGAAGTCGAGGTTTCGCGTCTCCAGCACACCCATTATCTGTATTCCCACGATAGGCTCTCCATGAAACGGGATGGCTGTAGTGGTCACAATCTGCCTTATCAGTCGTCGTAGCGTATTTTGGTCGACGTCCAAGTCGCCGTTGTCCGTCAGCGTCTTCAGTCGGTTTAGCACGGTATACATTCTGAATACCGCCTCTTGGAAGAAGGCGTCCTTCTCCTGCTGTGCTCCCGTAATGCCAATTCGCTTTACGATGTTCGATAGTTTGCCGAGCAAAGCCGAATTGTATGTCATGCCTTCGTTCGCCTTTGGCAGTTGGCTGAACATCACGCCCATGCCTTCGTCCTTCTCGTACGTAGCCAGATACTGCACGGACAGATATTGCAGGCGTCTCTCCTTTATCTCTTTCAGCAGGTCAGCAGCGCTTTCTGTTGCCATTCCTGCGTACGGATGTCCCATCACCTTGCTGAGAAGTGACGTGCCGTAGCTTTGTCCGTTCTGCCTCATCCCCAAGGTGTAGAGGTCGTAGAGTTGTGACACGAAAGAGAATATTGGTGTCGTGGCAAGCGGATAACCGCTTGTGATGTTCACCTTGTTTATATCCTCCGGCAGACTGTGCATCAAGGGTAGCAGAATGTTTTCGTCGCACATCACTATGGCAGTCTTCTTGCCGGCCTTATATCTGTCGTTCTCCATCAGCCAGTTGCCGGCAAAGCGTGCCTGGGCATTTTCTGAGGAAGCCGATATGTAGGTCATGTGCTTCTCGCCCTTCATGTTGTCATACACATCCTCTGACTTTATGTCCAGCTCGCAGGGAAAGTCGTCCAAGTATTGTGCTATGTATGTTCCTGCAGACGGATTGTGCTGTCTTCCGGGTTTCGGCATATAGTAGTTGTCGAAGTCCCAATAGAAGAGAGCCTTGCCCTGCTTCTTTATTGTCGAGAAAAGTTGTCGTTCTACGGTATGCAGCAGATTGAATCCCACAAAGACATATTGGTCGAAGTCGAGCTTCAGATCTTTGTTCTCCACCACGTCTCTGTAAAGCGCACCCTCATACATCAGTCCTTGCTTCTTCAGCCGGTCACGATAGTCTGCATAGATGTCGCCGAAGTGACACCATAGGCTGAGGAATTTCTTCTTCAGTTCCGTTTCCTTGTCCTCCGTGAAGTTAGCGAAGAATTTTTTCAGAATGTCGCGCTGTTCTTCGTCCAAGTATGATATGTCGTCCAGCTCGTGGATGTCCTTCAGGTTGCTGAACACCCGTTCGGCGTCAGCCATATTCTTGTCCACATCGTCAAAGTCGGAGAGCAGCAGCTGTCCCCAACCATAGAAGTGGTCGAGGTCTTCTGCCAGTCCCGTGCACTTTACGAACGACTTGTGTAGGTCGCATATCAGTTTTATCGAGTCGCCGAGAGCATATTCTGATTGCTTGCCGAACAGCTCGCTTATGGTCATATACGTGGGGCTCCATACCGGCTTCTCCGCATTACGTGCCAGAAACTCGTTCATGAAGAGCGCCGCACGCTTGTTAGGGAATACCACCGCCATGCGCGAAAGGTCGGTTCCGTGCTTGCTCAGCAGGTCTTTCGCCACATGTTCCAGGAAAGATGTCTCGTTCATAATCTTACCTCCTCTATAGTGTTAGAATAAACATACCACAGGTATCCCTTCACGTCGGCATATCCCATGTTCTTCATTATTGCCATATAGTTTCTTACTTGATCAATATATTCCGGAGCCGGATTGCCGAACTTGAAGTCCACTACCACAATCCTCTCGTCGTCCTTCATCACTCTGTCAGGGCGTCGTTCCGTCACGGTGTCCGTAGCCTTGTCGTACAGCAGGATGGAGCATTCGTTGAAGAGCGTCCATTTGTCCTCGAACCATTCTGCCACCTGCTTGTTCGTCATTCTCTTCTCCACCATCTTCCTCAGCTGTTCAGCCGTCATGGTCTCGTCGTCCAGCACGCCTTCTGCCACCAGTTCGTCTATGGCAGGGCATATGTCAGCCTTGGTCTTTATCGTGGCAAACAGCTTGTGCAGCAGTCGTCCCGTCTTGATGTACGTCTGTTTCTGCTTTTCCTCCACGTTGTCGTCGGGTGTGATAAAGTCCTGGCTCTTGTTGCTCTGTCGAAACTTTCCTTTTCCTTCGTAACTCCTGTATGCCGCCTCTATCTTCTCCTTCTTGGGAAGGAAGATGTTAGCCGACGCTTCATGCTTGTGTTCCTTGGCTATATAAGTTTCGCCGTACGTGAATGTCATGGTGCTCTTGTTGTCGCCTGGCGTTCCTTCTATGACGCTTCCAGGCAGATCCATCTTGAAGAGGGCTTGCTCCATTGACGATGATCTGCTGAGCGAGTTGCCACGCTTGCCGAAAACGATGAGGCTTGACGAAGCTCGTGTGAAACCCACATATAGCATATTCAGATTGTCCACCATGTTCTGCAGATGCTCCTCATAGTAGTCTTCCTCATATATGGTGCCCAGCATCTGCTTTGAGCTGAACGGTACGGGGAGCACGGGCAGGGCATCGAAGGGATCATCCTTTGGCGAACACCATATCGTTCCGCTCTTCTCTATCTGCCAGTCGCAGAACGGCATTATCACGTGCTCAAACTCCAGTCCCTTACTCTTATGTATGGTTATGAGTTGTATGCCGTCGATAGAGTCGGCAGGAATGGTCTTTTTGTAGAACGAGCTGTCCCATTCGTTTATGAACGTATTGATGTCAGCCGTATTGTTGACGATGAAGTCTGCCAGCAAGTCGAAGAACTTGAAGAGGTAAGCGTCTTCGCCCTCTATGGTCTGGAGGTGGAAGATGTTGTAGAGGTGCTCTGCCAAGTCGTATAGCGGCATGCAAGCCAGCTCCGTCAGGTTATTGAGATATTCTGCCGGAAGCGTTTCTGCGAACGATCCTTCCTTGGCAATAATGCTGTTGGCTTCTTCCTCCGTCTTTCCCATGATGTGTGTCAGTATGGCTTTCTGGAGGTATATTGCTGTCACGGCATTGTCCGTGTCCACAAGGTAACGCATGGCGTTTACGATTATCTCCACCGCCATAGAGCTGTCCAGCCTGTACGCCTCGTTCGACACCAGTCTAACCGTCGGCAGCTCCATCGCCAGATAGTCAGCTATGGCTTGCAATGTATTGTTTGATCTTGCTATGATGGCTATGTCCGCCAATGCCGCTCCTTGGCTGAGCAGGCTTTCTATGTTGGTCTTCACCATCTCCATCATCTTCTCGTTTGAGTTGTTGCCTTTATTGCCGGGCAGCAAGGTTATCTCCACACGTCCCAGAGCCTCCTTCTTCTCCGCCACTTTCTGCTCCACGTCCGAGTAAGCCTTCTTCAGCTGTTCGGCACGTAGTATGCCGTTGTCCGTGCTGTCCAGCTGTGTCAGATTGTCATACTCTACGTCAGCCATAGCTTTGAAGAATGCGTTGTTGAAGACTATGACGTTACGTTGCGAACGCCAGTTGGTGTCCAGAGGTTCCAGTTTCAGCATGTCATTCTTGCCAGGAAATTCCGTCTCTATGTTGTTCAGCATTCGCCAGTCGCCCGATCGCCATCTGTAGATGCTCTGCTTCACGTCGCCTACGATAAGGTTGCCTTTAGTCTCGCCGTTACTCATACATTCTTCCAGCAGCACCTTGAAGTTCTGCCATTGTATGACGCTCGTGTCCTGAAACTCGTCTATCATGATGGTCTCCAGACGTGTGCCTATCTTTTCGAAGATGAAGGGCGAGTCAGAGTCCTGTATGAGCGAGTGGAGTAGGGAGTGGGTGTCGCTGAGCAGGAAGCGGTTGGTTTCCATATTCATCTCCCTCACCTTTGTATCTATGCTGTTAAGGAGTCGCAGCTGATTGATGTTTCGCAGGGTTAGTGCAGCCGACTGGTACGTACGCCATCTTTTCGATCTCACCTCTTCCGTCTCCTCCAGAATCTTCGCCAGCGTGCCTGTGGCGAAGTCGCGCAAGTCTTGCGGGGCGCTTCCCGTCACCCATTTGTCCGTTTCGCCGTTGAGCGCTCCGACAGCCGTTTTTGTCAGAATGCTGTCGTCCATCACTCCGTTCCTTATCTTGATGAAGTATCCAGCCACGCCTTTCGTTTTATTGCTCAGGTCATTCACCGTATATCCTCTTTCCTCCAGCGCCTGAAAGAAGCGTTCGGCTTCTGTCTGGATGTCTTTCTTGGCGTTGTCTCTGAGCTGGCGCAGCATGTGGGTATAACGTCCGAAAAATCCCTTCTCCGCCAGCTTCTTGTTCAGCTCCTTCGAGTGTGTCTTATAGAATTCCTTGAATATGTTCTTGCCGAATTCCTTGATGTTTCCGATGACGTTCCAGTCGTGTTCTTCGTCGATGTTCTCCTGGATGAAGTCCATTATCCATTTCAGAAAGTCGTCCTTCTCGCGCAGTTCGGTTATGAGCTGGTCCACGGCGTTCGACTCGATGTCCTCGTCGTTCAGCTCCACCTTGAGATTGGCTGTCAGGTCCAGCTCTCTTGCAAGATTGCGTAGCACGCTCTGAAAGAAAGAGTCGATGGTCTCTATTCTGAAGTAGCTGTAGTTGCTTACGATGTTGTGAAGGGCTATGCCGGCTCTCTCCGTAAGCATCTTGTCGCCTATGCCCAGCTCTTTCTTTATCTTGTCCGCATATCCCTTCGAGTCTGGCAGTTGTTTCCAGATGCCGTATAGCTGGCTGAGGATGCGCATTTTCATCTCCTCCGTAGCCTTGTTGGTGAAGGTCACGGCAAGAGTGCTTCGGTAGCTGTTAGGATTTAGGATAAGCAGTTTTATGTATTCTGCGGAAAGCGTGAATGTCTTTCCGCTACCAGCACTTGCCTTATATATAGTAAGAGCCTTGTCGTTCATATAATGTTTTGTTTTTAGAAAAAGGTGTCACATCATGTTTTCCAGGTCATGTAGGGCGCTTTGCATGTCGGAAGCGAACGTCAGGTGTTCGCACAGAAAGTCCTCCTTTCCGTGTGCTATATGGCTGTATAGCGCCTTGTCCATATCCTGCACGTATGAAGAGATGGCATACTCGATGTCGTCCTTCTGGGACGGTATGGTGGAGTGGGCATACACTCTCCACTTCTGGTGGAAGAAGCAGTATGCCGACTCTATGCTGTCTTTACAGTACATCTGTCTTCAATATCTTGATGTCCTCGCAGGGGCGGTCGCCACGCTGCGTCTTCACAGACTGGATTTTCTCCACCACGTCCAGTCCTTCCGTCACCTCGCCGAATACCGTGTACTGTCCGTCCAGGTGTGGAGTGCCGCCGATGGTCGTGTATGCCTCCATCTGCTCCTCGCTCAGTCCCACAGGATTAGCCTTGCAGATGTCCTGTGCTTCCTTCATCAGACGCTCCTGCATGTCCTGCAGGCCGGCACGGTCACGGTTGCGACGCATCTCCATTATCTCCTCCTTGTGGTATGTCACGAGGTCGTTGAAGGTGATGGTCACTTGGTTCTGCTTCATCTGCTTCTCCATCTGCTTCAGCTGCGAAGCCTTATACACGTCGCCCCAGACAATATAGAACTGGCTGCCGCTCGACTCACGGTTCGGGTTTACCTCGTCGCCCATGCGAGCTGCGCACAGGGCGCCGCGCTTGTGGAAGAGGTTAGGCTTTATCTCTGCCTTGATGGTATAGTCAGGACCTCCCATGCCCAGCTGCTTTCCGGCAGGAGCGTTCTTCGAGTCGGGGTCGCCGCCCTGAATCATAAAGTTCTCTATCACTCTGTGGAACAGCACGTTGTCATAATATCCCTCCGAAGCCAGCTTTACGAAGTTGTCGCGATGGAGTGGGGTCTCGTCGTACAGGCGTACTGTGATGTCGCCCATAGTGGTTGTGATTTTGATGTTTGCCATTGTCGTTAATGTTTTCTTAAAATGTATGTTTTATGCAAAGTTACTACTTTTTGTCTAACCTCTTCTTTTAACAAACCATAAATTTTCGCCTATTATACGCCCGAAATTGAATGTTTTTTGTTATTTTGCAAGCTAATCATTAACCAAGCCAATTTATTAATATGAGCAATTTGCATTTTCTGAAAGTTAAAGTGGTCCGAATAGATGAAGACCGTCATAAGTTTATTGTTGAACATGAGGGCAAGATTTATCAGGTGTCGCAGTTGGCGTTCCAGCGACAACAACCCAAGCCTGATTTTATTGACTGCATTTATTATCAAACCGACAATGGGGGCATCTATATGTCGCAGAACATCCAGCGTCTTATGCAGGAGCGGTATAAGATAGGTGACGAAGTGGAATTTCAGATTAAGTATATAAAGGACGATAAGTTTGTGCTTGAGGACAATTATGGCTTTACGGCGCTGATGAACTGGATCCCTACCATCAATTCTGCTTTAACGCCACGCGTCAAGTGTCAGATACTTAATATCTTACAGAAAAATATGGAGGTACGTTTTATCTCCACTCTGGGTGCTGCTGCGTCCGAGTTTTCGCTTAAGGATGCCGACATCGCATCCATTATTGGCGACTGCGTCTGGAACACTCCGGCTTTACGCACTCTTGTCCTCAGCGATTCTGACATCGAGACGTTCAGCACGGCGTTCGGCTCCTTCCTTCAGCACGTCGTAACGTCCACGACTAAGGAGGAGCTTCCCGAAGTGCTTTCTGACATCCGCCGCCGGTCTCTTGCCGCCCTTGCTTCGCCTGCCTTCCTTCCTAAGTGCACGATTGTGGAGCGCAGCCTACTGGAGCAACGCTTCACGGAGATAATAGAGCAGACTGGCTATTGCGTTCAGGCTATGGAGAAGGTAGATAGTGGCGAGGCGGTCGGCTATGTGGAAGATGTCCTCAAGACCCTCTCTGAATCGGCTTTCATCTATCATCCCCGCAAGCATTTCGGCATCATCCTCGGCATCTTCATGTTTGACGCCTCCGTCATGCAGCAGACCATATCGCTCATCCTTTCCTCTCTCCGTTCGCAGCCCGATTCGTTGTGGCGCCGTCCGCCCTTCCAGCGTCAGCTACTTAAGATACTCGACCTCTATGTCTCGCGCCTCTATCCTGAGAACGACAAGCTCCAGACCGACTCTGCCGCTCGCGAGACCATGATAAGCACGCTTGCCATAGAGCTGATGCTGGCGAAGAACCTTACATCTCCCTATATCGACCTTCCCCTCAATCTCTCCACGCTTTATCGCCTCGTATCGCTCATGAACGTCAGCGAACCCGAGAAGACGCTCAATAAGGCTTTCCTTTCTCTCTTTACGGATGCCGACATCGACTTTTCCCTGCCTTTCGATTGTGACGACGCTTTCATTATGGCCAATATGCTTTGCTCGCAGATTGACGACAATAGCGTGGAAGACTTCGACGGGGCTGAGTTCCGTTCCGGCAAGACCCGCCTTCTTGTCAATCATTCGTCCATTACCCTCATGCCATCCACTCCTCCTATGATGGGCAGTCGTTACAGCGCATTACCCTCTGAACTCAAGTTGTGGCACGGACTCGGAGTGGAGCTTGACGAGAAGATTCCGTCCGACCTTCGCAACTGCACATACAAGACCATCGGACAGTACAAGAAGTTGTGGGAGTATCTTTACACAGCTGTCTTCTCAGCACAGTCTTCTCTCATACAGTCTAAGATTAATAGTCTCGACATCGACGACCAGACACATGTCATCATCTTCCGACGCATCCCCGGCACGTTGGTTTTCGAGTGTAAGATTGTCAACGACGAGGTGGAGGGCACGGGCACGCTGGACATCCGCACAGACTGCTCACCTTATTATCCCGGCGACATCGGCGTCTCCACGTTCGAGAAAGACGGCAAGCCGCTCATCCTCGACGTATACGTCAAGGCCATCAATGCTGACGGCACTTACGTCTTCGGCATGTCCGAATACATAACGGAGTTTATGGAGCAGTATCGTGAGGAACATCTCGGTTACGATTCTGTCCTTACCTGCATCGTCAATAAGGGTGCGGCTGGCGCTAAGTGTGTGCCAGCCATCAGCTATGAGGGACTGTCGGTTTCAGTATCGCCCAATTCTGACATCACCATGGACGACCTCTATAAGGGAGCTGTCGTGGAGGTGGACTGCCTTGCCAAGGGCACCAACGGCTTCATCGCCTCCACCTTCAACGGCTATTCCGACCTTCGCCACATCTCCGTGGCTGAGGCTTTCCATCGTCTTATGGTCAATTATGCCGGAGGCGAGGTTTATGACATCGTGACGGGCAGCTCTGCCGCTGAGGAGGAAGTGCGCACCATGGACAAGCGTAGCGTCCGAGAGCTGATGTTCATAATTGACGCCAAGGCCACTATCGAGAACGACAGCGTACGTGCCTACAATTATCTCTCTTACTGCCGTCTCATCGCCAAGCTCCTTGCCGATGACGAGCGAATCAATTATTACGCCAGCCGTCTGCGCCTCCTCGAACTCCTCAACGAGTTTGCCGTCTCTGACTCCATCAGCCTTGAGGCCATACATCGTCAGGAGGAGAACGATGCCGCATTCATCTATCATAACGCCACCCTGCGCCACGACTTCGAGCAGCTCCAGATTATCGGCTGCATCAATAAAGACGACTATTATGACTATCTCTACGGCAAGTCGCTCAACAACGAGAATCCGCAGCTGCAGCAGCTTGCTTCCCTCGTCATGGCGCACAATACCGTGAAGAAGGCCGGGCTGCTCACTCAGGCGGGCGACATCCTTGACAAGATCAGGTCTTTGCTCAAGCTCGACAAGAACCATTCAAATAAGAAGAATTACGGTTCGGAGGACTTCCATACGGAGTTCAAGACTTCCATCATTTATCCTGAGTCGTCCATGCGCGTGGACATCAAGGCGCAGCGCCTCAAGATAATGCAGGAGATTTGTGCCTTCCTGAATGCGGAAGGCGGCACATTATATATAGGTGTGTCTGACATCGGCTACGAGATGGGCATCGACGAGGATCTCAAGCATCCGCTCTTCTCACGATCTCGCGACAAGTATAAGGTCTACGTAGACAACTGCGTGGCACAAGACCTCGGTCAGCAGGCTGCCCATTACGTCCACACCAACTTTGACAATACCATCAAGGGCGACGTTCTCATCATCCGCATCGAGCCATGTCCCACGCCCATCATGGTGGATGGCAATTACTATGAGCGTATGGGCACCTCGGCACGTTGCGTCAACGACACCTATCGTGAGAGCTTCCTCTCGCAGCGTAGGGCATGGGCGGCGCAGCATCAGCCGCAGACCGATCTGCCGGTAGAGGAGGCGTCTCCGGCTCCCATAGCCGAGAAGCAAACGTCAGCCGACTCTTCCTCTTACGATGAGGCAGGGGAGTGGACGGTCCAGACGTCACGCTCACGCAACAACATCCTGCATGAGTATGACGATTACGACAATTATCTACCCGTTTCGGCTGTCATCAGCATCATGGCGGACGGCAACTATAAGGTGCTGGACGAGGACGACTATCAGCCGGCGCTCCTCAAGATTGCCGTACACGAGGAGGAGGAAGACCGTTGGCTGGTAATGGTCTACGACACGGGTCGTGTATGTCGCATCCCCGTCTCGCAGCTTCTCAAGCGTGACCGCGACCGCATCTTCAAGCGCAGCTCTGCCGCCGAGGTGGTCTATGCCTCCATAGGCGGACAGGACGATATGCTCTGCCTCGGTCTTACCGACAGCAAGGGAGTGCGTTACGTCCGCTTCGACGATCTCTCCGCCTTCAGCCAGGGAGGAATGCAGGACGACGGCGACTGTCCCGTCGATTGTTCCTTCGACAGCCTCTTCTTCGCCGAGATAGTTCCTGCCGTTGCAGCCCAGGACATACGCCCGACATCCCGAAAGTCCATCGGCATCAACCTCCGTTCCGCCGACGCCCACCGCTGCCTCGAAGCCATACCTGGCGTAAAAGCAGAGAATCTGGAGTGATATTGTGTACGAAAATATTGTAATTTTGATCTACGGTAGAGGCTGTTTGCCGATCGTAAATAGCCTCTATGCCGATTGTAAAGAGCTACTAATACATGCTTGATGGAGAAAGGGGAGTGGCCTTTTAGAGGGAGAGTTGTGTCGGTTTTGAAGTTCCAGTTCTTCCAGTTCTTCCAGTTCTTCCAATTAAAAATAATGGTGTGAAAAACGCTAACCCCCTTTTTAAGGACACTATAACTTATTGATTATTAATTAATTATATATATAT
>ERZ1026892.869-NODE-869-length-13507-cov-6.056720_pt1 | contig 13507 bp, 10 predicted proteins | sample MGYA00380176_ERZ1026892 | MGnify/ENA primary metagenome ERZ1026892 (study PRJEB33269, sample SAMEA4719812) | human gut metagenome | biome: human-associated habitat; feature: organic feature; material: feces | place: Cameroon | collected 2013-10 ... | reverse complement strand
GGCGGTAGATGTGCTTGGCGGCGCGCCTGGCATTTACTCCGCGCGTTATTCCGGTGAAGACGCGACCGATCAAAAGAATCTGCAAAAACTGTTGGAAACACTGAAAGACGTACCGGACGACCAACGTCAGGCGCGTTTCCACTGCGTGCTGGTATATCTGCGTCACGCGGAAGATCCGACTCCGCTGGTGTGCCACGGTAGCTGGCCGGGCGTGATTACTCGTGAACCAGCGGGCACTGGTGGCTTTGGTTATGATCCAATCTTCTTCGTACCTTCCGAAGGGAAAACCGCCGCCGAACTGACCCGCGAAGAAAAGAGCGCCATTTCCCACCGTGGTCAGGCATTGAAACTGCTGTTGGACGCTTTACGTAATGGTTAAATTACCGCCGCTGAGTCTCTACATTCACATCCCGTGGTGCGTGCAGAAATGCCCGTACTGCGATTTCAACTCTCACGCGTTGAAAGGAGAAGTGCCGCACGACGATTATGTTCAGCATCTGCTTAACGATCTGGACAACGATGTGGCTTACGCTCAGGGCCGTGAAGTAAAGACAATCTTTATTGGCGGTGGTACGCCGAGCCTGCTTTCCGGCCCGGCGATGCAAACGCTGCTGGACGGCGTGCGTGCGCGTTTGCCGCTGGCAGCGGATGCAGAAATTACTATGGAAGCGAACCCTGGTACGGTAGAAGCCGATCGCTTTGTCGATTATCAGCGTGCTGGTGTGAACCGCATCTCTATTGGTGTGCAGAGTTTTAGCGAAGAAAAGCTGAAACGACTTGGGCGTATTCATGGCCCGCAAGAAGCGAAACGAGCGGCAAAGCTGGCGAGCGGTTTAGGGTTACGTAGCTTTAACCTTGATTTGATGCATGGACTACCGGATCAATCACTGGAAGAGGCGCTTGGCGATCTACGCCAGGCCATTGAACTGAATCCGCCGCATCTTTCCTGGTATCAACTGACCATCGAACCCAATACGCTGTTTGGTTCGCGACCACCGGTGCTGCCGGACGACGACGCGCTGTGGGATATATTCGAACAGGGGCATCAGTTATTAACCGCAGCGGGTTATCAGCAATATGAAACTTCCGCTTACGCCAAACCCGGTTATCAGTGCCAGCACAATCTCAACTACTGGCGCTTTGGCGACTACATCGGTATTGGCTGCGGCGCGCACGGCAAAGTGACCTTCCCGGATGGGCGCATTCTGCGTACCACCAAAACGCGTCATCCGCGTGGTTTTATGCAGGGAAGGTATCTGGAAAGCCAGCGTGATGTCGAAGCCGCAGATAAGCCGTTTGAGTTCTTTATGAATCGCTTCCGTCTGCTGGAGGCCGCGCCGCGCGTGGAGTTTAGTGCGTATACCGGGCTTTGCGAAGATGTGATTCGCCCACAGTTAGACGAGGCGATTGCCCAGGGTTATCTCACCGAATGTGCGGATTACTGGCAGATAACGGAACATGGGAAGCTGTTTTTAAATTCGCTGCTGGAGCTTTTTCTGGCTGAGTAAACTTGTATTGCCGGATGCGGCGTGAACGCCTTATCCAGCCTACATGTGGCAACGGTTGTAGGTCTGATAAGACGCGCAAGCGTCGCATCAGACGTTGATTGCCGGATGCGGGGTCAACGCCGCATCCTGCTACAAATCGTGCACTATATCAAACTTACTTAATCACCCCATTGCGCCGCAGTTGTTCGGTATCTTTTTTCCAGCGTTCATTAGCTTGGTTGATATCGTCAATTTTCATCAAAATCGCGACTTTTTTACTGTTTATTTCTGAAACTTTCATCGTTAACGGATATTGCCCTTTTTCGAGCGTTACCCAGTCATCCTGCAATTTACGGCTAAGTTTTTGTGATTGCAGAAAAGTCTGTCGCCGTTGTTCGTTGATATCGAAATCTCGTTTCTGCTGAATCGGCACTTCATAACACTCTTCACTCTGTTTATGACATGCCGCAATCGCCGGTTGATAAACCTCTTTGTCATATTTAACCGCGAACGCCTCGCTATCGTTCTGTTTATTAAACTCATCACGCTGTTGGTGAATTTTTTTAAAGGCGTCTTCGCGGGTCATTTGCTTACCGTTTGCATCTTTTCCCCAATATGCATCCGCTGCTTTCTGCGCCGCCACCATTTGCTTATCAAGCGCTTTCACTTCCTTTTCCAGCGCAGGAATCGAGTTCTTCTGGGTATTCAACGCAGATTCAAGCTGACTAAAGCGATAATTGAAATCTTCGCTATTCACGATCAGATATTTATTATTCGTTTTGATATCGTCGACCACCCGCCCACGATCGCTGGCTGCCGCCTGAAAAGAGTAAAAGTTCACCGACCAGCCAGACGCGGGCGTTCCTTTACTGGTTAACATCGCCGAGAATTTTACCGGTTTATCTTTCGTCCAGGTCTGTTCGAGCAGTTCGTAATCTGCCAACTGACCGACCCAGGTATAGAGATCGTCACTGGAAGAGACATCGCCTTCCGCTGACCAGGTGGCCTGATTACCCTTAGCATCAAGATTTTTTAAGGTGATAGCATCAAGCTTGAGAATGCCGTGATACTGCTTTTTGAATTGATCTTTTAAGATATTTTCAGTTGGCGGTTCGCCATCTGCCCAGGCATTACCAGTCATCAACATAAGCAGTGCCGTGCCAACAATCCATTGCTTTTTCACCCGAAAAACCTCACGCGGAATAATTTATTCCGGTGATTATCATTAGGGTAATGAAAATTGGCAATGGACGTAAGTCTGAAGTGAAAAAGCCCCGGCACGATACCGGGGCGAGGTGATTAGTACTGATTGAAGATCTGCTGGATCTGCTGCGGATCTTTGGTTTGCGTCAGAGCCAGTTGCAGCAGAACGCGCGCTTTTTGCGGGTTCAGCGTGCCAGAGGCGACGAAGCCGTATTTCGCATCATCCACTTCAGCATCCTGAGTGGTAGCACCCGTCGGTACGCGGGAAGAACGCACTACTGCAGTGCCGTTTTTCGCGGCGGTTGCCAGGGTGTCGAACACGGATTTATACAGGTTACCATTACCCACACCAGCGCTAACGATGCCATCATAGCCCGCATCTACCAGTGCTTTAGCCGGAAGATCGGATGCGTTAGCGTAGTTATAAACAATGCCGACTTTCGGCAGTTCATTCAGCTTAGAGACATCGAATGGCGTGTCGCTGGTATGCTTACGTGCCGGGGTACGCTGGTAGTCAATCTTACCGTTGTGAATGTAACCCAGAGGACCGTAGTTAACAGACTTGAAGGTCGCTACGTCGGTGGTGTTGGTTTTGGTGACATCGCGACCGTCCAGTACGGTGTCGTTCATCACCACCAGCACGCCACGATTAGCGGAGGCTTTATCAGCTGCGGTCACTACCGCGTTATACAGGTTGAATGGACCGTCTGCGCTCATAGACGTGGACGGACGCATTGCGCCGACCATCACCACCGGTTTGTCGCATTTCACCGTCAGGTCGAGGAAGTAAGCGGTTTCTTCCATCGTGTCGGTACCGTGGGTAATGACGAAGCCGTCGGTTTTATCGCAGTCGGTGTTAATTTTTTTCGCCAGTGTCAGCCAGACATTATCGTTCATGTCCTGGGAGCCGATATTCACTACCTGCTCGCCTTTAACGTTCGCAATGTCCTTCAGTTGCGGCACCGCATTAACCAGATTTTCTACGCCAACTTTACCCGCTGTGTAGTTAGATTTGGTTGCGGAGTCACCACCACCGGCAATGGTCCCGCCGGTTGCTAAAATGGTGATATTGGGTAATGCCAATGCTGCACCACTAAAACCCATAACCAGTGCGGCAAGTGCCGTCTTTTTGAAAAACTCCATTTCATTCCTCCAGTTACGTGAACGCTACGCATTATCCCTTAGCTTTGTATGGGAAATTTGACGTTAAACAATTTACAACGTGAATATATTTTGGAGATCTACAAAGTTAGAGGCAGGTAACAAAACGAAGAATTAAACGGCATAAAAAAGTATTATGCCGTCTTAAAATAGAGGATTATTTTAAATTCCCGACCAGGGCTTTGCGGCTATCTTCCAGAGTCACAACGCGGCTACAAACATCTTTGCCAAACTGCTGGAAATCTTTTTCCTGCTTTTTCCACTCGGTTTGGATTGAGGATTGCAGCCCCCCCAGGCTTCCCAGCACATTCTGTAATGGGTTACCGCCGCTTTTCAGCACCGCTTTCGCGCCCATTTCATTAATGCTGTCCTGTAAAATTCCACCCATTGCCTGATTCACTAATTGCTGGCCTTCGGCGCGAACCTGATCAATGGCTTTATAGTGAAACGTCAGGCCATCGCTGCGCGTTTCGATAATGCGGTTCATCTGCTCTTTCAGCTGCGCATCAAGTTTGGTCAGACGGCTGCGCATTTTGCTGCTTTCGCCCATCTCCTGAACGATAATTTTATCCAGCGCAATACGGGCTTTTTCGACGCGGCTTTTCGCGCCTTCATCAATCCACGGCAGCGTGCTGCGTAGTTCAGCCTGATAATCCTTCGCCTGCTCGCGCTGGGCGGCATTCAGGGAATATTGCTTACCGTTATACATCACGTTGCCGTCTGGCGTGATCACCAGATTGCCGTTTTCGCCCTTCACCTGCACGGTTTGCGGGCTGACAATCACATCGTCACGCGGCGTGACGCTGCACTGGTAGTCGGCGTGAGCGGTCATTGCCGTCACTGAAAGTGCTGCCGCCAGCAGCATTTTGCGCATCATAGTCTTCCCTCAAGAACAAATCAGGCCAGCATTTGCTGGCCCCAGATTGATAACAAAGTACGCGTTTTCCATGCCGGATGCGGCGTAAACACCTTATCCCGCCTACTCGATCGTGCATCTTTCCAGGCCTGATAAGCGTAGCGCATCAGGCAGTTTTGCATTTGTCATCGCCCGTATGCTTTCTTAGTCCCACCAAACGTCGAAAAGTTCGCTGGTGCGTACCTCATCCAGTTTGCGCTCTTCCAGCCACTTACGCACAATCGCCTGATGTTCTTCGGTGCATTTGCCGATTTCCTGCATGCAGATCAGACCTTCCCAGGCCAGATAACCGCTGCCGTCAAAGGCCAGTTTGTTCGGTTCGATAACCTCGTTAATAAAATCATCAACGGTTTTATCAATCTGTTCTTCCGATGTACCTTCCGGGAATCGCCATGCCACCGAAAATCCTAATTCCTGGAATTCGTCGATGTGCATTTTTTTACGCAGACGACGGCTACGGTTCTTTGCCATTATTTCACCCTCTCGAACATTAAGTCCCATACTCCGTGACCAAGACGATGACCACGTTGTTCAAATTTCGTCACCGGACGTGATGCCGGACGCGGTACGTAATCATTGCTCTCTGACAGGTTTTTATAACCGTCAATAGAAGACATCACTTCAAGCATATGTTCCGCATAAGGTTCCCAGTCGGTCGCCATATGGAATACCCCCCCCAGCTGCAGTTTGCTTTTTACCAGTTCGGCAAACGGCACCTGAACGATACGGCGTTTATTATGGCGCGCTTTGTGCCACGGGTCAGGGAAAAAGAGCTGCACCATGCGCAATGAATTGTCAGGAATCATTTTATGCAGCACTTCAACCGCATCGTGACACATCACGCGCAGGTTGCTTAAACCTTCTTCATGCGCAGAAGCCAGGCACGCACCAACGCCCGGTGAATGCACTTCAATGCCGAGGAAGTCCTGCTCGGGGCGATCTTTAGCCATTGCCACCAGCGACGCCCCCATGCCAAAACCAATCTCAAGCGTCACCGGCGCTTCACGGCCAAAAAGCGCGGGGAAATCCAGCATATCTTCGCTGAACTCAACGCCCATCACCGGCCAGTAGTTTTCCAGCGCATGTTCCTGGCCTTTGGTCAGTCGCCCCTGGCGGCGCACAAAACTACGGATACGGCGCAGTGGGCGGCCGTTTTCATCAAATTCCGGTGAAATGACGTCGTTTTTCATAAAGATTTAGTCGCTTGTGAAAGTGTTCTGAAAACGGGCATTATCCAAAGTTAGTTGCCGGATGCAAGCATGATAAGGCCGTGGCTGCGGAAAGTTCCGGTTTACACCCTGCCGTCGCTGTGCTGCAATCTTGCCCCCAACAACAGTGAATTCGGTGACCATGCAAGCGTCGCAATTTTCAGCCCAGGTTCTGGACTGGTACGATAAATACGGGCGAAAAACTCTGCCCTGGCAAATTGACAAGACGCCCTACAAAGTATGGCTCTCAGAAGTGATGTTGCAACAAACTCAGGTTGCGACCGTTATCCCCTATTTTGAACGCTTTATGGCGCGCTTCCCGACGGTGACCGATCTCGCCAATGCGCCGCTCGACGAAGTTCTCCACTTGTGGACCGGGCTTGGCTATTACGCCCGCGCGCGCAATCTGCATAAAGCGGCACAACAAGTGGCGACCTTACACGGCGGTAAATTCCCGGAAACCTTTGAGGAAGTTGCAGCACTGCCGGGCGTCGGGCGTTCCACCGCAGGCGCGATTCTCTCGCTTTCTCTGGGTAAGCACTTTCCGATTCTCGACGGTAACGTCAAACGCGTGCTGGCGCGCTGCTATGCTGTAAGCGGCTGGCCTGGGAAAAAAGAGGTCGAGAATAAATTATGGAGTTTGAGCGAGCAGGTGACGCCCGCGGTTGGCGTGGAACGGTTTAATCAGGCGATGATGGATTTGGGTGCGATGATTTGTACGCGCTCGAAACCGAAATGTTCGCTCTGTCCGCTACAAAACGGATGTATTGCCGCCGCCAACAATAGCTGGTCGCTTTATCCGGGCAAAAAACCGAAACAGACGCTGCCGGAGCGCACCGGCTACTTTTTGCTGTTACAGCACGAAGATGAAGTATTGCTGGCGCAGCGTCCGCCGAGCGGATTGTGGGGCGGTTTATACTGTTTCCCGCAGTTTGCCGACGAAGAAAGTTTGCGGCAGTGGCTGGCGCAACGGCAGATTGCTGCCGATAACCTGACGCAACTGACCGCGTTTCGGCATACCTTCAGCCATTTCCACTTAGATATTGTGCCTATGTGGCTTCCCGTGTCGTCATTCACCGGCTGCATGGATGAAGACAATGCGCTCTGGTATAACTTAGCGCAACCGCCGTCAGTTGGCCTGGCGGCTCCCGTGGAGCGTTTGTTACAGCAGTTACGCACTGGCGCGCCGGTTTAGCGCGTGAGTCGATAAAGAGGATGATTTATGAGCAGAACGATTTTTTGTACTTTCCTGCAACGTGAAGCAGAAGGTCAGGATTTTCAGCTGTACCCCGGCGAGCTGGGAAAACGCATCTATAACGAGATCTCCAAAGAAGCCTGGGCGCAGTGGCAGCACAAACAAACCATGCTGATTAATGAAAAGAAACTCAACATGATGAATGCCGAGCACCGCAAGCTGCTGGAGCAGGAGATGGTCAACTTCCTGTTCGAGGGTAAAGAGGTGCATATCGAGGGCTATACGCCGGAAGATAAAAAATAAAAACAGTGCCGGAGCACGCCTCCGGCAACTTGCATAAAAACAAACACAACACGCACCCGGAATGATGAAAAAATATCTCGCGCTGGCTTTGATTGCGCCGTTGCTCATCTCCTGTTCGACGACCAAAAAAGGCGATACCTATAACGAAGCCTGGGTCAAAGATACCAACGGTTTTGATATTCTGATGGGGCAATTTGCCCACAATATTGAGAACATCTGGGGATTCAAAGAGGTGGTGATCGCCGGTCCTAAGGACTACGTGAAATACACCGATCAATATCAGACCCGCAGCCACATCAACTTCGATGACGGTACGATTACTATCGAAACCATCGCCGGGACAGAACCTGCCGCGCATTTGCGCCGGGCAATTATCAAAACGTTATTGATGGGTGACGATCCGAGTTCGGTCGATCTCTATTCCGACGTTGATGATATTACGATTTCGAAAGAACCTTTCCTTTACGGTCAGGTGGTGGACAACACCGGGCAGCCGATTCGCTGGGAAGGTCGCGCAAGCAACTTCGCGGATTATCTGCTGAAAAACCGTCTGAAGAGCCGCAGCAACGGGCTGCGTATCATCTACAGCGTCACCATTAACATGGTGCCGAACCACCTTGATAAACGTGCGCACAAATATCTCGGCATGGTCCGCCAGGCGTCACGGAAATATGGCGTTGATGAGTCGCTGATTCTGGCAATTATGCAGACCGAATCTTCCTTTAACCCGTATGCGGTCAGCCGTTCCGATGCGCTGGGATTAATGCAGGTGGTACAACATACTGCCGGGAAAGATGTGTTCCGCTCGCAGGGGAAATCCGGCACGCCGAGCCGCAGTTTCTTGTTTGATCCTGCCAGCAATATTGATACCGGCACCGCGTATCTGGCGATGCTGAACAATGTTTATCTCGGCGGAATTGATAACCCAACATCGCGGCGTTATGCCGTCATCACCGCCTATAACGGCGGCGCAGGCAGCGTGCTGCGAGTCTTTTCGAATGATAAGATTCAGGCTGCCAATATTATTAACACCATGACGCCGGGCGATGTTTATCAGACGCTGACGACCCGCCATCCCTCTGCGGAATCTCGCCGTTATCTTTATAAAGTGAATACCGCGCAAAAATCCTACCGCCGCCGATAATTCCATTAACCGCCCCTGACGATGCTCAGGGGCAAAAATGTTATCCACATCACAATTTCGTTTTGCAAATTGGGAATGTTTGCAATTATTTGCCACAGGTAACAAAAAACCAGTCCGCGAAGTTGATAGAATCCCATCATCTCGCACGGTCAAATGTGCTTTTTCAAACACTCATCCGCATCACGATGTGAGGAAATTAACATGAATCTTAAGCTGCAGCTGAAAATCCTCTCTTTTCTGCAGTTCTGTCTGTGGGGAAGTTGGCTGACGACCCTCGGCTCCTATATGTTTGTTACCCTGAAGTTTGACGGTGCTTCTATTGGCGCAGTTTATAGCTCACTGGGTATCGCCGCGGTCTTTATGCCTGCGCTGCTGGGGATTGTGGCCGACAAATGGTTAAGTGCGAAATGGGTATATGCCATTTGCCACACCATTGGCGCTATCACGCTGTTCATGGCGGCACAGGTCACGACGCCGGAGGCGATGTTCCTTGTGATATTGATTAACTCGTTTGCTTATATGCCAACGCTTGGGTTAATCAACACCATCTCTTACTATCGCCTGCAAAATGCCGGGATGGATATCGTTACTGACTTCCCGCCAATCCGTATCTGGGGCACCATCGGCTTTATCATGGCAATGTGGGTGGTGAGCCTGTCTGGCTTCGAATTAAGCCACATGCAGCTGTATATTGGCGCAGCACTTTCCGCCATTCTGGTTCTGTTTACCCTGACTCTGCCGCATATTCCGGTTGCTAAACAGCAAGCGAATCAGAGCTGGACAACCCTGCTGGGCCTCGATGCATTCGCGCTGTTTAAAAACAAGCGTATGGCAATCTTCTTCATCTTCTCAATGCTGCTGGGCGCGGAACTGCAGATTACCAACATGTTCGGTAATACCTTCCTGCACAGCTTCGACAAAGATCCGATGTTTGCCAGCAGCTTTATTGTGCAGCATGCGTCAATCATCATGTCGATTTCGCAGATCTCTGAAACCCTGTTCATTCTGACCATCCCGTTCTTCTTAAGCCGCTACGGTATTAAGAACGTAATGATGATCAGTATTGTGGCGTGGATCCTGCGTTTTGCGCTGTTTGCTTACGGCGACCCGACTCCGTTCGGTACTGTACTGCTGGTACTGTCGATGATCGTTTACGGTTGCGCATTCGACTTCTTCAACATCTCTGGTTCGGTGTTTGTCGAAAAAGAAGTTAGCCCGGCAATTCGCGCCAGTGCACAAGGGATGTTCCTGATGATGACTAACGGCTTCGGCTGTATCCTCGGCGGCATCGTGAGCGGTAAAGTTGTTGAGATGTACACCCAAAACGGCATTACCGACTGGCAGACCGTATGGTTGATTTTCGCTGGTTACTCCGTGGTTCTGGCCTTCGCGTTCATGGCGATGTTCAAATATAAACACGTTCGTGTCCCGACAGGTACACAGACGGTTAGCCACTAATTACGCAAAGAAAAACGGGTCGCCAGAAGGTGACCCGTTTTTTTTATTCTTACTTCAACACATAACCGTACAACCGTTTCATGCCATCCGCATCGGTTTCGCTATAAACACCTTGCAGCTCCGGCGAAAATCCCGGCAACAAATTCACCCCTTCTTCCAGTGCAAGGAAATAACGTTGAACCGCCCCACCCCAGACTTCCCCGGGTACCACGCAAAGCACGCCAGGTGGATAAGGCAACGCCCCTTCTGCCGCAATTCGCCCTTCGGCATCACGAATCCGCACCAACTCCACGTCACCGCGAATATAAGCGCTATGCGCATCCTGGGGGTTCATCACCACTGACGGGAAACTCTGCTGGCGGAACATCGCTTTTTGTAGGTCTTTGACGTCGAAACTGACATACAGATCGTGCATCTCCTGACACAACTGGCGCAGGGTGTAGTCGCGATAGCGCACCGGATATTTGTTATAAACGCTCGGCAACACCTCAGCCAGCGGCGAGTCATCCTCAATATGCTGTTCAAATTGCGCCAGCATCGCCACCAGTTGTGCCAGCTTCTCGTGGCTTTCCGCCGGAGTTAATAAGAACAGAATGGAGTTGAGATCGCACTTCTCCGGCACAATGCCGTTCTCACGCAGATAGTGCGCCAGAATCGTCGCCGGAACGCCAAAGTCGCTATATTCGCCGGTTTCGGCATCGATACCTGGTGTAGTGAGTAACAGCTTGCACGGATCAACAAAATACTGATCCGCGGCATATCCTTCAAAGCCGTGCCACTTCGCCCCCGGCTCAAAACTGAAAAAACGGCGGTCGCTGGCTAACACTGATGTCGGATAATCCTGCCACAATTTGCCATCAACAACGGGCGGGATAAACGGGCGGAACAGCTTACAGCGCGCAAGAATAGCCTTGCGCGCTTCAATCCCTATCTCAACACACTCAGCCCACAGCCGACGCCCACTCTCCCCTTCATGAATTTTGGCGTTAACATCCAGTGCAGCAAACAGCGGATAGAAAGGGCTGGTAGAAGCATGGAGCATAAAGGCGTTATTCAACCGCTTATGCGGGCAAAAACGCGCCTGTCCGCGGATATGGTTATCTTTTTTATGGATCTGCGACGTCTGTGAGAATCCCGCCTGCTGTTTGTGCACCGACTGAGTCACAAAGATCCCCGGATCGTTTTCGTTAAGTTCTAACAGCAGCGGCGAGCTATCCGCCATCATCGGGATAAATTGTTCATAACCGACCCACGCGGAATCAAACAGAATGTAATCACACAGATGCCCAACGGTATCGATCACCTGACGGGCGTTATAGACAGTGCCGTCATAGGTTCCCAGCTGAATAATCGCCAGGCGAAACGGGCGCGGCAGGTCGGCTTTTTCTGGCGCAACGTCGCGAATTTGCTGGCGCAGATACTCTTCATTAAAACAGTGCGCATCAATACCGCCAATGAAACCAAACGGGTTGCGTGAAGCTTCCAGATAGACCGGCGTCGCCCCCGCCTGAATCAGCGCGCCGTGATGATTCGACTTATGGTTGTTACGGTCGAAGAGCACCAGATCGCCACGCGTTAACAGCGCATTCGTCACCACTTTATTCGCTGCCGATGTGCCGTTCAGCACAAAATAGGTTTTATCGGCATGAAAGACTTTGGCTGCGAATTTCTGCGCATCTTTCGCCGATCCTTCATGAATAAGCAGATCGCCCAATTTTACGTCAGCGTTACACATATCGGCGCGAAAGACGTTCTCACCAAAGAAATCGTAAAAATGGCGTCCGGCAGGATGCTTTTTAAAAAACGCACCATGTTGATGTCCAGGGCAAGCAAAGGTGCTGTTGCCCATCTCAACGTACTGCGTCAGCGTGTCATAAAACGGTGGCAGCAAATTCTCTTCATACTGACAGGCTGCGGATTCCAGCTCCAGCCACTGCTGCTCGTTGCCGTTGATTACCGCCGTAACGCCCGCAGGTAATTCAACAGCATGTTCGGAATACAAAAACACCGGTAGATGAAAACCGGTGCGCTTAAGCAACGCAAGAATGCCACTGCGACTATCCGCAGCGGTAATGACGACTGCCGCGACGTCCGTAAAATCAGTATCTCCCAACGCCACCACGCGGCGATGAGTAGAAAGTCGGGATACCAGTTCACTACTGGCGGCAATATTCATTGATTTCATAAGCGCAAACCCGTTTCGGGGAAGTAAGAATACCGGACAAGGTGGAAAACCCTGCCCCATGAGATATGGGTCAAACTGGTCACCAGCTCCGACCGCCAGACATCAGTAAAAGCAGAAACGCTCTGATTTTACTGTTGTCCTGCAGTGAGCGTGCGTTAACTTCACCGCATGAGCAGTAACATAGAAAGGGAAACGTTTCGCGCGAAACGGCGATAAGCGAGAGAATGTAAGGAGATGGCGTGCATCGGGCAAACTCCGTACAGAGAGGAGAAAATTCGCGCAATCATGGCACCTTTCGCTAAAGCGTGCAAGCCAGGACTTTGCGAACAAACAAGCCATCGACGGCACCAAACGGTCATAATAAGAAAATCAAACAATACAGCTAACAGGAACTCTTGTGGTCATCGGCCCTTTTATCAACGCTAGTGCAGTCTTACTGGGTGGCGTTCTCGGCGCACTGCTCAGCCAACGCTTACCGGAACGTATCCGCGTCTCCATGACATCTATTTTTGGTCTGGCATCGCTGGGGATTGGTATTTTACTGGTGGTGAAATGCGCCAACCTTCCAGCGATGGTTTTAGCTACGCTACTTGGCGCTCTAATTGGCGAAATTTGTTTGCTGGAGAAAGGTGTCAATACAGCAGTCGCCAAAGCACAAAATCTGTTTCGTCACTCACGTAAGAAGCCAGCGCATGAATCTTTTATTCAGAATTATGTCGCGATTATTGTCCTGTTTTGCGCCAGCGGCACCGGGATCTTCGGGGCGATGAACGAAGGGATGACCGGCGATCCGAGTATTTTAATCGCCAAGTCATTTCTTGATTTCTTTACGGCGATGATCTTCGCCTGCTCGCTGGGTATTGCGGTGTCGGTAATTAGTATCCCATTACTGATCATCCAGTTAACGCTGGCGTGGGCTGCCGCGCTGATATTACCGCTGACCACACCGTCGATGATGGCAGACTTCAGCGCCGTAGGCGGTTTATTGCTGCTGGCAACCGGATTACGCATCTGTGGCATTAAAATGTTCCCGGTGGTCAACATGCTTCCAGCACTCCTTCTGGCAATGCCGCTTTCCGCCGCCTGGACCGCCTGGTTTGCCTGACAATGCGTGCAATAGCGGCAAAGTGATGATAGATTGTGCAGTCTGCAGTAAATTGAAGAAATTTGATTGACGAGACGAGGCGAATCAGGTTTAATGCGCCCCGTTGCCCGGATAGCTCAGTCGGTAGAGCAGGGGATTGAAA
>ERZ1026892.859-NODE-859-length-13584-cov-3.304088_pt1 | contig 13584 bp, 7 predicted proteins | sample MGYA00380176_ERZ1026892 | MGnify/ENA primary metagenome ERZ1026892 (study PRJEB33269, sample SAMEA4719812) | human gut metagenome | biome: human-associated habitat; feature: organic feature; material: feces | place: Cameroon | collected 2013-10 ... | reverse complement strand
ACGAGATGTAGAGAGGTCTCGTGGGCTCGGAGATGTGTATAAGAGACAGGTTCAACTGGTTTACTTCACTTGCACCCGGATCGTAGTCGATCGCAACAATGTTGGAATCCGGATAGCGGTGCCGCAATTCCTTGATAACACCTTTTCCTACAACATGGTTCGGCAGGCAGGCAAATGGCTGTGTGCAGACAATGTTCGGAGTGCCGGTATGGATCAGTTCCAACATTTCTCCGGTTAAGAACCATCCCTCACCGGTCTGGTTACCTTCGGATACGATATCCCTTGCATATTTTGCAAGATCCTCAATGTGTGCAGGTGGAGTAAAATGTTTACTCTTCTTAAATTCATCAACCGCAGCAGAGCGCAGCCACTCAAAGAACCTGATGCCAAGGCGTCCGATACGTTTGGATTTCTGGCTGAAACCGAGGTTATCTGCCTTAAAGCCTGTGTTGTAGAAGCAGTAGAGCAGGAAGTCGGTAAGGTCAGGAACAACAGCTTCCGCACCTTCGGATTCTAACAGGTCTGCAAGATAGTTGTTGGCAGCCGGATGGAATTTCACCAAAATCTCACCGACTATGCCGACACGCGGCTTTTTAATATCAAGACGCGGGAGATTGTCAAAGTCACGGATGATCTCACGGCACATCTGCTTGTATTTTTTATGGGATAAAATCTTATCCTGTGTAATAAATGCAATGATCTTCTCTTTCCATTTTTCATGGAGTTCGTTGGCAGAACCGGGAACTGCTTCATAAGGTCTTGTGGCGTATAAACAGCGAAGGAAAATATCTCCAAATTCCAGAGCGTAAAGTCCGTGCTGGATAAGCTTTGGAGTGAAAGTGAATCCCGGGTTGCTCTCTAAACCGCTCAAGTTGATGGAGATAACCGGAACATTCGGGTAGCCAGCCTTTTCCAGAGCACGGCGGATGAATCCGATGTAGTTACTTGCACGGCATCCGCCACCGGTCTGGGAGATTAAAATCGCAGTCTTATTCATATCGTATTTGCCGGATTTTACGGCAGCCATCAACTGGCCGACAACGATCAGGGACGGATAACAGGCATCGTTATTGACGAATTTTAATCCGACATCGACACATTCCCTTGCAGGAACATCTGGTACGACCAGATTGTATCCGGCAGCATTGAAAGCCGGCTCTAATAATTCAAAATGGATCGGTGACATCTGCGGGCAGAGAATCGTGTAGTTTTCACGCATCTCCTTCGTAAATACCACACGCTCATAACTTGCAGGCACGATCGTTCTTTTGGTCTGCTTTTTCTCGCGGACGCGGATCGCTGCGATCAGTGAACGGATACGGATTCTGGCAGCACCTAAGTTGTTGACCTCATCAATCTTCAGACAGGTGTAGATTTTGCCTGATCTGGTCAGAATATCGTTGACCTGATCGGTGGTAACGGCGTCAAGACCACATCCGAAGGAGTTCAACTGGATCAGGTCTAAGTCATCTCTTGTCTTTACAAAGTTTGCAGCCGCATACAGGCGGGAGTGGTACATCCACTGATCCATAACGATCAACGGACGCTCCGGCTGATGCAGATGAGAGACAGAGTCTTCTGTTAAAACGGCGATTCCATAGGAAGTGATAAGCTCCGGAATACCGTGGTTGATCTCCGGGTCAACGTGGTATGGACGTCCGGCGAGAACGATACCGCGTTTTCCGGTCTCTTCCATATATTTTAATACTTCCTCACCTTTTTTCTGCATTTCCATGCGGACAACAGCTAATTCCTTCCAGCCTTCGGAAACTGCATCGCGGATCTCCGCTTCGGAAATGCCGAATTCAGAAGAACCAAATACCTTGATGAGCTGGGAGGATAAGGTGTCCTCATTTGTGAATGCCATAAATGGATTTAAGAACTTCACCTGACCGGAAGTGATCTCATCCACATTGTTTTTAATATTCTCTGCGTAAGAAGTAACGATTGGGCAGTTGTAGTGGTTGTTAGAATCCGGGAACTCATTTCTCTCGTATGGGATACACGGGTAGAAAATGAAATCCACATTCTGATGGATCAGCCAGGTCACATGTCCGTGCGCAAGTTTTGCAGGGTAACATTCGGATTCGGATGGGATCGAATCGATACCAAGCTCGTAAATCTTACGTGTGGAGGACGGAGAGAGTACCACGGAGAAACCTAGTTTTTTGAAGAAAACTGCCCAGAATGGGTAGTTCTCATACATATTTAATACACGTGGGATGCCGACGGTACCGCGGGCTGCTTCCTCTGCACTTAATGGTTCATAGTCAAAAATACGTTTGTTCTTATATTCAAAAAGGTTTGGAATGTTGTCTTTGTTCTTCTCTTTTCCAAGACCACGCTCACAGCGGTTGCCGGTAATATACTGACGGTTGCCGGAGAAACGGTTGATGGTTAAGAGACAGTGGTTCGTACATCCCTGACATCTTGCAAGCTTCGTGTCAAAAGTCAGTGCATTGATTTCGTCGATGGAGAGCATGGAGGTCTGATAACCTTCCTCATGGCGTTCCCTTGCGATCAGGGCAGCACCGAAAGCTCCCATGATACCGGCAATATCCGGACGGATACACTGGACACCGGCAATTTTTTCAAAACTTCGTAAAACGGCATCGTTGTAGAACGTTCCACCCTGTACCACAATGTTCTGGCCAAGATCTTTTGCATCGGAAAGCTTGATTACCTTATATAGAGCATTCTTGATGACTGAGTAGGCAAGACCGGCAGAAATATCAGCGACGGATGCGCCCTCTTTCTGCGCCTGTTTTACTTTCGAGTTCATGAATACTGTACAGCGGGTTCCAAGATCGATCGGGTTTTTCGCAAAAAGGGCTTCTCTGGCAAAGTCCTGTACAGAGAAATTTAGTGATTTTGCGAATGTCTCAATGAAAGAACCACAACCGGAAGAACAGGCTTCATTTAACTGGACACTGTCAACGGTCTGGTTTTTGATCTTAATGCATTTCATATCCTGACCACCAATGTCGAGGATACAGTCAACTTCCGGATCAAAGAATGCTGCGGCATAAAAATGTGCGACAGTTTCTACTTCGCCGTCATCTAATTTCAGAGCAGCCTTCTGTAACGCCTCACCATATCCGGTGGAGCAGGAGTGTACAATGTGTGCCTTTTCCGGCAGTTTGGAATAAATATCCTTGATCGCACGGATCGCAGTAGAGAGCGGGCTTCCGTTGTTATTGCTGTAGAAGGAGTACAGCAGAGAACCATCCTCACCGATCAGGGCAACTTTCGTTGTGGTGGAACCTGCATCGATACCGAGGTAGCAGTTTCCTTCGTAAGAAGCCAGATCTGCGGACTTTACATGATGTCCGTCGTGGCGTGTGCGGAAAGCATCGTATTCTGCCTGATCTTTGAATAAAGGATCAAGTCTTGCAACTTCGAATTCCATATGGATATCGGACTGAAGTTTTGTATGTAATTCTGCCAAAGTAGTTACTTTGTCCTCTTTATAGTTCAGTGCAGAACCGATCGCTGCAAAAAGATGGGAATTCTCAGGGGTGATCGCGTGCTCCTCATCTAAGTTTAAGGTACGGATGAACGCAGCCTTTAACTCGGATAAAAAGTGCAGGGGACCGCCTAAGAAAGCAACGTGTCCACGGATCGGTTTGCCGCAGGCAAGACCGCTGATCGTCTGGTTGACAACTGCCTGGAAAATGGAAGCGGATAAGTCTTCCCTGGTTGCACCTTCGTTGATCAGAGGCTGGATATCTGTCTTGGCAAATACACCGCATCTGGCGGCGATCGGATAAATTGCCTTATAATTCTTTGCGTATTCGTTCAGTCCGGTCGCATCCGTCTGGATCAGGGAAGCCATCTGGTCAATAAAAGAACCTGTACCGCCGGCACAGATACCGTTCATACGCTGTTCCACATTACCGCCCTCGAAATAAATGATCTTCGCATCCTCACCGCCAAGCTCGATGGCAACATCGGTCTGTGGTACATAGTGCTGTAAAGCAGTGGATACGGAGATGACCTCCTGGACAAACGGCACGTCTAAATGTTTTGCAAGGGTAAGACCACCGGAACCGGTGATCATCGGGGCAATCTGCATATCCCCGAGCTGTTTATAAGCTTTTTCCACCAGCAGGGAGAGAGTTTCTCGGATATTGGCGAAATGTCTCTCGTAATCGGAGAATAACAGGTTGTCATTCTCATCCAGCACAGCTACTTTGACTGTCGTGGAACCAATATCAATACCAAGTTTATGAAGTGTATTGTTACTCATATCTTTCCTCCAAATTATCTCTTGTAAATCAGATCTATCAATAGTCTATGTTCACTATTTCTTCCTATTATATATATGTGCTCAAAAACCAAGCAATGTACATTATACGACAGGAAAAAACAAAAAACAATGACAAAATAATCTGAAAAATCTAAACTTTTTATGAAGAAATTTAGCGCCGATTGACAAAGGTTTCCTGCATAGATATACTTTAGCTAGATTGTTTGAAAAAGAAGACAGTCCAAAGAGTATTTGAAAAAAAGGAGCAGCAATATGAACTGGTTAAATAAACTGGAGCGTAAATTTGGAAGATATGCGGTACCGAATCTGATCGTGTATCTGATCGGAGCATATTCCGTTGGATTTGTATTGAACATGGTGGCACCGAATATATTGGGATTCTTGAATTTCCAGCCTTATTACATTTTACACGGACAGATCTGGAGACTTATCACATGGATTTTAATGCCGACAGACAGCAATATCATTTTTCTGTTGATCATGATGATGTTTTATTATCAGCTTGGAACCGCATTGGAGCGCGCGTGGGGAACTTTCCGTTTTAATGCCTATATCATCGGCGGAATCCTGTTGACAGAAGTGGGCAGCCTTTTAGCGTATGGTCTGATCTATCTGTTTATGGGCGGCAATTTTGCATACACTGCAAGCACAATGATGGGACAGATGATCAGTACTTCCTATATTAATATGTCCATATTCCTTGCATTTGCTACCTTATATCCGGATATGCAGGTATTACTGTACTTTATCATTCCGATAAAAATGAAATGGATGGCAGCCGTATATGTTGTTATCATGGTATTCAGCGTGTGGGATACCTATCATGCGATTTATGCATATACCCAGTCCACAGCCACTGCATTATGGTATGCAGGGATTATGCTGTTATGCATTGTGATGTCACTGTTAAATTACCTCATTTTCTTCCTGTCCACGAGGAATCTGAGCCGGTATACCCCACATGAGGTGCATCGCAGGCAGCAGTTTAGGGCGCAGATGAGAGAGCCGCGACCTGGTTCCGGTATTGCAAAACACAAATGTGCGGTCTGCGGACGGACAGAGCTGGATGATCCAAATTTACAGTTCCGTTTCTGTTCGAAGTGCGAGGGCAATTATGAGTATTGTCAGGATCACCTGTTTACACATCAGCACATCCGAAGAGTATAAGAATAAAGATACAGTCTTTTTCCAGATGATGGAGAAAGACTGTATTTTTTATTAGTTAAAAATATCTCCTGTATTAGTTCTTCTTATCAATATAAGGATTTTTTGCAAAAATGGACGTTTTTTTGAAAATTACCATACAAATCATATTGACGATAAAAAATTGCTATGCTAAATTGACTTTTGTATTTTGAAATTAGTTTTTCCTACGGAAAACAAGGAGGCTAAATCCTCTCTTCACCAGAGGTTAAATTTTACTTCGTAAAATTGGATTTTGCTTCGCAAAACAAGGAGGATTATATGAAAAAGGCATTAAGTATTTTATTGGCAATGGGAATGACTGTCGGTATGGTGGCAGGATGTGGAGACACAGCAGACAACAGCAGTGCAGCAGATAATTCTGCAGCAGCTTCTACAGAGGCTGGTACAGATGGCACACAGGCAGCAGCTTCCGCAGCAGATATCAAAGTCGGTGTTATTTATATCGGTGATGAGAACGAGGGATATACAGCAGCTCATATGGCAGGTATTGATGAGATGGCAGCAAACCTTGGTTTATCAGATGACCAGATTATTGAGAAGACAACAATCCCGGAGGATGAGTCCTGCTATGATGCAGCAGTAGACCTTGCAGATCAGGGATGTAATATTATTTTTGCAACAAGTTTTGGACATGAGACATACATTTTACAGGCAGCACAGGAGTATCCGGACATTCAGTTCTGTCATGCAACAGGATATCAGGCAGCAAGTTCCGGACTTTCTAACATGCACAACTACTTCGATGCAATTTATGAAGCACGTTATGTATCCGGTGTTGTTGCAGGTATGAAATTAAATGAGATGATCGAGAATGGTGATATCACAGCAGACCAGGCAAAAATCGGTTATGTAGGTGCATTCCCATATGCAGAGGTTATTTCAGGATTCACATCTTTCTATTTAGGTGCTAAGAGCGTATGTGAATCTGTTACAATGGAAGTTCAGTATACAAACAGCTGGGCAGATATGACAGCAGAGGGCGAAGTTGCAAATCAGTTGATCGCAGATAACTGTGTACTGATCAGCCAGCATGCTGATACAACAGGTGCTCCATCAGCATGTGAGACAGCAGGTGTTCCTTGTGTTGGTTACAACGTAGATATGACATCTGTTGCTCCGGACGCAGCATTGACATCTTCTACAAATAACTGGGGTGTATATTATACTTACGCTGTACAGTGCGTATTAGATGGAAAAGCAATCGACACAGACTGGTGCAAAGGATTCTCTGAGGATGCAGTCAGAATCACTCCGGTCAATGAGGCTGTTGCAGCAGAAGGAACAGACGCAAAAGTAGATGAAGTAGAAGCAGCATTAAAAGATGGTTCTCTTCATGTATTTGATACATCTACATTTACAGTAAACGGATCTTCCTTAGAAGACCTGATCGCAGAAGGCGGAGATTACGCAAAATATGCTGATTACGTTTCAGATGGTTATTACCATGAATCTGAATTAGCATCTGCACCATCCTTTGATATTATCATTGATGGTATCACATCTCAGGCAAACTAATTTTTAAGATAAACCGGCAGGGCACAGATGGTTTCTGTGCTCTGCAATGATAGAAATATTGGAAGAAAACAGAGAAATCCTTTCAAGATACAGATTGAAAGGATTTTCGTATTTAGGAGGATTACTTGTGGAAACAGGAAACGCTATTGAACTGAAAGGTGTAACCAAACGTTTCGGTGACGTGATTGCGAACGATAACGTGAATCTGACCGTCAGGAAAGGTGAAATTCTTTCAATTTTAGGAGAGAATGGTAGTGGAAAGACTACGTTGATGAACATGCTTTCCGGAATTTACTTCCCGGACGAAGGAGAAATTTATGTGGATGGAAAAGAAGTGACCATCCGCTCCCCCAAAGATTCCTTCGCACTCGGTATTGGAATGATTCATCAGCATTTCAAGCTGATCAATATTTTGACAGCCGCCGAGAATATTATTTTAGGTCTGCCTGGAAAAGAAAAACTGAATATGAAACAGGTAGAGAAAGAAATCAGGGAACTGACAGAACAGTATGGATTTGACCTCAATCCGTCCCAGAAAATTTATGATATGTCTGTCTCACAGAAACAGACCGTAGAGATCGTAAAAGTACTTTACCGTGGGGCAGATATTCTGATCCTGGATGAACCGACTGCCGTATTGACACCGCAGGAGACCGAAAAATTATTTGCAGTCCTTAGGAATATGAGGAAAGCAGGAAAATCCATTATCATCATCACACATAAATTAAATGAAGTATTGGAACTTTCTGACCGTGTCGCCGTGCTTCGAAAAGGAAAATATATTAATACGGTAGAGACGGCGAAGGCAACCGTAGAATCACTCACAGAGATGATGGTGGGCGAGAAAGTAAAACTGGATATCAACCGTACGGAGCCTGTAGGAGCGGAAAAGCGTATTGAGATGCGTGGCATTACGTGTAAGAACAAAGAGGGACTTAAAGTTCTGACAGAGGCTTCCTTTACCGCCTACAGTGGGGAAATCCTCGGTGTGGCAGGAATTTCCGGGAGTGGACAGAAAGAATTATTAGAGTCCGTTGCAGGACTTCAGCCGATTGAGAGTGGAGAGATCCTTTATTTTTCTCCGGAAGGTACGACAGAAAAAATCTCCGAGATGAAAGCGGAGGATATTAAGAACCTTGGTATCACATTATCGTTTGTGCCGGAAGACCGTCTTGGAATGGGACTTGTTGGTTCCATGAATCTGACCGATAATATGATGATTCGAAGCTATAAGGAAGGCAGACATTTCTTTGCCGACCGTAAATCTCCAAAGAAACTTGCAGAAGATATTGTGGAGAAATTAGATGTTGTGACACCGGGTGTGGATACTCCGGTCAGCAGACTTTCCGGTGGTAATGTACAGAAAATTCTTGTCGGCCGTGAGATCGCAAGCAATCCGACCGTGCTGATGGTTGCGTATCCGGTCAGAGGACTTGACATCAATTCATCATACACGATTTACAATCTGTTGAATGACCAGAAGAAAAAAGGAGTTGCAGTCATCTGTGTAGGTGAGGATCTGGATGTCCTGCTGGAACTTTGTGATAAGATTTTAGTATTGAACAGTGGAAAAGTTGCGGGTATCGTGGATGCGCGTACTACAACGAAGGAAAAACTGGGACTGATGATGACTGGTTTGACGGAGGATAAGAATGAGTAAGGAAAACGTGATTTCGAAGAAAGAACCTTTTGCACGTATGGTAAAGAGAGACCATATCAGTGTGGGAAAAGCATGGGCAATCCGCCTGATTGCAGTTGCATTGTCACTGGTAGTAGCGGCACTTGTGATCGTGGCGATCACAAAACAGAATCCGATCGAAGTATATCTTGGAATTATTGATGGAGCAGTTGGAAGCAACCGGAGGATCTGGGTGACCATCCGGGAAATGATGGTGCTTTTATGCATTGCAATTGGTCTTACCCCTGCATTTAAAATGAAATTCTGGAACATCGGTGCAGAAGGACAGATTTTAATGGGTGGTACAGCGACAGCGGCAATGATGATCTACTTTGGCGAAAAAATGCCAAACTGGTTATTACTGGTCGTGATTTTTGTTGTCAGTGGTCTGGCCGGACTGATCTGGGGTGTGATCCCTGCCATTTTTAAAGCATATTTTAATACCAATGAGACTTTATTTACTTTAATGCTGAATTATGTCGCAATGCAGATCGTAACGTTCTGTATTGTATTCTGGGAGAATCCGTCCGGTTCGAATACCGTTGGTATTATCAATGCAGCAACAAAAGGTGGATGGTTCCCAACAATTTTTGGCAATGCATATACATTAAATGTTATCATTGTTTTAATAATTACATTAGTAGTTTATATTTATATGAAATATTCCAAACAGGGATATGAGATCTCGGTTGTCGGAGAAAGCCAGAATACTGCAAGATATGCAGGGATCGATGTGAAGAAGGTCATTATCCGTACAATGATGATCTCCGGTGCGATCTGTGGAATTGCCGGTGCAGTGATCGTCAGCGGTGCAAGCCATACCATCTCGACAAGTACAGCAGGTGGACGGGGATTTACTGCGATCATTGTTGCATGGATGTCAAAGTTTAATCCGCTTGCGATGATCCTTGTTTCCGGATTCCTTGTATTTATGCAGCAGGGATCGATCCAGGTGGCATCACAGTTTGGTCTGAATGAAAATGCATCAGATATTATTACAGGTATGTTATTATTTTTCCTGATCGGATGTGAATTCTTTATTAACTACAAATTAGAGTTCCGTAAGAAAGGAGGCAAATAGGATGACATTATTGCTGACGTTTATCCAGAAGGCAATCGGACAGGGGGTAGCTATTTTATTTGGCGCATCCGGAGAGATTGTCACAGAAAAATCCGGTAACTTAAACCTCGGAATTCCGGGAATTATGTACATGGGTGGTATCGCCGGACTTATGGGTGCCTTCTTTTATGAAAAAAGTACAGAGACACCAAACGGAGCAGTCGGAGTGCTGGTTTCACTGCTGTGTTCCCTGATCGCATCTGCCCTCGGTGGTTTGATTTACAGTTTTCTTACGATCACACTCCGTGCGAATCAGAACGTGGTGGGACTTGCACTTACGACATTTGGTGTTGGATTCGGTAACTTCTTCGGTGGTTCCATTTCCAAGCTGGCTGGAGGTGTCGGACAGATTTCCGTTCAGACAACGGCGGCTGCATACCGCGCCACTATTCCGGGACTCTCAAAGATTCCGGTGATCGGAACACTTTTCTTTTCTTATGGATTCCTGACATATCTGTCCGTTATCGTGGCGGTTGTCATGACTTACTTTTTAAAGAAAACAAGAAAAGGACTGAACTTAAGAGCGGTCGGTGAAAGCCCGGCAACAGCGGATGCAGCAGGTATCAATGTCTCAAAATATAAATATGCTGCCACAGTGACCGGCGCAGCGATCGCAGGTCTTGGAGGTCTTTATTTTGTTATGGAGTATCTGGGTGGTACCTGGTCGAACAATGGATTCGGTGACAGAGGATGGCTTGCGATCGCACTGGTGATCCTGGCATTGTGGAATCCGGATCATGCGATCTGGGGATCTTTTGTGTTTGGTGGATTATATATTTTATATATCTATCTTCCGGGATTGAACAGGGCAACACAGGAGCTTGTAAAAATGCTTCCGTATGTTGTGACGATTATCGTCCTGATCATCACAAGTAAGAGAAATAAACAGGAAAATCAGCCGCCGGCAAGCCTTGGAGAAGCATATTTCAGGGAAGACCGGTAAAAAGGCAAGAAAGGGAAGCGAAGCTGCCTGGGTGCAGCCGCTTCTTTTTTGTTTTGCAAATAGCTGGAAAACAGTGAAAAGTATGCTATAATAAAGAATATCGGGCGATTTTATGCTTGCGTCTGAATCATACATCATGTAATATGTTAGATAGACTTCATTTTTGAAAAACAAGGAGGAAATTATGGAAAACGAGACTGTCTCTAAGAATTTTATTGAGCAGATGATTGATAAAGATATCGAGGAGGGATACTGCCATGAGGTTCACACCAGATTCCCACCGGAACCAAATGGTTACCTTCATATTGGACATGCAAAGTCCATTCTTTTAAACTATGGGCTGGCACAGAAGTACGGCGGAAAGTTCAATCTTCGATTTGATGATACAAACCCGACCAAGGAGAAAACAGAATTTGTAGAGGCGATCCAGTCTGATATTGAATGGCTCGGCGCTGACTGGGAGGGAAGACTTTTCTTTGCATCAGATTATTTTGACCAGATGTATGAAGGTGCAGTAAAGCTGATCAAAAAGGGAAAAGCTTACGTATCAGACCTTTCCGCAGAACAGATCCGCGAATACAGAGGAACTTTGACAGAACCGGGCAAAGAAGACCCATACAGCACACGTTCTGTAGAAGAGAATCTGGCATTATTTGAAGATATGAAGAATGGTAAGTTCGCCGATGGTGAAAAAGTACTCCGTGCAAGGATCGACATGGCATCTTCCAATATTAATATGAGAGATCCGGTTATCTATCGTGTGGCACATATGACACACCACAGAACAGGCGACAAATGGTGCATCTATCCAATGTATGACTATGCGCATCCGATCGAGGATGCGATCGAGGGAATTACCCATTCTATCTGTACTTTGGAGTTCGAAGACCACAGACCATTATATAACTGGGTAGTGGAAGAAGTTGGCAAAGATATGATCCCGGATAAGGATGAGATGCCGCCAAGACAGATCGAGTTTGCAAAATTATACCTTACAAATGTAGTAACCGGAAAGCGTTACATCAAACGTCTGGTAGAAGAAGGCATCGTTGACGGATGGGATGATCCTCGTCTGGTTTCGATCGCAGCACTCAGAAGAAGAGGATTTACACCGGAATCCATTAAGATGTTCGTAGATCTCTGCGGAATCTCCAAAGCAAACAGTTCTGTCGATTATGCAATGCTTGAGTACTGCATCCGTGAGGATTTAAAATTAAAGAAACCGCGTATGATGGCAATCCTTGATCCGGTCAAGGTAGTGATCGATAACTATCCGGAAGGACAGATGGAATATCTGGATGTTGTGAATAACCTTGAAAACGAAGAACTTGGAAGCAGAAAAGTGCCATTTGGAAGGGAAATCTACATTGACCGTGAGGACTTTATGGAAGAGCCGCCAAAGAAATATTTCCGTATGTTCCCGGGAAATGAAGTCCGTCTTATGAACGCATACTTTGTAACATGCAACAGCTTCGTGAAAGATGAGAACGGTAAAGTGACAGAGATCCACTGTACCTACGATCCGGCTTCCCGCGGAGGAAACAGCCCGGATGGACGTAAAGCAAAAGGAACGATCCAGTGGGTATCTGCTGAGAAGAATGTAAAAGCAGAGATCCGGCTGTATGAAAATATTGTGGATGAAGAGAAGGGTGTATACAATGAGGACGGAAGCCTGAACCTGAATCCAAACTCACTGACAGTATTAAAGGACTGTTATGTAGAGGAGAATCTTGCAGACGCAAAGGCTTATGACAGCTTCCAGTTTGTGCGTCAGGGATTCTTCTGTGTAGATGCAAAAGATTCTACACCGGAACATCTCGTATTTAACAGGATCGTTTCGCTGAAGAGTTCATTTAAATTACCATCAAATAACTAAATTGCGATCAAGAAAAGCAGTCAATATTGGAGGAACGGATATGAATTTATTCAAGGGACTGGAAAAGTTCGGTCTGAAGACAGAGGGTACAGAAAATCTGTTTGAAGAAGAAAAAAGAACCAATGCATCAACAGAGCAGGGAGAGGCAAAAGAAGAAATACCTTCTGAGGAATCATTTCTGTTAGAAAAATCAGTGCGCTGCACTGTGTGCGATAAAGTGTTCAAAACAAAAATGATCAAAAACGGAAGAGTGAAACGTCTCGAACCGGATTTTGATCTGAGACCAAGATTTATGTATATTGATACTTTAAAATATGATGTTGCATCATGTCCAAACTGCGGTTATACAGCAATGAACCGCTACTTTGAACATCTGTCATCGGTCCAGATCAAACTGATCAAAGAGAAAATATGTGCAAATTTTAAGCCGACTGGTGAAGAACCGGCGGTATATGATTATGATACGGCAATCAACCGTTACAAACTCGCACTGTTTAATACTCTGGTAAAAAAAGGAAAAGTAAGTGAGAAGGCATATACCTGTCTTAAGATTTCGTGGCTCTATCGTGGAAAGTTAGAGGGCATGGACGAGAAGGATGCTTCGCTGGAACAGGAACGCAGGGAGTGTATGGAGCAGCAGGAGGCATTTTATAATCAGGCTTATGAAGGCTTTTTAAAAGCAGTATCAACAGAGATGTTTCCAATGTGCGGCATGGATCAGACAACAGTAGATTACCTGTTAGCTGTTATGTCAAAGCATTTCAAACGTTACGATACTGCGTCCAAATGTATTTCCAGGATCATGTCTACAAGCTCTGCTTCTAAGAAGATGAAGGATCGTGCATACGATCTGAAAGAGGAGATCATCCGGGAGATTAAGGCTGCCAAAGAGTAAAAGGCGGCAGGGGAAGATCAGACATCAGAATTGGCAAAGAGTAAGAGGATTGCAATGAACGAGATTATGATTGATCTGCAG
>ERZ1026892.854-NODE-854-length-13601-cov-3.705153_pt1 | contig 13601 bp, 8 predicted proteins | sample MGYA00380176_ERZ1026892 | MGnify/ENA primary metagenome ERZ1026892 (study PRJEB33269, sample SAMEA4719812) | human gut metagenome | biome: human-associated habitat; feature: organic feature; material: feces | place: Cameroon | collected 2013-10 ... | reverse complement strand
TTCTCCCGGATCAGACCTTCGCGGACACCCTCCTCCACAATGCAGTCGATAATCTCGTTTTTCTCCTTATCACAGCACTGGTGTTTCATACGCTCATACTCATCTTTCAGATTCTTTGGTATCTCGTATGATTCCAATACCATTTTTATCAGGAAAAAGACACCCTGCTTTTCTTTTACATGCTCATCAATAAAATCCATGACCTCGTTAATTTTCTGTTGAAACGTTCTGTTATCTGTAGAAATTACCTGCAGTTTTTCAAAGCACACTTTCACATAATATAAAATTGCAGAAGAGATTATCTCTTCCTTTGAAGAAAAATATTCGTATGCCGTTCCTTTTCCAATGCCTGCCCGGCCTGTGATATCAGCTACTTTTAAAGTGTTGATATCACAGCCTTCATTAATGAACTCAATGACTGCCTGATACAGGGCAAGCACTTTCTGTGGTGGATCGTGGATCAGTTTCTGCTCATCCATTATAAGTCCTCCTCGACCATGCTCTTATTGCGGTTGAATGCATCATAAATACATGGAACAACGATCAGAGTTAACAGTGTACCATATAACAAACCGCCAACCGTTACGATCGCCATTGGCTGCATCATTTCTGAACCTTCTCCAAGTCCGACTGCCATCGTGGACATGGACAGGATCGTGGTGAGTGCAGTCATAAGAATCGGACGAAGCCTTGTTTTTCCGGATTCGATAATGGCATCTTTTTTTTCCATTCCGCCACGGCGGAGCTGGTTGATAAAGTCTACCATAACGATACCGTTATTTACGATAATTCCGGCGAGCATGACAAATCCGATCATTGCCACAACGCTGACTTCGTTACCGGTAAAGTAAAGTGCGAACAGACCGCCTGTAAATGCCAGCGGAATCGTAAACATAATGATAAACGGCGACAACAGCGACTGGAACTGTGCTACCATGACCAGGTAAATGAAGATTACCGCCAAAAGAAGCATCAGATACAACTGATTCATCGCATCTGCGATCATCTCATCCTCACCTGCCATCTCAATGGAGTATCCTTCCGGCAGATTGATCTTATCTAACTCTTTCTGGATTTCATTACTCAGCAGACTGACATTATGGTCATCATCCACTCCTGCGGTCACACTGATATATCTGGTCTGCGCATCACGGTTGATCGTTCCTAATGTGTAACCTTCCTCAAACTGTGCAATATCAGAAAGCGCTACTTCTGTCTCGTTTCCTTCTCTGTCTGTATAGGTAAAGGTCAGTTTTTTGATATCATCCAATGTAACATCGGACTGCTCCTCGCTCTGTACATAAACCTGATAATCATTTACATCGGTAGAGATTGTCGTTGCAGATGTTGAGGATGCCATCTCACCGTAAACAAGCTGGAATACCTGTGCAACGGTCATGCCGTATTTCGCAGCTTTTTCCTTGTCTACAGAAATGGTGAAAGACGGTGTCGTATTGTCAAGTCCATCATCCACATCCACAGTTCCCTCGGTGTTCTCTACTACTTTTGCAACTTCTCCTGCAAGTTCCTGCAGTTTATCAAGATTATTTCCTTTTACATTGATCGTCAGTCCACTTCCCATTAACGCTGTCATATCGGAAGCTGAAGTATCGGTTGTCACCTCACAGTCCATATCTTTGGTCAGTTCATCCAACTGTGCGGTCACATCTGCGCTGCTCACTTCAGATTCTTCATCCAGAATCATATACATGGAAATACTGTCTGTAGAACTGCTTCCCATCATGGAAAGAGCACTTCCGCCTGCCATGGCACCAATGGTCTCAATGCCATCGATCGTCAATGCTTTTTCCACGACTTCATCTGCCATTTCTGTCAGTTCGTCAAACGTTAGTGTCTGATCCTCTTTTGCTGAAATCGTCGCACTGATCTGGTTCGTTTCCATATTCATATCCATGAAAGAATATCCTCTGGAAAATGCTGCCACAACACTTGTTCCAAGCAGTACGATCACCGCGATAAATACGACCGGCTTGAAACGCAGACATACCGCTAAAATTATTCCATAAGAATCTTTTACTTTGTCAAAGAAATTATGCCTGATCTCTTTTGTATTTTTTAATAATCCTGCTGCCATCATCGGCACGAAAGTCAATGCCATAAGAAGACTGGCTGCAAGCGTAAATGCAATTGTCAGTGCAATATCCACAAATAACTGTCTTGTGATACCCTCTGTAAAAATAATCGGTGCAAATACACAGACGGTTGTAAGTGTGGATGCTATGATTGCTCCTGTCACCTGTGAAGCACCTTCCACGGCTGCTTTCCGGATGGAATATCCCTCTCCCCGCAATCGATAGATGTTCTCGATCACGACAATGGAGTTATCCACCAACATACCAATTCCGAGTGCCAGCCCCGACAGCGAAATGATGTTTAACGTAATATGCGTAAAGTACATCAGTACCACTGCAAAAACAACACTGAGCGGAATGGAACATGCTATTACAAGTGTAGGTCTCATATCTTTTAAGAATAATAACAATACAATAATTGCAAGGATGGCTCCCACGATCATGTTTTCTACGACTGATTTCACGATCATGTCAATGTAAATACCCTGATTCATGAGAACGCTCAAATGTAAATCTGTATTTTCTTTTTCCAGGCTGTCAAATTTATCCAATAACCGGTCTGTCACATCTCCGGTGGAATAGCCGGTCTGCTTTTCAATCGAAAGCATTACCGCCGGATTTCCATTCACTTTGGAATAGGAATCTCCGGAATTGTCAATGTATTCGATATCTGCCACATCTGACAGTCTGACCGGTTCGATACCATCCATACCAAGATCCATCAGAACGAGATTTTCAAGATCTGCTTTGGATGTCACCTCATCTCCGACTCGCACCAGATACTGCTCGTTCCCCTCTGTCACATAACCTGCCGGCATGGAGAAGTTCTGTGCTGTCAGAAGATTTTTTAAGGTATCCATTGTAAGGATCGTGTTCAGATCCGCTGAATCTTTTGCCTGCTCTTTTGCATCATCTAACTGGCTCTGTCCCTCTTCGATCTTATTTGCTGCAACAGCAAGATCCGCATATCCCTTGCTCATCTCCATGATACCGGATATCTGGGATTCATTTAAAGTCACTAATGCGTCATCTAAAGATGTTTTACCGTCTGCCACCTGTGTCTGGGCGGACTCGATTGTCGCGATTCCCGCCGCAATCTGTGTCTTGCTCTCACTCAATTTTGAGATTGCAGCCGGAATGTCTTTGTAAGAAGTCAGCGTCACACCTGCATCTGCAAAAGAGGATGCCTGACTCATCAGCATCACATTGATATCATCCAGTTTGGACTGTAATGTCACGATCTGGCTGGCAATGTCACTCTCACTTGTATAGGAAGTCCCTGCCTGTGCATTGATCTGGGCAATGGCTGTGGATTCCATGTATGCGATGAAATCGGATTCGCTGGCCGCATTTTTATATGCTTCTAACATTTTAGGATCTGCCTGTAAAGTTGAAATCACTGTTTCCAACTGATTCGCCTGTTCCTGTGTCATCTGACCATATTGAACCGCTGCTGCAAGCGCTTCCTCCACTGTCATGTCTGCACCTGTCATTGGATTTTTTGCTGTTAAAATTGCCATTACACCATCGTGCGCCTGATATAACTGCTTTGCCCCACTCTTCGCCTGGCTGACACCGTCTTTTGCTTTCTGTAAACCGTCAATCGCGCTCTGTAACTGCGTTGCTCCATCATAAGCTGACTGTAACGACTTGATTGCACCATCCATGGACGACTGTGATTTCTGAAGATCTGATAATTGTGTGGTCAGATCTGCTTCGGTGTTAAACAGTTGGATTTTATTATTAATGATCTCATTTTCACCTGCTCCAAGCTGGCTTCCCATCTCTTTTTCACTATCGGAAAGCTTCTTTTTCCCACTGTCGATCTGGGAAGATGCCTTGTCTAACTCTGCCTGTGCATCTGTAAACTGGGCATCTATTTTGCTCAGAATCTGTTCGTTTAAAGCATCTATTTTCTCCTGGTTCATAGTGACCTGAAGATCCGTATCAAGCACTCCTGTTGCCGTCACAGATGCCACACCCTCGATACTCTCAAGCAGTGGTAATAATTCATTGTCCACATAATTAGATACCTCTGCCTGATCCATACCATCCACATCCGCAGATGCGATCATGACCGGCATCATATCAGGATCGATCTGCATAATGACCGGTGAGCCCGCTGAATCCGGGAACTGTCCGGTCAACTGATCCAGCTGCTGCTGAATCTCAATCATAGCAGAATCCATGTTCGTGCTCTGCTCATACTCCAAAATAACCATAGAATAGTTATCATAGGACATGGAACTTACGTTATTAATATTGGAAGTCGTTGCCATTGCCGCTTCGATTGGCGATGTCACATCCTTTTCCACTTCCTCCGGACTTGCCCCCACATCTGTTGTGACAACGATCACATACGGCAGATTCATTGCCGGCAGCAGATCTGTTGTCATCCTCGTCAGCGAAACAACTCCTAAAACGATCACCAGTACAACAGCCACTAACACTGTGTACGGACGTTTTACACTATACTTTGGGATCATTCTCGTTCCTCCTGAAAAATTATATGTCTGATTGGCTATTGCATTCCCGCAAGCCAAAACCGACCGGTCGGTCGGCAAAAATCAGTTTACTCCTCTCTCATCAAAATGCAAGGAAAATCGGACAGAATTTAGAATTATTTTAGAAATGGAACAAAATTTCCTATTTACGCAAAAATGGAGTACCTATCGGTACTCCATCCCACGAGACTGTATCTTTCCAATATATAATAACAGAGGCTTTACTCTTTTTTGTTTATGACTGTTGTTCTACCAATTTCTGTATTGCCTGCTGCTCTGCTTCCGGCATCAGCTTTGATACCTCAATCAGAACGATCAGTTCTTTTGCATAGGAAGCAACCTCATCAAAACAATTTTCTACTGCTTTCATAATGACTGGCATGGAAATAACCTTCTCATCCGGGACATCAATAATCTCATCCACGTTTCCAACCTCAAGCCCAATCTTTGTACCATTCATGGATGCAACGATGATATTGTTGATTTCCTGTTCCGGATAATGAAACTGTTCTGCCAGACTGTACACTGCAATAACTTCTCCGTGCAGATTCATGATCCCATGAACCTGTGGCAGTGAATTTGGAATATTCACCACATTCATTCTTGTTTCAATGGATTCCACATCATTGACAGGAATACCAAACTTCACTCCATTTAACAAAAATGTAAGTAACTGCATTATAATCTCTGTCTCCTTTCTTATGATTCGATCTCGGGACATTTCGCAGTATCCATAAGACCTGCAAAAAGGGGACTGGCACAAAAGTACCGCCCCACTATTCTGTTCTCACCCTGTTCTATTCATCTTCGCTGTCTTCATCATCAACGATTGCTGCTGCCGCACCTGCCACAGATGAAACAACCGCTATCACAACAACGATGACAACCAAAAGTAATAAAATTCCCATGAAAACTAAAAAACCGCCTTCTGTCATGTCTTCCTCCGTTCTGAAAGGATTGTGCAGATTCACTTCTCAACCATTTCTTTTTTTCCAAAATCTGTGCCTATTATAGCACATTAGCAACTGGAAAAAAAGAGCCTATGTTTGATTATTTCAGATAATTTTTCTGATGTTTTTTAATATTGTAATCTTTTTCTGCTACATCAAAGGAGAACCGCCGTGATATGGGGAAGCACGACGGTTCTCAGGGAAGGTTTTTTCATTTGTAGCTATATTCTAATTTATCCTTTTACACTGCCGAGGGCAACACCCTGTACGATGTGTCTGGATAAGATCAGATAAATGATAATAACTGGGAAGATAGAAAATGCGATCATCACATAAACCTGACCCATATCAAACTTCAGCCAGTCAGCTGCACGAAGCTGTGCGATTAAGATTGGCAGTGTCTTTTTCTTGTCATTGTGTAAGATCAAAGCCGGTACAAAATAATTATTCCAGCTGCTTACAAATGTAAAGATTGCCTGTACTGCAATGGCAGGTTTCATTAATGGAAGTACAATATTGTTAAATGTATGGAACTCACCGGAACCATCAATTCTGGCTGCCTCGATCAGAGATACCGGCAATGTACTTTCCATGTACTGTTTCATGTAAAAGAATGTGACCGGTGCAGCGATCGTTGGGACGATCAAAGGGATAAATGTATCTTCCATTTTTAATGTACCGACTAATTTTACAAATCCAAGTGCAGTTACCTGTGTAGGGATCATCATAACTGCTAAGATAAATGCATAGATGTATTTTTTCAGTTTAAAATCATATGCATGGATCGCATAAGCTGTCATGGTTGAAAAATAAGTACATAACGCTGCTGACAGTACCGATACGATCAGACTATTTATCATACCCTGCCATACCGGAAGTGTTCCGTGTACCAGATTGTTCCAGTTTTCCAGCAGATGTGTGCTTGGCAGTGGTGTAAATCCGGCCTGCAGTTCACCGTTCGATCTGGTCGCGTTAATGAACAGCACATAGAACCAGAACAGGCAGGCAAATGTAACAAGAATCAGGACTATATAAGCGATAAATCTTCTTGCATGGATTCCAAGTCCTTTTTTCAGATTTTTATTTTCGTTCATAATAACACCTCACCTTTCTATTCTACTCATGCTTTTCTCTTATCGTTTCCAGTTACCTTAAAGACAATAAGACTTAAAATTGCGGTGATGATGAACAGGATTACGGATACTGCACCAGCCATTCCGTAGTTCTTGCTGTACAGATGTTTATTTAAGAACATGATCAATGTCATGGTCGATCTCATTGGATCACCGGTACCATTGGTCAAAATCTGTGGTACATCGAATAACTGTAATCCACCGATCAGCGATGTGATCACAACATATACTAAAATCGGCCGGAGCAGCGGTAATGTAATTTTGTAGAATACCTGTGTGGAAGTTGCTCCATCCACTTCTGCCGCTTCAAATAGGGAAGTATCGATACCCATCATGCCTGCCATTAAAAGAATAGTCGTATTACCAAACCACATCAGGCAGTTCATAAGGGCGATCAGCCCTCTCGCACTTCCTGTGTTTGCCAGAAACTTATATGGCTCTGAAATGATTCCGATCTGCATTAAAATCGAGTTGATCGGTCCACCATCTGAGAACAGTGTAAAGAACAACATGGAAAATGCGGATGCCATGATCAGGTTTGGCAGATAGATCACGGTCTTGAAAAATCTGCTTCCTTTTAATTTCAAACGCACATCAGAAAACCATGCACCTAACAGTAATGACAAAATAATCTGTGGCACAAAACACATGATCCATAAAATCATGGTATTCTTTGCGTAAATCCAGATATCGCCCTGTGTAAACAGCGTTTTGTAGTTCTCCAGTCCCACAAAGTTTGGTCCGATCTGTGTCAGACCTGATAAATAATTTTCAAAAAAGCTGTTATAAATGGTATTAAACAGTGGTATAAGCTGGAATACAACATACACCAGAATAAAAGGAATCAGAAAAATGTAACCCCATTTGTTATATCTGACTGCTTTACTGCTTTTCTTCTTCATAACGCCTCTTGCCCCCTTCTTTTTATTTTTCACAGAGTTCACAGCATCCCTTCACGGACATCTTTTTGTGCAAATCTGCTGTCAGCTCTGCGCTTTACGCCGCTGACTGCTTTCTCTCCGTCCGGAGATAGATATAAAGATAGCCGCACCCGCCGGTCTGGCAGGCGCGGCTTATTATTTTAGTATGTTAAGTCCGGATATTTCTCAACAACTGCTTTGTAGAATAAGTCAAGTGCATCATCAAGTGAAGCATTGCCTTCAAAGTAGTTCTTCATTGCGTTCTGGAACTCTTCGTTACATCCCTGATCGTATGCAGAAAGGTTACTTAAATCAAGTTTTTCTACACTTGCACAGTACATAGCCAATGGGTTCTGTCCGCCTAATACTTTACTCTGGTAGCTTGTATCTGCTGCCATTGCTTCCATAGCTGGTTTATTGTTAACGAAATCATCATCTTTTACTACGATATCTTTCATGATTGTCTCATCTGTTGTCATCTTTAAGATGATATCTTTTACGAGACCTGCGTTATCTGTACCTGTTGCTCCACAGATCCATGTACCGCCCCAATAGAAGCCCTGAGGTCCTGGTGTAGCGCCCCATCCACCGTTGTAACCGATAGATCCTTCGGTGTCAGCTGCCATAGAGAAGTTCACGAACCATGCTGGTCCAAAGTAGCAGAATACTTTTCCTTCCGGATAGAAGCCTTTCTTCCAGTCATCACTCCAAAGTTCATATGTTTCTGTCTCGCCTGCATCATAAAGTTCTTTTGAGTCAGATACCCATTTCATAATGTTATCATCAATATTGATCTTGCCATCTTCTACCCACTTAGAAGTAACGTTGTTAGAATATACACGGTAAGTATCATTGACGGAAGATGTCATCTTATATCCGGCAGCTTTCATTGTCTCTGCTGTATCATTGAATGTATCCCAGTCAGAAACATATTTCTGAACTTCGTCAGGATCATCTGTTCCAAGAACCTCTTTTGCTGCATCACGGTTATAGAATAATACACCCGGGCAGCCCTGCCATGAAACACCTTTTAATACGCCGTTAGAATCTGTAACGATATCTTTTGTATACTGATACTGATTTGCAAGATCTGCATCTGTGATTCCAAGATCTGCGACTGGCATTGTGTAATCTGTATCAACATATTTCAATGCGTAGTCTGCTTCTACTAAGAATAAATCAATCTTGTCATCGGCTGCTGCTGATTCCTGTTTTAATAATGTCGCATCCAGATTGTTCTGATATGCGTTGTCATCGTTTGGTGTGATATTCCATTTTACGGTAACATCCCCAATCTTACCTGATGTAGCATCCACTTCCTCATATCCAGGATAGTGATCTGTCAGACGGCTCTTAAACTCTTCATTCCAGCAATAAATGTTAAGAACTTTTCCCTCATCACCTGTTGTATCTGTCTCCGCTGCATCAGATCCAGATTCTGTTGCCGGTGCTGCTGCACCTGAGTTGCTGTTGTCTGTGGATGTTGTGTCTGATGATCCACCACATCCTGCTACCATAGTTGCTACCATGGATGCACATAATAATGCGCTAATGATTTTCTTTTTCATAGAAAACCCTCCTCCTTAATTTTTTGGCTTCCGCCTTGTTTGCATTGTTATTTTTGTTCCGGAATCTTTCCTACCGATTGTCCCGGTATGAGGATTCCTTCTATAACGACTCTCTCTAAGAGAGTTGTTTTTGGTTTTTCAATGGAACCGATCAGCCGTTTTGCAGCCTCTCTGCCAATCTCTTCTGTGTCCTGCTTAATTGTGGTAAGCTTCGGATGCAAAAGCTGTGACATCCTTGTTCCGTCGTATCCTGCTACCGAAATGTCTTTTGGTATCCGAAGTCCCATCTCTATAATGACATTTCTTCCACCGATCAGTGCGGTGTCATCAGGATAAATGATACAGGTTGGCGGATTTTCCAGATTCAGAAGTTCCTTCGTCTGTTTTGCCGCTTCCTTTGTCTCCAGGTAACCTGCTGTACGGATGTACTCATCCGGGACTTCCAGCTTCAGTTCATCCATTGTCCGGTAAAAACTTGTCAACCGGTCTTTGGTAACTGCCGAACCATTCTGCTGTCCGTGGATGTAAGCGATCCTCCTGTGTCCCTGAGAATAAATATATCTGACCAGATCTTCCATGCCCTGAATGTTGTTCGAGCTGACCGCCGTGCAGTTGTGATGCAGGTAGTCAATGGTGACAACCGGTACTTCGCTATTCATCAGTTCCATGACACCAGGGTCGTTAAAATCCGCACACACAATTGCAACTCCTTCAAAATTCCGGTATTTGCAATGTTCCAGATAAGACATCTTCCGGTTTTCAAAACAGGTATTGATAAATGTAATGTCATAACCCTGCTTCTCCGCCTGAACTTTCAGACCATTTAATACTCCTGAAAAATATTCATGCTGTAAACCTCTTCCTGCTTCCTCTTCAAATAGAACTCCGAGGTTGTATGAATGGTTGGTCTTAAGTGATCTTGCTGCTGCATTCGGGAAATATCCTAATTGCTCTGCTACCGTCCGGATACGACTCTTTGTCTCTTCACTGATATCTTTTTGATCATTTAATGCCTTACTGACGGTGGCAGTTGATACTCCACACTTTTCGGCAATTGTTTTTAAAGATACCATTGAATCCTCCAGGTACTTCTTCCAGACTTTATTATGTATGACCTGTTGTCTTGCTGCTTAAGTCTTTCGAAGTTTTTACTTAATCGTTTTCGCATCTTTAATATAGCTCTTATGCAAACGGATTGCAATACTTTTTTGACATTTCGGCTAATTTTACATTTTTTTCTCTGATTTTTTGTGCATTTTTTATGATTCTTCTCGTTATTCAACAGTTTATGCAGCAAAAGCTTATACGTTTTCGTATTTTAAACTTAATTATCCAGCTTAACCCTCTTTTGTTGCTTTCTTCCATATTAGGCTGTAATTTTTGTTAAAAGTGCTATTTTTGCTTATTTCAAAGGATTTTTTGTTGATTTTTATAATTCTGCAAGATATAATTTCAGATAAGGAATATTTACTTAATCGTTTTCGTTAAGTAATATGCAAAACAAGGAGGCTAAATCATGCACAGCTTGCTAGGCGTTGCTCCTGTAAGGACGCATGCTATGCACGCATAGCAGACATTTTGCTTCGCAAAACAAGGAGGCCAAATCCTCTGCTCCTGTATGGACAGTCGCATTTTGCTTCGCAAAACAAGGAGGCTAAATCCTCTGCTCCTGTATGGACAGTCGCATTTTGCTTCGCAAAACAAGGAGGATTTATATGAAATTCGGATATTTCGATGATAATGCAAAAGAGTATGTCATCACTTCCCCAAAAACACCACTGCCTTGGATTAATTACCTCGGCTGTGAAGATTTCTTTTCATTAGTTTCAAACACATGCGGCGGCTACAGCTTTTATAAAGATGCAAAGCTGTTACGTCTTACCAGATACCGTTACAACAATGTTCCCGGAGACAGCAACGGACATTACTACTATATTAAAGAAGGAAATACCATCTGGAATCCGGGCTGGATGCCAACCAAGACTGATCTGGATTCCTATGAATGTCATCACGGTATCGGTTATTCCATTTTTAAAGGAAGCAAAAATGATCTTGCCGCAGAGCTGACAGACTTCGTTCCGATTGGAAGCACCTGCGAGATCAATAAGCTGACCATGACCAACCACAGTAAAGAAGAAAAGCATTTTTCCATTTTTTCTTATGTAGAGTTCTGTCTCTGGAATGCAATGGACGATATGACAAACTTCCAGCGTAACTACTCCATCGGCGAGGTTGAAATCCATGGTTCCGCCATCTATCATAAAACCGAGTACCGGGAAAGAAGAAACCATTACGCTGTTTACTCCGTCAATGCTCCGATTGCCGGATTTGATACAAGTCGTGATGCATTTCTTGGTGCGTACGGTGAAAATTCGGCTCCTGAAGTTGTCGTATCCGGCTCCTGCAAAAATTCTGTTGCAAGCGGCTGGGCTCCGGTCGGCAGCCATCAGTTAAATGTAACCCTTGCCCCGGGCGAATCCAGAACTTATGTATTTGTTCTCGGTTATGTGGAGAATCCGGCAGCAGAAAAATGGGTTGGCAGACCGGAAGATGGTATCATCAACCGCACTCCTGCTGAAAAATTATTAGAAAAATTCAACACAACAGAAAAAGCAGACCAGGCACTTGCTGATCTGAAAGCTTACTGGGAAAAACTGCTCAGCCATTTTACTGTTTCTTCCAAAGAGGAAAAGCTTGACCGCATGGTAAACATCTGGCATCAGTATCAGTGTATGGTAACCTTTAATATGAGCCGTTCTGCTTCCTATTACGAATCCGGCATCGGACGTGGAATGGGATTCCGTGATTCCTGTCAGGATCTTTTGGGCTTTGTTCATCTGATACCAGACCGTGCACGTCAGAGAATTTTAGACATTGCTTCCACACAGTTTGAAGATGGAAGCGCTTATCATCAGTACCAGCCACTTACAAAAAAAGGAAACTCGGACATTGGAAGCGGTTTTAACGATGATCCACTGTGGCTTATTGCCGGAACTGCCGCCTATATCAAAGAAACCGGCGACTACTCCATTCTGGATGAGCGCACACCTTATGATAATGATGATTCCAAAGCAACGGATCTTATGGAACACTTACGCAGATCCTTCCACTATACCATGGAACACCGTGGTCCACACAAACTTCCGCTGATCGGACGTGCTGACTGGAATGACTGTCTGAACTTAAACTGCTTCTCTACAGAGCCAGGCGAATCGTTCCAGACCTTTGGTCCATCGGAAGGGCCTAATGCAGAATCTGTTTTTATTGCCGGAATGTTTGTACGCTATGGAAAAGATTACGTGGAAATCTGCAGACACCGTGGCATGGCTGAGGAGGCTGCTCTTGCAGAAGAAGCCATTGCAGATATGGAGAAAACAGTTTTGGATGCCGGCTGGGACGGAGAGTGGTTCCTGCGTGCATACGATCATTATAAAAACAAAATCGGATCCAAAGAATGCGAGGATGGCAAGATTTACATTGAGCCACAGGGTTTCTGTGTCATGGCAGAGATTGGCTTAAAAGAAGGCAACTGCTTAAAAGCAATGGAATCTGTTGAAAAATATCTGGATACCAAATACGGTATTGTATTATTGCAGCCACCTTATCACAGATATCATGTTGAGCTCGGTGAAATCTCTTCTTATCCACCAGGATACAAAGAGAATGCCGGTATTTTCTGTCACAACAACCCATGGATCTCCATTGCAGAAACTGTTGTTGGCCGTGGAAACCGTGCATGGCAGGTCTACACAAGAACCTGTCCGGCATATATCGAAGATATCAGTGAAATTCATCGCACAGAGCCATATGTATACTCCCAGATGATTGCCGGTAAAGACGCTCCAAACTTCGGAGAGGCAAAAAATAGCTGGCTGACCGGTACTGCTGCATGGACATTCTTAAATGCTTCCCAGTATATCCTCGGTATCCGCCCTGATTATGATGGTTTGATCGTAGATCCTTGTATTCCTTCCTTTATGGACGGCTTCACCGCAAAACGTGATTTCCGTGGCACGACTTACCACATTGAGGTTGAAAACCCGGATCATGTAGAAAAAGGTGTTGCTTCCGTTACCGTGGATGGCAATGCAATTGAGGGCAATCTCATTCCTGTGGATGCAGCCAAAAAAGAAGTTCACGTTAAGATTATTATGGGATAACTAGAACAAGTCAATATTATTGGCTATTATAACGAAAAATCGTACAGACGAAATATGATATTCCTGTTCGCAAAGCTCACAAAGGAAATCATATTTGTCAGTACGATTTTTCGTTTATTTACACTATGAATGACTTGTGCATAGACACTGAGATATGCCCTGCTTATGTTCTAAATATAGCCGCAAAATCTGCCAAATTACGTTGTTGGCTCCGGTTTTCAATATCTTTGCAAAACAAATTCAGTTCTAACATACCTTATTCCTGCTTGTAAC
>ERZ1026892.852-NODE-852-length-13602-cov-8.469920_pt1 | contig 13602 bp, 7 predicted proteins | sample MGYA00380176_ERZ1026892 | MGnify/ENA primary metagenome ERZ1026892 (study PRJEB33269, sample SAMEA4719812) | human gut metagenome | biome: human-associated habitat; feature: organic feature; material: feces | place: Cameroon | collected 2013-10 ... | reverse complement strand
CTTCTCACGAGGTATTAGCCCTTTTGGTTATCTTTGTTTTTGATAAATAAAAATATAACCATGAGCAAAGATAGTCATTTTACCGCACAACAGGTCTATAGTCAAGTATTAAAGTTACTCGACAAGGAGAAAATTCTTTAAATAAGCATGGAAAGAAAAAGAAGCGAGGCTTATGAGAAACGTTTTGACGGTTACCAACATTTCGTCGTAATGTTGTTCGACATACTCAAATACTTTGATTCTCTGTGCGAACTCGAAAAAGACATGATGGCAGAGGCTCACAAACTCGGACACCTCGGAATGAACTATTTGGTTCGTCTCAGTACGTTTGCAGGAGCTAATCCGCCGCTAAACACGACCGTTACCTGTGCTAAAAGAGGTCCATTTGCCAAAAGACTCAACTTTGGTAATGGATCGTGGTTATGTCGACATGCACAATTCCAACGTCTTACAGAAGAAGGCGTTTGCTACGTAACCAAAATGGAGAAAAATCTTAAGTATGAGGTACTTGAATCCGTTATGTACGTCAATACAAAGTGATTTGTGGCACATATTGACCAAAAAGTACGTTTTACAAGAGGGAAACTCATCCATGAGGCACGAAGGGTGGAGATATTTTATTCGAACGAGAAACCTGTTGTGCTATTGACTAACAACTTTGTCTTCACGGTTGAGGACATTGCTGAAATTTTCCGCTAACATTTGAAATGAACGTTTTAATTTGCTCATGTTTACATTACTTTGTGCCTAATCTATACAGATTTTAATAGTCTTCTGCAAAGATAGGTGGTTATCATTATACATGAGCAGAACTTTACATCTTTTTGGTACCGATAGGTGCGCTATGATGGTACCGATTCGCTGATACTGTCACATATTTTACATGAGGATTTTGTCTAAGCAACCTCCAAGATATATAGGTGGTTGCCAAGCCTCTGTGTCCCTAATATAAAAACATTATAAAGCCTTTAGACAGAGTTCGTTATTCCGAACAGAGGTATTGTACTATTATCCAATTTCGGTGCAAAGGCAGGATAGGATAGTCTCAAATCTTGGGACAAGCTTCCAAAACCTTTATTTATAGGTCTTTTTTGTATGTTATGTCTTTCCAGTGTATCGAATATGCAGTCTCTGCTGCATCATCCAGATATTCTTGCAGAAATTTGAACGGGAACGGATATGTCATCATTTCATTCCAGCGTCCAAAACCAAACTTTAGCATCTCACAGATTTCAAAGATATGCTCTTCAATGAGCTCAGGCCTCTCTTTGTTAAGTATGAAAATACGGCGAGCACGAGGCATTTTATCCATCTTGGTTTTAGGAGTAATCTTCATAGATTCACTATTGGTTCCCGATATATAGGAATAAGATGAGTTAGGCTCTCCATCAATTCCTTCGGTTTTCCACAAATGGAAACCTATGTAACCACGAAGATAGTCATGAGCAACTTTCTTGCGCTTGAACATTGCAACAGTCTCGCCCTCGTTAGCCACTTGACTATATGCTTCATCAATCAGGTTTACGTTCAAAATTGGTATTTCATCTGTATCGACGATAAAATAGACATTTCCATTTTTGACTAATGCCATATAATCTCTTGCTCCTCGTATCTTATCAAAATCAGAATACTTTAGATTTTGAGATATGAAATTCTCAAAGTCTTCACCCTGATTATCCTGCGATAATCCGTATTGTTCAATTTCAATAGTTCCATGGTTATCAATCTTCATTGACGCACCATGTACATTACCTTGATTGATTTTGTATCTTATAGCATTCCAGCCAACAAGCATATTTGCCATAGGCTTTGGCATTATTCTTTTTACTAAACTATCTTTTACGATAAGTTCAATGAGTATTCTTCTTACGCTAGAGGTGTCAAGCAAGTCAATTTTTTCATCTCCATAATATGTGATATGCTGCAGAGCATTACCATTGTTTAACATTCTTGCCATGGATTGAGAATACTGAGTTACCTCATATTCTTCTTCTTTTGGCTCGCATAGTTTGATTAAAATATCGTCCGGTGTTGGCTTTTTGGGAAAAACAAGATGCCCACTCATGATTTCTTGAGCTTCATTCTTGAAATTCGAAATAAGCGACTTCGATTCATTTGTTTGAAATGGGTCTTCAAATGAAATACTTCTTCCTGCAAGATACTCCTGTACAAGTGCCAAGATTCCATCTTTGGTTTTGCATTCATCATAATGGATGACCTGGGAATCTCTGAAATTTACCTCTACTGTTCCTTTGAATGCTTCATTAACGGATTCTACGACCTGCCAGATAACATACAGTTTTCCATGAGAATAATCTTCTATATTATATGGCCAATAAGGAACAAGGTTTTTATTATCTATGAAGTTCTTCTTCTGGATAAATAGCTTCTTGAGGTCGTACTCGCCACTTTTCACGCTTTTTATGATTATCGGCTTTACGGCTTGACCTGACCAATAATTTCCATCAAAATCTTTGGCAATCTGAAATGCACATGTTCTGTGCTTTAATAATTCTTTTTCGTTGAAAGGATTAGAAAATGATGTCGTACGAGCAGTAATATTCATGTATTCATTAACCTCTATTTTTAAGCATACAAGTTCTTTGCGACTCTTGCGAGTCCCAAAATTCTTGTCATCACAAACAAGCAATGAGCCATCGTTATACATCATGTTGCTATTCTTTTTCTTTCCTAGAGAATTTATAGCCAATGATGCAATGATTCTTTGCCGTACTTTGTCTTCGTACTTTTCGAGGGTATTATTCCAAGCCTTAACGTCGTTATATGCTCTAAGACTATTAAGAACTTCTTGTTCTTTCCCTTTTGCTGTTAATATGAAGAACTGAACAGAAGGGAAATGTTGAGCTCCCCATCTGTCTCTGATTCCTGTGACAGATATGAAAGGTACATCTCCAAGTTGTTCATAAGCCAGGTTCTTACGTTTCGGATCAGTACTATAATAAGATACGATTGAGTATTTTGCAAAGAACTTGTCTTTATCCCATGAGACTTCGATTCTATTCGTTGTGATAGGAAGGCTCTTTATGTAATTATCATCTATTACGATTCTTGCCATTATCCAATAATTCTTTTAAGAGTTTCAATAGCACTTGGGATGATGTTGCCATCATTGTCAATGACTCCATGAATCTCTGTAATAGCATCCATGGATTCACCTGGAAGCTCCAGCATACTAACTGTAATGAGTTGGCATCCCAATCTTTCACGTTTGATCTTGCGTTTGTCCTTAGTTGCCAGTTCACCTTGTTTATCATTATGCTCAACGAGTGGATTCATGTTTTTTACATCAAATGCTATCTTATATGTTCCGTCAGGATTACAGATTACAAAGTCAGCCAACTCATAGTCGCGACCTTCAAGGTGTTTGAAATCCTCCTCTCGGCAATTAGTGTACTCTAACACTATTGCTTTGAAAGCTTCTTCGCCTATTTCACCAGCGTAATCTGTCTTCAATATCTCTGGATGAAGAATTAAACCACCTGACTTCCAATCAGTAGCATAACCATTTGCTTTAAAATGTTTTCGAATGACTTCATTCTTCATCAAGATGTCCAGTCTTACTGTAGAAGGTGAGATTGGTTGAGGATATGGTTTTCCCTTACCTTGTGGGCAAAGGTCATTCCTGCGATTTGGATCAAAGGAAAAGAAGTATTCGTTGTTCTCATTTCTTTGCCAATCGCCATAGCATTTGCATATAAAGGTCAAGTATTTATCCTCTTCAACTAACTCGCTATAATCACTAATGACAGGTTTTTTAATGATAGTTTGCTTGTAGCTTTGATTCATTAACTGGTTTATCTGTACATTACGAGGTACAGATGTGCCTTCCTCAACATCGTCATCATAGTCTTCTTCTCGACCTGGATGAGGGGTATACCTAAGGGCAATACTTCGCATTCTGTCGAGTTGCCTTTTTGCATAATTGGCATTGTTACACCTGACAATTTCTTCGGGATTAGCAGCCGTTGGGAGCTCTTTCGGCATCGTAAGGATGTACTCTGCAAGTGTGCGGAACTCCTTTGTGAGAGACTTTTCTAGGTTGTCCTTATCAAAATACTTAGCCATATCCATATCAAAAAGTATATATGTAGTATGTGGCTTGTTCCTTGTACGGCACAGTCGACCAACAGCCTGTTCAACAACAGTCTGTGCCCATGCTGCCTTGTCTTTTGCTATGCCAGGATTGTTCTTGTCACCAAACCAGAAATTGTTCGACAGAGCTCTACATAGCCATGAAGCAACTTCGTTCTTTGAAAGACAACCACGCTCGTATAGCATCATCAGGGAGAGCATGGCATTATATAGGCTTTTCTCGAAAGTTGACTCATTACCATCCTCGCTCATCATCAGATATGCACTCGGACATTGAACATAAACGGCATCCCAGTCTTTCTTCAGTTTCTCCCCATTTGCTTCCCAATTATCACCCTTGACAAAATCAAGCCCCTCTGGAATCTCATACTGCATATTAGCACCAGCCTTGAAGCTTGCGTACGCAGATACCAGCATTATTTTAGAATCTTTGCTTTCGCTTAGTTCTTTGAGAATAGATCCTTCTACCTCTTCCCAATCCTTGGAGATTTTTACATGGTCATTAGTCCAGTCTGTCGGGAGTTCATCTTCAAACGTGGTATTCTGGTACTTGTATGAGCCATCTATCAGACAACTTAACACGTTTGTCTGTAAAGGATCACCGTTCCTGTTTTGGAAGAAGATCATACTTCTTATGTCTTCATGGTTATTAAACCAATGATAGGCTTCAATAAATTGGAACAGTCGATAAAGAGGGAAGGATATACTCTCTCCTTCCTTTTTGGATTTCATGAGTTCTCTTCGAGTACATTTGAACCAACGCTCATCAAGTCCTTCTTCGCGTGCCTCTTTAGAGAACATCATTTTATACTTTTCTGGCAGGGATGTTTTTTCATCCCTGTTATCTTCGAAAGTATAGTGTTCAAGTGCTTTTATTTCTATTTTATGATCTATTGGATATGTAAGGGAAACAAGATTATCAAACGTCTTTCTGTCATTCTCAGGCAACGCGTGTACATTATTTCCGACACTCTCTTTGAGATATTCTATGTCGCAATTACTAATTACAGATGAGCTTGATGCTGTGGCAGAACAAAGCACAACAGAAGTTCCATCCGTCTTCAATAAATCGGAAAAAATCTTCTCAGGTGTAGTTGAAATCTCTCGACAGGAAAGACGTACCCGATGCTGGTTGTCTCGCTCGTCCACTTCTTCCTGATATAACTGAACACCTTGTGAATAAACAGAGTAATCTGGCAATTTAAGCCTCTCTTCTCCCTTGTTGATAATCAGATTTTTTCTGTTTGTCATAAATTCAAAGAGCTGTTGCTCAAATTGATATTCTGAGTTTGTTTCAAAACGTGAGAAAAGAGTATGGATTTCTCTTTCACGTGTTGGATAACCTAAGTAGTGATTCTTTGGCAACTTGTTTGAAGATAGTTCTTCCTCTGTTCTTTCAAAGTCTTCAACGCTCTTCAAAAATGCCTCATTGACTACTTTGCTTAACTGTGCTTTAATGGCAGTGGTGTTACCTACAATCAATGACAGGAACTTGTCCATTGGTACAACGTAGTCAAACATTAGTTTTAGTCCGACATCATCCTCTGCATGATGCAATTTGAACTGTTTTTTACCTTTGTTGTAGCATATAAAGGAATGTGATTTGTCGTTGGATTTGGAAACATTGAGTTTCAGAGCAGGACCTGAGAAGAAAACTCCTCGACGATAGTCCTCAAGGTCTTCTATGTCTCCCAGGAAAATGTTCTTGTATGGCTCTGTATTTCCTAAAGTCTTTTCCCAATTTGTTGTGATAATATTGTTTGCCTTGTTCAATGACTCATCGAGTAAGCTGCCATAATATTCATCTGAAACATGGTCAGCCATATCTATTAGTTGTTTATACTGCAGATAACCATTATAGCCCTTTGAAAACCTATTCATTCCTCCTGAACTTTCAATAGCTTGGTCGATGATTGCATTGCGCATTGCAATTGCCGCTTGGTCAGACTCATCTAATAAAATTAGAGTCCTTTTTCCCTTTTCTGTAATGTCGTGAAGACTGATTTTCTCACATAGAATAGGGTCTATTCCGTACATTGCCTTATGTACGGTCATTAGGAGCACTTTTTTCTTTTTATAGTCAACCTGTGGATAGACTTCTGCCAAAGATGGAAAATCTCGTAGGACTTTCCCAATGTCAAGGCGACTTACTTTTTTCTGGCGGTTATATATTTTTTTGTATAACTCGAAGAAGTTTCTTACGTATCTTCTGAGTTTCGTTTCTCCTTCTGTTATCTGAGTTTGGATAAAATCGTTATTATTGTTGCCCTGAGTAAGTATCAAGTTTTTAACACCTTCATAGGTCTTTTTGATTTTACTGCAGGCATATCTCAATTCATTATTATTTCCTTCCGTATTCATCTCACCGATTCTGTATTCAATCTGATCAATGAATCTACGAAAAGAATCCGTATCAATAGCCTTCTTAATAACTTCTGCATTATTCTCAATAACCAGCTTCTGATCCTCTTTGATTACACTATCAGGCGAATCAATGAACCTGTCAATTTCTCTGTTCATGCCATCTACCAACTTATTCTGAACGCAGAGAATAACAATACGGTCAAAATGCTTAGGATAGTATTCACATGTCAGTTTTCCAATCGTATAAGACTTGCCTCCACCTGTTGCTATGTCGCAGATGTGAAGTCCTGGTGTGACATATTCTTTGAAGATAGCTTCAACGTGTTCACTAAGTTGCTCTTTATATGATTTTGCCATAATCTTGATTGATTTTTTGAAAATTTGGGGCAAAAGTAACTGAATGTAGTCCCAAATCATGGAACATGCTTAAGAAAAATTCCTATTTTCAGGAATAATTTTGATTTTACTGCTTGAATTATTGCCCTCTTGGTTCACTTGTATCTGAACAGGAATGCGCTCTTGGAGTTCCTCCACGTGGCTGATAATACCTACATGGCGGCCTGCTTTAGTGTGAAGTGAACGAAGTGTTTCTACCGCTTTTTGAAGAGGTTCGCCACTAAGCGTACCAAAGCCCTCATCAATGAAGAGCGTGTCAACTTGCAGCTGCTGACCGATGTCGCTCAAGGCCAGTGCCAACGAGAGGGAAACGAGGAAACTTTCACCACCTGAGATGGTGCTGGCTGCACGACTGACAAATCCTTGGTATGCATCTTCCAATGAGATAACGAATGTTCCTGGAGTCACTTTTAGGGTGTAACGGTCAGTCAAAGTCTTCATATAACTGTTGGCAGAGTGTATGAGGCTTGTCAAGACGTAACTCTGGGCAATCTTTCGGAATGTACTACCAGAGGAGTTACCAATCAACTGATTCAATCTTGACCATTTCTGATAAACCGCCTTCTTGTCGTCAGCTTCCTTTATGAGGGCACCAAGACGTTCTTTGTTCTCCTTGTCCGCCTTGAGTTCCTGGTTGATGGCTCCCTTTTTCTCGCCAATCTCTGCAAGCTGTTTCTCAATGCCTTCTATACGCTCATTGAGTGTTTCGAGAGTGTCTTCTTCTGCCAGTTCAGGTTTCTTTGTCTGATGTACGGCAATAAGTTTCTCTGCATTGTCGAAGAGCGTTTTCTTGGCAACGACAGCCTCACGGGCAGTCTTCTGCGATTCATTCTCGCGCGAAATATCATTAGATGTATAAGCATTCAGAGCCTCCAAACGTTCCATATTGAGCTCCAGGTGTTTTGCAAGGAAGCTGTTGAGATTCGTTTGGTTAAGGTTCTGACTTTCCTCAGCCGTTTTCAACTTGCTGAGAGTGGTAACCACAGAGGTATTGAGTGTATTGGCTTTTGTGAGCAGATTCTCAACCTTGCCAACATTATCAGGTTCAATGTCATTCCATGAAGGCATGGCAGAAAGGATAGTCACCATAATATTATGAATATTCTCCACGTTTGCCTTTGCTGTTTCGAGATTGCCAGCAAGTGTTTGCTTCTTCTGAACTTTGCCTTTGTATTCTTGGGCAGAAGAGGTGAGGACTGTGGCAAATTCCTTTGGTGATTCTTTCCAGTCAATTTGCCAATCACCAGCAATTAGCTCCGACGCTTTCTGCATAGCATTTTCGACTTCACCTTTCTTCGATGACACAAGTGCTTCGGCTGTAATTATTCTACCCTTGCACTCAGTTGTCGCCTTCTCCGCTTCGGGAACTTTTGCTGCTAAAATATCAACATTCTTGCGCTTTGCTTCAAGTATCTTTCTAAGTTTCTTAGCCTCAGTTTCCTGCGTCTCGCCATCTTTGATTTTAGCATTAAGCTCACCCATTATCTTTGATGTCGATTCTTCAAGCGTGGATAGAGTGGATAGGGTAGTGGATTCGGCAAGCTCACCAACCATGTCATCCAACTTCTCTATACCACAAGCCTTACATGCATCCATTGCTTTCAATTCTGCATTAGCCATAGACTTGTCTTCATTGAATGCTTTAAGTTCTCGCTCGTATGATTTTGATTCTGACTTGATTTCTGCGTCAAGTTTAACTTTTGCATCAACCAACTTCTTGTGCTCCTTTTCTGCTTCTTCGTATGCTTCTTTCAATCCACCAACGAGAGCAGCCAGTTCCTCTTCTTGAGGGAGTGCAGACTTGATTTCCTGACGACATACAGGACAGATGTCACCCACCTGAAGTTTCGTTCTTAGGGTCGAAGCAAACTTGTTGACCGTATCGCTTTGCTTGCCGAGATCTTCCTTGCGAACATCCATCTTGATCTTTGCATCATGGATAGGGGCTTCCATTGCAACAGAATTTGCAATCTTCTCGTCAAGTGCCAGCTTTTGTTCTGCAAGATTCTTGCGGGTTGCTTTATGTTGAGACTTAGCAGATTCCAGCGTTTCGATTCGCTCCTTGGCAGTCGTAATCTTACCCAGCAATTCCTTCGCAGAATCTCGCTTTTCACGCAGTTCGGGCAGGTTAAGTGCCGTAACAGCATCTTCTTTAGCCTTTACCTCTGCTTCTTCTTGCTCAAAAGCATCCTTAGCGCTCTTGGCATCTTCCTTAGCTTTCTCAAACAAAGGAGTGAGCTCTTCTTTCAGTTTCTTGTTCTCCGACTCAATAACTGTCTGGCTCTTCTTGATAGCTTCACGTCCCTCATCGATGGTATTCAGATGACCAACGATTGTCTGAGCATTCTCATATACACTAACTTTATCAGCTTCAGTAGAGATAAATACCTCAATCTCTTTTATTTCAGCCTCTATCTTGCCAACCTCGTTCTCTGTGTATTTCTGTCCACCTGACAATGCAGAGTAAGTTTCTGACAACTCTTCAAGAACCTTTTTCTGTTTCTCCTGAGTGCTTGAAGCCTTCTTCACCTCCGTCATCCACAGACGGGCATCAATAGTCGCATTCCAATCCTTGACGTTTTGTTCCTTCTGCTTAAAGTATTCACTCTGAACGACTTCATTGGCTATGTGTAATGCTTCTGCAGCATCATTCAAAGCTTTGGTAAGTTCAGCCTCTTTCGACAGCCAATTTCGCTTTGTAACATCCTTGTCGCTTCCTGTCTTTATCTCCTTGTATTGTTTGTCAAGTACCGACAGATTCTCTTTCTTCTCGGCTATTTCCTCATCCGAGAGTGTTCGAGTTCCTTCAACGATACGTTTGGCATCCTCCCATTCCTTTTTCTTCTTGTCGGTCAGTTCATAAACCTTTGCACCAATCTTTGAATATACGTCAACACCCGTAATTTTTTCCAGAATCTCAGCCTTCTCGTCATCTTTACTGTTCAGGAAACGCGTAAATTCGCCTTGGGCAAGCATGGTGGTACGACAGAACTGATTGAAATCCAAGCCTACAGCAGCTCGTATTTCATTCTTTATCTCAGCGTCCTTGGTCATGGTGACATGTGTGTCAAGGTTCTTCAGTTCCCAGTTTTTTCCCTTTATGGAACCGCTGACCTTCTTGTAGGCACGAGCAACTGCCCATGTGGCTTCATAGTTAATGCCATTGCTGCCGATGAATGTGAGCGAAACGAATGCCTCTATGGTATTGCGACGCATCAGCTGACGTGGATCGTCAATCTTAACTTCTTTCTCAGCATCCATCGTTACACCCTGCATCTTTGTGCTGTACAAACGTGGTGTATCAGCATAAAGAGCCAGACAGATGGCATCAAGAATGGTTGACTTTCCTGCACCCGTCTTACCGGTTATCAGAAATACTTCGCTATCAGCCAGCGGCTGTGCCTCAAAATCGATGACAGCATCCTCGATAGATGCGATATTGTGTATGGTGAGCTTTTGGAATTTCATTGCCAATAATTTTTTCTAATAAACCTCAAAACCTTATAACCTCGAAACCTTAAAATCTTATAATCTTTCCTCTTCTTTAAGTGCGGCAAGCGTCTCGTTGAACAGTTCTTTGAGGTCGCTATCGAACTCTATTCCCATGTCTTCGGCATAACGTTCAGCTATTCCGATAGGTTCCTCAGTCTTAAACTCCTGTACTGACATGACTTTTGCCTCTCTGCGATTCTTGTTTAATCTTCGTGAGTTGATCACGCAGAATCTGCATTTCTTATCTTCACATATCATGAGAGCTTCTGCATTTGCCTCTACAGGAAGGAAATCGTCCACTTCCACATTCAGTCGAATGTATGCTTCTATGTCGTTAGGGTAGTTTTCAAGCAACTCCTTCGCGTCTTCCCATGTAGCAACACCTTCTGTCGGAAGAGTAACCAACGGACGATGTGGGTCTATCTCGATTTCCTCAACCGTAGGCTTTTCACCATGCTCGGTAATCTCGACAATCGACACAGAATGCTTGTAGTTTTCATCGAAAGAAACAGGAATCGGCGTTCCGCAATATCTGACATTGTGCTTGCCAGAGTGAATGAATTGTGCGTGATGTATGTGACCAAGTGCCAGATAATCATAACCTGTACCCACCTCATCAAGGTCGTATGACTCAATGCCACCTACTGCATATTCGGATCCATTCTCATGACCGGCAAAGTCGCAACCTCTAACTGTGGTGTGAGCCGTCATCACAACAGGAAGATTATCCACATTCTTTTCGTTGGCAATATCAAGCAACTCCTGGAACAAACCTTTCGGCATGTTTCTCTCGTTTGCGTACGGAACGGCAATCACATATCCCTTTCCTGGTATTTCTATGATCATGTCTTCCTTCTGGTTGGCATCAACACTACCAATCGTATAAACCTTCAATGCCTTCCATGGTGTACGGAAAATATCATGCTTCGTACCGCTATCATGATTACCTGCTGTGATAACAATCGTCATATCAGGATTGGCGTTATGAATCTCAACCAATGCGTTAGTAAACATCGTTTGTACGGCAGCTGATGGCTGAGGAGTGTGGTAAACATCACCGCAGAGCAAGAACACGTCCGGTTTATGCTACCTGACGATATTCACCATCTGAAGCAACATTACCATCTGCTCCTCCGTACGGTCGTAATTATAAAGTGTGTGACCTAAATGCCAATCACTCGTATGCAGTATCTTCATAGAATCTAAAAGTTATTTTTTTTATGTACAACTATCACAATTTCGGTGTAAAGGTAGAATAGGGTAGTCTCAAATCATGGGACAAGCGACATGAAAATTATCTTCTAAATTATTATTCAATAATGACTTGTACCCATTCTTGATAACCTTAATTCCGCAACACTATTGCAAATTAAACCTTTTATGTACCTGAGCAACAAAAAGTTGCCCTGGATTTTGCCATGTCATAATTTTCACTTATCTTAGTGTTGCAAAAATAAACAAGCAAAACTCTGATATGGCATGGCAAAAATACAAATAAAATCTGAGAAACTCACTCCTTTCGGAGGAATATTTTCTATCATGAGCAATTTGACTCCACAATGTCATCTGTAATCGACTCGACCCTCGGTCTAAGGTGTAGATTGTTCCATTTCTTGGCACGTTTTCTCGCCATGACAGAGCTTAAGTAAACTTAGCTCTGCTTATTTGGCTTAACGAAAACCTTCGGTTATCAGTACAGCGTAATCATCTGTTCTCTCATCCTTCTATATCCGTGCAAACCGCTGCGGTTCGCTCTATAATGACTTCTTTGCTCTCAGAGGCTGGAAGATTGAGGAAATCAATGGTATTGAGTTTGAATTGAACTCTATCCTTGTTGAGAAATGGAATGGTAAAGCATACCGACGATTCAAAGACAGAAACGGATGGACGGTGTGCAGGATTTTTCGATGATATGAACAATGGTTTCGGGTGGGACAGATTGCCCAAATCCTTCATGGCAGAGAACACCGTGTTCCTTCTTCTTTCAGCACTTATCCGTAACTTTTACAAGGCCATTATCCAAAGACTTGACATAAAGAGGTTCGGACTCAATGCAACAAGTCGCATAAAAGCGTTTGTCTTCAGAATTGTCTCTGTACCAGCCAAGTGGATCAGGACATTAAGGCGGTATGTGCCGAATATCTATACCTGTAACAATGCTTATGCAGATGTATTCCAGACTGATTTTGGATAACGCCTACAACTTATGGGTATGATACTGCGTATTGTCTCAAGTCGCATTATGGGGTAAGGGGATGTTGTAGGCAGAAGTGGGCATTTCAGCCTCAATTTATCTACTAATTCAGTAATGAGAGGACGTGTACACGCAAGAAGGACGTTGAAGGGCTTAGTTGCAGATTTGAGGTTTTTAGTATTTTTGCAGCCAAAGAGTGTTGTTTGATGGTAAATGCATGCAGAATGTTGCTAAATCATAGTCTCTATTGAGGTAAAATCGTCATAGATTGCCCATTTTAAGCTATTCTCCAGATTTTAGCGTATTTTTCGAAAAAGATTGAGAACATAATAAAGCCCTCGATACCAAGGTACCGAGGGCAAGCCTATCTGTCACGTCCAGCCTCTGGAAGAGGCAAACACGAACTTAATCGCACACAACAACGATAGGCTTCCACTGAGGACGTACAAACGCTATAAGCGCACATAACAACAGCGGTTATTCTTTACGTTCCTTTCAAAGAGAAACTGCTTACTTTGCGAAAGGTCCTTTTCCTCCATGCTCTTTAAGATATTTTCGTGAACGTTCCATCATTCTGTCAATATCCTCAAACGAGAAAAGCAATTTTCTCCTTTGTGGATTTCTCTCATTCTCTTCTGCCTCACGTATAAAACGTTCAGCGTCTTCACCTGTCAATACAGGTGTACTTTTTATTTCTAATGCCATAATTTTACGAAAGAATTATTCCTGCAACAAGCAGCAATACACAAGAACTCACAGAAAGAAATATGGGAGCTTTTACATCCTGCATTCTTCTGACTCTTCGTATTACTTCTATTGCACCGATGATAGCAACTATACCTGTTAAAAAGAAACATCAGTAACTCCATAATTGTTTGATTTTAATATTGTAATTGTTGACAAAGGTACAAAGAATACGTGAGATAGCCAAACTTTTTAAGAAAATCATACTGATTTGTAGTCTGTCCAGGGGGTACTTTCAGAATTTGAAAGTACATATAAAAAGTGTTTGAGAGAAGAATGAGGAAAGTTTACTGGTTATC
>ERZ1026892.849-NODE-849-length-13642-cov-27.469934_pt1 | contig 13642 bp, 16 predicted proteins | sample MGYA00380176_ERZ1026892 | MGnify/ENA primary metagenome ERZ1026892 (study PRJEB33269, sample SAMEA4719812) | human gut metagenome | biome: human-associated habitat; feature: organic feature; material: feces | place: Cameroon | collected 2013-10 ... | reverse complement strand
TTGTAGGCTGTCCATCGACGATGGCTGCATAACATGCTTTGCAAAACTCTGTCAGCATAATGTCTATCGGTCTGATGTAGTCAAACAGATTGTTGTATGCCTCTTGGTCCTCAATATCTTCCTTGTATAGAGCCAGGAGCAAGTTGTATCGCTCGTCACAATCCTCGTATAGAGTCTGAAGAGATTTTTGCTCTTCACAATCATTAGGCTTCTCAGTATTGCTAAAACTCTTATAATACGAATAGTTGAATCTCCAGTCAATCAGGTGCATAAGCTTGGCAAAGAGCACCGATTTCTTGTATATATCTATCACCTCAGATGGCATGTCTTCTAATATGTCTCCGATATTCAGGTAGCCAATATTTTGAGGAATGTCATGGCTACCCTCAATAAGACATGATAGCATTGTGCCTTTGCATGTGGCAATAATCCTATCCCTAAGCCATGAAGCCTCTATCTTGGATAAAGTTATGTTGATTGTGGTTCCATCAAAGAAATCATACTTCTCGCCACATGTCTTTATAGGCTGTTTGTCGCCATTCATGTCGTCAGCGTCGCCCGTTATGTCTTCGCTTTTAATCCAACGTTTATTGTGCGGACTGTCAAAGTGGTTTCTGTTCAACTCAAGTATAAGTCTTTCCACACCAGTATCAGGTATGATGCCATATCTTGCCAATCCACTGCCATAGATGTAGGCAGGATCGTATTTTACGTACTTGGTATAGTCTTTCAACGCATCCTTGTACGTGATGATGCCCGTAATGCCAGTTACGTCTGTTTTGAGTTTTCCATTCTCATCCTTGGCTAATTGCCTGGTTATCTGCACTTCAGCCTCCTTGATGTATCGGCTCACTTCAGAAGTGTTCTGGAATCTGCGGCTCTTGAATGCCGCTTGATAATAAAGCGAAGGCAATAGAACAAAGTATTTGGCATGATGCTGAAGGGTAGAGGTGCCAGGAAATAGAGTATTGGAAAAATGATCTCTCACCCTTCCTATGCCAAGTTCCTCTATAGCTTCCGACTCTTGAAGTAGTTGCATCATCTTGGCAACACGTTTCTTCTCCTCTGTATTGAAGTTGACAAATCCTATCTGCACGTTATTCTGTTTAAGGTTTAAATACTGTTGTGTGTCTATACTGTTGAGTAAGGAACGTTGATAACAACAACGTTTATAAAGACTTGCAAATGTACGCAAAAAATGCAAGGCAAAACACTTTTCGTAAACATTTTGAGTATATTTTACCTTTTCTGAAATTATTATCGTATTTTTGCAAGCGTATTTACATTATCTGAATGGTGTACAAACACTTGCCAACCAGATTTGGAAACCTTAATACGGATTTCTGATTTGCTGAAAGTGGATGTAAACGATTTGTTGAACAAAGAATGTATCAAAGAATGATGGACGATATATTGAAACAGATAAAGGCAGGAACTTCCATGCCTCGCAATATGTTCCTTTTTAACAATGCTATATACTTGCTGCCATACACTGGTGTAGGTAGTGGCATCACTCGTGCACTGGACGAAGATATCAATGTCACGTTTATGAATAATAACAAGGCACAGGAATTTGTCATCACGGTTTGGAGAGGAGAAAGTAACCAAGTCGGTAACGAAGTCCATGAAAAAAGTACCCAAGTCGAAGACCATGACACTGGACTTAGACACTCTGACACTGACTTAGTCACCGACCATGACACTTTTGCCGAAGACCATGACACTATACATAGTTACCATGACACTAACCATGACACTAAAAGAGTGCCATTGACGAATAAACAGAAGGATATAGTAAACTTCTGTAGCGTGCCAAGAACAAGTAGGGAAATTTTGGAAAGAGCCGGTGTTGTCTATCATACAAAAAATATAGCCAAATACATCACCTCCCTTGTCGCAGCAGGATATTTGCAGATGACCAACCCTGAAAATCCTACGGCAAGCAACCAGAAATACAAGAAAGTAACAACAAAATAGTAAGAATGATGGACTCTTTATATTTCCTTCAGTTTGCATGTTTCATCTTCATGCTCATCAATGCCCTTATCCTCGGCACCACCCACCTGCACATGAAGTGGGCCAACCGACGCTATGAGTGGTCACGCTGGCTGATACTTGCAGGTATGCTTGGACCACAAGTTTCCTTGCCAGGTACTTTGAGCCAAACGCAAAGTACACTCGTATCAATCACCAATACCTTTTTCATTATATTTTATCATTAACCATCATTCTACCAATTGTTCCAGAAGCCATCAATTTGGCTAGATTCTCTTTTTCTTCCAAGAGATTGACATGGCTATCACCATTCTCATCATGGGTAACATAGCTGATAAACGGAATCATCTTGTTTCTGTTAATATCACGCTCAGGCAGTGGTCTAACATAGCTAGACACCAGCGCTTCCACCTTCTTCTTTTCCTCAGGTGCCAATGCACATAAAACGCCAGCTACATTACTACCATCAGACTTCAACTCTTTTGAAATCTTGCAGTAATCACGCATCTTAGCAGGAACAGGATCAAGAATGATGATATTTCTAAATGTAGCATATATCTTTGCCCAAAAATCTAGAGATATTGGAACATCATACATTTTCCATGTGATATTGCGAGCAGAATCAATAAACTTGCCAGGAACGACATCATCGCCTTCTATACCTAAACGATGAATTTCACAAGGACCAAAACTGAAAACTGAATTCTGTTTAATAACTCTCAAATCAAGAAGATAGGAACTTCCATCAATTTCAATTTCTATCTCAATACAGAAAGAATCCTCACCTCTACGGATAATCCAGTCTTCCCCACCTCTAACTGTCTGGATAGCATCAAGAAGGTTCTTACCTTCCCCCACGGCACGGAGAAAGGCAAACGCATCTAACACATTTGACTTACCACTAGCATTGGTTCCGATAAGGATACCCAAAGAATCGATATATATAGTAGAGTCCTTAAAGCTCTTCCAGTTTTGTAACCTAATCTTTGTAATCATTGCCATTGTTTATTTAAACTCAATATTATAATTTACAAAGCTAATCATTTTTTTCTGAGATAAACAAGAAAATCGCAATAATTCTGCAAGTAACCAGTAAAATGGTGGAACTTATGCACATCGAGACATTGGTCATGAAGGTCACGAAGGTCATTAAGAAATCTGGATGGTTCTCTTGCATTTTTAAGAAAGTTATCGTAACTTTGTCAACAAAAGTAAAACACTCTAAAAGAAAGGAACAATATGGAAGCAATGGCGTTAAATAAATACCAGAAACATGTGGTCGATATAATGTCCAATGTTGACGAGGCGCAACAAATTGAGATCTCCAATTTGATTGCAAATTATTTTGCTAAAAAAGCATTTGACGCAGCTGATGAGTTGTGGGACAAAGGTATGATTGGTGAACAAACAATCGAGGAATGGAAACACGAACACATGAGAACACCATACTATGAATAGAAAGCAACGAATTGTGCTTGATACAAATTGCTTATTAATGGCAATACCGAGAAGAAGCCCTTATCATAAAATTTTGGAAGATTTTTTTAAAGGAGAATATTTATTATGCGTGTCAAATGAAGTAGTTCTCGAATATGAAGAGATTTTGATTTCAAAAGTTGGTGCCGTTGTGGCAAATAATATAATAAATGCTATCTTGGCTTCACAATATACAGTATTTATAAATCCTCAAAATCGTTATCATTTGATAGAGTCAGATCCTGACGACAATAAATTCGTAGATTGTGCTATTAATGCAAAAGCAAAGTATATTGTTACTCAAGACAGACATTATGATGTGGTGAGGTTCAAACCCAAGTTTGATTTTACAGCAGTAGATATAGATTATTTCTTAAATATGCTTTCCAATTAGCCTTTCAGCCTCAACAAGCTGAAAGGCTTTTTATGTCTTGTCGATTGCTATTGATTGCATAATTATTAAGAGAGAGAACAATCCAAAACAAGATAACCGTTGGTAGTACTGTTCAAAGGGAGACTGTCGGATTCCAAGTCGAGAAAAAAAGTAACCAAGTGTATTGCTGTGCTGTTTATATCGTATTCACAAGCCGTAGATATTAGCTTCGTCCGACGTTTGCTTGCTGTCAAATGTATCTATGCTTGCTATCAAATGTATCTATGCTTGCTGTCAAATATGGATTTGCTTGCTGTCAAATGAAATTTTATTTCAATAGATCCTTTTAAAATGTTCAACTATGTATTACCTTTGCATGTCTATAATCTATTACAATTATGATAAGATACAAACTACTCAAGGCAAAGCTTACGGGCGATGTGTTTCCTCAGCAAGTGGAGACGCAACCATTCTGTTCAAACGACCTTAAAGAAAAACTGAAGAAGCGTTATGGCGCAATATCTGCAGCTGTTCTTGACGATGCTTTCTGCATAATAGCACATGAGTTGGGAGAGGGCAAGACTGTCTCTCTCGAAGAATTCGGCTCATTCTCCATACGACTGGGAATGAGCAAGAAGTGTGTTAAGGATTTTAAGAGTGTACATACCAATGACATTAAAGTAAAGGGTGTGCGTTTTAAGCCTTCCAAGCAGCTTCGACATGAATTGGATAAGCAAGAAATTCACCTGCAGCAAGGCGAAAAACAAAGACGCAATATTACCACCGACGACCGCTGGGTTATTCTTTACAACTATATTCTCGAGAAGATGAATACCGAGTTTCTGCAACGCGAAGACGTCCTCGTTTCTCCATCTATATACCGCCACCTTACATCCTGCACCGATTATACGGCACGCAAGGAACTTGCCCTCTTCGAACAAGAAGGCAAACTAAGAAAGGTACATTCGGCAAGGGTGCTGCTGTATATGCTGGTGGTGTAAAATATGTGCAAATATGGATACTTGTACATATTTTAGCATGAGTTGCACAATATATCACAAAAAAGGCGTAACTTTGCAAACGAAATATCGAACCATATAATATTAATAATGAATGGAGATACAGCTGAACGAATATCACAAGAAGGTCAATGCTCAGAAGATGGCTTCCATGGCTTATTGGCGAGAGCATCCGCTTTCGCTGGAGCAGTGCTTAGCTCAATTCAAGCGCTTGCGGGAACAACGGCTTGCAAGGGAGTCCAAATCGCAAGGCTAAAAAACTGGGCTAAGGAGAATGATTGCTGGATTGAAGATCCGGAATCATTAGGTGTGTTCTCTGACCGAGGTTCAGAGAACGAGGTTTATATGGCCTATGATGGAATACACGTTTATAAACTTAACGACTTCCGTTATTCAGACGACAACCTTACTCCTTTCTTTGAACGAATTGTGGCTCACAACCAATACTTCACAGCATGCCCCTACGATTTCATCGGTTTCTCACAGAATCGAGATGGAAAAGTTTGTGCTGTCCTTCGCCAACAACTTGTTGTAAATGCGAGGGAAGCTACTCCCGAAGAAATCAAGGCAGAGTTTGAGCGCATCGGTTTTCACGCAGAAGACAATGGAGAATATTTCACCAATGGCATTCACGACATCTTCGATGCCGTACCTAATAATGTAATGGTTGGAGATGACGGCAACTACTATTTCATAGACACCATCATCTTCAAATCAGATACGGATGGTTTGGATACTTACAAGAAATTCTCCCCGAACTATAGAAAAAGTAAGGAGTAAAACTGTACTCATTACCATTTCATGAGATATCAATATTGCAATCTACTAAACAAATTATTGTGGTTTTAAGGCAGATGTTGGAATTATCATATTGAAAGCTTCACCCTCTATACAAACAACAGCATTTCCCCGTATAATTTTAATAAATTTTGCACGACGTCCTGCAGGTATCATTTTTGCCCTACCATCAAGTAACATCTGGGTAACACCCATATCATTTTGATCCACGGAATATTGTGTTAAAAGCTCATTGTCTTCCTTATCATAAGTAGCTATTGTATTATGCTGTATGACATATTCTTTGTTGGGAATTAATTCTTCCATATCACCTTTTGCTTCCAGACTCGGTCTACCAGAAAACTTTATCACTAATCCCAATGCAACACATAGTAAAACTATCAAATAAAACTTTTTATTGTTACTTTTGCTTTTACCATTTGTTGACTTTTCATTATCACCTGTAGGCCTTATTATTTCTCCTTTAGCTCTATCATTTAACACAAAATCATCCGATGCTGGAGTTTAAACCAGATTTGCTTCCATTAATATAGCTAGTGCAGGAGATTGCACACCACCAACATAAGGCTTGAGAGTCGTTGTGTTGATAAGAGGTAAATCCATATAGGCATTATATAGATTTGCCATATTAATTTGAAAAGAGGTTCCGCCCCCTCTTTTACCGCAGATCAAATTATCGATGATATGAATATCATAATATTTCTGATCAGTCACACTTGTCGCTCTAGTAACCTTAGATAATATGCTTACAAATTCATTATACGATAAAGACATTGTTTCCAACTATTTTGCCAACTGTTTCCCAGAAGTAAGCGATTAATAAAAAGGAAAAGCGTGGGAACTATTGCCGTTACCAAGACTAAGGTTGTGGAAGGACCTGCTAAACGATAACAGACAATAGCCCACGCTATGAGGTATATTATGCCCTTCACAAAAGGGTACAATTATCCCATGCGTGAGCAGCATTGCCATCATCCTTGTTTAGCTTGAAACTTCCACATTTCAGTCCTTGGATAATATCAAAACGCTCTATACTAAATTGAGCCTTCATCACAGCAAGTCTTTTCATGCTGCTCCCACTCAAATGCAAAGGTAATGAATAATTCGGAAAGTCGTATCATTTTAAATAAGCTTTTTCGGAGCAGGGACTTACATCATGCAAAGAAGACAGCTCTACGAACGTGAACGCGACAAGGACTCCCATATATTGAAGCGAAAGGAAGAGTATTTTTCTCTGACACAAGCGTCTGCTAGGACTTGCGAATTGCTCCTTGCGTGATTCTTCAGCTCATGTCGCACACGTCTTATTGATCATAATACGTTACAACAAACTCGTTTCCATAAAGAGAACGCTTGACTACGATACAATTGGCGGCTCTTTATGGGAGTGCATGAGTTGACTGTGGTTGAGGAAATATTGTGACAAAGTAGTAAAGTGTCAAGACGGTCTATCTGTCTGTCATTATTTCTGCCACATGGTTTCGTTTGGTTCCTTCTTTTCCACGCTTCAGGAAAAGGAGCAGCCAGACGTGTTTGCCCACAGCAATTTTCTGTTTGTCCTCATTACTAATAGCGGCTGTTGAGGCAAATCCTTCCTTGCTTATTGTTCCTTCGTTTGTGGGGCGTATGTCTTGGGTTATGGCATAGCGTATGAATTGTTCTTGGCGGTTGACAAATGTAATTTCGGCTTCGTACATGCCGAAGGCTATACGTCCTTCGTCTTTGTTGAGTATACGGATTATGGCAGCCGACTTGAAGTGGTCGCCATTAGCTATGATGGGACAAAAGATAACGAAGCTGCCGTTTGAGATGTTCTGTATGGATGGTTGTGTGGATAGTGTAGACTTTTCTGCCACGAAGTGTTGCGACTGAGCGTTGTATATGTGTACATGGTTATGCGACTCGTCTATGCCGTCAACATATCCCACTTGTGTGCTGAAAACCTCGTCAACACGTTTCTTTGAGACAACAATCTCTGAGGCTCGCTCCTTGCCTTGACGCGACACACGGGTAAGAACATCGAACATATGTCCGCATATCTCCCAAGGTTTGCAAGGAAACTGATGGCTGTCGGCTATAAACTCGGAACCATTGGCGGCTACGAGCTTGACGTATCTACGCTTCTTGCCATCTGATATTTTCTCGAAAACCTTTACGGCATACATACTAACTATAAGGTTGCAATCCTCGCGCTCTTCTTCGGGATGATGAAGCAGATACGACTGTAAGGCTCGTTCAACGCGCTCTACAAGTGCCAGGTATGTGCGTCCGTCCTTGCTTGTTTGGCGTTCCTTGTCTTGGTTGCGCAAGTTGCCTTTATATCCCCATGCTTTTAAGAATTGTGGAAATCGGAAGTCGGGATATTCCTCGCTTACCTTGGCAGCAATGCCTAACATGAGAGAGTTGATGAGCGAAGGTTCGTTGACGTGCAACTTCATATAGGCAGCGAGTAGGGTGCGCGACATTACAGAACCTTCGTTCTTATAGTTCTCTTTAAGGTATCGGTATATTGCCCATTGAGTTTCATCGGGATGAGATGCGCCGTTGTTAATGGATTCAAGTAGCTCGTTCCACGAGAGTACTTGTTGGGTGTTGTAGGTTAGTAGCATAATAGAAGTGTTTTTAGGGATGATGTGTGTATTTTGTTTTAGGATTCTTGCTGTATGAGTTGCGTAAGCTCGTCAATGTTGTTGGCAACCTCAATCATGTTGTGCCAATTGCCACGAATCATGCCCTTGCTGTCGAGGTCGTCCATAAGAGCAATAAGAGCGTTCCAAAAGCCTTTCATATTATAGAGTATAACCTTCTTGGAGTGGTAGCCAATGCTGTTTGAGGCAGCAACGCTGAATATCTCGTCTAATGAGCCAACACCACCAGGAAGGGCAACAACAATGTCGCATTGGTTAATCATCAAGTCCTTGCGGTCGGATAGATTGTCGGTAGGGTAGTGTACATCGATATAATCGGACATACGTCCGCCTTTTTCCACAAGTGATGGTACAACACCTATAACACGTCCGCCTCCTTGGTGCATAGCCTTGGCTATGCAGTTCATAAGTCCTTGGTTTGTACCTCCAAATATTAGGTCGTGGTGGTTTTGTGCCATCCATTTGCCAAACTCCTCGGTAAGGCTAAAGAAGTCGGGGTCGATGTGCTCGTTGGCAGAGCAGAATACTGCAATTTTCATAGTTTTATTTGTAACATTTGTAACTTAGCGTTTTTAATTTGCTAAGTTACAAATAAAAAATAGTATGTCAAAGTCTTTATACAAAATAAAGTACCAAGTAGAATACAAATTATCATTACTAATAATAGAGTTTGTATCATTGATTGTGGCGGAGGCCAGAGACCTCCGCTACTATATATATTATCACTCCATTTTCCAGATGACCCGAAATAAAAACCAAAAGGTGATGTATTCTCTATTTATTTATTGTTCTTTGCTCACCTCCTCAATCTGCTTTATCATTTCGTCATTGGTCTTTTGCATCTTTCGGTAAATCCACCATGCAACAGCCACACCAATGAAGGCACCTGTGCCACCACCATAGAACACAAACCACATGCCAGTATCGGCATTTATGGCAATGAGATGAAAGCCTATTTCTATTAATAACCATATGCTCATGACTATTGTGGCTGTCAACATTATGGCAGTTTGCTTGGCGCGACGTTGTTTCATCTTTACCAATTTCTCTATTGTGTCGATAAGGTTGTCGCGACTGTAGTCGCTGTCTTTAATAGCTCGCATATTGATGTCGTAGTCGCACCAAACATCACATAGAAGCAATATGACGAATGTGACGACACTCCACCAAGACAAGTTGAAGTTGTACTTAGCGGCAAATGCTAAGTATAGAAATATAGGGATGAGAATAATCTCGCCTATGATCATCTTCTTAATCCATGAGAATTTCTTCTTCATCGACTCTGACATGATACGGCTGTTGATTATCTCTTGTTGTTCAAGTTGTTTCTTGAACGATGCCATCTGCGAACGCATAATCTCGAGTTCGTTGTTTTTGTTTATCTTTTCCATATAGAATGATTTTTGTAGGTTGAATATTGATGATAATATAAAGGTATTCCATTATCTTGTGGAATAATAGATAAAAATATTAACGCTAATGGTTATTCCTTCATTCGTTTCAGTTGCTCACGGATGCGCACCAATCTGACAGAAACATTCTTTGGCGTAATGCCGATGATAGCAGCAATTTCGTCGTAGCTGATGTCTTCGAGCCATAACAACACGATAGCACGGTCGAGAGGTTGCAGGCGGCTTATGCGTCGATGCAGAAACTGAGCCTGTTCTGATTTCACTTCACGGCTGTTGAAATAGTCTACGTCCATAGACAGCTGTGCCTTATGGTTGCGTTTCTTGCGTTTGTCGATGGTGATGCAAGTGTTCAGTGCCACACGGTAAATCCATGTTTTGATGTTGCTGCGTCCGTCAAACGATTCCATGCCGTTCCACAGTCTTATGAGCACCTCCTGAAACATGTCGGCAACCTCGTCGTTGTCTTTTGAGAACATATAGCACACGGTATATATGGTGCTACGGTTGCGACGAACAATGTCGGTGAATTGTTGTTCGTTTTCTTTCATAATTTATGTCTTATTTGGTATTTCCTTTACTCTTTAGACTAAGGGTTGGAATGGTTTGCTACATGAAAAAGAAAAAATGTTTTTAATAGGTATAGACAGTTTGGGTCGAGCGCACTTCGCCCGACCCACTTATAATTATTATTACAGTTCGTTAATCCACTTGGTTATTGTCTCCAGCACTTCTGGAGCAATAGTTTCTTCTATTTGCTGATATTCCACAACGCTGCCAGTTGAGCAATGTTGGAACAGATGGTTTACACCATCAATCTTCTTTATAGTGTGCTTGCAGTTGGAGAGTCCGGTTTCAAGTATAGTTGTATTGGCGGCGCAGTCCACTTGAGTGTCTTTTGTGCCGTTAAGTGCTAACACTGGGCATTTAATCTTGGACAACTGCTTGCCAGCATCTATAGTTATGAAATGGCGTATGTATGACGAGTTGGCTTGCTCTAATGATCTTTTTAGGATAGGCTTTAAGTTGTCTGGCACTCCGTCGATGGTTATCTCACTTGTCTTCTTGCCATTGGCAATCTCGTCGAGAATATTTGATATTTTATTGCAGTAGGAATCCACCATCTCCTTAGGCAGGCCTAAGGATGACATTGCCTGGCGGTTCTGCATCATGAGAGTTTCTTTACCTGATATAGCCATGCCAGCGAGCGACACAATGAAGTCGGCTTTGCCTTCAGCGGCAAGCAGCATGGCTATTGTGCCTCCCTCGCTATGTCCTAATATTCCAACCTTATTGAAGCGCTTGCGCAATAAAGGTAAGGCAGATGCGGCATCTTGGAGGAAGTCGGCTGTTGTGAATTGACCGAAATCTATATTCTTATCATTCCAACCACGGTCGTCATAACGTAAGGAAGCAATGCCTTGACGAGCCAATGCATCTGCAATTACGGCAAAGGGTTTATGGTCAAATAGTTCTTCGTCACGGTTCTGCTGTCCGCTACCGGTAACCATCAGCACTACGGGAGTCTGCTTAGAATAGTTTTGTGGTAGGGTGAGGGTACCGTTGAAAGTGTATCCTGCATTTGTGAAGCTTATGTTCTCTTCCTTATATGGGAACGGAGCAACTGGTGTTTGCGGACGTTTAACTACAAGTTTGCCGGGCTTTAGTGTAAGAGGGATGGGGAAACCATTTTGGGTGTATGTACCTTTAATTTCGCCATTCTCCATCTTTCCCTCAAATGTGGCTCCAATCATCGCAACCGAAACTTTTATTGTACCATCGTCCTTAATAGTCTTCTCGGCTGGTATTCCTTTAGCACCTTGCGAAGGCGAATCCATGGTACAACCTTCGTTAGAGAAGTTGAATACTAATGGGAGCTTTGTTCCCATGACGTTTAGTTCGCCGTTCCATGCCCCTTCCTGCGCATTGGCAACAAGTGAGGCAAGCGCAATAAACGCTGTTGTGATGATTCTTGTAGCTTTCATAATTGTATGTATTAAGTAATATGTTCTATAGGTGTAGTAGGGGGCGGGTTAAAGTTCTATGCTGTCGATACGCAGTTTAATTGTTCCTGCAGGAACACGAACGTCAACCACATCTTCAACCTTCTTGTTAAGAAGAGCTTGTGCTATAGGCGACTTGACAGAAATCTTGCATTCGGCAACATTGGCTTCGGATGCGCTGACAATGGTGTACGACATGCTGCGGTTGTTGTTAAGGTTGGTGATTTTTACCTTGCTCAATATTCCCACAACATCACTCTTAAGACGAGTTTTGTCGATGACACGCGCGTTCTCCAATACCTTCTGCTTGTAGCTAATGCGTCCCAACAGACGACCTTGTTCGCGTTTAGCTGCATGGTATTCAAAGTTCTCACTAAGGTCGCCTTTATCGCGTGCCTCGGCTATAGCGTCGCGCACTTGTGGTAGTTCCACCTGCTCCATATGGCGAAGTTCGGCTACGAGATTGTCGTAGCACTCTTGTGACATATATTCCATTCTATATATTATATTATGTTTATAATCGTTTCAAACTGCAAAGGTACAAAAATATATGTGAGCTATGTTGTTTGTGTTTATTAAAATGTAGTTAAGTCTATAAAATAAAAACGGCAACAGTAATGCTTTAACATTATTGCTACCGTTTTGTATATCTTAGATGGATAGGGTAGAGCAAGCTACCCCTCCTTCTATGATTTTAGAGATTATTAGATCTGCTCGCTCCAGTCCTCCTGGCTCTTACGAACGTAAGTCTGGTAACGGAGCTTAGCCATCTTTTCTGCCTGAGTGAAGAGCTCGTCAGCCTCCTTCGGGAATGCCTTCTGTACAGAGAGATAACGAACCTCGCCAAGGAGGAAGTCGCGGAAGTCTTCCCACTTAGGAGCCTTAGAGTCGAGTGTGAATGGGTTCTTGCCCTCGTCAGCCAACATTGGGTTGAAACGCCACAAGTGCCAGTAACCGCAATCAACAGCGAGTTTCTCCTCGTTCTGTGAGCGACCCATACCGCCCTTACGCTTCAAACCGTGGTTGATACATGGAGCATAAGCGATGATGAGTGATGGTCCTGGATAAGCCTCAGCCTCACGGATAGCCTTCAATGTCTGAGCGTTGTCGGCACCCATAGCAATCTGAGCTACGTAGATGTAACCGTAAGTTGTCTGCATAAGGCCGAGATCCTTCTTGCGGATACGCTTGCCCTGAGCAGCGAACTGTGCGATAGCACCAAGAGGAGTAGACTTAGATGACTGACCACCAGTGTTAGAGTAAACCTCAGTATCGAGTACGAGGATGTTAACGTCCTCACCAGAAGCCAATACGTGGTCGAGACCACCGTAACCGATATCGTAAGAAGCACCGTCGCCACCTATAATCCACTGGCTGCGCTTTACGAGATAATGGTCGAGAGTCTTGAGTTCTGCGCAAACTGGGCAACCCTTCTCTGCACCTGCAGCGATGAGTGGCTTAAGCTCGGCAGCAGCCTCCTTAGAACCCTCAGAATCATTCATGTTAGCCATCCACTTATCAGCAGCAGCTACAAACTCAGCAGGAACATGCTCATCAGCCTTAGCCTCCTCAAGGAGGTGGCAGATGCGCTCCTTCATCTTCTTGTTACCGAGTACCATACCAAGACCGAACTCGCAGAAGTCCTCGAACAATGAGTTGTCGAATGCAGGACCCTGACCCTTAGCGTTGGTTGTGTAAGGTGTTGAAGGAATAGAAGCAGAGTAGATTGAAGAACAACCAGTAGCGTTGGCAATCATCTGACGGTCGCCGAAGAGCTGAGATATGAGCTTAACGTAAGGAGTCTCACCACAACCAGAGCAAGCACCTGAGAACTCGAACAGAGGCTGAGCGAACTGAGAGTTCTTAGGGCTCTGCTTGATGTCTACGAGATCCTGCTTAGAAGATACGTTGTGAACGAGGT
>ERZ1026892.845-NODE-845-length-13706-cov-19.517764_pt1 | contig 13706 bp, 9 predicted proteins | sample MGYA00380176_ERZ1026892 | MGnify/ENA primary metagenome ERZ1026892 (study PRJEB33269, sample SAMEA4719812) | human gut metagenome | biome: human-associated habitat; feature: organic feature; material: feces | place: Cameroon | collected 2013-10 ... | reverse complement strand
GAAAAGTGAAAAGTTAAAAGGGAAAAATCCAGATGGAGAGAAAAGTGAAAAGTTAAAAGGGAAAAATCCATGTGTGTGGATTGTGGTGCATCGGCGTGAATTGGTGGAACAGATAAAGGAAACACTTGCAAAGCAATTGGATTCTTCACTTTTCACTTTTCACTCTTCACTTAACCCATTGGATTCTTCACTTTTCTCTCTTCCCTCTTCACTTAACCCATTGGATTCTTCACTTTTCCCTCTTCCCTCTTCACTTAATCCATTGGATTCTTCACTTTTCACTTTTCACTCTTCACTTACCACGCGTGTGTTTTCCATTCAGTGGCTATCGAAGCATTATCATGAATTGGAGGAGAAACCTTCGCTCATCATAATTGATGAGGCGCATCATGCTGTGGCAAAGACATACAAGGAGGTGATGGATGCTTATCCTGAGGCAAAGAAGTTGGGACTGACTGCCACGCCTTGCCGACTGACCAAACGAGGGTTCACCGATTTGTTTGATGTGCTGCTGCAGTCGTGGTCGGTAAAGAAGTTTATTGCCGATGGGTGGCTATCGTTGTATGACTATATGTCCATAAGAGAGGATAGTGAGGACTGGCGCTTGGTGAACTCGCTGAAGAAACGTGGTGCCGACGGAGACTTCTCGCTGAGAGAGATGAGTGAGAAGCTGAATGTGCAGCCAAGTATCGAGAGGCTTTGTGATACGGTGATGAGATATGCAGCTAACAAGAAGGGCATCACTTATGCCATAGACATCGCTCATGCGGAGCATATTGCGGAAGCGTACAGACAGCATGGAATAAAAGCAGTGGCGATAAGCAGCAAGACATCGATTGAAGAAAGAAAGAAAATAATTGAAAGGTTTAAGAAAACAAGTGTAGGAGATCGTTATGGAAATTCTTGCTATGCCTCTTTGGAACAGACTAACGACATACAAGTGTTGGTGAATGTGGACTTGTTTGGTGAAGGTTTTGACTGTCCCGATGTAGAGTTCATTCAGTTGGCGAGACCCACACTGTCGTTGGCAAAATATCTGCAGCAAGTAGGACGTGGCATGCGTGTGTTTGAGGGCAAGAAGTATTGCTTGATATTAGACAATGTCGGACTGTACCGTTTGTTTGGTCTACCATCAGATGACAGAGACTGGCAAGCCATGTTTGAGGGACGTATCGCTGGTAAAGGTATTCTGACAGGGGAAGTGGAAGGACAGTATAACATAGCCTATTCTGTTTGCAACGAACAAGAGAGAATCACTTCGGACGCACGAACAGAGTTAATCACCGTGATGACACATGAGGGGCAACGTATGGACTTGGAGGAAGCATACGGCTACGAGATAGTTGGCAACAAGGAAGGGTTGTCGGGTGTTGTGGATAAGGACGGTGAGGAAGTGCTACCCTGTGAATATAATAAGGTAGAACTGAAAGCGTACGGAATAGCCAAGCTGTACTCTCGACGGAAGATAGACAGAGAACGTCCATGGATGGACTTGCGTAATGGAGTTAGATTCTTCAAGCGACCGAGAATAGAAAAGCATGGTTTTATGGAGTTCTCTACTACAGACGGACTGCGCCTCTATCCGAGAGTAAAGACACGTAAGATGGACGAGAACTGTTTTGTATTGCGGAATGCGTTGGGCAATGGGACCGACGAAGGGCTGCGGTTCCGCAATTTCTTTGTGCAGCCATCAGAGCCAGACAGACTATACATGTTTAAGGAGAAAATAGAAGATCTTTCGATTTGGGAAGACGAACAAGGAGGTTTGGCTTGGCGCAAGGCTTGGGATACCATGTTGCATCCTATGACAGCTGAAGAATTAGCGGAAAGGAGAAACATATGGAAAGAAGAGGTCAAGCAATTTGAAGGGGAAAAGAAACAATATATAAGGTTTTTCAGACCAGAAATAAAAATAGACCACATCGAAGGCAAGACACAATTGGCTGATTATAAAGAACCTGCCAATCTGAGAGTCAATTGCGTCACGAAGAACAATTATCAAGTATACTATAGAAGACATTGTATGGATAAATGGGAGTCATTAGGCAGTTATGCCAAGATATATCCTCAGGCATACGGTATAAGAGTAGTGCAAAGCAGAGAAGGCAAATACCTTGTACGTACCGAACTGTACAAACCAATGGAAATGCCAGAACAGACGTATGAATTTGCAGAGCTGCAGGACAACACCCTGCTTCATTTCATGGAGCAAGGCAAGGAATACTGGGTATATTTGGAGAATATGACATGCTTTACCCGAGAACCAGAATTTGTCACCATTGGTTTCATGGATTTCTTGAAGATTGGTGGAGTGTATATGAGATGTGGAAGAAACAATGGTGAAACTTACAGAAGAGCAGAGATAAGGATGTACGATGACATCTGCTTCTTGGGATTAAGAGAAGTATTCGTCAAGACTGCATATAGACAACACCATTATTACATACAGCAACGGTCGTTGGACGGCAAACATTTTGTGCTGAGTGATAGTATGAAACCAAAAGAATCGTCAACATGGTTTGATATGTACTACGACGGGAAGAATACGCCGATAGTAGAAAGACGAAAGAAGGACTATGAGATATACGGAGTGAAGACAAGATAACGATAGATTTTCATTACGGCAGAATTGTGCTTGCCTGGGCTGTAGAGAACATAGGAACGTCCACATCCCCATTCAATAGGATAGGGATGTGGACGGTTGTTATGCGTAGGGCAATATCTGTTTACTTATTCCTCGCCACGCAATACGGGCAGCGAGATGTGGTATTTGACGGCAAATATACGTATCAGCACGATGAGCACGAAGGCGATGATTACTGAGACGGTCATGTCGCATCCGCACTCTACCAGTCCCCAATAGGCGGCACCTCCAACGATGCTTGCCATGGCGTAAATCTCCTTCTTGAAGATTACTGGCACGTTGTTGAGGAGCACGTCGCGGATTACGCCGCCCGCCGAACCAGTGATTGTGCCCATGATGATGGCTACCCAGAAGGGATGTCCGCAATCTAACGTCTTCTGCAAGCCAGCTACCGTAAAGAGGGCAAGACCTAAGGTGTCGAAGAAGAACCACGTGTTGTCCAGGCGCTTGAGCGAGTGGGCAAAGATGATGACGAACATCTGGGCTATGAGCGTACAGATGAGGTAGATGGAGGAGGTCATCCAAAAGGGTGTTACGCCTAACATCATATCGCGAAGTGTTCCGCCACCAATAGCAACCGCAATGCCGCAGACAAATCCGCCAAACCAGTCGAAATGCTTGGCGGCTGCGTGACGAATGCCTGAGATGGCAAAGGCAAATGTTCCGAGAAACTCAATAACATTGAGTAATGGCTCGTAGAGCTCTTGGTGCGACATCATATATTGTTCACTACGTTTACGGGTTTACCACTAAGGAATGTTCGGATGTTCTCTTCGGCAATGGCCATAAGGCGCGTGCGTGCCTCTTTTGACGCCCAAGCTACGTGGGGTGTTATGAAGGCATTAGGCTCGAGGAACAGAGGATTGTCGGCAGCTGGCGGCTCCTGGCACATCACGTCGGCGCAATAGGCTGCCAAATGTCCGCTGTGTAGGGCTGCGGCCACATCTTCCTCGTTTACGAGCGGACCTCTGCCTGTATTTACCACGATGGCGCCCTTCTTCATCTTGCTGATGGTGGAGCTGTTGACCAGCTGGTGTGTGTCGGGCGTAAGTGGGCAATGCAGCGAGATGATGTCGCTATCAGAGAGTAGCTGGTCCATACTGGCCTTACGGATGTATTGTGGTAGTTGGTCGGCCTGCTTGCTTGTTAGGGCGATGACGTTCATGCCAAAGTCGGCAGCCAGACGCGCCACCTTCATGCCGATGTTGCCCAGGCCTACGATGCCGAGCGTCTTGCCCGCAAGCTCAATTAGGGGCAGGTCCCAATAGCAGAAGTCGGGGCAGCGGCTCCATTCGCCATCGTGCGAGGCACGTGCATAATGGTCTACGTGATTGGTAACGTTAAGAATGTGGGCGAAGGTCATTTGTGCCACGCTGTCGGTACTGTAGGCAGGAATGTTAGTTACGACAATCCCGCGCTTGCTGGCAGCTCGCAAGTCGACAACATTATAGCCTGTGGCAAGCACACCAATGTATTTGACATTAGGCAACTGGGCAATTGTGGCCTCGTCGAAAACAGTTTTGTTGGTAAGTACTATTTCGGCATCGCCAACATGGGCTATTACCTCTTCGGGAGCAGTACGCTTGTATACAGTAAGATTGCCAAACTGTTCTATCTGTTCCCACGACATGTCGCCAGGATTGACGCCGTTGCCATCCATTACTACGATTTTCATTTTAATATTCAGTTTTTTATATTTTATTAGTTTGTCTTGTTATTGATAGGGATGTTAGAGAAGTATCGTTGTACTACTGAGAGTTGCTCTTTCTGGGTGCTTCAAATCTTCATCAGTCCTTAAATCTTCATCAGTCCTCAAATCTTCATCAATCCTTAAATCTGTCGCCCCACAGCTTAAGCATTTGCTGGTACGACTTTTCCTCGGCAGGCGAGTGTTGGGCGTGCCATATGCGCGTGTTGCCGTTAAGGGCATCGGGCATGTATTGCTGCTGTACAAAGTGGCCTGGATAGTCGTGAGCGTACTTGTAGCCGTCGTGATAGCCCAGGCTTTGCATCAGCTTTGTAGGGGCGTTGCGCAGATGGAGCGGAACAGGCTGGTTGCCCGTGCTACGTACCAAGGCCAGAGCATCGTTTATGCCGTTATATGCAGAGTTGCTTTTGGGGCTTGTAGCCAGATAGACGGCAGCCTCGGCAAGCGGAATGCGTCCTTCGGGCCATCCTATCTTCATTACGGCGTCGAAGGCGGCATTGGCCAGAAGCAAGGCGTTAGGGTTGGCAAGTCCTATATCCTCGGCAGCCGAGATAACCAGTCGGCGGGCTATGAATTGCGGGTCTTCTCCTCCTTCAATCATGCGTGCCATCCAATAGAGCGTGGCGTCGGGGTCGGAGCCGCGTATCGACTTGATGAAGGCCGAGATGATGTCGTAATGCATCTCGCCGTCCTTATCGTAGGCAAGGGGGTTCTGCTGCAAACGACTCTCAACAATCTTGTCGGTAATAACCACCTGTTCGTTGCCGTCGGCCTCGACAACAAGCTCCAGTATATTGAGAAGCTTGCGCGCGTCGCCTCCGCTATAGCGCAGTAAGGCACCCGACTCCTTGAGCTGTATGTTGCGCTTGCTTAGCTCTACATCTGATGTTATGGCGCGATTGACAAGGTCGAGTAGGTCGTCCTTCTCGAGCGGCTTGAGCACGTACAACTGGCAACGCGACAGCAAAGGGCGTATTACCTCGAACGACGGATTCTCGGTAGTGGCTCCGATAAGGGTGACGACGCCACGCTCCACGGCTCCGAGCAAGGAGTCTTGCTGCGACTTGGAGAATCGATGTATCTCGTCGATAAACAGGATGGGGGAGGCTGAATTGAAGAACCGCCCGCTCTTGGCCCGCTCAATCACATCGCGCACATCCTTAACTCCGGATGTAACGGCGCTAAGGGTGTAGAAGGGCGTTTCGAGCTTGTTGGCGATGATCTGCGCCAACGTGGTCTTGCCTACTCCGGGAGGTCCCCATAATATAAACGACGATATGCGCCCCGCGTCAATCATCTTGCGCAAGACGGCACCCTCGCCAACCAAGTGTTTCTGCCCAACATAATCGTCGAGCGTGCGAGGTCTCATTCTTTCTGCTAAAGGTTCACTCATATATAGTCGCAAAATTAGAAAATATATGCGAATTACACAAAATTTTCTTTATCAAAACTTGGAAATTAGAACTAAAGTATATACTTTTGCAGCACATTAAAGGGAGGTGCACGTTTGAGGAATCGTGGCATTCTTCTCTATACTAATAATAATGACAATAAAACAACAATATATGAAACAACAGAAAGCTTTGACACTCAAAACGTTGACAAAAAGTAATGTATGGGAAGTTCAAGAGAACGATATCCTTAGAATGTGGGAAACAGCCGAGAAGGACGCGGACTTTAAGGACAACCGACGTCATTTTGTTGACGTGATACGCAGCGCTTTTGAAATAGAGGAGATAAAGATAGACAAACCTGTGGTTATACAGAAGTATGAGGACCGCGGATTTACCATTGCTTCGTTGCATATTACAGACAACGACTCGGGAAAGTATGGTATAAAGAAGCGCCCTATTATGCGCGTTACCGACCTTACCTACGAGAATATCCGTCATATTTCGGCTGCCAAGCTTATCGAGGTGCTCGACCGTAACTTTGGTGGTGGATGGGACTCGCTCTCGCAGAGCATACAGGACATTATAGAAAGCGGATTCGACATCAGCACAACAACACTTCCTAAGGACCGTCTGCACAAGCCAGGTGGCATGTACGAGAAGAAGGTGAATGATGGTTTCGAGGTGTTGGAGATTACTAAGGGCGCTTGGGTTGAGGCAATCTTTGCCAAGGAGAAGCCTGAGGTAGAGAAGCCAGTGGCCAAGGTTGACGACGACGATTTCCGCGACAAATACGACAGTGAGGACGACGATGAGGAGGACGAAGAAGAGGACTTGCCAGACGACAAGTATGGCGACGACGATGACGACGACGATACCTTCGACGAGGACAAGCTCACGGAGGAAAGTTATCGTACAACATTCGATACAGATCCAGAAGACCTTAACCTTGAGGCTGAGGATGTTACGGATGATGACGATAATTATTAAATTAGGATTGTAATCATGCCTTAAGGTGGTGGCCTTAAGGATATAAGGTTGGGCGCTTGGAGGGAGTGATCTTTCCAAGCGTTTTTTTTGTTGTTCTGTAGGATTGTTACTTTTATTTTTGAATACGAGTTATCGTAAATTTTCCACGAATAGAACACGAGTTATCGTAAATTAACCACGAATTAACCATAAAACCAAATGGCTATTAACGATCACAATAAGTGATGATTAATAGCCATGAAAAATGTTGCTTATTTGCTTGAGTACTTCTTGATGTATTCGTCGCCACGCTTGTCGCCCAGTTCGGCAGCCTTCTTCAGGCACTCTATTGCTTCGGCCTTGCGCTTAAGAGCGTTTAGCGCCACACCCTTTATAACAAGAGCGTCGGTAGACTTTGGGTCCAGGTTAAGACATAGGTCGGCCGTCTTGACAGCATCCTCGAGCTTGTTGACGCGCAACTGAAGCGAAGCCAGCTCGGCAAGATAAGGCGGACGCATGTCTGGTTGGGCCACAACAGCAGCATGGGCTATGTCGTTAAGGGCCTGCTGATATTGGCGCAGATTAACCTCGCATGTGTAGCGAGTGTAGTAGAAGTCGGCAGACGCACGGCCAAACATCAGGGTGTCATAGGTGTTGTAGTCGGTCAGGGCACCACGATAATCCTTCATGGCGTCGCGCAATTGGCCGCGTGTAAGGATGTAGGGAGCCGAAACCGTGGTAAGAGGTTGTGGACAACGTGCCACGCAACTATCGAGCAACACTAAAACCTGCTCGTTGGGCGCTCCAAGCTGGGTTTTGCATTGGGCAGCCTCGAAGAATATCTCGCTGTTGCAGATTGGCGTCTTTGTAAGAGCATCGAACATGTCGTAAGCCTTCTGATACTCGCCCTTGGTGTAAAGAATCTGTGCCATGCGATGCTGGTAGGCAGGTTGGGCGTCGAGCTTGTAAGCCTTTTCGGCCTCGTTGTAGGCGCGGTCTAATGTCCAGTCGTTGTAGAGCGAGTCGTTGCTGTAGACCAGTTTCTGATACATAACGCGCGAATATTCCGAGTGAGCCTCGGCCTTGTTGGTGGCCTGCTTCAAGGCAGTCTGCATTTGGCTGTCGGCTCCGGCATAGTCGCCATAATTCACGCGGCGCAAGGCGTCCATCGAATAGCCGTCCACATCGTGTGGAAACTGCGAGATGTAGTCGGAAATATAGCCGGCATACTTTGCCGAATCGCCCTTGTCGGCTGCAAACATCACCATAAGCTGAGCGTCCTTTTTATCGGCAGGTAGCTGCAAACGAATGCCCGAGCTGGTGTAGAGAGGGTTGTTGATGGTAAGCGCGTCGAACTTGAGCTGGGCTGCATAGCGGGCATCTACGGCGCTTGGGGCCGACTGGAACAATCCTACCAGCTCGCCGTTAGCATTTACCATAGCGCTACCCGGAATGCCCTGGCTGTCGCGGAAGGCAAGCACATAGTAGCCATACTTGTCCATAAATGTTTCCTGGCGCTCAATCTCGTATTGGGCTGCTGTAGGTTTCTTCTGCTCCGAGCCTACAAGCCAAAGCTTTGAGTCCTTGGGCATTAAGGCCTTGGCAAGGGTTGCGGCCTGAGCCTTCTGGGTGCCAACCTTAAAGCGGCAAACGTCGTAAATCTCGTTGGCTCCTATAAGTTTTTGTACGGGATAAGTCTTGCCGTTGAAGTCGGTTACTACAGCCGAGGCAGCCGACGATAAAGCCGACCACGAACCGATGGCCTCGCCGTCGGCCGTTACAAACACGCCACAAGTAGAACTCGTAGCGTTGCCGTTAGAGTCGTAGGCGGTAAGCTTGAAGGTCGATTTTGCCGCTTTCTTAACTTGTGCCGACTGGGCATTAACACTACCCGCAGCAAGCAATAGAACGCATACTGATGTTAAAAAACGATTCATTTGTTTTTATTTGTTACTATTATTTTCTTTTTCTAAGGATTTTGTTTGAGGTTTCTTTTCTTTCCTTCTAAAAGTCTCTATTTCATTTTAAGCAACGTTTTGGCGTTGTCAATGGCAGCTTGCGAGATGTCGCTACCGCTAAGCATCTGCGCGATTTCGTTAACGCGTTGCTCGTCGTCAAGCTTGGTCATCGTGCTAACCGTTCCTTCGGCTGTCTCGTGCTTTGCCACCTTGTAATGGGTTGAGCCGAAAGCCGCAATCTGTGGCAGGTGAGTTATGCAGATTACTTGGCGATGAGCGTCGCCCATGTCGCGCATGATGTAAGCCATTTGCTCGGCCACACGTCCGCTTACGCCTGTGTCTATCTCGTCGAAGATGATTGTGGGCAGACCAATAGCCTTGCTTATCATGGCCTTAAGCGAGAGCATTACGCGGGCAATCTCGCCGCCCGACGCCACTTGAGCCACGGGCTGCATCTCTGTGCTTGAGTTGGCGCTAAACAAAAACAGCACCTTGTCACCACCCGTTGGCCCGAGTGTGCCCTTCTTGACGTCCACCTTGAAGCGCACCTTAGGAATGCCCAGCGGTACAAGCAACTTGGACAGTTCGTCCTCAACCTCTATTGCCGCCTTCTGGCGCAGATTGGTCAAGACAGCGGCCTTCTGTTCGCATTTGGCCTTTAGAAGCTCCACTTGTTGTTCGAGTTCCTTAAGATGTTCGTCGCCATTGTCGATGTTGCTCAGCAGAGAGTCTAGCTCGTCGAGCTTCTCAATCAGTCCGCCAATATCGCTCACATGAAACTTCTGCTGCAAGGTATAGATAGTGTCCAGTCGCTCGGTAATCTCGTTGAAGCGTTGCGGGTCGAACTCGATGTCGTCCATCTTCGACGAAATCTCCTGGGCGATGTCCTTCAGCTCGATAAAGCAATTGTCAAGGCGTTCGGCCAGCTCGTTTGCGTCGGGATATATTTCCTCTATACCATGCAATTGCGAGGCCAGGCTGCGCGTTTCGTCAACTATGCCGTTGTCCTCGCCATCGAGCCGTTGGTCGGCCTCGTGCAGCACGCGCTTGATGTCCTCGGCATGGCTCATTATCTCGGCAGTCTGTTCAAGGGTCTCTTGCTCGTCGGCTTGCAGATTGGCGTCCTTCAGTTCCTTGTGCTGGAATCGCAGAAAGTCCTCGTTCTCGCGGTTGCGCTCTATTTGCAGCTTCAGGTCGTCCAGTTGTTTCTCGGCCTTGCGCCATTCGTTGTAGGCCTGCTTATAGTCGGCCATTTGTTGCTTGTCGCGTGCTATTATGTCCACCACGTTAAGCTGGAAGTCCTCCTTGTTTAGCAGCAGGTTCTGGTGCTGGCTGTGCACGTCGATAAGCTGCTCGCCAAGTTCGCGTATTGTGGCAAGGTTCACAGGCGTGTCGTTAATGAAGGCTCGGCTCTTGCCGCTGGCGTTAAGCTCGCGTCGCAAGATGCACTCGTTGGGCTCGTAGTCGAGATCGTTGTTCACGAAGAAGTCCTTAAGCACGTCCGAGTGGTAGATGCTAAGGTCGAAGGTTGCCTCTATAATGCATTTGTCCTTGCCCTTCTTCACCTGCCTGGCGTCGGCTCGGTTGCCCAGCAACAGACCGATGGCACCAATGACAATACTCTTTCCGGCACCCGTCTCGCCCGTTATGACCGAGAACCCCGGGTAGAACTGCATCTGCAGATGGTCGATAAGAGTGAAATTCTTTATGTCGAGTGTTTTAAGCATATCAGTTTATTCTTTGATTTTATCCCATGCCGCATTTTGGCTTGCGTTAATGGCAAACAATATCTCGTAAACCTTTTCCTTCTCCTTTTGCGTGCCCTTACCTTTATATATATTGGCAAGCTCGTCGCGTTTGTAGTCGGTCCAAATCTGCGGCAGCAAGCTAAGGGGGCGGTCGTCGTGACATTTCTTCAGGTCGTTCTCTATGGCTGTAGACACGTTGGTACGTCCACGGTCCACGTTGGTCGACATCTCGTCCAGTCCCGTGCGATAGTAGTCGTACTGCAACTGCCTGAATGGCTTCATGGCTCCGTCAAGATAGTCGTTGATGATGGCAAACCTGTTGCGGCTGTTATCGAAGGCTTTCCATCCTGGGTAGTTCAGGTTCTGGGCGTTGTTGGTAAGGTTCATGCATTGTTGCAGCACGTCCTCGCCACCCATAGGCGCAAACGAGTCGAGGTTGATGCCTATTATCAGGTAGGCGTAGTAGCCAATGAGCGCCATAAGCTGGTTGTCAATCTGTTCCTCGTTGAACTGCAGCTGTTGAAACTGAGCGTACTCAAAGTTGAAGTCGTTATCGGTATTGTTGTACAGCGTAGTAGTGTACGACGAGCCGTAAACGGGGCGGTTGGCCTGTACCACAGCCTTGCATGTGAAGACGTTGGTAGAGTTGTCGTACTTTGTAACCGTGATGTTGAAGTTGCAAGGTATGCGCTCGTTCTTCTGAAACTGCAGACTGGTCCATTGGCGCTCGTTGATAAATCGTGTCAGATTCTGCTCTATTTCCTCAAACACGCTGGCGTCAGTGCCCTGTATCTGCGAGTGGTTGATGGTTACCTTGGCGTTAAGTTCTTGTGCACGCACCTTGGTTATGCCCACCCAAGCCATTAGGGCAGGCACGATGACAGCAGTTTTAAGAAGTCGGTTTGTCATAATCAGTTAAGTTATTGAACCTTATTTTACTTCTACAATTTTATAAGAAAAAATCGGTTTTTAAAAATTATTTGCTTGAAACCACACGCTCCAGCTCGTCTACAATGTAGACAGCCGTTTGGGCCTTCGAACATTTAGGATATTCCTTCTTGTCGGAACGACTGATAATCTCAATCTGGTTGTCGTCGGTACGGAAGCATGTGCCCTTGTTCTGCAAGCTGTTCAGCACGATGAAGTCGGCATTCTTCTTTTCAAGTTTTCTCTGTGCGTTTGCCTCCTCGTCGTTGGTTTCCAGGGCAAAAGCCACAATTGTCTGCTCTGTGGTCTTAGCCTTGCCCAGGGCGGCAGCAATGTCGTGTGTTGGCGACAGGCGTATCACCATATCGTCGTCGCCACGCTTAATCTTCTTGTCGGCCACGTCGGCAGGGCGGAAGTCGGCCACGGCAGCCGACAGAATGGCTACGTCGCTTTGGGCGAATGTGGATGTTGCTGCGTTGTACATGTCCTCACAGCTCTCCACGTCGATACGGTTTACGCCCAGAGGAGTTTTAAGACTAACAGGACCAGCCACTAACGTTACGTTGGCGCCACGCTTTTGGCATTCCTCAGCAATGGCAAACCCCATCTTACCACTTGAATAGTTGCCTATAAAGCGCACGGGGTCAATCTTCTCGTATGTTGGGCCAGCCGTAATCATGATGTTCTTGCCCGAAAGGGGAGACGTGGCTGAGGCCTTGTCGAAGAAATCACTCACGTATTGGGCTATTACTGCCGGCTCCTCCATGCGTCCCTTGCCCTCGAGTCCGCTGGCAAGAAAACCGCTTGCCGGCTCAACAATATGGTTGCCGTACGACTGCAATGTGCGCAGATTGGCCTGTGTAGACGGATGTCGGTACATGTCGAGGTCCATAGCCGGAGCTATGAACACGGGCGCCTTCATCGACAGATAGGTTGTGATGAGCATGTTGTCGGCTATTCCGTGCGCCATCTTGCCTATTGTGCTTGCTGTACATGGAGCTACAACCATAGCGTCGGCCCACAATCCCAGGTCAACATGCGAGTTCCATGTGCCGTCGCGTTGCGAGAAAAACTCGCTTACCACGGGCTTATGCGTAAGGGCCGAGAGCGTGATAGGAGTGATAAACTCCTTGCCGGCAGGCGTTATTACAACCTGAACCTCGGCTCCTTGCTTTACAAACTCGCGAATGAGCAGACACGACTTGTAGGCGGCAATTGAGCCGGTAATGCCTAATACGATTTTTTTGCCTTTTAGCATATAATATTAATATGTTCGGGCTGAAGACGAAACTAAAAAGTCTCAGTTGAAAACAAAAACTAAATATCCCAGTTGATAATTTACATATTGTCCCCAGCCTCAATAATTTTACTGTTTGTTGAATCCTCTCAAGCGTATGCGCGTAAGCACCTGCTTGGTGTTGAAGGTAAAGTCGCCCGACATCATCCAACTGTAGTAGCCTGGGTCCACGCGTAGCACCTCGTCCACGGCACGTCCCTTGTACTTGCCAAAGTTGAATGCCTCGAATCGGCGTTCCTTGCCGTCCTTGTCGAGCAATGGTTTGCCGTCGGCACCTAACAAAGGTCGCCAAACAATACGTCCGGCAAAGTCTACATTGTCGTTCTGCTTGGAGAACTCGGCCAAGAAGTCCATGTCGTTCTCCAGCACGCGGTCGGGTTCTTCCTGCACGCCTGGTGCATACTTGTCGAGCTCGCCCATCAGCACTCTGTACGTAGCCTCAGTATCCTCGTCGGCACGATGTGCTGTAAAGTCTTCCTCCATCTTGCGTCCGCAATAGAATTTGTATGCGGCAGCCAGGTTGCGTCGTTCCATCTTGTGGAAGATGGTTTGGGCGTCGATAAGTCGGCACTTCGAGAAGTCGAAGTCGATGCCTGCGCGCAGAAACTCCTCGGCAAGCATAGGGATGTCGAAATGGTTGGAGTTGTATCCGGCAAAGTCGCAATCCTTCATCTTCTCGCTAAGCTGCTGGGCCACATCCTTGAACGAAGGCGCGTCCTTCACGTCGTCGTTCGAGATGCCTGTCAGCTCAGTCACTTCTTGCGGAATGGGTTTGCAAGGGTTGATTAGTAGATTCTCGCGTTGCTCTTTGCCTCCGGGCAGCACCTTAATATACGAAATCTGTATAATGCGGTCGCGCACAAGGTCGAGTCCGGTAGTTTCGAGGTCGAAAACAATAAGGGGGCGTGTAATATTAAGTTTCATTTTTCGTTTTCGTTTTTAAACGATTTTTCGTGAGAGAGTGTCGACTGCCAGCCTTTTATAGTCAGCCCCGTCTAACACGCCCTCACGAAAAGATATAAATATTCTAATAATCCTTATTCTCTATTTATAGAATATAGATT